>Ga0207880_1000012_pt1 | contig 105829 bp, 98 predicted proteins | sample MalvirmetagMSP91_FD_184226 | JGI IMG/M metagenome (GOLD analysis project Ga0207880, IMG submission 184226) | Marine viral communities from the Deep Pacific Ocean - MSP-91 (SPAdes) | ecosystem: Environmental > Aquatic > Marine > Oceanic | place: Pacific Ocean | collected 2011-04-27
TTCCATCAGTTGGTCTAATAGTTCTTTGTCGATGCTCATACGTGGGTCTCCTTATAGAGAAGTTACCACGCCAGAGCACAAAATTCAGGACAGTCCCTGATCACACCGCAAACCTGGTCGTGTTATCTACGACTGGTGCCACTATCTCGCTGTAATCCAACGTAAACCCGGTGCCTTGCGCAACGGAGCACCGTTCATTGAGATGCCAGAGGCCTTCCGCAACTTGCAAGGTCACATGCACCGCAGAGAAGGTGGTGACCGCGAGATGGTCGATATCCTGTCATTGGTTTTGCACCATGATGAGAATGCCGTTCTGTGTGCCGTAGAATTGGCGTTGGAGGCTGGCGTGCCAACCAAAACCCACATTCTGAACTTGTTGCACCGGCTGATAGACGGAACGCACACTGATCTCCCAGAGGTCGATCCACCTGATGCACTCGCATTGGAAACAGCGCCAAAGGCAAACGTGGACCGCTATGATGATCTGAGACAGGCTGGGGGCAAGTACCATGCGTCATGACCCAGCAGGAGCCTCAATCGTGATCATGCTGCGCAGTCTCAAGCTCTATGGCATGGCAAACGCCGTAGAAGATTTGGTCGCCCAAGGCGGGCCTTCTTTTGAGGCCGCAACACCTATGTTGTCCCAACTGCTCAAAGCGGAGATTGCCGAAAGGGAAGTGCGCTCAATCACATACCAGACAAAGGTGGCCCGCTTTCCGTCATACAAGGACCTCGCAGGCTTTGAGTTCAAATCTAGTGACATCAATGAAGCGACCGTCAAGCAACTGCATCGGTGCGAGTTCATGGAGAACGCTGAGAACGTCGTGCTCATCGGCGGGCCTGGAACGGGCAAAAGCCATGTCGCGACCGCCATCGGTGTTCAGGCCATTGAACATCACAGGTGCAAGGTCCGCTTCTACTCAACCGTCGAACTGGTCAACGCGCTAGAACAGGAAAAGGCGCTCGGCAAGACCGGAAAGATGGCAGAGATGATGACCAAAATTGACCTCGTGATTTTGGATGAACTTGGCTACTTGCCGTTCAGTCCATCCGGCGGCGCACTACTGTTCTATCTACTGAGCAAACTCTACGAGCGGACCAGCGTCATCATAACCACCAACCTCAGCTTCTCAGAATGGGCCCAGGTCTTTGGAGATGCAAAGATGACAACCGCGCTTCTGGATCGCCTCACACACCGCTGCCACATCCTGGAAACTGGAAACGACAGCTACCGCTTCAAAGCCAGCTCAGAGGCTGCAAAGAAAAAACGAAAGGACAAGCCAACATTGACCAACACGTAACCGCTGATACATAAACAAAGGTGGGTCAAATCTCGGTGAAAATACCGGGTCAGTTCTCAGCGCAAATCAACACGCATAGTGCCAAATGGTTTGCGACCAACCCACTGATGTTGGTTAAGTTGATCTCCTACAGCGGTGATATGTATGAGAACCAGTTCGTTTACACACTCAAGATTAGAATGGCGGTCTCCTCGTTGCTGATGCTGCACGCCCTATCTTCGGAGACAGGCGACGAAGTCGAACGATTTCATTCTTCCGCACATGTAAACAATTTTGAGACGCTGGACATACGTCACTACCTAATTGGGGAGGCAATCCCCGGGCAGGGACGAGCGATCTCGACTAGAAGGGTGCCCATGAACGTCGCACCCCTCGAATTGGCTCGTCTTTCTGATCTGGCAGCGACTATCTCTACAAAGAAGCTAGCGACATCGCGGATGAAGCGATTGGAGGTCAGGGTGACAGCAGCATTGGGCGTTATCGAGCGCGGATATCTGCGTCATGTCCATCTCACGACGCGATCAAAAGCCGAGAATCGCTTGTATCAAAGGTTGGTCACGGCCCTTGACTGGTTTCGCGCCTCGTTCGGATCAAATAAGGATGAGGCCGATGCTGTCGTATCGCTCGCTGTCGCTTTCGAAACCTTGCTCACCGATTGTTACAAGCGAGGTGTCGCCGACCATATTGAGAGACGTGTCGGTATTTGCTTGAAGGGTGTGCCAAAAGTCGGAAGTTATAAGAGAAGCGTCAAGGCAATCTATTATGCGCGAAGTGAGATAGTTCATTCCGGAAGTCTTGGCCAAGCGGTTAATCTTGCTCGCGCGCGGGTCGCGTTTTCTCTTTGTTTTTGTGAAGTTGCACAACGTCTCGAAAAGTGGACACCGGTGGCCAACGAGCCAATTCGTGATCTGCTAGACGACTGACACCCAGATGTCGTGGTGACCTTAATTTCTGTGCCGATATGCCTCAGGTTAAATGCAATTTGCTTTAGGCAGTAGAGCCAAAGCCTACAGCGATCTGTCTTTTTCAAATCACGCCGCTTGTGAGGCGCAGGCGGGACAATCTACGGATTCTTGAACGTCCCTAGACATTGGTTTTTCAGGAAGGCTTCGAACATCACCCCCCAAAATATCTGAAACCTGTTCTTCAAATTCACCAAAAGTCATGGAGTACATTCCGCCTCTGGCTCCTTCAAATCGTGTGTTCCAAGAAGCAAGACCCTGTCCAAAAGTAAGGGCTTCCGAAAAATCCTCTGGTCCCAGTTTGCTGAAACTTTCAAATCCCCCGGCGGCCAGCTTGTGAATGATACCAGCTGTACACCAATCGCCTGATCCGCATGTGTCTTCTAGCCGTATGGATTGAAATGCACTCATCGGCGTCCATGGTTGAACCGTTCCGTCCGTTTTAGAGCGGTAACGAAGGCCATGTTCACCCAAGGTTTGGATCTCAAGAAGAACAGAACTGTTATCATTCAACACATTGCCTGCATCGGCCAAACGCTGGTCAGCATATTTCAAAATATGTGCAATTTCCAACGCTTCGGCAAAATGCTTCGGATCGGATTTGGCCGACGGCTCAAAGATCACCACAGCGCCGTTGTCGGACGCTTGTCTTGCGAGTGTCAGCATCGCGCGTGACAGCCTATCCATAAAGAAGACTGAGGCGTCCTCCATATGCGGTGCTACCACGGTAACAGCGGCTTGGGTTATAGCCTTGAAGCGGGGCAAATGTTTTCCGCAAGATGGACAAGCCCACAAGAATTTGTGGGTCGGGTTACCATCGCGATCAGACTTGATCTGCTGGACAATAATAGGCGTATGACCTGTAGGTTCACATTGGGCAAAATCTAATTGGACGCCCCATTTTGCCAAGTCAGCCAAAACACGCTTAGAGGCCGCATCACCGTTCATCCGAGCGATGGGGAATGACTTCCAGCCAAGAAATGCCAGAATCGAGAGCACGTTTCCGCATGTTCCGCCCGTCCAAGATTTTACAGGCGCGGCTGGGTCCATTCCGAGCACCAGATCCAAAGCAATCAGACCAGCACCAAAGGCTTTGGGGGCTTCATTTAAGGTCATTTTTGGTACTTCCGTTACTTTTTAGTTTGGGCCGTGGCTGGGGGTAGGCGTCACCTTCCAACCAGAGATGAACAAGCTTTTGTTCAGCGTCACCTTGCATTGGTCCAATCACCATATCATACCCGATGGCCTCTAGATATGCGACAGGTAGGTTCCTCTCCATCGCAGCCAAGAGCGCTCCGATGGCCATAATCTTGCTTCCAAGGGGAGACAAGACCATCAATGAACCACCGATGTCTTGAAACACGCGCTGTCTCAATTCGTGTAGGCTCAAGATGGTCCGGTACAAATCCAACGGATTCGACTCATCGGCATAGACCAAGTTCCGGGTATCTACCGACCATGCGCTTTCGAGTTCGACGATGTATTCTTCCGCCAGAATATCGACCTGCCGTGGGTTAGCTGCCGGAAAAGGAACGATAGGGCACGTGTCATGTGGTTCCACATAGCTGTGCAACGCGTTTAATGCGGGTCTGCGACCGGGTACCAACTGAGGCAACCACAGTTTTGCAGCTTTCGAAGAACTATCCAGCGAAGTACCACCACGAAAACCATGAATGTAGCCGGGAGCATCGCTGGGAATATGTGTTATTGCAGTATCCAAAGACGGATTATGGGTGACAAAAACATGCAAATTCCCCGGCTTTAATCCGGCATCAATTCTTTCCGTAAGGTACCGGATCGCTGGAAAGCTCGTCCCGATCGAAAGCGCACTGATATCAACCACTACGTCGGTGAAATCGCCGTAATTCAGGTCATGAAGCGCTTTCACAGCGTTACGGCCTCCTACAACGGCGTTGTCAGTACCGAAAATCTCAATTTCAATGACTTTGCTGTTCTGCAAAAGTTCTTCGAGATCGGACTTGTTCCCTTCAGCAAGATCTCTGAGGTTTTGCCTTGGCTTCGGTCTGATCTCCTTGATCAGGACCGCATCGAGCGCCGTACCTGCGTCCACAAGGCACTGTGCAACTAGTGTTGATCTTGGATCAAAGCCAGCGCCTGCGATCAGCAAGATTTTGCGATTCTCTGCCGCAAAATAGTCCTGAGCAAACTCAGCTACTTCCTGCCCAAAATGGGCGATGCATTGATCCCACCTCAACAGCCCGCACCCCTCAATTTTGCTTCAACAACGACAACAGGTCGTCAGTCTTGCGTTCCAAAAATCCGCCACGTGTTTGCGACAAGCCGAAGTGCACACGCAGAACTCCGCAGAGTTCAATCTGGCACCACATCCTATTTTTGGTGCTGTGGTTTTGAACAAGGACGAAAGCGTTGTAAGCCGCTCCAAATTTCAGGACCCGAGCCAACTCTTCATATTTTTTTGGTATTTGATCGAATTCTTCTTGAAGAATGCCAAAGGCGCCTGCACCAGCACCGCCACCCAGCGACGCATTCCCTTCAAGGGACTTTGCAACACATTGTTTGGCAATTCCTTCGGCCAGCAATTTGACCTCTCTGTTGTGAGGAAAGTCCCAGCCTCGGTAAATTTCACCAGCTTTCTTTCGAAGTAGCCGATTTTGATCTCTGCTAGACAACGAAGCTGGTTTTTCGCGGATCAGCTGAGTTTCAGCCTGAGTCACGAGTGTCGATGCGAGATGCAGAAACTGTTCGGCATTCTCAGAACTGGCATCGCACAACGCGTCGATATTGTAATAGTAAGGACGATCAAAATCATGAAGAAGACGCACCTTTGCGCCATCCGCGATACCACCATCAACCGTCAGAGGCCTGTTAGGTTCAACATCGTCTTCTTGATCATCAAAGAGACCCTTTTGGGGCACGCGATTGAGATACCGGTGAAACAGGATTGAAAGGATAGCAAGCGCCACGTCCTTACTTTCGTGACCAGTTCCAGACAGATATTCTGAGATCTGGGCTTCAAGGGTCTTTCGACGTTTATCAGATATTCCATTCTTTTGCTGAATGGTGTCGATCGAACCTGCCAAGGTCTCGAGTTTGCTTGGCGAAATCATATCCGGTTGCGTGCCGATGAAGTCCGCCAAATCTGAAATGCCGCGACGCGAGAACACGTCCATCTGGCGCAAGTAGCGGGTAGCCATCCCTTTAGCCATTTTGCGAAAGGCTTTGCGTTTGCCGAAGCGATCATCTTGGCTCTGCATCCAAATAACGTTCAACTCGCGTGCGTCCTTTAGGCCCGGACGCGTGGTATTACCTTCACTTTGGGCCAACAAAACATCTTCCGGCGATAGAGCATCCATGCGGGTTAAGACCCACCGCGAGATCTTGAGTTCACGCCTTGCTAACCACTCCCGAAACGCCGTGAACTGTTCTGGATGCAAGTTGTGGGCATCATCAAATATCACCAGCGGGCGCAAAACCTTGGTATTTCCATCGACGGTGATCTCGAAGTGCTCAATGACATCAAATGGGTGATAAGCTGCGGCAGCTTCATCATCGATGTCACCGATTGCAGGTGGCAGCAATGCGGCAGAGATGCTGTAAATCTGCTCTTCGATCGCGCGCGCCTTATGGAACAGATCGCGTCCGCCAATGCCGCCGATCGCTGCCAATGCGGCGACTGCATCACCACGCGGCACAATCGAGATTTGGTCCAGCTCAACACCTGTGTTCGTTAGGTTGCTGATCCATGACAGGATCGTCCTGCTTTGGATGAGTGCAAACATCAGTTTGCACTTTAGATCATCAGGGTAGGGGAACTCCCAAAAATCTCGGTATTCGGACTCAAGTGGAACTCGACCCCCAAGGAGGATGGGCTGCCTGTCTTTTATCGCACCGCATTGTGTCAACGTATCGACCAAGGGTTTGAAGTTGATCTGGCTTTCGTGCCGAAGCAGCGTTTTTAGAGTCGAATATTGATAGAGCCGCGCAATGGTGGTTTTGCCGCTGCCCGGCGCTCCAATAATGACTGATAGCTGGTCATATAATTTACCGTCATCCGCGTGTTTCTTGAAGAAAGTGATGAGCGGATCCGGCGTCACCAGTGGCAAGAACGCCTCGTCGTCACGACGGTATTCAGATGCTCTTTTTTCAAAGGGATTTGCCATGTCTAAGCCTCACACATGCCGTTGGCGTCGACGAAATAGAGGACGCATGGCGGGTGGTGTGACGCCGTCTTTGGTTTCGCCATTAGTTTCAGCCCAAAGTAAGGCTACTGAATTATTGGGGGTATTGTGTTCAAGCACTATCGGTAGGGCGCATCCCCCGTATCCCATGCCAAGATGCTTAACACCACCAACAGCTGTGTGTTTGGTCTCAATGACGGGATCATAGTACTTGTTAGCTAGTGCGGTAAATGCATCGTCTGTGCTTGCTGAGATTGGCAATTTCTCGTCAAAAACCATTGCAAATGACAAATGAACTTCTTCGGGCCAGTTTTTGTGCTTCATATCTTTGCGAGCAGTGTTTTCGCTAGCGATCATTTTATCCTTTGCGTTTGCTGTTGCCATATAGTGATGTGCACAGAGCTGCCAGTCAGGCGCAACAATGTTTCCAACTTCAGGATCACTGATCGCATTGAACAGAGATGTCCTGAAACGATTGAGCTTCCCCGACCACTTTTTGTCTTTCTCTTTGTATCTCAGGAAGGACGTGCCTGTGCCCGCAAAATCATCGACAAGGTAGATGATCTTGAAAAGTGCATCTGGGTCTTCAAGATCTTCGCGCAGGTTTTTGAGAAGATCCTTCCACTTTTCGGTGTCGATTTGTGGCGCGAGAACAAGCTGTTCATTGCTGAGACGACCCACATTGGCATGGCGCACGATGTCCATTCGTGCGCCGTCACTTAAGCCCAGAACAAGTGTCTGGCGGCTAAGCCGCTTGATCGCCGCCGCGGCATCCGGGTTTGTCAGAACGGTATAGGGTTTTATGCCAAGGTTTGACGCGACAGTTTGAACAATCCGCTGGCGGATTGTATTTGGAAAAAACTGCTCAACAAGACGCCGGACCTCTCCAGGACCTACATAAACCATACGTTCTTTGACGAACCTGTAGGCGTCCTTGCGCTCTTCTTGATCGAACTGCTGCAGCCACGTGGCCAAGCTTTCGGTAAATCGCATGCCCGCCTGGAAGTCGCGATAACCGTCATACTTGAGGCGGGCCATAAGTTTGAGCCAGCGAAATTCCTTGCGCGACTCGTCATCGTCCCACTGCATGATGTCGCTCATGACTCTCAGTGCAAGGTCCTGGTTCATTTCAGTGCCCCCGAGCGAAACTTAAAGGAACCCTCTGAGCAGATGATGGCATCGAGATATTCAGCCAAAATATTGGGGCCACGCTGTCCTTGCGCCCCGAGGTTCCAGCACGTTTTCGGGTCAGCGTTGATTTTGTCGACACTCAAAGAATGAGGACGGGTCAAAAGTTCATGATCATTTCCATTCAAGCCGCCACTGTCCCCGATAGATAGGATCGCCGCATTGGGGATCTTTTGCGTCACAGCATCAGCAACGTTAAGCTTGGATACCCCAAGCGCCAAGATATCAATCGAATGCCCTGACCTGACCACCGTCAGTTCCGCCAAGCCTGCGACAGACAGAAGCTCAACAACGCTTTCATGCAAATTATCGGCACTGTAACTACTTTTGGCCGTCAGCGTGATTTGATGGTTTCTGTCTTCTTGCTCAGAAACATCACAAATCAAGCCGTTGGCGTTCAACAGTTCTGAAGCTAGATGAAGATCGCCTTCGGCTCTTGCCTCGCCATTGGGGACTAAATCGTCACTCAGTGAGCCCACCTCAGCTCCATTATAGTACCCCAAGAGAACCTTGTCCCAATGGGCGCTCGGGATGCATTTCTGCAGATCAATCCGTGCGGACTTACCTCGCCCAGTCGCCAAACAGACCCAAATGTCTGCCTCAAGCATTTCGATGAGCTTTTTGACAATGCCCTCACTGGGTGGATCAAGGCGTGAACGTGTTTCAACAATGGTGCCGTCGTAATCAAGCACAATCGCATCGAAGGCTTCCTTAAGAAGCCCATCACGAAAACTGTTTAGGTGATTTTGCCAGGACTGCAGAGATCCTGAGCGCATTAATTGATCTACGGGCTGCTTGGTTTTGCGTTCAATCGCGACAATATCACGGCCCGAGAGCCCATATGGTGGTTTCTGCTTGGAGATCTTTGGCGGCGTCAGTTTGTATAGTTTGCGCCCAAACATCGGAACGCCCGGACGACCGGGGTCAATGCCCTGTGCGAGGCCTGCAAGTGCTGTGAATTTGAATGCAGCGAGCAATGAGGCCAAGCCAGCTGCACCGCCACCAGGCAGGTCAAGCGAGAGCTGCGGAATATCTTCTGGCAAAAGTGCCATTGTTTTGTCGGCTAGCGCTTTGTCTTCTGGTGCAACCAACGCTAGCACACCGCTGTCATCACCACGCTTCGCAAGCCAATGATGCCGCCCATGTGCAAAGTTGCGAAAGTCGGCCAACTGGATTGAGCCGAGTGCCGCTTCGGTAAATTTGGACTCAATATCCATCGCGCCCAGCCGTGTTGAGGGGCCATAGAGGACGACTGTCGTAGTGCGTCGCCACAAAGGCGCGGCTTGCTCATCTAAATCCAAGCGATGAGAGAATGCTGGATCACTCATCGATCTCAAGACAGAAACTATCCTATCCCAGTCCTCGGGTTGACCGAACAATGAGGTGTAAGCCCGCTGCAAAAGACCAGTAAACCCAAGCAGAGAATTTGTGGCCAGAAACCCGTCCTTGCCTGCGGGGGGTGGAAAAATATGCAGATCGACGAAAGGATGAGCGCGACAAAGCTCTGTCAGTTTGGTGTCGTCGCGGCCTGTCACGACGGTCAATTGTTTAGGTTCACGGTCGATCAATGCTTTTGCTGCAGCCAAGATATCGACGTTGCGACCACCCGCACTTAGCAACCAGTTCGCTGTTTGCTCATCGATGGGCTCTCGTACGACCTCGAGAGGTGTCGCGACATTTGAAAGCCTTCCGGCAAACTGTCGGTGATTGGTCGCCAATCCGTGGGCCGCAGACAATGAGCCGCCTGATCCTATCGCGACCATTGGAAGATCGCTTGAGGCCTTAAGAGATTTGATCAACCCCGAAATATCAGCTTGGCAAAGCCAGTCCAGGGTCTCGTTTAGCTGCTTCATTTCCGATGCATATGGCTTGGCCATGATGTGTTACGCCCCTTCATGTGTATTGCGAACAAAAAGAGAACTTAATCTATGAATTCATCAATGTCAGCTAGGTTGCTTTTTTACATAGTGACGCGGGTAGGGGAAGCAGAATTTGTTGCAAGGATTTGGGCTATCTCTTCCACGACAACGACGACACGCCTATTTCCTTCCGGTAACTTAGGCAACATAAGTCACAGCTATCGTAACCGGAATTGTACTCGGTGAAGACCGCTGAGCCGGTAACGATAAAGGGACCCATTATCACTACTGGTTGACGCCGCGTCTCTGGGAAAGCTGCAGTCTGGTCTCACCCTGCCATAACAATTAAGTTTGTATTGCCTTCCGAGATTTGCGGTCCAGACGCGCCGCTGACACTTATCGTGGCTCGAAGAGCCGAACGTCTACGAGCCCCTTAAACGCATCCTTCTGGAATTCGCCCGCTTTCAGCATCTTTGGGAAATCGGGTAGGCGATCTCGCGTTACCCATGGGATAAATAACTCGGCCGAGAAGGGCTGCATTTTCGAGCAGTTTGCTTCGCGATACATTTTGGCAAGTGCCCTTGCGGTAGCGTAAGCACCCGCCAGTTCAATCTGCGACACACGGGTTCGGTTGATGGGAAGTAGACTGCCCTGGATGGCATTGGCCCCTATTTTAAAGTATATCAGCTCCCCAACACGTCCCAGCCGAATAACATGGGCTCTGTCACTACGCAGAATTGAGACACGCGGGAACAAATCACGTACCCAGACCTTGTGTTCTTCGCACCATTCAAGGGCCTGCTGAAGCATCTCGACGCCGCCGATTGGCTCTGTCCAGACGCTACATAAATGCTGGAACCCGGCAAATTTGACATGGGCGTCGTCTCTCAGATCGTTGGGTTCGAGTATACCCTTTCGCGACGTCTTTGGCGTCCACAGCGCTTCTTCAAGCTTTGCCGCATCCTCCACCCAAATGCTCAATCCCTTGGTTGAAACCTTGGATGTCGGTGTCAGTTCTCTTTGCCGCGCTTTGACGAGCGTTTCGGCGGGAAATGGGATCGAGACTTCTTGTTCCAGTTGGGGCGGAACATTCGGGCGTATGATTTCAGCCGAAACTTCAGCGGGCGTGTCTGCCACCAAATCATGGTTTACCAACCATCGGAATGGCGTCCCCAAGGTCATTGGATCATCTGACATAAGTGCGACGTGGGGCAAGCCTTTGGTCAGCAGCGCACGGATTTCTCGTGTGTCCTGTATCTCCGCCCCACTCAGTCGGCCGAGGATTGTTTGTCTTTCGTGATCGCTTTGCCGCCCTTCAAGATCGGCGACAATTTGGTTGTTAATTTTTTCCGGCAGCTGGCGTTGGTGATATTTGATCGCGACATCTACGTCACCGTAATCGACCCGATCTTCAAGGGCGCTTCCAAAGAGGCGAAGGGTGATCCGTTGTAGGCGGGTCTGATCAGAATTGATCAGCTTTGCGCGTTCAACTAGTTCCGCGATTGTCATGTCCACCTTGGCGCGACCAAACCGCTTTCGCTTTTTCTCAAGCGCGAGCCTGTTGCCCAGTAGTGTCCGCTCCCACCAGAAGACTTGTCCGGGTTCGATGCTCGGATTCAGGTAACCTGCCATAGCCATGGCACGCAAAACCTTGTCGGCACGGTGCGCGTCGCAGTCCATAATTTGAATTACTTCTTCGATGCCAATGCCGCCCCCTCGATTTGCTGTCCGCAAGATCGGGCGTGCATCGTCGATCGAAAGCCCTTCAATAGGTGGGAACTTTGGAGGCGCGGTCGAATTCAAGTGCTCTATTCCTATCTTGACGGGTCTTTGGCTACCGCCACGCGTGTTTGCAGCAGCTTCTGAGGTATTGACGTGGATGTGCTGGGCTTTTCAATTCTGCAGCGATATCCTAATTTGGAAAGTCGCATTCGGCTGACGTCAGGCGGGTTCAGGTATTTTTCTGCGATCTATAGGCGCGTTAAATACGGCTTTGACCGGCGTATTATCAATTAGCCGCACGCCGTCCAGCCAAGCAGCGACGAACAGACGCCCGGGACGGTCTGCTGACATCAACGGCTGTAAGTCGTGATCGTCGCGCAATTCGAAATAATCTACGGCATCAAAGCCAGCGACGAGCAGGGCCTGACGGGCGGTCTCAAGCGCCTGCGCGACGTTGCCGCCCTGACTGATCACATTGGCCGCGCTCTCTAGCACACGTCCGATCACAGGCGACACTTCACGCGCCTCGGTACCAAGTCGCAGATTGCGCGAAGACATGGCAAGGCCATCGTCTTCACGAACAGTGGGGCAGGCGACAATCTCGGTCTTCAAATCAAGATCGGCGACGACACGACGAACCACCTGAAGCTGCTGGTAATCCTTCTCTCCGAAGAACGTACAATCCGCATCGGTCTGTAGCAGCAACTTGGTCACGACGGTTGCCACGCCATCGAAGTGGCCGGGCCGGTCGCCGCCGCACAGCCCGTCGCTGACACCGGTCACGGAAATCGTGGTGGAAAAACCCGTGGGGTAAATCTCCTCAGGGTCGGGGATATAGAGCACATCAATCGCAAGGGGTCCGAGGATGCGGGCGTCATTGTCTTCGGTTTTGGGGTATTTTGCCAGGTCTTCGGGGTTGTTGAACTGACGCGGATTGACAAAGATTGTCACGATCACGCGGTCGGCGCGGCTGTGGGCAGCTTTGACCAGGCTCAGGTGGCCGTCATGCAGGGCACCCATCGTTAGAACCACACCAATCGTTTCCCCCGCCCGGCGCCAGCTGTTTGTCAGGTCACGCAATTCGGATTTACGGCGGATGGTTTTCATGAGGCGGGTCCTTGGTCAGTGAATACGTGCTCGGCGGCAGGAAAGGTGCGCGCGTGGACTTCAGCGGCATAGGTTTCAATGGCTGTGGATGCATCTGCGGCCAGATGGGCATAGCGTTTGACGAATTTCGGTTTGAAGGCGTCGAACAGACCCAGCATGTCATCAATCACAAGGATCTGGCCGTCGCACCCTGCTGATGCGCCTATGCCGACTGTGGGGATGGAAACTTGGGCCGTAATCTCGTCGGCCAAGGCGGCGGGGACTTTTTCCAGAACCACAGAAAACGCACCGGCATCCGCAACGGCTTGGGCGTCGTCCCGAATACGCGCTGCATCTGTTCCACGGCCTTGCACCTTGTAGCCGCCAATGGCGTTTACCGCCTGCGGGGTCAGCCCGATATGTGCCATCACGGGGATGCCGCGTTCGGTCAGAAACCGGATCGTATCGGCCATGTGCCGTCCACCCTCCAGTTTGACGGCACCGGCGCCGGTGTCTGCCATCAGCCGTGCGGCGTTGCGAAACGCTTGGGCCGGGCTTTCCTCGTAGCTGCCAAAAGGCATGTCGATCACCATCAACGCTCGCTCGGTGCCCCGCGCCACCGCACGCCCGTGCAAGGTCATCATGTCCAGGGTCACGTCGAGGGTCGAGGTCAGACCGTGCAGCACCATCCCCACACTGTCGCCCACCAACACAAGATCGCAGTGTTCATCTGCGAGTTTCGCCACAGGTGTGGTATAGGCGGTTAGACAAACCAGTGGCGTCGAACCTTTGCGGGCAAGAATGTCGGCGGCGTTCAACGCTTTGTTCTGTGCAGGTCGGCTCATTTCAACATCCCAAGTTTACGCTAGGTCAATCATCTAGGAGGCCCGGGGGTGCTTTGCAAGCGCAGCGTAATATTATTGCGCTAACAGCACGATGCTTTGTTGATTAAAAGTCCAGCCCGATGTCGAGCGTCTTTGCGGAATGTGTCAGCGCCCCTGACGAGATGTAATCGACGCCCGTCGCTGCGACCTCGGCGATGCGGTCGATGCGCATGTTGCCCGACGCTTCGAGTATCAGACGACCGGCATTCATCTTGACAGCATCCCGCAGGGCTGGCGTGTCCATGTTGTCCAGCAGGACCACATCCGCGCCTCCTTCGTCCAGCACCTCTTGCAACTGGTCCAGTCGGTCGACTTCAATTTCGGTTCTGACCATATGCGACGCTTGGACCTTTACGGCTTGCAACACAGACCGGATACCGCCGGCTGCTGCAATATGGTTGTCCTTGATCATGATCGCATCCGAGAGGGAGAACCGATGATTGAACCCACCGCCGTGCAGCACGGCCTGTTTTTCGACCAGTCGCAAACCTGGTGTGGTTTTGCGGGTGCAGGTGATGCGCGTGGCGGTGCCTTTTGTCTGGGCCACAAAGTCGGCGGTCAATGTGGCGATGCCCGAAAGACGCCCGGCAAAGTTCAGAGCCACCCGCTCGGCCGACAGGATAGATGCTGCGCGGCCTTCGATCTGCATCAGCACATCACCGGACGCGATGCTGTCGCCGTCGCTTTTGTGGGCGGTGACCTTTAGATCCGGGTCGATCAGCCGGAACGCCAGCGCCGCGATTTGTAGGCCTGACAAAACCCCGTCTGCCCGCGCGTTCAGGCGCGCGGTATAGTGTGTATCAGCGGGGATCACCGTGCGCGTGGTGATGTCGCCATAGGTGCCAAGGTCTTCCATCAATGCGGCGCGGACCAGCGGTTCAAGGATGAGGTCGGGCAGGGGGGCGTGCGTCATGTCGTCTCCAGTGGTGCGGCGGAACGCGCTTCGGTGAGTGTGAGAAAGGAACGCGTGCCGGTTGCGCCGTCGCATTCGGGATGGTCGGACCGGAAATGCGCCCCACGGCTTTCGCGCCGTCTCAGCGCCGCCGATGCAATCAACGTTGCGGTTGCGGTCATGTTTGCCAAGGCGGTGCTGTCGGGTTGGTCCGCTTCAATTGCGGCGATCTCGCTTAGGGAGCGTTGTAGCCCTTGGGCGGTGCGGATTACGCCTGCGCCATGCGTCATCGTCTGGCGCAGCCGGTTCACAAGGTCGCTGCGCGGCGCTGTTCCGGGGGGCAGATCGGGCAAGGTGACACCCGCCTGTTGCTTTGGAATAGGTCCAAGGACGGCATTCATGTCAACCGCAGCGCGCCGCCCGTAAACCAAGGCTTCGAGCAGTCCGTTCGATGCGAGCCGGTTCGCGCCGTGCAAGCCGGTCGATGCCACCTCGCCGCAGGCCCAAAGGCCCTCCAGTGATGTGCGCCCCGCCGCATCGGTCGCAATGCCACCCATGTGGTAATGTGCGGCGGCTGCCACGGGGATCGGGGTGACCAGCGGGTCCAGTCCCGATTGTTGGCAGGCCGCCGCGACAGCGGGAAAATCACGTGACAGGCGTGTACCCAAGGCCGTGCGCGTGTCCAACGCCGGGGCTAGACCTGCCTGGGTTTGGGCAAAGACCGCGCGGGCCACGATGTCGCGCGGGGCCAGTTCGGCGTCGGGATGGGCCTCTTGCATGAACCGGATGCCGTGGCGGTTGATCAGGACGGCGCCTTCGCCCCGCAGGGCTTCGGTGGCCAATGGTGCGGGGTCTAGGCCGCAGTCGATGGCCGTGGGGTGGAACTGCACGAATTCGGCATCTGCGATCACCGCGCCGACCCGTGCTGCCATGCCGATCACCTGACCGCGCACGCGCGGCGGATTTGTTGTGAGCGCGAACAAGCCGCCAGAGCCGCCGCCCGCCAGCAAAACGGCGGCCCCACGGATCAGACAGGGCGCGGATTGACCGTTGGTGCAGTGTATTACCTCGAGGCCGCACACGGCACCGTTCGCCAACTCAAGGCCGGTGGCCATCACGCCCTCCAGAACCTGAATATGTGCAGCGGCGCGCACCTGTGCGGTGAGGGCGCGCATGATTTCGGCCCCGGCCTGATCGCCGCGTACGCGCACCACGCGGGCAAAGGAATGTGCCGCCTCGCGCGACATGACGTATCCCCCTTTCGGGGTCCGGTCGAAGAGGGTACCAAGTTCTGTCAGGTCCACGATATGCGTCCGTGCTTCGTCAGTCACAGATTGCGCGACCTGCGCATCCACCGTGCCTGCGCCGGCCTGTACCGTATCACGGGCATGGGCGGCGGCGCTGTCTGCCGGGTCCATCGCCGCGGCCACGCCGCCCTGCGCCCAAGCCGAGGATGCGCCTTGTCCCAACGGTTCCGGCGAGATCATCAACACCGGGCGCGGTGCCAGATGCAGTGCGGCATACTGCGCTGCAAGTCCCGCGCCGACGATGACAACGCGACCCGTGTCGATACGCTTCATGCGATCAGCCGGCCAATTGGCGTGACATATCAATCATGCGCTCTACGGCGATGCGCGCCTTGTCTGCCACGGCAGCATCCACTTCGACCGCCCCCTGCATTGTGTGCAGGGTCCACAGCACTTTTTCCAAGGTGATCTTTTTCATGTAAGGGCACATGTTGCATGGCCCTACAAAGTCGACGTCCGGCAGGCTGTCGGAGATATTCGAGGCCATCGAGCATTCGGTCACCAGCATCGCCTGCGCGGGGCGCTCACGTTCAACATAGGCGATGATGCCGCTGGTTGAGCCTGAAAAATCCGCAGCTTCCACGACATCGGGCGGGCATTCCGGGTGCGCGATGACGCGTGTTTCGGGGTTGTATGCGCGGAAATCATTCAAATCCTGCGCGGTGAAACGTTCGTGCACGATGCAGGCGCCATCCCACCAGACAATACGTTTTTGTGGTACTTGTTTGGCGACGTTCTGCGCCAGATATTTGTCAGGCGTCATGATCACAGTATCGCTTTGCTGTGCCGCGACGATCTGCGCGGCATTGGACGAGGTGCAACAAATGTCTGACGCGGCTTTCACAGCGGCCGTGGTGTTCACATAGGTGACCACAGGCGCACCGGGATATTGCGCGCGCATCTGGGCGATGCCCTCTGCCGTGATGCTTTCGGCCAGCGAACAGCCTGCTTCCATATCGGGGATCAGCACGGTTTTGGACGGGTTCAGTATTTTTGACGTTTCGGCCATGAAATGCACACCGCATTGCACGATGACATCGGCCTCGACCTTTGTCGCCTCGATCGCCAGTTGCAGGCTGTCGCCGACAACGTCGGCGATGCCGTGGTAGATCTCGGGGGTCATGTAGTTGTGGGCCAGGATCACAGCATTGCGCTGTTTCTTCAGCGCGTTGATCGCGACCACATAGGGGGCGAAGATCGCCCAGTCGGGCGGCGAGATCACCCGCTCCATCTTGCTGTAAATCCCAGCATGTGCCGCCGCCAGTTCAGCGGACGGGGCAAGATCGTAGTGATTGGCAAGTTCGGTGCGCAGCGCGGTCTGATCAAGCAATTGCTAAATATCCTCGGGTTATTACAGCCATTCCGGGCAGAGCGGTCGAACCGGCAACGTTGAGATTTCCGGTGGTAGGATGTTTAGGGGGCAGTTTACGTAAGGACAAGCGGGTAGTGGTGGCCCGGTCCGAATGATCGAGTACCTATATGTCGTGGTTCTAGCTGTTGAGTTGTCCCGGCGGGTTTTGGAAGAATCCGGTGCGCTTGCCTCTGCAAAGCTAGAGGTGCAAAAGGTGCCTTCCCTCACCTTCACCTAAGGACAAAGAAATTGATCCGGCACATCGTCTTTTTTACCGCCAAATCCGAACGCAACGTCGCGGACATTTTGGAGGGGCTTTCGATCCTGAAAGAGATTCCCCATGCTCTGAAGTTGGAAATCACAGCGAACCGGAAGTCCGATCCGATCAGCCAAGAAGTCGACGTAGTCGTTTACGGAGAATTCGAGGATTCCGAAGCACTCGATGCCTATAAAGGACATGATATCTATCAAGATTCCATCCGCCGAGTGCGTCCATTGCGTGAACTGCGGTTTGCTGCTGATATCGGGGTGTAGAGGCTAGCGCCTGTTGGTCACTCTACATGTTTCAGATGCTCTTCGTTCTCTGACGCCAATGCGGACTAAGGATCGATGCCCTATCGACAGGCAGTTTATCTCACAAAGTTCTATCATGAGGCTGTCCTAGTAGGCTCTCTCATCGCGGATGAAGAAACAAAATACATTCCACAAGACTGGTGGAATGGCAGTCGATTTATGGAAAGCTGTATAATATAAAGGTTTTGCCGCCATCAATCCATGTCCAAGCGGGCAACCTAGAAATTGTCAGCTGTATACAGCGCCCAGCCTGCGAAGGGACATGGAGCGGTCGACCAAATTCGATATTTGCATCAAAATGCCAACCAGGCTTGCGGAATTATTACAACAATCCTTGAAAGTGAAATCAAAAAGGGCGGCATCCGGGAGGAGGTGGATGCCGCCTATCATTGTCGATTGGTTCAGGGAGGAGGTAGAACCAATCTCTAGGATTGAAGATAGGGGTCATGCTGCGACTGCACAATGGCCGATCTAAGATTTTATTGCATTGCAGCATTGAGCCGGGCGCATGTTGCATAACTTTTCAGCTGAACCGGAATAAACTTAAGATTCCCGGTCATCGATATGCCCTGACTCTGGATTTTTCGATGTCTAGTGCTGAAGGCGCTGAAGTTTGATTTTCTTGGCTCGGGAAAGTGAAAGCAGGCTTTGGGTTTTGTCGGATCCGGAGTTTGGGGGAGGGGTCTGGCAGGGGTCCTGGTGGGCCCGGTCATCCCGCGTTGGAAATCCCTCGAACCAATCTCCAATCCGCGCGTGGTTACCACGCGCTCCCAGTTCCGGAGAACACTCATGGCAAAATCTAAACCCAAATTCGACGCAGCCGCGTCAATCACGAATGAGCTTATCAGCATCATTGATCGGGGCGTTCTGCCCTGGCGCAAACCCTGGCAGGTTGGCGGCAGTGCGGTGCCGCTGCGGCAGAACGGCGAGCCCTATCAGGGCATCAACAATTTCTTGCTGACCATGCGCACCATGATGGCAGGGTATACCTCGCCCTATTGGATGACCCTGCGACAGGCCAATGAACTGGATGCCAAGATCGTCAAGGGATCAAAATCGTCTGTTGTAGTCTATTACGGGACCACGGAGCGCGACCGCAACAAAGATGCAGCCGAGGACGAAGCGAACGACCCCAAGACGATCCCCTTCATGAAATCCTACCGCGTGTTCAACGCTGATCAGATCGAAGGGTTGGATGTCCGTTTTCATCCCGAGCCACCAGAGCTGCTGGATCACCCAGAACGCAAACCAATCCCGCACATGCAGGCCTTCTTCGAGACCATTGGCGCGACTGTCAGTTTTTCAGGTCGCGAGGCGTCGTATATGGCCGTTCTGGATAAGATCTACCTGCCTGCGATCGAACACTTCGAAAACCCGCTCAATTTCTATTCCGTCTGGGGTCATGAACTCGCCCATTGGACAAAGGCAAGGCATAGGCTCAACCGTAGCTATGGGGATGCGAAGTTTGGAAACACAGCCTACGCGCGAGAAGAAATTGTGGCGGAGCTCTGTACGGTGTTTCTGGGTCAAAAGCTGGGGTTTTCTGCCCACACGCTGGAGATGAATGCGGCCTATCTCGACAATTGGGTCCGCGTGCTCCGATCTGATAAACGGGCGATCTTCAAACATGCGGCGGATGCGCAGAAAGCATGTGATTATCTTGTCGCCGCATCGGAGGCGGGGCAGGGGGCAAAGGCGGCGTAACTGAAGGGTGGGGCGGGCGATCCAGGCCATACCGGCGATTGCAAAGAGAAAGCAAGCTTTGGGTTTTGTGTTTTCAATTTTCTCGAAAGGACAGACCAATGACCACTTCCGCACGCCCTCAAACCGAAAGCCCCGACATCGCAGCAATCGCGGCGCAGAATGATGCCTTCCGCAAGCTCGCCTGCCTTGGCATTGCGCCGGATCAGCCCATTGCAGGCCGGATGCATGTGACCCGATCACTTGCAGAGTCCGAGGATGGCTTCATGGCTGACGCCGTCAAAGCCACTGGCGATTTTGACGTCTTTGAACCCGAAAACGATCCAGACGGGTGTCACGATTTTGGAGCTGTGGATATCCGTGGGCAAAAGATCTTTTGGAAGATTGATCTTTATGAGGCGGATAGCGATTTCCGCTACGGTGCTGAGACCCCAGACAATCCCGCTACCACCGTGCGCGTGCTGACCATCATGATGGCGTCCGACTGGTAGGGCAGGGGGCTTAACCCGGTAAAGGAAGCACAATCTGAAGGCTCGCTGAACCTCTCCAAAGGGAAAGCGGGCCTTTTGTCATGTGATCCTCAAACCCGGGGATTGGTCAGGCCGATCCGAATGTTCGGAGCGGCGCAACATCTCAAAAGGATATCACATGACATATGCTCTCAAATCCATCTCCGTCGCCATTGGTGATCTCACAACGCACCCTGCAAACGTGCGCAGCAATTCACCCGAAACTTACGAGACAGAGGCTATCGCCCACCTCACTGCCAGCATCGGCGTTCTGGGCATCATCCAACCGCTGCTGGTTCAAAAGATCGATGGCAAGTTCGGCGTCTTGGCAGGTGGCCGACGTCGTGCAGCCCTGAATGAACTGGTCGCGGACAAGACCGCCAAAGGATTCACCAACAAAACCAAGGTCGAATGCCGCTTGGTGCCGGATAACTGCGATGTGACCACGGCCTTGTCGCTGGCCGAGAACATCACCCAAGCTCCGATGAACGCCATCGACGAGTTCGAGGCCTTCGCGCGCATGATGGAGGTCGACGGGCAATCACCAGACACCATCGCCAAGACCTTCGGGACTACTATCGCAGCCGTGAAGGGTCGCCTGCGTTATGGCCTCATCCATCCTGATATCCGCGCCGCCGCCCGCGCCAAGACAATCACCCTCGATACGATGAAGGCTTTTGCGGACCATCCAAGCCAGGCCGTGCAGCTTGAAGTGTTCGAGGCACTGACAGGCGATGACAGCTATGTGCAGGCCTACACAGTACGTCAGGCGCTCAAGACCCGCGGTGTGCAGGTGAGCGACGATATCGGGGCCTTCGTGCGCGAGGACTATGAGGCGCGGGGTGGTCCCATCGCTGCTGATCTGCTCGAGGAGCATTCGGTGTTGGAAGACATCGCACTGGTCGAGGCCATCATGGTCGAAAAACTTACCGCCGCCGCCGAAGAGGCGCGGGCCCAAATGGGGTTTGCGTGGGCCGAGGCGTTGGTGCGCTACGATTATGCAACGATGGCAGAATATGGTCGCGTCTATCCCGGCCCGATCGAGCCTGACGCCGCTGGTCAAAAGCGCGTGGATGCGATCACCGAGGAGCTCGAGAAACTCCAACTTGAGATGGAGGACGATACCCTCGAGACGGATGCCTACAACGCCCTTTACGATCAAGTGGATGCGCTCGAAGAAGAAGCGCGGGATCTGCAGGAGGCCTACAGTGCAGACGATCTTGCCCAGGGTGGGGTTATCGCATCGTGGTCAAACGGCGAGATTACGCTGCATGCCGGCCTGGTGCGGCCAGAGGACAAGCCTGAGGCGACAGCGCAAACAACCAGCGCCGGGGGCACGTCAGACAACGTCGAAGGGCAGGGCGCAGACGCAATTGTCTATCCCGCCTCGCTGACCCAAGACCTCAAGACAGAGCGGGCAATGGCCCTCGGGGCGGCGATGACACTGCATCCCGAAGCCACGCTTGATCTGACGCTGTTCAAGCTGGTCACGGATGTCCTTGGGACCATGAGTGCAACCCACGCCATCAAGATCGAGGCCCGCAAGGAATACCGCAGCCATGCCAAGATGGACGAGATCGATGGCACCTCACTGGAACAGGTGGCCCAGGCGTATGACGTGCTCGATCTGTCTTGGGCGGATGAGGCGAAGTCTCCGGCAGATCAGTTTGCTTTGTTCCGTGTACTTGAAGCAGGCGAGAAGGCGAAGCTGGTCGCCTACGCCACGGCCAGCACGACGCAATCATGTTTTGCCCGCAGCGTTCAGAGCGACAGCCTGATGCACGATTTCGAGATCGAGGTCATGCCCGACGTGCGCGCGCATTGGACCCCGAACGCGGCGCTATTCAACCGGTTCAAGAAGGCGTGGCTGCTCAATATCCTTGGGGAAGAGCTCGGCCTTGCGCAGGAGGCGGTGACACTTGCCTCCATGAGCAAGAAAGAAATCGTTGCCTTTTGCGACAAGCTTTTCGCAGAGCCATTTGCGACGCTGACAGAGGCACAACACGCGGCCGTTGCCGCTTGGTGTCCGCCGATGATGCAAACGACCGGTGGCGTCAGCTTGGTTGTTGATGCGGAAGAGACCGCTCAAGCAGAGACGGTTCAGGCAAAAGCCGCCTGATCCACCGAGGTGACCCGCGCTTGGGAACAACCAGACGCGGGTCATCCCACTCCCCAACAACTCCCAGATACACGCGGCTCAGGCCGCCGTTTATGAAAGACATCCCCATGGCTATTCTCAAGTTCTCCGCGACAGCTGTTGCGGCGCAAATCACGCATGCGCGCTCCTGTTCAACCTTCCTACCAAATTGGAACGGGCCAGTCGACAAACCCGCCCTGATCCTCATCGTTGGGAACGGCGTGCATCTGCGCTCCAACGGCATTGATGGCTCTACCACCCGTATTGTCACCACCGAGCAGTCCGATCCCAGCTTTGCCTTCGCGAACGGCATCAATCCGTTTCGGGACAGCGATTGGATGGCACAGCGACAAATGGCGTTCCGCGATCTGACCGGGCAGTTCTACACGGACATCCTTGACGATGTGCAAACTCTCATTGATCGGGGGCAGGGGGCCATTCGATTGGCAACCGATGGCCATTCCATCCGTGTCTTCGTCCGTCGCGCCTCAGACTTCCTGATTGGCGGAACCTATGAGGTTCCGTCAGGCTTGGGTGGCACATTCCGAGTGATCTTAAAAGACGCCTGCGACACCTTTGCCATCGTGCAGAACTGTGGCAACTGCGAGGACTTCGATGCGATGCAACCCTACCGCGTACCGCTCGATGCACTCATGGAGCTAGAAGACCGGAGGGCAGCATAGTGGGCTGGTTGTTTTACACCGACCGGCGGGTTCAGACCTACGCCGATGAGAAGGCAGAGATCACACGTCTTTGCGCATTTGAGACAGATATGCGCCGCACGACACTGGTCAAAGCCAGTAAGGTTGGCTCGACGTGGTATGCAGCCGCAAAGGTTGAGAGCCTTGATCCCGCTCCTTTGGAGGATCGGACCTATGTGACCGACAACGACGAATCATTCACTTTTGGGGCAGTGTTTCTGACGCGCTACGACGACGGGTGTTGGGGCTACAAGGACATGGAGGAAAGCGCTGGTCCTTGCGAGTCCCGCGCGCCTCTGAGCATCCTCAATCTCCTGTCCGAGTTGAAGGACGCCGACAGCTACGCCCATGCTTGGCGGCAACGGTGTCGGGAATGGGCCGCGATCCCTGATTACGCAGAGGGCGACAAGATCAAGCTCGCATCTCCTGTGACGATCAGCGATGGCAGCACCTGCCAGATCGTCACAGCAACCCATTACAGGCGCGGGCGTCAAAAACGGCGCTGCTACCGCATTGAGGAAACGGGCAGTCTCGTGCGGCTCTCAAAGGCGTCACTGGCGGGATCGACCCTCATCAGTCGCGAAACAGCTAAGGGCAGTGTGGTGTTGGCGGAGTTTTTTGCGGGGCAGGGGGCCTAGAGTGGAACTTTCCACTGTCTTGATTACGTATCTCATTTGAGATACAACAATAACCAAAGGAGACTCATATGCCCGCTCAAACATCTATGATCCATGTCCGTGTTGACGATCAGCTTAAAGCGCAGGCTTCAGATGTACTCTCGGGCGTCGGCCTGACGCTTTCTGATGCCGTACGCATCCTCTTGACGCGCGTGGCCGCAGAGGGCGGGTTGCCGGCGGGACTGACCGCAGATCCAGACGCCTATGACGCATGGTTCCGCTCAAAAGTGCAGGAAGCATTGGATGACCCAAAGCTGACAACACCGCAGGCTCAGGTAATGCAAGACGCTCAGGCGCTGATTGATAAGAAGCGCCGTGCATGATCTCGAATGGAAGGTCTCTTGCAAAAATACATAATATCTGTATATTCTTATTTATACAGAAAATCTGTGGAGCATTGAGATGAAACAGTTCGCAGCAGGCGATCTAACGCGTAATACTGGCGACCTCTTTGAGGCGGCCGCTGTCTCTCCAGTCGCCATCACGAAGCACCGTAAACCACGCTTCGTTGTCATGTCGATGGAGCGGTTTGAAGCCCTTACGACCGGACGCGGCACGCAGGTTGCACTAGATGTGACGGATATGCCCGAAGATTTGGGCAAACTGCTAGACAAGGGTATCGAGGATCACTTCCGTGACCGCTGACTTTCCTGCCGCAGGTCAGGTTTTCGATTATCATTACCTCTGGAAGTGGCAGGCGGATGGCGGCGAGACCGAAGGCCGTAAGAAACGACCAAGCTGCGTGGTCATTGTCGTGACCAACGACGCTGGCCATCACATCATGTTCATTGCTCCGATCACCAGCAAGACGCCGGAACAAGGCCGAGCAGCGTTGGAAATACCAGAGACAGAAGCCCGCCGGGCGCGGCTTGATGGCAATCTGTCTCTATGGATCATTCTGGATGAGTTAAACGCTGATGTCCTTGAAGCCTCATATACGATAGAAGACCGTTCGCCTCGCGGATCTTTCAGCCCAGCTTTCACCGACGCGATATTGCACGGTGTGCAACAGCTTCGTGCGACTGGAAAATTGAAGCTGTCCAAACGAACCTAGCTCTTCTTGTATTCTCCCGTTTTCCAAAAGGAAAAGGGGGCTTTTTGTCCTGTGGACCTTAACCCGGATCACAAAGGACAGAAATCATGGCCCATCCCAACCCGAAGCACCCCAATCTAACCCCATCCAATGCGCAGCTCAAATCAGCCCTGTCGTTGATCGCCGCCGAGATCGCGCGCGGTCCTCTGCGCAGCTCCTCTCTCTCAAAGATCATGCGCGACACCTTTGGCGGCAGCGATGCCAGCGGTGCTTGGAGCTGGCGCATGGCCTACGACATGATGCAGGCCGCTGCGGTTCAAACACTTCACTCGGATGCGAGCGGGTCAGACTCACTTGGTGTTGCCAAGAGCCTCGCTACGCGGCTCTTGACCGAAACCCGTCGGTCCGAGCAACAAATTCGTCTGCAACAGTTCTCGACCCCACTGCCTTACGCGGCCCTCGCCGTGCGCGCGGCGGCGATCCGCAACGGTGAGACTGTGCTGGAACCCTCTGCGGGAACCGGTTCGCTGGCGGGGCTCATGAAGCGGGCAGGCGGCATTCTCATGCTCAACGAAGTCGATCCGTTTCGCCAGAGGCTGCTCGATGTGGTGTTCGACGCGCCGGCGACGGCGCATGACGCCGAGCATATCGACGATCTGCTGACATTAACAACAGCACCCAGCGTTATCGTGATGAACCCGCCGTTTGCGTCCTCGGTCGATCGCTCCCGCGATAAGCACATTGCCGCCAAACATCTCATCGGGGCTGCGAAAAGATTGGCACCAGGCGGGCGTCTTGTTGCGATCATGCCAATGGGCTTCACCCCCGAGCGGGATGCTACACATTGGGCCCGTGCAATGGGCCTTCTAACGCCACGGCTGGCCCTAACCATCCCCGGCCATGTCTATCGCAAGCTTGGCACGAGCGTGGATACGCAATTGATGGTCTTCGATAAGGTCGATGAGGACAGCGAGATGATCCGCACCTCCGTCGATGATCTGGATGCAGCAGTCGACATCGTTGACCAAATCGCCACAACACGTTCGATTGTAGCGCCTGTGACGGCGACACGCTCATTGAATGTCGGGCGCCCTCTGATGCCACCCGCGTCCCACAAGGCACGCAAGCCTGTCGCCTCAAACGCAACTGCTGCCAAAACACCTAAACATGCGGCAACACCGCTGTCGTTCGCCACGCTTGAGACGCCGCGCGAAAACACCCCCATTTCCGAGATCTATGCCCGCTATCGCCCACAGCGGATCGACATTGCGGACGCGCAGGAGCACCCGACGCCGCTGGTCGAGAGCATTGCCATGGCATCGGTCGCACCACCCGTGCCGTCCTTGCAGGCCGTTGAAGGGCTGCGCTTGCCAAACCGCTTGATTGCAGAGGGCCATCTCTCGGAAGCCCAGCTGGAAACCATCATCATGGCCAATGATGCCCATGCGCGGGATTTGCCCGGCAAGTTCACCATCGATGATGATCAGACAAAGATGCTGCGAAGTGATGAGGATGCGGAGGCACGTGCCTACCGCTTGGGATACTTTCTGGGGGATGGCACTGGCTGCGGCAAAGGACGCGAGTGCGCTGGTCTTATTCTGGTCAATTGGCTCTTCGGGCGGCGTAAAGCCGTCTGGGTGTCAAAATCCGCAACGCTGATTGAGGACGCCGTGCGTGACTGGACCGATCTCGGTGGCTCGCCCGCAGATATCCAGCCGCTCTCGAAATGGAAGCCGGATCAATCAGTCACCATGGGCGACGGCATCCTGTTCGTGACCTACGCCACGCTGAGGTCCGCCGGTAAATGCGGCACCACGCGCCTGAACCAGCTTCTCGACTGGATGGGGGGCGACTTCGACGGCGTGCTCGCTTTTGACGAGGCCCACGCGATGCAAAATGCGGCTGGATCGGAGCAGGGCAGGGGGGCAAAACCGTCCCAACAGGGTCTTGCGGGTCTGCGTTTGCAATTGGCCACCCCACGCGCTCGCGTCTTCTATGTCTCTGCGACGGGGGCCACATCTGTCCACAACCTCGCCTATGCATCTCGGCTCGGGCTTTGGGGCCAAGGGCCTGAATATCCGTTCCCGAGCCGCGAGAGCTTTGTTTCTGCAATGGAAGCGGGTGGTGTGGCGGCCATGGAGGTGGTGGCTCGCGATCTCAAAACACTCGGGTTCTACACCGCGCGGGCGCTAAGCTTTGACGGGGTCGAATACGATGTGCTGGAGCACCCACTGACGCCCGCCCAAACGGAGATCTACGATGCCTATGCGGGCGCATTCCGCACAATCCACCATAATTTGGAGGCCGCACTGACCGCGACAGGCGTCAATGATGCATCGGGAGAGACAAATGCGTCTGCCGCAAAAGCCTCCGCTAAGTCGCGGTTTGAGAGCACAAAGCAACGATTCTTCAATCATCTGCTGATGGGCATGAAAGCCCCGTCGATCGTCAGCGCTATTCAGCAGGACCTATCCGATGGTTATGCTTGCGTTATCCAAGTGGTCTCCACGGGCGAAAGCCTTTTGAAACGGCGCTTGGAAATGATGGACCCCGATGATGAGCTGGTAGAGGGAGCATTGACGCCGCGTGACTACGTGCTCGGCTATCTCCAACAGGCCTTTCCAATCCACACCCAGAAGCTTGTCGAGATTGACGGCAATGTCGTCGCAGAACCGCTGCGGGATGAAACAGGGTCCTTGGTCGTCTCTCGCGAAGCCTTAACATTGCGGGACGAGGCGATGATGGACCTCATGGCGCTGGCCCCGATCCCCGCGGCACTGGATCAAATCCTCTGGGCGTTCGGGGATGAAGCCGTGGCAGAAGTCACGGGGCGGTCTATTCGCCCGCTCAAATCGAGCGACGGCGCGCTCTTTATCGAAAAACGCGCCGCGAGCAGCAATTCATCCGAGACGCAGGCCTTTCTCAATGGGGAGAAAAACATCCTGATATTCTCGGATGCGGGTGGCACCGGGCGATCCTATCACGCGGCACAAACGGCCAAAAACCAGAAGCGGCGTCGCCATTATCTGCTGGAGCCCGGCTGGCGCGCGGATGCAGCCATTCAGGGACTTGGGCGCACGCATCGCTCGGCGCAGGTCAGCGCGCCGTTCTTCCGGGTCTGCACCTCGGATGTGCACGGTGAAAAGCGCTTCACTTCGACGATCAGCAAACGTCTCGATCAGCTTGGTGCGCTCACCAAAGGCCAACGCGAGACGGGCTCGCAAGGCATGTTCCGTGAAGAGGACAATCTTGAAAGCCCCATCGCGCGATCCGCGCTGCGAGGATACTACGCTGATCTTGCCGCGGGGCGTGCAGAGGCGATGGGCTATGAGACCTTTACCGATTGGACGGCATTGCAGCTGATCGACAAGGATGGCGTACTGTTAGAAGAGCTGCCGCCGATCCAGCGGTTTCTCAACCGTGTGCTGGCGCTCCCGATCCATATGCAGAACGCGCTCTTTGCAGAGTTCATGCAACGGATCGCGGATCAGACAGAGCGTGCAAGGGATGCAGGTACGCTTGATCTCGGGGTGGAGACGCTGCGAGGCGAGACGATCAAACAGGTCTCGGCGGAGGATCTCTGGACCTGCCCGCAATCTGGTGCTGTTACACGTATCATTGGATTGGAGGTGACAGATCCTGTTCATATTGCGCGCGCCGATAGCGCCCTTCGCAACAACTTCGACAAAGTCCCTATGGTCAATCGCGCTTCGGGGCGGGCAGGGCTGATCTCAAAACGACCCATGCAGATGTATGACGAAGATATCGTAACCCTGATGCGCAAGGTTGTCCGGCCCACTGGCAAGTCTTACCTTGAAGAAGGCAAGTTCGAAGCCTCGGCTTGGGAGGCGGTCGCGCAATCAGAGTTCATCCAGCTTTGGGACGAGGACGTCGATGGTCTTCCCAAAACCACCACAACGAAGCTCTATCTGCTCACGGGTCTGTTGCTTCCGATCTGGAAGACCATCCCGACAAGCAACGAGCGCATCTATCGCGTCACGCCCGAGGGCTGTGCAAGCATGATCGGCCGCACACTCAGCGAGGAGGGAGCCGCAGCCCTTCGGGCGCGGTTCATGACAGGAACGCCAGAAACACCAAGTCAAATGCTGACAGCTGCCCTTGGTACAACTGCACCAATCGATCTGGGCCGCGGCCTGACGCTGACGCGCCGCCGCGTTGCGGGCGATGTGCGTTTGGAGATTGGTGGGGCGGACAAGGGCACGATTGATGGTCTCAAGGCCCTCGGGTGTTTTACAGAAATCATCGCCTTCCAGCTGCGGGTGTTTGTGCCGCACGGTGAAGGGGTCGATGCGGAAGCGATCTTGACCCGCATTGTTGGCGATGGGCACCCAAGTATCCGCAGCGCAGCCTGATCAGCGTTGCGGGCGACAGTCGCACTTCCACCAAAAGTAGAGACCGCTTGTCGGCCCGTATTGGCGGGTGCTTGGTCGGAACTCGTCAACTTAGATGGAGACACACATGAACATCACGGAAATCAAAACAGCTGTCGACGCAGGGAAATCCGTTCACTAGTCAAACGAGGGCTATGTGGTTCGCAAGGATACGCTGGGGCAGTATCTTATCGTCTTTGAGCCGAACGGCAGTGCCATTGGTCTGACCGACCGCAGTGGGGGCCGTCTGAATGGTCAGGAAGAGGAGTTCTTCCTTGCCGATCATGATGCCTGAAACATCCCATTTGACCTTTGGGCAAAGAATGGGTCGCGCTGGTGTTGTGGCGAGGTGCGTCCATTTAGGGCTCTGCACTGTCTGAGAGGTCGGGAGAAAGTTGAAAGCAGGCTTTCTGTTTTGTGATCCCACAAGGGGTCGAAAAGCAATCTCGGATGGTCTGGCAAGATGTCGGGCACCGATAACCCAAGAAGGATAAGACCCATGTTCGCAGGAACCCTTACGAAACCCGCCGACACCGCAGCCGCTGTCTTCACCGGCACAATCCACAATACCAAGTTCGACATCGCGATCCAGTTGGAAACCCGCGCAAAGATGTCAGAGCGCAGCCCGGACTATGATGTCACGGCGGTCAATAAATCAGGCCGCAAGGTCCGCATTGGCACAGCTTGGAACGAGACCGGCAACACCAGCGGTAATCCCTACATCTCGATGCAGATGGATGTTGGACTTGGCCCGTTCCGCGTCAATGCCGTGCAGACGCAGGAAGCGCGTAAAGCCAAGAGTGAAGACTTCGAGATCATCCCGCTGGTATCGAACGGCACGATGAAATCCGGCTCGATCTCTGGCGAATTAACCGCGATGGATGCTGACAACGCTTTCGCGGGATACATCGCCAATATGATGTTCGATCTGGACTTCATGCTGATTGAGAATGACTACAAGATGGAAGAGACGCACCCAGATTACCGGATCGAAGTGAGCTCTCCGAAAGGCAAACCGATCCGCGTCGGCTCCGCTTGGATGGCCAAGAGCAATCGGACGGGGCACGATTATGTCTCGCTGTTGATCAACACGCCCGACGGCGATTTGCGCGTCAACGCCGTGCAGAATGAAGAGCAGCGTGGCGGGCAGACGTTCTCGATCATCCCGTTTGTGCAAAGTGGGGATCAGCAGCCGGATGCAAGCGGTGGGTTGTCACTGGTTGCTTGATCGGATCGAAACCATCGACAGACAGGGCAGGGGAGCCGCAGCAACGCGGTTCCCCTTTTTTTGTTGGGCTGGCTGAAAGGCACCCTTGCCTAGCCCAGTGCTTTGATTGGCACCCGCAACACCATCGCTTGATATTTGCGGCCTTGTTAAACCACCCAATTGCAGTACACGGATAGGTGCACCAGAAATTCGCTGTAGCAAGCCGCAACTGTCGGGATGCAAAAGAGCAATACTATCAGGCTTTGGCGCTCGGGATACCCAGGTCAAGCGAACGATTTTCATGCGTATAGGCTGGGCCCACGACATAATCCTGGAGCTCTAGCGCAGGGTTCATCATTGACGTTGTGAAAATGATCTGGAACGGAGCTTCAAAAGCGGTTGCGTATTCAACGATCAACTTTTGAAAGAGATGGCTGCGCTCCTCTTGCATCCCTTTGTCCTCAATGTTGTCAAACAACAGGAACCTGGGATGGTAGAAGGTATCATCTTTCATGGCAGCAAGAAACAAAGCAAAAATCGTAGCGTTCTTGAGAAAGACATTGCTGCTTTCCGCAAAGTTGTAAGTGCCATCCACGGAGTTAGCGTCATTCTTGAAGTTAACCGAAACATCCTGCGCTGCGATAAACTCATCTTGTCTTGGTAGATCTGATCTTAAGATCGCAGCAGCGATCCGCGACACGCTGGACAGCGCCACCATCCGCCGCTTACCGGCCGCAGTTCGCAATGCTGCAGCGCGCGCATTTTTGGTGTCCAACTCCGCTTGCAGAGTGGCTTTCTCAGCACTCAGCGCTTCAATCTCCTCGGCAACTTGCAAGTTTGACAGCAGGTAAGCTTCTTCCGCATCGATGTGACCAATTCGATTGGTGCGTGCGGCCAAAAAAGCCTCCCGTGGCCCATTGGGGCCCGAATATTTGACCTGGTATTGCGTAAGGTCGCGCTTGTGCTCGCTGCGCTTCTTCCGGATTTCAGACAGTTTTTCGGTTAGGGATCCGCTTTTTTGGCTCAACAACTGGTTGGTTTCACGAGACTGAATCTCAAGATCAAGTCTGATCTGATTGTAGCGCGCCTTCTCAATGTCCGGATCCAGATCCTCCTTGCAGACGTGGCACTGACCTTCGACATCTTGAGCGACAATTTCTTTGCCACAAGCGGGGCAATGGCTGAACGCGATGGCGCCGACGACATCAAGAGACAGTTGTGCGGCCGCCAGCTTCGCTGTTTGCTCTTCAAGGAAGTTTTGGAACTGGGCTATTTCTCTCAGCTCAAATTCTGCTTCGCTGATGTCACCTTCGAGGGCACTGATGGCATCTCGTTGTTTTGACAGTCGTGTTCGGGCTGTCTTCCGCTCAGTCAGGAAATCCCCGACTTCACCCGTATCGATATAGCGATCAACATCCCTGATCTCAGCGTGTAGACGTGCTTTTTCGGTCGTCAACTCCTGAATCTTGGCATTGATAGAGGCAGGCGTTGCGAGAGCATTTTCGAGCTTAAGGGCTCCCAAAAAGCTAGAGAGCTTGGCATCTATCTTTGAGAACGCTTTCTCTTTGTTGCGAATTTCCAACCCAAGTTCGTAGAGCTCGTATCCACTGATACCGCAAATCAGATCACCAACGGCTTCGCGAATGCTTTGAGTGTCGAACGACTCGTACCTGAATACCCGCATCGCTGGGGTGCGTTGATCAGAATAACAAAGCCTCAAGAGCTGGTGCATCGTGATGTTTGACGCGCCATCGCTCTGGGCCTCCGGAATCCCGAGCGTCCGGAACATGACTTGAGAGAAGCTTTCTTTGCTTCCAGAGCGCCGGAGCGGGAAAGTCTCCCACCTGTCTAACGCACTTTTCGAGGCGTCTTCGAAGCCCCCAAAAAATACTGACACAGGCTGTTGGGCAGACGAAGTGGCGCGTTTCAGCACCAGCATTCCCTTTGACGTCTCAATCTCGGCTTGAACCTCGTCACATCGACTGGCGACGTCCTTCCAATCATCAAACTCTCCGCCCAGAACGAAGAAGATGAAGTCTGAAATCGTGGATTTACCCGACCCGTTTTCACCGCGGATAATGTTGACGCCTGGATGAAAGTTCTGGTCGTAAGCAGCGTGGCCCCGTCGCATAATGCGTAGTCGATTTATTTGGAGATAACGGCTGGCCATATCAGACGCTCCTGCGCAATCCGCAGCTTGAGCGCAGGCTGCCCATACCGTTCTCATGGCTAGCTGAATACTGGTTGACGAGGAAACGTGCCAAAGCGCTCTCTTGCGCACTATCGATGCGGTTTTTGATGTCTACAAACAGGGAGGATCCAAGCGTGCTGAGTTCAGCGGATTTATCTGCAAAGCTCTCAGTGTTCAGAAGGCCTTTGCCAGTAAGGGCGCGCAGAGCTGATGTTTGAGCGCTCTCCATCTGATGAAAGAGAAGAGGGGAGGCGGGGTAGGACAAGAAGACCTTGTCTGGTTTTGGAATTGCCAGATCGCGGAACGCACTTCTTACATCAGCCGTCATGGTGACACGGTGGAGCAGGGGTGCGTTGGCAAAAAAGAAGTCCAGAATATAGAGTCGCTCAAGATGAACCGGTTGCCGCCATTCGAGCAGCAATCCGCCCATGCGGCGGATACAATCATAGACATCAAATTGGGAGTACCAGAGCCGCGCACTCATGCCGGTTTGTCCCACCGAATATGGCATTGCTCGGTCAAAAAATACAATCCGGACAGGATCGCTGAAGCCGGAAACTTCGTCTTACCAAAGTCCCTCGCTGTGAGGGGGTCAAGAACGTTGTCCTGAAGGGCATTTCGCACTGCGGCTTCGGGCGCATCTTTGCAGATATGGGGATGGAACACGTGGGTCACAAACCGCGTCTCGATCTCAGCCAGCAGCGCATCGTGATCCTCTTTCGCGGCAGTAAACAATCCCGTCTTAGCGTAGCTACGCGCGAACTTGTTCTGAGCCTCATTGGCATAGTCGTATTCAACCTCTCGGTCGGCATCAATCAGCTTCTGTAGGAGATCGCGACGGTCCCGGTCTGATTTTGAACCATATTGGGCGAAAGCCATCGTGCCGTTTGAGGGTGTCACGGTGTTTTGTGTCTTTTCGATATGACGTTTGATCCCACGATACACAACATCGTCGCGATCCTTGGGTTTGCAGATCGAAATATGATCTCGATCAACGGCTACAGGATTTGCACCGGGGATCCCAGGATCGGCAGATTCTCTTGAAACGACGAGGACAGCTTTGTAGGTAGTGTGTTTCTCATAATAGACCTTTGTTACATGACCGCTGTTCGCGGTGCAGAACTTGCGGTAAGCCTTGTTAAGATCCTCCAGCATACCGGTTTCATTGCCCAACAGTTTGATGTGCTTTGAAGCGCCTGGTACAGCGTCCACGATATTGGCAATGGACGCACCAATGTGCGGTGTTGATAGGAAAATCACGAGCTTGGTTGCGGTTGATACTGCCACCCAATCCTCGTCGTCAGCGTCTGCAGATGCGCGCAGGATCATCTTGGCAAGAATGCCCCCAAGACTGTGAGTGACGAACACCAGTGGGCGTTGGCCCAGCCCTTTACCGGCAAATTGTTCGAGGACGTTGTCGGCACGTTCGAACATGTCCATTTCTTTCTTGGCCCACTTCTCGAAGATGGAAGCGCCATAGCCCAAGCAATAGACATCACATGGACCGATATCCTCTGTCAGCCATTGGGGCCAAAAACCATCGTCGCCGCCACAGTCCCAAGTTGAATGGGCATCACCAGATAGGCCATGGACAAACACAATGTCGATAAGCGCATCCGTGGCAGAATGAATCTGTTTGAAGTGCGTTTCGCCCAATCGTTGCGGCCTTACTATTTTTGAGCAGCTGGTGCCCTGAATTATTTTTACTAGAATATGTCCGATTACAGCTTTGGGGTCCACACCTTTAGGCAGATTGGTGTCCGCGTGACCAATGCCCCCGAAATCAAGGACCCGTTACAGCGCGCTCGGACCGCTTCTCGTCAGGCGTGTCGGTCACCCTGCATCTGAAGCGAAGGTCGGGTTTCCGCTCTTCGTGCTAATACTGATCTGGTCGCGTTCTGCTTTTCGCGCTTGCAGCGAAAGGCAACAAGTTCCCTCTGCCGTTTTTGTCAATCAACTTTGCTTCTGACGAAATCCCTGACGGCCTCACCTGCTCGACTACGCGTGTTGCAGTTGAGCACAGGCCGCTGGCCTGTCGCGCATGCGGCCATGCGGCCTTACCGCGATGTCGCACTGTGGGTCTCGGTTTGCCCGCCTCGCGAGCGCGGCGGCGCTGGCCACGCCTGCGGTCTTCGCTCTGGTCTGTTTTGCGAGGCAAAACGATCCCGCCTCTGCGTCCGCCTGCGTGTCCGGCCCCACCGCTTGCCTGCTCGTGTCGGGCAAACCTGGCGTCAAAACACACACACATGAGTATGGAAGCATATCCTCCGGATGGCCCCCAAATCAGCCCGCCTCAAGGATCGCAAAACTTTTCGGCGAGGGAGGTGCGGGTTGCGGGGTCTGTTTTGCGCGTGAGGTTGTGCGTGTTGTGAGCACGGCGCTTGGAAAACTTTTGCGCCCAGCAAGCTGGCGGCTGCGCCGTCCCTGACCCGGACAGATTCGGTGAACCAGAAATCGGCCATGCCCCCACAATCACGTGGTGGTCATCAAACTCAAACATTGGAGATGAACACATGGCCTACGATCAAGCGACGACATACGAGACAATCGAACTCTTCGGCCTGACGGAGAAAGACGCACACCTGCCAATCCCGCAAGATGACATTCTGAAAGACAGCATCATCCGCGAGACCTTCGAGACCCTGCTCGGGCAATTGCGGAATACCGGACTTGAAGGAGAGATCGAACCTCTCGCGCACGGGTTGGCGACAATCCTGCAGCGCCGGAAGGTGGCCCTCGGCAAAGAAGTCGACCGCACAGCAGACAAGATCGGCGCATTGGCAAAATGTCACGACGGATCAGAAATCGCCGAGACCGCACTGGAAGAGGCGCAAGCGCGCTTCGTGCACTTGCGCGAGATCGTCGACGCCATCGAGACGATGGGGGAGGCAGCTGCAGAGTGCTACGAAGTTGAGACAGGCAATGCCTTCATCCCGGCATCGGGATCGCGGGCCAGCGTTCGGGCGCAAGAGACGGGAGCCGTCTTCGAGGCCAAGCAACTTCTGGAACAGCATGATCGTGAGACTGCCGCCAAGTCGAAAGTCGAGGGCGTCCCGCTGATCGTCTCGGGCGCGACGGACTGGACCGACATCGACGTCATCTTCCGAACACTCGATAAGGTTCGGGACCGCATCAAACAAAACCGCAATCAGGATATCTTCATCTGCCACAAAGGCGGCAAGCATGGGGCTGAAATGATCGCGGCGCGGTGGGCACGCGCGCGGGGCATCAACCAAGCGCGCTTTGATCCGCGTTGGTCCGCACATGGACGTGCAGCACCGTTCAAGTGCAACGATGAGATGCTGGACGATAAGTTCGCCGCAACTGGAGTTGTCCTCTTCGGAGGCAACGGGGTCGCACTGAACCTCGGCCAGAAAGCCGAAGCGAAAGGGCTGACGGTGATGCGGGTCGCGGATCCAGCGAAGGAGAAGGCAGAGGCATAAGTCAAAGAGGGTCACCTTCGGGTGGCCCTTTCTTCGTTCTCAAGGGGCCTGTGCAAATAGGGCGCATTTGGTTGGACAGCCAACCCAGGTTCACGGGCCACCTGACAGCAATGCGTCTCGGCAGGATTGCGTGGAATTCAGCGGCGGCAACATTACCAGCTTTTGGATTGCAGATGCCAGACGCGCATGCATCATCGAACTCGCAATCGCGCGCAGCGCGTGACAGACCAAACCCCAACACGTTGCATCAGAGCGCACCCGACCTTCACCTCCATCGAGATCAACGAGAACTGTGGCGACTGCGATGTGGGGGCATACATTTGGGTCTCTTCTTTTTGCTCATTGATGTGGATCGCACGGGGTCGGACCGGCCGTTCCCTACGCTGCGCTCCGGCAAGTACAAATACGGCTTCCACGCCTGTGGCGCGGACCCTCCGCATTTGCGCTTGCGACCGGTCCTGATGCCCCCGTGCTGGGAGATCCTCATCGCAAAAAGGAGAGACTAAAATGACCAACCACTACGTCGCAACAGTTCCCGTCAAATACACCGATGGCGATGGCGTCGAGCGCACCCGCTTCCAACGCGTCGGAGCCATGTTCCGCAACACCCGCAACGGGGATGGCTCGGAGTTCTTCAGCCTCAAGCTCGACTTCCCCGTCGGCGTCCAAGAGCTGGTGATGTTCCCACCAAGCTCAAAGGAACCCCAAGAGTAAATCCCCCCCGAGGATGGGCCGCCGTAAGGCGGCCCTATCTCTGTCCCAGAGATCGCTGCGGGTCCCCTTGAGACCCCTGCCTTCGGCAGCGGTCACGGTTGCCGATGACAGGACTGCAAAGCAGTCCTGATGGTTTCTGTTGGGGTTGAAAAAGCGCGGTGACAAAGCCGACAGCCAGCCTCAAGGGGGCCATCCCCAAAAACCTTTCGGTGCTGCCTTCAGGTTTTTCCGGCAGAGATTTGGCGGACCAAATCTGACCTCCCTTGACCCTGTCTGTCAGCCCTGTCGGTGAGGGTGAGCGCCGCCCCTCGCTTCCGTCCGAACACATGCGTGTTCGGTCTGAATCTCTGATGCGGGCGCGAGGAAGGCCGGTTGGATTAAAGAACGGCTTTCCAATGGAAGCCGTGGCTGTTTGGGTTGCCCGGCGCCTAGGTCGTGGGGACGTCTTCGATGTATCTTTGGGACCGCTGTGCAAACTCCAACGGATCACGCGTATGTCGAATGGTGCATATACTGCGTGGAGTGGAACCCAAAGCTAAGTGAGAAAGGAAGGACGGTGGCAGGATATGCCAACTGTTTGCACATTTGGTCTAGGGGTCTGAGAAGTGAAGGCGAAGCGCAAGAACCTAAAGCTTGAACAGCGCATTGATTTGGCGCGGCGCTACCGCGCCGGTGAACCGGCAGTGGCCTTGGCACAGGTGTTTGGCGTGACGCAGCGCCATGTGGCGCGGGTGGCCAAAGAGCAGACGGGCGAAGGCTTGTCAGCGCGCGACCCATCACAGACGGTGACGTTTCGGGCAACGCAATCTGAGCTCGAGGCGTTTGATGCGGAGTGGCAAAAGCGCGGCTTTGCCAATCGCTCTCAGGCGCTCAATTCAGTGCTGCGCGGGCGCTGTGGATTTCTGGATGTGGGGCGGGGTGAGTTAGCGTCGTTCGCAATGTCTTGGCGGCAAGCCAAGGACCTGTCGGACGATCTGCGGGCGCTGTCGAAAGCCGTGGTTCTCGGAAAGCTCTCCCTATCTGATCAGGACCGCGACCTGCTCATAAACCTCGTCGATCTGACCCGCGGGTTGAGCCGAGAAATGGGGAGAATGAAGGATGCCGCGCGCGTGCGCGGCGGCAAGGGTTGGGATGCGATTGAGGGGGCAGCGCGCGATGCGTAACACGGCAGCCCTCTATGAAGCCGTCATGGGCAAGCTCTGGGAAAATGAGCAGATCAGGGGCAAAGCCAATGCGCGGATTGGCGCTCGGATGGCGGGTCGGCGTCAGGGGCGCAGCTATGCAAATACTGGGCGCGCCTCGCTGCGCAATGTGGCCAAGGCGGCGTCGGGTCAAAGCCGGGCCGCAATCTTCAAACGGATACGTTCAGGTGGTTGCAAGACACGCGCATCACTCGGCAACCAGCTGTCCTATGTGAACGACAAAGCAGTGTTTACCTATTCTAGTATGACCAATGCACTGACCTCAGATGCGGTGCTGAATGAAGAGCAAAAGTCAGGCATCATTGAGGACTGGGCAGAGACCTGGCGCGGAACAACCAAGCTTGGCTTTACCTCTCATATGCTGCTGTCGTTTCCGACGGATGTTACTGTCGATCAGGTGCGCGACATTACCATGGAATGGGCCGAGCATTTCTTTGACAGCGGTGAGTATGGCGATCAATGGGACTATGTCTTCGCGGTCCATGACGACCGTGCCCACAAGCATGCCCACATTCTTTTGAATAACCGAGGCGTTGATCAAGGCACTTGGTTTTCCTGCTGGGCCGAAGGGGTGATGTCACCACAGTTGATGCGCGAGAAGCAGGCGGAGATTGCTGAGAAGAACGGCATCATGCTGGACGCGACCTCGCGGATAGAGCGCGGCATCTACGCCAAACCTGCGGGCATGGAAGAGATTTACGCTGCCAAAGCCGAGGCGCGTCGACCGCAAGAAATTGCCCTCACCGAGCAAGAACGCGCGATGGCCGAGGCGCAGGTGACAACATTCGCCAAAGACTACACATCGATGGCAGATTTTTTAGACCGGATGGACCAGCGTGCCATCGGCAGTGCGGTGCGCGGCATGGCCGACGCCATGGGGCGCGGTGAGCTGTGGCACGGGCCAGACAATACAGGACAGCAAGGAGAGATCGACATGAAGGACATCACAACCGTGGGTCAGGCCACGGAGTACGCGGAACGCGCGATCGAGGCCATCGGGCTGAAGATCGAAGAGTTGGATCCGAGTGAGCGCACAGCGTTTGAGGTCAAAACTGCGCCGGTCCTCAAAGAGCTGTCACGGATGGTGCCAGACCCAGAATTGCAAAGCAGGTTCAACAAGGTGCTGCTGGAACCCTATCCGCCGGGGGCAGGGGACGCCGCTTTTGTGGCCGAGCTGACATCGGGGAATGACGACGGGCTCACCCAATTGGTTTCTTACGCGAACGATCATGGGCTTGATATCGATGACATCCTTGGGCGCTTTGAGGCGGGTGGCACCAAGAACTACGGTTTGGCGCAGAACTGGGTTGAGCGCGACATGAATGCGGTCCTAGCGCAAGACGGGCTGAATGTTGATACCGCAACAGAGCCACAACGGATCGCAGCCCTTGAGGTGGTGGATACCTTTATGGATGGCATGGGAGATCGGATGCGAGAGCTGTCAGGCGATATGTCAGCCGGGCAGGGGTTGCGCCGAGATGATCCGGGTGAAGCGTCCGAACTGTCTGTCATTGATGCCCAAGACATGGCCGAACACCCGGAGGCGCTTCAAAGCCTCGCAGATATACTAAAACACGGGCACCTCAACGAAGAGCAAGAGGCGATGATCAATGCTGATCTGAAGGTCGTGCTGACGGCAGCCCTCGGCGAGCGCGGCATGGCGGCACTGCGTGACGGCAACTACGCGGTGCTTGAAGACACATTGCCCAGTAAGTTCGACCAGATCACCGTCGCACAGGAATACCTTGAGATGATGCGCGAGGAGACGGGTGACATGATCTTTACCGAGCGCGCTGCATCGCTGCAGCAAGACAAGTCGGTCGAGATGGCGAAAATGATCCAAGCGTCACAAGAGCAAGAACAGTCAAAGGCCCGCGAGCAAGGTCGCGATCTGGATGACGAGATGGGCCTTTAAGGGGAGGGTGGAGATATGCAAAAGACACTTCCTCTTTGGGCCGCGGTTCCCATTGGCGCGGTCTGTGGCGCGGTGATTGGCACCATCATTGCCAGCTTCTACCTGACCCTGGCGCTCAAGGTCGGGTTTTCCAACTTTGATATGCTGGCCGTCTGGAAGGCGGGAGAGGCGACAAAACTGGCCCACCCCGAGGCGTTCAAAGTCGCCTTTGGTGCGATTGGCTTTGGTGCCATTGGTCTTGGTGTGCTGGCGTTCGCCTGGACCTTCCAGCGTGAACGTAGTGAATACGGAACGGCCCATTGGCAGAGCAAAGCCGAACTGAAGAAGAACGATATGCTACAAGACGCGGGCCGCGGCTTTGTTTGCGGCAAGATCGGTAAGCCGAATTCCAAAGGGCCGTTCATTTCATCAACGGTAATCCCACATGTGATGATGGTGGCACCGACCCGCGCCGGTAAAGGCGTCGGCTTCGTGATCCCAAACCTTTTGGGCTTTGCCGGATCTGTGGTGGTGCTTGATGTCAAGGGGGAGAACTTTGACAAGACGTCCAGACTTCGCGCGCTCAATGGCGATGAGGTTTACCGGTTCAGCCCGTTTGACTGGTCCAACGCCACCCATTGCTACAACCCTCTCATACGTATCGCCAAAGCCCCGAGCTTTGCGCAGCGCTTCACCGAGGTGAGCATTTTGGCGGATCTGTTTCTGGATAAGGACAACAAGACGCTCGATACTTTCTCGGAGGCGGGTAAATCGATCTTTGTGGCGGCTTGTCTGCTGGCGATTCAACGCGGTAGGGCCACTTTGGGCGAGGTCAATCGCATCGTTGCCGGAGGGGATTACAAAAACGCGCAATACAAGGCCTATGCCGAAGAAGCGGAAGAACCCGTGGTGCGCGAGCTTTGGACCAATGCGGCCAGCGCCTCGAGCCGTTTGCTGACCAGCAATATCCAGGCCCTGATGACGGCGGGCCTAAAGCAGTGGGATAATCCGGCGGTAAGGGCCGCAACACGGCGCAGCGATATCGACTTCTCGATATTCCGCAAGAAACCGCAATCGCTCTATATCGTGGTCTCGGAGGATCATATCGCGACGCTGGCCCCGCTACTGCGGCTCTTGTTTGCGGATTTGATCGCCAGCCTGCGCTTGAACGAGCCGGGAGAAGATGAGCCCTGGCCCGTGATGATCATGATTGATGAATTCCAGCAGATGGGCGCGATGCCCTATCTGGAAAGGGCGATCCATTCTCTGGCCAGCTATGGCGGCCGTGTGGCGATGATCGCGCAATCGCTGGCGTCACTGGATCGGATTTATGGTCCTGAGGGCCGTGAAAGCCTTGAGAACGGCGCGGGGCTGAAGCTCTATATCACCCCAAGGGACCAGCGCACCGTGCGTGAAGTGTCGGCCGCCGTCGGCAGTACAACCCGCGAGGCGGTGACCCGCATGTATGGGCGCAACAAGGGCGTGCTTGGGGCGACCTCTACATCCAGCCGGCTTGAAGAACGCCCGTTGCTATCCGAAACTGAGGCCCGCCTGATGGATCCGGACGAGGTGATTATTCTGGCCTCGCCTCAGCATCCGATCAAAGCGCAGCGGATCAAGTATTACGATGATCCTTTGTTCAAGGAATTGGTCGAAAAGCAGGAGGGGCGGGCGTTTCCGTATCCGCCAAACGTTGAAGGCGTCGGGCCTTGGGAAGAAGTCGAGCCTAAGCAGGGTAAAAACGATGCCGCAGGTGGGACCTCAGAGCAGGCAAAGCCTGCCAGTCCGCCCGAAGATCGCAACGCCCTAAGGGAGGCACGTGCGATGATGTTGGGTCAAGACGCGTCAGGCGAAACCGAAGACTTGCACCCTACGCCACATCCCGACGAACCCCTTCCGCCAGAGTGGGAAGATGTTTTACTCGAGCAGAGCGACTTTCTGGATGCGCTGATGGAAGAGCAGGGTTTGGGGGACTGATGGTTTTGCAAACCAAGCACCAGACAGAATAAAGGCGGCATCCGGGAGGAGGTGGATGCCGCCTATTACTGTCGATTGGCTCTGGGAGGAGGTAGAGCCAATCTCTGTCACTGAAGATAGGGGCAATGCTGCGGTTGCACAATAGGCGGGCTATGCAAATGTTGCATTGCAGCATTGCATTGAGGCAGCCCGACGGCATGTGCGGTGTTAAAGCATCGGCCATGTACCCTGTGTGGTGCTTTGCGCGTCGCTTTCCCCAATTGAGCGGATTGGCTTTGGAGTTGGGAAGGTGATGGCCTTCGGTCGGTTCAGGGCCATTGCTGGCGATTCCGGATTTTTCGGAAAAAAATACGGAATGATGTTGCAGTAAGTGGATTAATCCCTAATATTGAGGATAATTCTTGAAAATTTAGGATTTTTAGCCAAGGAGGCGGACGTGGACCATTTTTCAGTCATTCAGAGCATCATCAGATCGGGTCTCGCGGGCGATCAGGCGGGATTAGGCAAGCAAGTGCAACGCTTGCTTGCGCGTCTCGAAAAGGCAGGCCAAGAGAAAGAGGCGGCAACGGTTCGCCGGCTTCTTTCATCATCGATAGAAACTAAAGAGCTGAAACCGAGCAAGGTTGAAGTGTCGCGATCAATGATCCATGGAGAAACGCTGACGCCAGACACTATACCACCGATTGACCGCGAAACCGGTGCTCAGCTCTGTACAGTTGAGTTTCCAGGCGCAATGCGTACTGCGCCAATTTATGAGCGCGATGTGAAAGATACGATTGATGGCTTGCTCGATGAATGGCGGCACCCAGAAGCCTTGCGCTGTGTAGACGTTGACCCGACCCGTTCGTTACTTATTTTTGGTCCTCCAGGTTCCGGCAAGACCATGACAGCCTACCACATTGCTCAAAATCTTGAGTTACCACTGGTTATGGCGCGTATCGATGGTTTAATTTCTTCATTTTTAGGGACAACGGCCCGCAATATTGCCAATTTGTTTGAGTTTGCGAATAGATATGCGTGTGTGTTGCTCCTGGACGAGTTTGACGCGTTGGCTAAGCAGCGAGATGATCCCCAAGAAATTGGTGAGATCAAACGAGTAGTAAACACACTCTTGCAGAATCTTGATTTGAGGCGTGATCATGGTGTGACGATCGCAATCACCAATCATGATCGGCTACTCGATCCAGCGGTTTGGCGTCGTTTCGAAACCCATGTCCATATTGGTGAGCCTAATTTGGAGGCGAGTACGAGTCTCGTGAAGCGGTTCTTATTGCCGATTATCCCGGACAACGGAACGGTGGGTATCATCGCCTATTGTTTGGAGGGCCGTTCTGGAGCGGATCTGCAACGCGTCTGCACATCCATTAAGAGAACATTGGCTTTGAGTGGGGCAAAACACGATGGGCCCGGTGTTTTCCAGGCACTCAGCACTGTTCTTGCTCGCTTACCTTCACATGATCATGTTCCAGCAAAACTGTTGGCATCCGATCCTGAGGCCTTTGTGAGCTTGATGACAAACGATAGCCATATCGCAATCAGCCAACAAGATATCGCAGCTGCGACTGGGATGAGTAAGTCGAAGATTAGCGATCTTAAAAAGTCAAAGCGGCACCTACCATTAGTGGAGGCTTCACATGCCAAGTAATCCCGTTCAGATCATCTTAAACGACGCTGATTTTCTGCGAGCTCCCGATGCTGGGAAAGGTGGTGGGAATAAAGACTTTTTCGAAAATGCGGATGTACAGTTTGATGCCCACAAGAGGCGGCTGCTTCAATCTATCGACAACATAATCGCGGTCGTTAAAGCGAGCCCATACGGACCAGCCGCATACCTGAAAGTTCAGATGCGGGAAGCCGCCTTGGCAAAATCTCATCGGCCCGTATCTTGGATATTTCAAAAGGACCAATTTCCATGTGTTGGTGCGGATGCAGTCGGAACGCTCTATTTTCGAGCGCCTTTGATTTATCTGGCAGCTCTGCGCAGCCGGATTGATCAAGCCGAATACACGGTTACCATCAATATCTCTAAAAATACCGGGAAACCCTATCCGGCAACAAGCGCTGCCCGCTCAGAGGTGGGTGCTATTGACAGTATAGAAATTGCGCCGGTTGCTGACAAACGTAATTTCTCTACCTCCGCTGCGATGCAAATGTTTTCAGACCCGCGGACCGTTTCAGGTTATTATATCGAGCTGTTCGAAACACCCGCTGAAAATGTTATTGCGGACGATCCGCTCGGTCGCGGCGCATTGCTTAACAGCCTTCAAAAGACTTTGCTAAGCTTCGGGCCCGGGACACGCACTCTTTTGGCGACAAAAGTTGGACGAACGCCGGTTTTAGAATTTCAACTAACCCACGGGGATGAGCCTGCGTTGGTTGACAACCGGCTAGGGCTTGCGGGACGTGACGTTACGGTGATCCCCCGCGGAGGTCCGGTCGATTTGTCGTCGGATCGGCATGAAGCCGCGTTAGCAACTCTTGCAAGCCATCCCCTCGTTCGCGCGATCAAACCACCCGTACAATTGCAGCTGGGTAGCCAAGACATACCAGCACCTCAAGAAGCCGGCACCAGTAGCGGCGGTCAGGTGGTAATCCCGATCCCAGTACAAGGCGCGCCATATCCTATCGTTGGCATTGTCGATTCAGGTGTTTCCAATGTTCTTTCTGCCTGGCTCGCGGGAAGGTTCGATTTTCTTGATGAGGGTGAATTTGACGGTCAGCATGGGACGGGCGTTGCAGGGATCGTGGCGCTTGGTCAAACGCTTAACAGTCCCAAGGTCGCTCCGGAAGCTGCTGGATGTATACTTTACGATGTGCCACTTTTCCCAAAAGGCCCTTTCTTAACCAAATACGCAAATGGGTTTTCGGATTTTTTAGAGGAATTAGAACAAGCTGTTGCAGAGGCAAGTGAAGATCATGGCGTCAAGATCTTTAACTTATCGATCAACGTAACGTCGGACGTTGATCGGCATCGGTATGGGCTATATGCGGCGCGGCTAGACCAAATTTCAGATACCTACGGGGTTATTTTTGTGAATTCCGCCGGAAATTTGCCCGTTGGTCAATCACGCGCCCCTTGGCAAAAAAAACCCAGCGATGTTGTTTCTTATTTTGCGTCACGCACGCAGCCGGATACAATTTTTCAGCCATCAGAAAGTGTTCGCTCGATTTCTGTTGGAGCACTCAACCCGCCGAATACGTCCCAAATGCAAGATGCACCAACGGTATATTCTACGCGTGGCCCTGGATTGCAAGTCGGCGTTAAGCCTGATGTGGCGGCCTATGGAGGCGCTGGTGGCGTCGGCCCTGGAAACTCAACAGGTCTGAAATCAATCACGCCCACAGGAATTTCTCAGGATGTGGCCGGAACGAGTTTTGCAGCTCCCCTAATCTCGCGTCTGCTTGCTGGATTGGACCGTGACACCCAGGGAGGACTGGGGTCAGAGGCCTTGCGGGCAATGCTATTGCATCATTCCAATATTCCTGACCCATTAACAAAGCGCGGAATGAAGGACATTGGGCGTCAGTTTGCGGGATATGGGCAACCGACAAGCGTGGCTCAGATGTTGGAGACTGATGACCATGAAGTCACCATGGTTTTCCAAAGTAGACTTACAGTGGGCGCTCGGCGGCCTGCGATTTTGCGCTTTCCTTTCGCCTGGCCTCAAAGTTTGGTTGGCCCGCAAAGTGCCTGCTCGGGCCAGGTCAAGATGACACTTGTCTATTCACCCCCTTTGGATCCTGCCTTCGGGGCCGAGTTCGTACGTGTGAATTTGGAAGCCTCTTTACGACAGAGGCAAGTTAACAAAAACCAAGATGGTCAATACGGGTACGCTAACCAAGTAGATGCACGCTACCTGCCGAATTCTGCGAGCCTCGGAATTCCTGAAAAGGCGCTTATTACGCATGGTTTGAAATGGTGGCCATCAAAACAATACAGCCGCAATCTCAACGATCGGGGAGAAACCTCGGAGTGGCGGCTAGAGGTTACAAGCCTCGTGCGAGCGGAAGCGGAGTTTCCAGTTGCTGGTGTTCCCTTCGCGGTCCTTCTCACAATTAGAGACCCAGAAGGCACAAAACCGATTTTTGCTGAAATGCGCCAGTCACTTCAGGCGAGCCGAGCAAATGCACAAGATATTAAGGCGGCGACAAGACTGCGCCCACGACGCTAGGGTTTATGAGGGATTACGTGGTTAACTTGGACATCTCAGCCGCGCGACATGGCGTAACTCTCTACTATAAAGATGAGGAGGCGAACAAAGATCGATTTTACCACTTAGACCTTTCCACGGGCTTATGGGGGGATCATATCGTAAACCGTCAATGGGGAAGACGGGGAACTTGGGGACATCTTCGATTGGATCGTTTCGACAGTAGTGATGCTGCTTTCGGTGCGATGGAAAAAATCATTGGTTCTAAGATTGCGCGTGGATATTCGATAAAATTTGAAAGATGACCGCTGAACAAGCCTCAACTATTGAGCGGTTTCTCGCAGTCGTTCTTATGGTTTTTGTCGAGCCACGGTCATGACACGCGAATACTGCTTGATCCACTTGGCCTTGTCAGGGCTGAGCCATGTGATCAACTCCATGATTTGGCTGTATTCTTTTGTGATGTTGCGGTGCAAAATTGGTTCATGATGGAATACGCGGTTGCGAAACTCTCGAACGGCGTCGCACCGAACATATAGCGCATTGTATGTGACGGCGGGCGGTAGATCAACAAATGAGGCATGAAGGTTCGCCCAAAAAACGGGCTCGTGCCGCTCAAGCAACATGTTCACCCAAAATCCAAAATTGAGCTCTGCGGTCATGCCGCCCGATGTAACAGCTCCTTTCTTGCGGAGTTTGTCGCGCGCTGTTTTGACAATGCGCTTGCCGTTCCCGATCTGCGTGAGAAATGCCGCATCGTCCCACCAAGTGGGTCCGTACAGAGCTACTAACTGTGAAGATATGATGTTACGCAGGCAAACTTCTGATGCGCTTAGCACAGGGAAAAAAGCTTCGCTGATCAAGATGTTCCAGCCATACAGATCCAGCGCACGTTGTGTATCATAGCCTGCGGCTTTGAGGTATTTGGTTAGCCGCTCCTGAGAAATTATATTTGATACCAACGCGTTAATGCTCCGTTCGGTCCCTAATCGGTCTAGACCGTTTCTCTTGACAACAGCGCGAATTTCACCATATATGGGGTCAATCGAAGACAAAGTTAGGTCTTCAACCTCTTAGATGCCCGCGACAGCCGTAATAGGTCCTCGCGGGTTTTCGCTTTCTAGTCATACCTTTACAGACCATGACCGACAAGGCGGCTACTTTGGGAGTGATCCCGGATTCGGACTGTTAAGTGCATCGGGGTGCCTTGTAGCCCTTGAACCGCTGGCAGATTGTTGGCCTATGGTCGAACAACGCGAGTCCTGGTGTGGTTAGCGCGCAGCCAAAGGAAAGCACTCTATTCGTTCACTGGCAGATAAAACTCCGTAATCCCCCGCCGCCCATCTGCGCGCCCAAGCTGAACAATTACATCAATTGACTTGCGTATATACTCGCGCACTTCGGCGAAGGTCAGGGGCGTGCCAGCTTGCAGCACCATGATCGCCAGCCGGTCGATTGCAAGCTCAGCAGTTTCCGCGTGAATCGTCGACACCGATCCACCATGACCCGTGTTGATCGCTTCAAGGTATGTGAGCGCTTCTGATCCACGTAGCTCGCCCACGATGATGCGGTCCGGTCGCATCCGCAGACTGGCTTGCAGGAGCGCATTGGCGCTGCGTTGCGACGTGGCGCTTCTCTCGGAGAGAAGAGATACAGTGTTGGGCTGATCGGGGAAGAGTTCAAATGCATCTTCAATGGTGATCAACCGCTCGCCATGATCCACATGGGAGAGAAGGTTGCGCGCAAAGGTGGTCTTGCCCGTTGATGTGCCTCCGCTCACCAAGATGTTCAGGCGATCTTCAATGAGGGATTGTAAGGCCTGGTCGAGGTTGGCTTGGGACAGGTCAGCAACTTTGCGCATTTTCTCGCGGCGCAGTGTTTCTAAGGATACCGCCTCACCAAAGAGGAACGCAGGTTTGAACTCACGCGCGGCTTTGGGTGCAAAGAGGCGGATGGTAATCGAGGCCCCTTGCTCAATCGCGGGTGGCACGGCGATTTGAACCCGCAACGGGCGACCAGCATAATCGATTTTACCAGAAACCAGCGGGTTCTTTTCAGAGACGCGAGCCTTGGCATCTCCCACAATGCTGTGCGCGAGGTTCTGCGCGGCCTTCGCCTCAACACGTTTTCCGGCGGGGCGCATGGCCGCGTCTCCGGCCATTTCCACCCAAACCTCGCCATTTGGGTTGATTGCCAGCTCGACAATGTCATCGCGGCTTAACCATTCGCGGAACGGTTCAAAATACTGCTCAAGATAGGATGTGGGATGCATGTCAGTCAAAAATCACAACGTCCCGATCCACGAGCACGGTCACATTTGCCCCCTGATCAACATAGATCGTCGGGGCGATGGCGATCTGTTCAGCAATGACGCTGCCCACGGCATCCTGCAGGTCCTCGCCTACGCTTTCCAGAACAATGCTGGTGGTCTCGTCGTTGGCGGCTTCTGCGGCAACAGAGGGCGCTGCGCCAATGACGGAGATCAAAGCCGCTCCTCCGAAGCGTTCCATGAACTTGGTATCGACCAGGCCGGTTAGGCCAGAGCGGCCCAATTGATCGCCACCGGCTGAGGCAATCTCCATCGAGATCCCGTCAGGTGTGAGAATGCGGGTCCATAGGATTAAAATGCGCTTTTGATTGATGTCGAGGCCGGAGCGATACTGGCCAAAAAGGCGCGAGCCGCGCGGGATCAGAACGCGCTCGCCAGAGAAGGCCAGGACCGGTTCTGACACGACAGCTACAACATTGCCGGGCAGGTCGCTGTTGATCGCGGTTTGCAGGGCGGCCTGGACAACCGATCCTTGGGCAAGTGTTCGATCCGGGTATTCCATGCGGGCGGCCTCGTCGATTTGCAGCGGGCGTGCTGCGCGCAAGAGGTAGTCCTCGTTTTCCCCGACGCCAACGCGTGGCTCGCCTGAGAGGGTCGCACCAGAACCCGGTGGCGCGTTCTGCCCGACTGTACCCGCACCGCCCGCGAACACGACGGCGGGGGAGACGATCTGAGCGCGCAGCAATTCATCGGCCTCTTGGGCGGCGGCGCGCGCGCGGTCTTCCTCTTCAAGGCGGCGGCGTTCTTCGAGCAAGCGCTGATCTGCGATCAGGCTTGATTGGGTAAGCTCACTCTCGAGGGATTCTCGTTGCGCGCGCTCTGCATCTAGCATGGCCTGAAGCCCTGACAATCGCGCCGCGTTCTCCCGCGCCGTCGCGGCCAGTTCTTCATCTTTTTCAGCGATCGACGCTTCAAGCGCGTCGGTTTGCGCGTCAAACGCCTCGCGCAGATCGCTTACGGCAGCTTGGATTTCAGAATTGCGGGCTGATTGGCTGGCGGCAAGCGCTTCGCGCAAGGCTGCGAGTTCGCGCAGGACCGTTTCATCGGGCGCCGGGGCAGGGACCGGTTCAGCGACTTGCGGCTCTAACGCCTCCTCAACAGCGATGAGCGCATCTTCAACCCGCTGGTCCTCTTCGTCAGCCGGAAACTCCAACCGTCCGCCGTTGCCGGTTCTTTGGTCCTGGAAGGTTTCAACATCGGAGGTTTGCAGCGGGTCGGCGGCGTCCTGCAGGCTGGAGGCAAAGACATAGGCGAGCGCCGCCCCGCCCAGCCCAAGCCCGGCGGCAAGGGCACCGACACCAATACGGCTTGTTGGTTTCTTGGCGTTGCGGTTTTGAAAATTGTCCAAACGGCCCTGCAGTTCAGGTGGGTTTTGATCCGCCATCTTTAATTCCCCACGGTGAGGGCGGTTTCATCACGCTGAATACAGATGGCCTCGTCGCCAATGCGCAGGGTCCAGAACGGATTAACCCCCAGAACCCGCACGGTGTTGCCTTGCTGGGTCCAGTTTACGGTGCGCTCGCGGCCATCGGCGTCGGCCTTGAAGAGCGCAGGCTGGCGCGCATTTTCCGGAAAGGTGAAGTAGGTAAACCGGCCATCGTCATAGACACTGGAGGGCCGGAAATCGCCCGTCCCTGATGCCACATAGGCATAGTTGCGCGGGGCTTCATATCCTTTTGGGGCTGACGTGTTCGGGCGGCGATCTTCAGGATATTGAAACCGCACCTCAAAGAACATGCCGGTGCGCCCTTGGATCTGTCCTTCGCGCAGATGAAACGAATAACTGTGGCGATTGGTGATCACCGTCATATTGGTTGAGGCACCGCCTACATGGGGCTTTATGGTCAGCACATTGCCAAGTTCGGGGATTGGATCGACCTGGAAACTCTCGGTGTCGCCCACGATAACCGCTTCAAACCGCTCGCCGGGGCCAAAATGGATCGTGGTGGCATGGCGCAGATCGGTTTCGATCGAATAGACTTGGTTCTCGTTATAGGTGGCGGTGCGAATACGGATATCGAGTGGGCCTCCAGAGGGTGTCGCTGCTGGGTAGGCGGCACTGGCAAGACAAGCGGTGAGCGCCGCGGTTATGAGGGTCAATTTTTTCAAGGGATCAGTTCTCCAGGGTCTCTGCGTCGACCCGGTAGGAGGTCACGACAAATCCAAGCGGATTAGCCCAGACGTCTTGCAGACGCTGGCGGGTTTCAGGGCGGAATTCATAGGCAAGGGTCGCCACGTATTGACGGGTCACGGTGCGCACATCGCGCGTGCGGCGTAGCGTGCGCGAGAACCGGACTTGCGCAACACCGGCTTCAATCTGATTGACCGATTTGATGACCACCTCGATCTTTGCGTCGCGGCCATAAACGGTAATGGGATAATCCTCATTGGCCGAGTTCCAAAGATCGCGCAGGGTGCGTGCGGCATCGAGATCAGAGCGTCCCAGCACGGAATTGATCCGGCTCTCACCGTCGGTGACATCAAAGGTCTCTCGATCATCGACATAGGCCACGAGATTGGCTTGGATAATGGCATCGCTCTCATCGAGTGACAGGGCCTCGACATGGGCGACGCGGTCCATCTCGCCGGTTTCCTTGTCGACCACAACGACAACGGTTTCGGTGGTTTTGAGTGGTAGCAGGCTGACGGCTCCGAGAAACCCTGCGAGCCCAACAATGACGCCAGCGCCTGCGATGAAATAGGCAAAGCGCTCGCGGCGGCGCGGACCAAAGATCATGTCCACTTCAAATTCATCGCGTGCTTTGCTCATCGGTGTTGTCTTTCTGGAAGTTTACGAGGGAAGGATCAGGGCTTGCGAAAGCTCTTGAGGACGCCAAGGGCGGCCCCGGGGCTTTGCCTGACGGCGCTGCCAACGGTTGTGAGACCATCGCTCACACCGCGCCGCATCTCTTGGGGTGTTTTGCCGATGGCCAGCCGGGTGGCACCGCCGGTGCCATACATGCTGGTATTGACCATGCCACGCCGTGCAAGTCCGGTGATGCCAACGGCGTTGGAGGCGATACCCATGACCCCAGTGAGGTTTGAAGCAATGTAGGGAACGGCAGCCATGATCCCGGCACTCAGGATTAGAATGACGAGAAACGGCAAGATTAAGCTGACAGTGGCAACATCACCGGGATCAGCGGATGCATCGCCAATGGCTTCGGCGATGGCCACGATGATCCCCGCGGCCCCGGCCGCTGCGACAGGCATCAGGGCATAGCCGATGGTGGCACGCGCCCACGCTTCAAACAGCGAATGGGTGGGTTTGAACAGGGAGCAAAGGATCATGAAGGGCGCGATCACGATCATCAGCGCGAAGACGATTTTGGCGAATGCAATGATGCCTGCCGTGATGGCGGCAAAGAGGGCGGAGAGCACAAAGAAGATCGCGCCCAGAACCGCACCAAAGACCCAGCCAGCGCCATCTCCGATGGCATCACCATAGGCCGTTATGCGTGCGACCATACGGTCGAGGCTCTCATAGACACCCGCCTCATCGCCGGAGGCCGTCAGATCAAGGATAGCAGCGCCTATGCTGTCGGGCACGTCGGTGGCGATGTTGTAGATGATCTCAAAGTTCGCCCAGGTCTGTGCGAATATGGAAATCAGCAGCAATTTGATGCCAAAGGCAAAGAAGCTGCCAAAGCTCATCGGTCTGAGCTGCATTACGACATTGATGCCAAGAAGGATCAACAGCAGGGCTGCTCCAGTGGACAATACGTCACCAATCACGGCTGCATTGATCACAAATCCGGATTGCGCGACCGTATCAACGGCGGCGTCCACTTGGCCAAGGATGTCGCGAATAACCCCCATCAGTTGGCGCAAGCCGCATCGCGGGTGGCGAGCATCTCATCCGCTTGCAGGCGCAATTCCGCAACCTTGAACGGCAGTAGTGGATTGTCAGAAGTTACATAGACTTCAGCCTCCAAGACGACCTCGTCCCAAGGAATTTTGGCAAAGTAACATTCACATGAGCCGGTCTCTATCCAACGCTCGGCGGCCATGATCCGAAGGATGGCGCGATAGCCGTTGCGGACATATGGCGACGGATTAAGGCTTGCCGGGGGACGCGGCGCTTCGCAGGCCGAAGGCGTGTCCTCTCCAACCGCCATTGTGGAAAAATCACTGGAATTTGCGTTTGCAAGGCTTGCAAGCGGCAGGGTGAACAGAGCGACGGATGCGACGAGGTGTTTCATTCGTCTACTGCCATGGTTCTAAAGCTACGCTCTGCGGCCAGTGTGGAGGCGTCAACAACGCCCAACTGCCCCGCACTGACGCCTTGCGCGGCCTCGAGCCGCCAAATTTGGGTGAGAATGATGCCAAGCTCCGCGGTGACGCGGGTGTTCAGATCGACGGCGGCCTTCAGACCGTCTTGGTCATCAATCAGGCCAACCATGGTTTCGAGCCGATCAAGACTTTCACCCGCTTCCTCGTGGCTTTCTTGCGCGGCCACCGAGAGCATTGCACTGGCCCCGGCCTGTGTGGCGATCCGGTTGTCGGCAGGCTCGTCAGAGGAGGACAGGCTGGCGAGGGTCTCAGATGAGAATCCACTGCCTTCGAGCAAGCGCCTGACCTGGCGATCAAGACCGCGGTCGGGTTTGAATCCTGAGAGGAAATCTCCATCCGCAAGACTTCGGGCCGTCTCAATCGGGGCCAGTAGGCTTCCCTTGAGGCGCTCGAACTCTTCGATGGTGGCAAAAAGCTCCCCCAGAGCGTTGCCATCAATCAGGGATTTCAGTTGCGCTTCGAGATTGAGCAGTTGCGAGATTTGGGTCTCCAACTCCTGGCGCATCGTGGCCAGTTGCTGAAGCTGCACATTGAGGTCTGTCGCCATATGTTCAAGTTGTGCGACAAGCTGGCCCAATTGGCTGCCATCAAAGGTTGGCACGCCTTGCGCCGATCCGGGTATTGGCAGGATGGCACTCAGTGAAACTGTCGTGGCGAGAAAAAAACGTCTCATTCAGAAACTCCCATTTGCATGAATTCCCGCTCTGACAGGCGGTCTGCGGCCAGATGCTGGGCAAAGGCCGCTTCGCGGACCTGATTGGCGGCCATTAACCGGACGCGCAGGCTGAGGATCCGGCCGATTTCGGCCTTGGCATAGGTGTTGAGTTCCCAGGCTGCCTTCGCATTGGGTTGCGCATCGATCTGCTGGATGATCGCGCGCAGTCGGTTGATGACCTGCGTCGTCGTCGCAAAGCTGTCGGCGGCATAATAGACACCGGCATCCGAGATATTGGCGTATTCCGCGAGGGCATGGTCAGAGGGCGAAAGCGTGCCTAAAGCGTCTGCCCCGCCCACGACCGCGAGATATTCATTGTAGAACTTGGAGATGTTGCGCACGTAGCCTTGGGTCTCGGCAAAGGGCGGCACGCCGCCATACTCAATCACGCGCCCGGGGCCTGCATTGTACGCGGCCAGGGCTTTGGGGATGGTGCCAAAGGCATTAAGTTGGGTGGTGATGTAGCGCGCGCCACCGCGCAGGTTTTCAATTGGGACGTTGGGATTAACACCCATGTCAGAGGCGGTGCCAGGCATAAGCTGGGTGAGACCGTAGGCCCCAACAGGGCTGGTCGCGGTGATGTTGAAGCGACTTTCCTGCTTGATCAGAGCCTGAAACAGACAGCGCCACTGCGTGGGCGACAGCCCTGCGCGCGCCACACCCGGCGCACCCGCATATTCCGAGGCGACCTGTACGATCATCATCTCGACGGTTTCGCGCCCCTCCCCAAAGAGGCGCGCATCCATCGGATGATTGGAGGCCTCGGGATAGATCTGATCCGTGCCAAAATCTGCATTGCCTTCAAGGGCTGCAATATTAAAGCCGGGTCCGGTGATGGCAGCGGCCATTTGATCCAAGACGCGCAGCTGGTCGGCTTCCAACTCTTCGATGGTTGCGCCGACACCATCGATGTCGTTCTGCACGCCAAGATCCTCAAGCAGGCTGTCAAAGATTGAGACATTGCGCGTGATTGCCGTGCGATCCGTTGTGGGCACGCCCTGCGCGGAGGCCAGCACAGGGAGTGTGCTGAGAACTAGCGCAGATATGTGCCGCGATAATCTCACGCGGCCGGTGCCCCGATGGCTGTGAACTCACAATCGATGTCTTGCGCGGGTGCGGTGAACGATAGCGGGGTTTGCGCAGATCGTGTTACTTGCACCGCGTCTTTGCGACCCACGCAAGGGGAGGTTGCCTCGGTATAGCGTTCGCAAGCTGAGAGTGATGCGGCAAGGGCAAGGAAGGCGAAGGTTGGTCTCATAGATGTCTCCAAAAATCAGGGGTGGTGCGCCACTCTGGCCCGACAAGGTTTTCGCCAATGCGGCCCCCGCCCAAGATGTTGAGCAGGGGGCCGAGAGCGCTCAGATCCGCATCCACAAAGACTGAATCCCCGGCCGAGCGGACCAGCGCGATGCGCTGTCCGATGGTGGGTTCCGTGAGGAGGGCCGCCTCTTTGGGATTTACGCGCAGGAAATCAAAATCGGATGGTTTGGCGCGATCATTTGGAAACAGAATCTGGGTCGGGACGGTTTCAACGATGGTCTTTCCGACGCGGCTGCCTTCGAGCTGCGAGGGGTATTGCGTCATCATGATCACGACGCAGTTCATCTTGCGCAATGTGACGAGCCAGTTTTCCAGGCGTGCGCCAAAGTAGGGATCGTCCAGAAGCTTCCAGGCTTCATCAAGCACAATGATGGTGGGGCGGCGGTCCTCAACGACGCGCTCAATCTGGCGGAATATGTAGGAGAGCACCGCCATGCGTTCGGTGGTCATGTCGAGGATTTCGGTCATATCAAAGCCGGTGATTTCACCGGAGATGTCGATGGCTTCGCCACCTTCAGGCTCATCAAAGACCCAGCCGTAGCGCCCGCCGGGGGCCCATTCAGCGACGCGCGATTGCAGCTCGCCCTCATCATCCAAAGCTTGGAACAGGGTCTCAAAGGAGGCAAAATCCTGCAGGGCTGGACCCGCATTCGCGTTTTGGCCAACGGCGTTCTGCACCGCGCGGGACTGCTCGCCGGTCAGGGATCCGTTGCGGGTCAAAAGAGTTGAAAGCCAGTCGGAGAGCCATGCGCGCCCCCGTTCGTCAACTTCGGTCGCTAGAGGGTTGAGACCTGTGGGCACGCCAGCGCGGATCTCTTTGTAACGCCCGCCCAAGGCGCGCACGGCCATCTCAAGCCCGCGATCTTTGTCAAAGAAGAACAGACGCGCACCGATGCGTTGGGATTGCGCCGCAAGAAACGCGGTTGTGACGGTCTTGCCCGTCCCAGTACGCCCGAGCACGAGGCTGTGGCCCACGGTAGGTTCCTTGTCGGCGGATCCTGCTTCATGGAAATTGAACCGGTATCCGGCAGTGCCGACGGTCGGCAGGATGGAGATCGGCTGGCCCCAGGGGGATCGATCGCTGCTTCGACCTTCAACACTGCCGTGCAGCGCCGCGAAGTCCGCAAAGTTCACGGATGAGATAGGCGTTTTGCGGGCGCGGTAGCCAAAGTTGCCAGGCGATTGGGCGAAGTAAGTGGCCTTGAGCGCCATGTTCTCGCGCACGATCACGGCCATGATTTCTTGGCCGACCCGTTTGATCTGTGCGGCTGCCTGTTCAAGCGTGTCGCGATCATCGGCATAGACGGCGACGGAGAGATGATGATCACCAAAGCCAATGCGGCCCGCTTCCTGATCATCGGCTGCGACCACAAGCTCTTCACGCAAAGAGACGGCGGCATCATCAGAGGCATGCATCTGGCGGATGATGCGTTGAATCCGCTCGGCCATGATATTGCCGGGGATTGGCGAGAAGGAGTTGGTCAGGACCATATCGAGGGGCAGATCCAACGCGTCGAGCAGCGTGACATCTGTCACCGACGGGTAGCTCTTGATGCTGAAGAGCGATCCAAACTTCTGCTTTCCGGTTGTGGCGCAAGCGATGGTGACAACATCGCCGTCAAAGGTCGCGCGACTATTGCTCAAGGTATGGGACAGGGGCAGGGCACTTTGACCAAATCCGATGGGTGCAAATCTGCCTGCATTCAGAGCGTTGAGATACCCCAGCCATTCGCCGCCTGTGCGAGTAAGACGCACCGGGCTTGCAGAGGACAAGGCAACTTTGAAGAACCCGACCACCTCGTTGAGCTCTTGGACCCGTGCGTCGCGGTCGCGTGCCCAAGCCTTACGAGCCAGAGCGCGGATCAGTGGTAAACGTGCGCCGATACTCGGGCGGCGGATAATGCTGAGATAAAGCTGGCGCTTCTTGGGTTGAAGATCGGTGATATGACGCTGCCATCGCCTGTCAAGCTCAGCGGCGAAGCTGTCACCATCTATGGGTGACAACGAGAGATCTTGTGGTACGGATATCCGGTGGATGTAGTAGCCAAAGACATTGCCCGTCTGTGCAACAATTGCGGCTACCGCACGTTTAAGGGCGTCCAATTGATCATCGGGCGTGGTCATCGGGTTCAGGCCATCAAGGCGCAGAGTTGCCATGAGATCGCCTTCGCGCAGAACCATCACATCGTCGCCGACCAGCGAAAAATACGGCAGATGTTCACCGAGGTAACTCTCTCGGGCAAAGTCTTGGCCGCCAGCTTCCAGAACCGCTGAGGCAATGGGACGAGATTTGGTCTGGTCAAGCGCCAAAGCTATCCCCTCCCCAGAACTTGCGGTTCTTGGTGGCGCGGACGGTGCCAAAAGACACCCTCAATACCTCAAAGAAATGTGGTTCCTTGTCGGCAACAAACCAGAGAATGGGATAGGCGATGATCCCGATCAGAAAGAAGATCAGGGATTTGGTCCAGATGAACGGCAGAACGATCCCCATAGACAAGGCCACCAGGTATCCGACAGGGAGGCCTAGGTACTTTGGCGGCCGCGCGAGGCCTAAAAAGAGAGAGGATCGCTCTGCCACCGGGTCACGCGAACCCGTCGACGATGGTGCCTGCCGAGAAGATCAGCACGATACCGATAATGACGGAGGCGAACCAACCCCAGTTCAGGCGGCCCATCATACACATGAAGCCGGTGCCGATGACCGCGAGTGTTGCCACCGAAATCCCGATGGGGCCGGTCAAGGCAGACTCGACGGATTCTAACATGGTTTGGATAGGAGAGAGGTCTTGAGCCAAAGCAGGTGAGGCCGCCAGGCTGAGCAGAAGGCCCAGCTTGATACCTTGACGGGTTTTTCGATTTTTGGACATGGGAAGCCTCGCGGGTCAGTTAAGGGTGAGAACAAGCGCTGGTCGATCCGAAGGAGCATTTTGCACAACTCGGATCGGGGCATTTGGATTGGCTGATTTGGAAAGCCGCGCACGGATGTGATTGACGCGCGCGATATAGGCGCGTGTCTCGGCAAAGGGCGGAACGCCTTGGTATTCGACAACGCGGTGCGGGCCTGCGTTATAGGCGGCCAACGCCAGATCAATGTCCCGAAAGCTTGCCAACTGCGCGAGGAGATAACGCGCGGCACCATCAAGGTTCTGAGGCATATCACTGTGATCAACGCCAAGGTCCCGCGCGGTTGCCGGCATAAGCTGGCCTAGGCCATAGGCACCAACGGGACTTTGTGCGGTTGGATTGTAAGCACTTTCGGCCTCAATCATCGCCTGAAACAGCAAGTGCCAATCTCTGGCAGTGAGACCAACTGATGACAGCGCACGGTTATTCTGATGGCGCGTCGCAGTTGCCTGAATGGCTGTCAGAATTGCAGGCCGAGGGCTGTTTGAACGCGCGGGAGCGATTATATCGGTCGCCGCCCCGTCCCGTTCATCGTGAAACGTCCAGTTCGAGGATCTAGTGAACCCGCCCTTGATCACCAGAAGATCCGCCGAGCACGGCGTCGCCATCCAGCTTACTGACATCAAGATCAATAGAGACCGGCTTGCCGTCGCCGTAAGCGTTGTGGTGATTAACCAACCCAGGCCAGATCGCGAACTTGCGCACCTCGGGTCCGTGTTTTTGGACCTTAGTCGCCACGAGGATGAGCTCTTCGTCGCCCACGGAGTAGATGCACTGATAGCGCGGCTTTCCATCTCCTGTGACCTCGACGAGCTCATACCGACAGCTGAATACTACCTTCCTCTCGATGAGGTCCTTCACACCATCCAAGGTGATCAAACTAAGGTGTCTTGCTATTGGCATGGTCTCTCCCCTTGAGAGACCTTCTACATTAATCATTCCAAACAAAATACAAGATTGGAGTCAATACATACAAAAAGGACAAAATATAAAAAACGTTGAAATTGATGAAAGAGGCGATATTCTGCCTATAGTTGAAGTGACTTTGCGGGAGTACAATCATGAAGAAGTGGATTTTAGCAGGTGTCCTGGCCGGAGTGATTCTCCCCGTTCAGGTAAGAAAGGCCCATGCCTACGATATGGATTGCGCCATCATGCTCTGCATGGCGGGTGGCTTTCCGCCGAGTGCTGTCTGTGCTGCCGCGTTTCGAACGATGATCCGGCGCATTACGCCTTGGCCCAGTAGACCACCATTCGGGATTTGCACCTATGCAGCCGTTCCCGTCGCGCTCGGTGGGCCGGGCGGCGAAGCAGATTTGGATATTTCGACGTCGGAATATGCCTGGCTGAGGAAAACCCGCGTCTTGTGGTGGCAGGGAACCTACACAGATGGGCGCGATGGTCCACAATGGAGTTGGTCGCTGAGATCTTGCGATGGTGAAAACCGCAGGTGTCGATACATCAGCCGCCAGTATGGCTCCTATACACCGTGGCCAAGTTCCATTCTCTCTGAAAACGGGCAAAGTATTTTGACGCTTGGGGCAGGCCGCGCTGTGATGATGGAATACAGTGACTATGAGGGTGCAATGGATCACTCGGAGTGGTTTCGATACTAATTCAGGGTTCGCGAACCTTTGAAGTCGCAATGTCGCGCATCGTGATCATGGTCTCTGGAATGTTTTCCAAACCCTTCTCCCAATATCGAATAATTTCGCCGTTGTTCCAAGTGTAGTCGCTCCAAACCACAACGGCGGACTCATCAGAAAGAATAACGCCTTCTTGAACAATATTCGCCTTTAGGCGTTTGGTTTTCTTGGGGCTTGGTTTTGAATTTTCATCGGCGATTTCCATTGGGCGAAACACTCCCTTTTCTTTATCGAAGCGTTGTACAAACTGGAAAGGCTCGTCGCCGACAAGCAGCCAAGACGGCACGACATTCAAGGCCGTCGCGATCCTCTCAACCATGTCTAAACTGGCTGAATTCTTCGCATTTTCCAGCTTGCCCATATAGCCACGATTGACCTTCGCCATCAGTGCAAGATCTTCCTGACTAATGCCGCGCTCGCGGCGCAGTTTTTGAATGTTGAGGCCCACTTGGTGACGAAGTTTCATGTGACTGAAAACGCCACAGTGGATCACATTTAGCCACTCACTATATTATACATTCGCTCGATTGAGTGGATTAAAAGTATATGTTTTTAAAGGGAAAATCCAAAAGTCAAAAAGGGGCGGCACTGAAAGGTTCAGTGCCGCCAGTACTTCACCCACAGGGAGGAGGTAGAGGGCGAAATTCAAGTTCGCATAATGAAGATTATGGTAATTTTTAGGCTGTCACGGCACCTCAGACAGCTTCGAGTGCGATTGCAATTCCCTGTCCCACGCCAATACACATGGTCGACAACGACTTTTCTCCAGGTTTGAGGTCCAGCATCGCTGAGCCGGTGATGCGGGCACCCGACATGCCAAGCGGATGGCCGAGAGCAATAGCGCCGCCGTTTGGGTTCACGCGGGCATCATCATCCGCGATCCCCAGGTGCCGTAGTGTGGCCAGACCCTGCGAAGCAAAGGCTTCGTTAAGTTCGATCACCGAGAAGTCTTCTTGTTTCAGTCCAAGTCGCGCCATCAGCTTTTTCGACGCCGGTGCCGGCCCGAAACCCATGATGCGCGGTGCAACGCCGGCGGTTGCGCCGCCCAAGACCCTTGCGACCGGCGTGAGGCCAAATTTTTTTGCGACGTCGCTGGTGGCAAGGATCAATGCTGCGGCACCATCGTTCACGCCTGAAGAATTCCCTGCGGTTACCGTGCCATCCGCTTTTACGAAAGTTTTCAGTTGGGCGAGCGCTTCCAAAGTCGTACTCGCGCGAGGGTGTTCATCCTGTACGACGATCTTTGGCTCCCCCTTTCGCTGAGGAATCTCTACCGGGACAATTTCACGGGCCAAACGACCGTTCGCCATAGCAACGCTCGCCTTTTGCTGGGAATGTAGGGCGAAAGCATCTTGGTCGGCGCGGTTGATGCCGAAGACTTCAGCCACGTTTTCGGCCGTTTCAGGCATACTGTCGACGCCGTATTGGCTCTTCATCAGTCTATTGACGAAGCGCCAGCCGATGGTGGTGTCTTCCACACTATTCTCGCGCGAGAATACTGTTGTAGCTTTTGGCATCACAAACGGAGCACGCGACATGCTTTCCACACCACCTGCGACAATGAGATCGGCCTCTCCTGATTTGATAGCGCGGGCGGCCGTGATTATCGCATCCATGCCCGACCCGCACAACCGATTCATTGTTGTCCCCGGTACACAATCCGGAAATCCAGCTAGTAGAAGCGACATGCGAGCAACATTACGGTTGTCCTCTCCCGCTTGGTTGGCGCAGCCAAAAATCACTTCGTCAATGGTCGCTAGATCTAGCCCCGGGTTTCGGCTGGCCAAGGCCCTGAGTGGGATTGCGCCAAGATCGTCGGCTCGCACAGAAGAAAGCGCGCCGCCATAGCGACCGATTGGTGTGCGGATGTAATCGCAGATATAGACGTTTGTCATTCTTTGAGTGCCTTTGTCAGGTCCGGGACTGCGTCGAAGAGGTCTGCGACGAGGCCGTAATCGGCGATTTGGAAGATGGGGGCCTCTTCGTCCTTGTTGATGGCGACGATGACCTTACTGTCCTTCATCCCCGCAAGGTGTTGAATTGCCCCGGAAATCCCGACCGCGATATACAGCTCGGGCGCCACGACCTTGCCGGTCTGGCCGACCTGCCAGTCGTTCGGTGCGAACCCAGAGTCCACAGCCGCGCGCGAGGCGCCGACGGCAGCACCCAGTTTGTCCGCAAGTGCTTCAATAATCGCGAAATTTTCCTCGGAACCGACGCCGCGCCCGCCCGAGACCACGACCTTGGCCGAGGTCAGTTCCGGACGATCCGACGCCGCGACCTTGTCCTCGACCCAGGCGCTCAGGCCCGCGTTGCCGGCTGCTGCGATGGCCTCGACGGCGGCCGAGCCACCCTGGCCAGCCGCGTCGAAGGCGGTGGTGCGGACGGTCAGTAACTTCTTGGAATCGTTGGACTTTACCGTCTGCATCGCGTTGCCCGCGTAGATCGGGCGCTCGAACGTGGACCCGTCCAGGATGGCCGTCACGTCCGACAGAACCATCACATCCAGCAGCGCCGCAACGCGCGGCAGGATGTTTTTCGCGCTTGCCGTGGAGGGAGCAACGATATGTTCATAATTGCCTGCCAGGCTGACCACCAGATCGGCGACCGGCTCGGCCAGGCCGTTGGCGTAGGCCGCGTCATCCGCGACCACAACCTTCGCCACGCCGTCGATCTGCGACGCGGCCTGACCCGCAGCAGCAGGGCCCGCAACCAGAACGGTCACATCGCCCAGCGATTTGGCAGCGGTCACCGCCTTGGCGGTGGCGTCCAGCGCCAGCGCGCCACCGGCGATTTCTGCAAGGAGAAGAACAGCCATTACACGATCCCCTTTTCTTTCAGTTTCGACACCAGCTCGTCGACCGAGCCGACCATCTCGCCTGCCGACCGTGCGGCGGGCTCGGCGGTTTTCACAATCTCCAGGCGCGGGGTGACATCGACGCCGTAATCGGCGGCGGTCTTCTCATCCAGCGGCTTCTTCTTGGCCTTCATGATGTTGGGCAGCGAGGCATAGCGCGGCTCGTTCAGGCGCAAATCGGCGGTGACGATCGCCGGCAGCTTGACCTTGATCGTCTGCAACCCGCCATCCACTTCGCGGGTCACGACGGCATGATCGCCTTCGATCCCGACCTCGGAGGCATAGGTCGCCTGGCCCCAGCCCAGCAGCGCCGCCAGCATCTGGCCGGTGGCGTTCATGTCATTGTCGATCGCCTGCTTGCCCGCGATCACCAGGCCCGGCGCCTCGGCGTCGATCACGGCCTTCAGGATCTTGGCCACCGCCAGCGGCTCGATGTCCTGGTGCACGTCATCGGCGGCCACAACCAGGATCGCCCGGTCCGCGCCCATCGCCAGCGCCGTGCGCAGCGTTTCCTGCGCCTGCTTCACGCCGATCGAGACGACGACAACCTCGTCCGCCTTGCCCGCTTCCTTCAGCCGGATCGCCTCTTCGACCGCAATCTCGTCGAACGGGTTCATCGACATCTTCACATTCGCGAGATCAACTCCGCTCCCGTCCGCCTTAACGCGAACCTTCACGTTGTGGTCAATTAGGCGTTTTATAGGAGCAATTATTTTCATTGGCTTTTATCGTTTTCAAAATTTGCAATGGTGGTAACGGCCCGGATTCCGAGCCGTTACTCGGGATGGGTCCCTGTCAATTCGCAGTATAACCGCCATCTACTACAATCTCTGCTCCGTGAACGAACGATGACTCATCCGATGCGAGGAACAGGACCGCATTCGAAACCTCTTCAGGTTTGCTTGGTCGCTTGAGCAGCGTCGCCCCCAGAATTGCCTGCCGGGTAACTTCGTCGGCGTGTAGCAGATCTTTTGTCATGGGAGTATCGATGACACCGGGATGGATCGAATTCACGCGTATGCCACTTTCAGCCAGGTCGACTGCGCAGGATTTCGTCAACATCCGTACGGCGCCTTTGGATCCAATGTAGGCTCCCGCCGAAGCGGCTCCAACAATCCCATAGATTGAAGAAATATTGATAATAGATGCCTTTTCGGCCTCTTTCATCAATGGAACCGCGGCTCGGATGCCGAGATAAATACCGCGTACATTGACGTTGACGTCATGTCAAATTCGTCAGGCGAGGTTTCGTGGAGCGGCTTAAGAATGAGAATGCCAGCGTTGTTCACTAGCACATCAAGCCGACCAGCACTTGATTGCACCGTAGAGATGACATTCTTCCAATCTTCTTCAAGCGTCACGTCATGTTGAATGAATTCCGCCTTCCCTCCGGCTTCAATGATACCTTTCACTACGCTTTCAGCCGCTTCCGTGTCACGGTCGGTTACAAATACATGCGCACCTTCACGTGCCAGCGTTTCACAATGGGCTTTTCCCATGCCCATCGCTCCACCTGTTACCAGTGCGACTTTTCCGAATACCCTTCCCAAATCTCTCTCCCTAGTTTTCATGAACAAATTTAATTGGTTCCGCCGGGGATTCTTGATGCCCGGCGGAATTCTTTACACCTTCTCGGCAGTGCGGTTGCGGATCAGGGATGTATAACCTTCCTCCTTCACTGCATTAATGGCATTTCGGTAATTGCCAATCCCGGCCATGTAGAACATTACTGCATTCTTCTTTCCGGGGATATTTGCGCCGAAGATCCAGCTTTCAGCTTTGGGGAAGAGTGTCATGTCGGCGATTTCACGACAGGTGCGAACCCAAGCATCGCGCGCTTCCACGGTTGGCTCCACATTTCGAACCCCCTCTTCTTCCACCGTGCAAATCGTGTCAGCGATCCATTCGACTTGCGTCTCAATGCTGGGGGGCAGGTTGGTGAAGGGGCCATTAGGGCCAAGGATCATGAAGAAGTTCGGGAAGTCGACCTCCATCATGCCGAGGTAACCGAGCGGGCCTTCCTTCCAAGTGTCGCGCATGGTCACGCCTCCGCGTCCGCGGAGGTCCATTTTGACGTAATTGCCGTCGACCGCATCGAAGCCAGTGGCAAAGATTACGATGTCAAGCTCATGCTCCTCGCCGCTTTCGAGACGTATGCCGTTCGGAGTGAACTCTGCGATCGGATCGGCCTTAACGTCGGCGAGGGTCACGTTGTCTCGGTTGTAGACCTCGTAATAGTTGTTTCCGCAAAGCGGGCGCTTGGCGTAAAGGTCCTTCGGCGTCAGTTTCTCTGCGACCTTGGGGTCCTTCACGATTTTCTTGATTTTGCCCTTGATGAAGTCAGCGGCCGCATCATTGGCCACTTGGCTGGTCGCAATATCGCAAAAGGTGCCAAACATGAAATAGAAACCACCGCCGCGCTGCCAGGCGGCTTCGAAGACCCGCTCCCGTTCTTCGGGGGAGGCGGTTTCGGCGGGCTTGACGCTTTCTTCGAAGCCGAAGGCCACAACAGAATTCTTCACTTGATTCCAGATACTATCGTAGTTTGCCTTTTGCTCTGCGATGGTAGCATCGTCTTGCGGGGTGTTCCCAATCGGCACGACATATTGTGCAGAGCGCTGAAAAACAGTCAGGTGTTTTGCAACTGGTGCCGTTGCTGTAATAACCTGCACACCGGTCGAGCCAGTGCCAATAATGCCCACGCGTTTGTTGCTCAAGTCCACGCCGTCGGGCCAGGCACCTGTGTGTAAGATACGGCCTTTGAAATCATCGATGCCCTTGAATTTTGGAACATTCGTTGCGGACAAGAGACCGAGGCCAGTGACAAGGTATTTGGCGGTAACTGTCTCACCACTATCAGTGATCACGTTCCAGAGACCGGTTTTTTCATTATAGTGCGCGCCGTCCACCTTGGTGTCGAACTTGTAGCTGCGTCGGAGATCGAGATGATCCGCCACCTCGTTCATGTATTCGAGGATCTCGGGCTGGGTCAGATACCGCGTTTTCCAGCGGCCTTTTTGAAGCAACTCTTTGTCAAAAGAATAGCGGTAGACATAGCTTTCCGTGTCCGACAGCGCACCGGGATATCGGTTCCACCACCAGGTGCCGCCAACGTCACTGGCGCTGTCATAGCCCCGGACGTTCAGTCCCTGCTCGTTGCGAAGTTTGTGGACGGCGTAAAGCCCGCCGAAGCCCGCGCCAATGACGACTGCGTCGTAATCCGCTCCGGATGTTTTAGTAATCTCAGTCTGAATGTTCATGTCACTCCTCCCAGAGTAAGACTGCTCCGCCCCGCAGTTTGCGGGTGAGATGGCAGATGAATGTGTCGTAGGGGTTTCTCTCGCACCGCACCGCACCGCACCGCAATGCAGTGCGAGTACAGGTGTCAGAGGGCCTGATACCATGCGGCGATGCGACCAAGTTCCTCGTTCGCCTCGGGCGCGCGTCCCGAAAGCGCGGGAAAGACATGCTGCATGCCTTCGACGATAGACAGGGTCACATTTACGCCCTGTGCCTTGGCCTTTTCGTGCAACCGCTCGGCATCGCTCCTAAGCGTCTCAGCCCCTCCGGCATTGATATAAAGCGGCGGGTAACCGGTGAAATCGTTCTCCAGAGGGTTGGCCAACGGATTTAGCTGATCAGTGCCTTCACCGAGGAACATTCCCGCCATCGCTTCGAGAATCGGTTTCCCGACTAGCGCATCGGTTTCCGCGTTGGTTTCCAGTGTTTCCCCGCGCATCGCCATGTCTAGCCAGGGCGAATATGCGATGACCGCTCCGGGCAGTGGCAGCCCAAGTTCGCGAAATTTCAGCACGCTGGCGATGGCAAGATTGCCGCCAGCACTGTCGCCAGCGGTCAGAATATTTCTTGCCTTGAAGCCCTTATCCAGCAATGCTGTGTACGCGGCTACCGCATCTTCGATCTGCGCCGGAAATGGGTGCTCGGGTGCGCGTCGATAGTGCAGGATCACCGACGTAACCCCAAGCACCTTAGCGAGGTGCCCTGCCATTTTCCGATGACTATCGGCTGAGCCGACGGCAAAGCCGCCACCATGAGTGTAAACAATTACACGCGAGGTATCGGCCCCGACAGGCAGTGCCCAGATAGCCTCGACTCCTCCGATATGATCGCTTTTGTAGCTAACGTTTTCCGGCTCTAGAGCAGGCTGCCCCCATTCATCGAACATGCTGCGCAAGTTCGCGATCGTCAGGTCTGGGTTCTCGACCATCTGATCGGTCCAATTCTGATAAAGCGCCCGCAGCGTATCCGCTTCTCTACTGATTTCCATATTTATCCTCCCAAGAGTAACATTTGGCAAAGCCACCACCTGACGTCGCCAATCTCGGAGGCGTCAAACGGTCTGAGGCGTACGCCAATGATCTCAGAGTAAGGGCGAAGAATGCACCGTGTATTGAACATACCTGCTTTGGAAATTGTATGATCTTGCTCAGCCTGTCGTGAGGCAGATATGCCTGCTACTAGGCTCTGTTGAACAAATTCCGTGCGGGATCCATCTTATGAACCCGGCTTGGTAGCCGGGGTGCATGAGCAGACTGCACCCCCGACCTACAACACCAGGAACTTGCGAGCCTACAATGAAGCGCTCAAGCGCCGGGGCGCTCTGGCAATCTGGTTCGACCCCGAAATGAGCTGGGAGGCCGCGCCGATAGGCAGTCGTGGCCGGCAGCAGACCTACAGCGATGCCTCCAGCCAGACCTGCCTTTCCATGAAGGTGTTATTCGGCATGGCGCTCCGGTAGACGACTGGGTTCGTCTAGAGCCTGCTGCAGCTGGTTGGTCTCGTCCGGACTGTGCCCGACTTCAGCACCCTGTCCCGGCGTCAGAAGACCCTGGCCGTGAACATCTCGAATCGCGGCTCCAAGGGGCCGCTGCACCTGCTGTCAGCACGCGTATCAAAGTCGCGGGCGAAGGCGAGTGGCACGCCCGCAAGCATGGTGGACCCAAACGGCGCGTCTGGACCGAGATCCATCTCGGGGTTGACGAGGAAACACTGGAGGTTCGCGCAGTGACGAGGTCACAGGGAGCCACATCGGCGATGCATGGGTTTTACCCGACCTCCTCAACCAGATCCCGGCGGACCAGTAGATCGGCAGTGTCATGGCTGACGGTGCCTACGACACACGGAAATGCCACGACGCAATTGCTGACCGTGGTGCCCACGCCGTTATCCCGCCACGCAAGAACGCAAAGCCATGGAAGACCATCACCGCCGGAGCCGTGGCGCGAAACGAGGCCCTGCGCGCGGCGAAGTGCCTGGCTCGCGCGCTCTGGCGACGATGGAGCGGATACCACCGCCGAAGCAGTGTCGAGACGAAAATGAACTGTGTCATGTCGCTGGGGCATCGCCTTATAGCGCGGGACTTTGACCGTCAGGTCGCGGCACTCCCAGTCCGCATCGCCGTCCTGAACGGATACACTGCACTCGGCATACCCGTTACGGAAGCTGTGGGATAAGTTTATCCGGGGAAAGGGCAACCACGGCCATCACCCCATTTGCAAAACAGACTCCCTCTACCACAGAAAGACAACTTATCTGCCGGTGATCGTGGGAAACATGCTGACATGTTCCTCCCCGGTCGCGAAAACTCTTTCTAAATAACGAGGCACCCTCCAGCCGCAAGGATCCTCTTTGACATGCGCGCTGAAGAGCGCGGTCAACCGATCCTTGCCGATATTTTTGGCGTGGTGCATCAGGCCTCCCCGCCAGCGGGGAAATCCGTAGCCGTGAATCATTACTAGGTCGATGTCTTGCGGTTTTTCTGCTACGCCTTCGTCAAGGATATCGCAGGCTTCCGCCACCATTGTGAGCAAGAGCCTTTCTACGATTTCGTCAGCTGAGAACTCGCGGCGAGTGAAGTTCATTTCTTCTGAGACACGGAGTATTTCGCTAGCGACCAGCTCCGAATGTGAGGGTTTGCCGTCTGGCCCATAGTCGTACCATCCGGCGCCCGATTTGCGTCCTAGGCGTTTGTGCTTTTCGACCAGCCGCTCGACCAAGGGCACGTGACCACAGCAGTTCCCTTCGGCAACTGCCTTGCGACGGATATTCGCGTAGGCGATGTCCAGCCCCGACATGTCCTGTGCAGCATATGGACCCATCGCCATACCGAATCCGCGCATAGCCGCGTCGATCTCGTCGACATTAGCCCCCTCCACCAGAAGGCGATTAGCGGCGCGACGGTAGCTCGACAAAATTCGGTTTCCGATGAAGCCATCGCAAACACCAGACAGTACCGGGATTTTACCAAGCCTGTGCGCCAGCACAAGTGCTGCACCTAATGTTCCGTCTGACGTTCGGTCGCTCCTGACGACTTCCAGAAGTTTCATAATATGCGCAGGACTGAAGAAATGCATCCCTACAAAGCGTGCCGGGTGTTTCAACCCATCAGAGAGCCGATTTACATCGAGATAGGATGTGTTTGTGGCAATGATGGTCTCGGGTGGCAGTGCGCCTTCGAGTTCGGTCAGGATCGCGGTCTTAACCGCAAAATCCTCGAAGGCCGCCTCGATTGCTAGATCGGTTGGTGGCAGAGCGTCATAGCCTGAGACCGTAACCAGCCGGTCTTCAACCGTCTTTGCCGCATCGACGGACAGAATACCGCGACTGATACCCTGATCAATCAGCTTTTGCAGGTTTTTACTGGCCCACTCGGCGGACGAGGCACTACGTTCGACGACAGTCACCGAGATCCCTGCGGTCGCCAGCGTGTACGCAATAGCTGCGCCCATATTGCCACCACCGACCACGATGGCGGTTTCAGCATCTCGGGAAGGTCGGGGGTAGGCGCGCCCCTTGTTGGTTGCGGTACGCTCGGTGAAGAAAACGTGCCTAAGGGCCCGCGCCTGATCCGAGGTACGAAGGTCCAAAAACGCAGAGCGCTCGCTGGCTAGTGCGTCGTGCAGCGGCGTCGTCGCACTGGTCGCGACTAGGTTCACCGCAACCTGCGGGGCATTCTGGCCAGGCATACGCCGCGCTACATGCGCTCGGGCGACTTCCGCTGCGACGTGGTTTGGCTTTGGTGAAGGAAGATTGTCGGGTGCCTGTGCCGCCTCAAGTACATCGTCATCGAGAGCTATGGCCGCGCCAAGCGGGTCATCGGCTAGCAGCTGGATCAGTCCCATTTTCAGTGCCTGCTCGGCGGAAACAGCCTTCCCGGTGACAATCATGTCAAGCGCAGCTTCAATACCGATAAGTCGCGGCAGTCTTTGGGTTCCCCCTGCGCCAGGCACGATCCCCAAGTTTACCTCTGGCAAGCCCAGTTTGGCAGAAGTTGAGGCGATGCGATAGCAGCAAGCCAGAGCAATCTCTAGTCCCCCACCAAGCGCAGCCCCGTTGATTGCTGCGATAGTAGGAATCGGGAGGTGTGCAAGTTGCATCAGCACATCATTTAGTTGTGGATCAACAGGCAACTTACCGAATTCCTTCGCATCCGCGCCCGCGACGAAGGTCGTTCCTGTGCCGGTGATAATCAGCCTGGTAGCCCCAGTTTCGAGGACTTTGAAGATACAGTGTTGTATTCCAGCCCGAACCTCCGCGTTGATTAGGTTAAGCGGCGAATTGTCTATGGTCAGAATTGCTGCGTCATTTGAGAAGCTTAATTCAACAGGCATGGGCATCCTCACAGCACTGGCGCGCGATTGCGCGAGATAAATTTGGTAATGAGATAGCCTTCGAAGGTTTCCGTCCCGCCTTCAGTCCCATAGCCGCTGTCTCTCACGCCTCCAAACGGAGTCTCGGGCAGAGCGAGGCCGAACTGGTTGATGCTTACCATACCTGCCTGCAAACCCGCAGCTGCTTTATCTGCACGCTCTAACGAATTGGTAAAGACATAGGACGCCAGCCCGAAGGGTAGCCCGTTGGCCCGCGACAGTCCGTCCTCTATGTCACGAAAAGACGAGACGACAGCAATCGGGCCGAAGGGTTCTTCGCGCATCAAGTCAATGTCGTCGTTGGGCGTATCGACGATTGTCGGGGCATAGAAGTTACCATGATTTCCAAGCCTTTTGCCTCCCGTCAACACCCGTGCGCCGTTTTCGCGGGCATCCTCGACGAGCTTTTCCATCGCATTCACGCGTCCGCGATGACACAATGGTCCCATCTGCGTGCCTTCGGCTAAACCAGCGCCCACCTTTACGCTCTCAAATGCTGAAACTAGTTCGGACAGAAATCGATCGTAGATGCCTTGTTGTACGTAAAACCGGGTTGGGGCGATGCACACCTGGCCTGCATTGCGCAGCTTGTTGACCGCCAAGGCGCGCGCCGCGGCCGTGGCATCGGTGTCGTCGAACACCAATACGGGCGCGTGACCGCCGAGCTCCATCGTCGCCCGCTTCATATGGCGGCCAGCCAATTCTGCCAGATGCTTGCCCACCTCGACCGAACCGGTGAAGGTGATTTTGCGCACCTCGGGGCGCGCAATTAGAGTTTCCGAAATGAAGGCCGCATTACCCCAGACAAGGTTCAGACAGCCTTCGGGCAATCCTGCATCCAGCAGATAGCGAGCAATTGCCATGCAACCCGCCGGAGCCTCTGCCGGGGCTTTTAAGATCATCGTGCAACCTGACGCAAGCGCCGCCGCGACCTTGCGTACCGCTTGGCTCAGCGGAAAATTCCAAGGCGTGATGGCAAGGCAGACGCCTATCGGTTCGCGCACGACAAGCTGCTGTACCCGCGGGCTGCGTGATGGAATGATGCGCCCATAAATGCGCCGACATTCCTCGGCGTGCCAGTCAACGTGGTCAGCCGAGGCGCGGACCTCAGCCAAAGCCTCAGCCAGCGGCTTGCCTTCATCGAGAGTGATCCAGCCAGCGATCAGTCTGTCATTTTGGCGCAGCAGGTCGGCAAACCGCCGCAAAATCGCACTTCGTTCCATGGGAGAGCTGTTTTTCCATCGGCGAAAAGCTGATTCGGCCGAGTGAACCGCATGGTCTAGATCTGCGGCGCTAGCCTGCGGAATCTGTCCGATAGTTTGCCCGTTTGCAGGGTTTATGACTGCACGATCCTCTGGCGTGGGAGAAGCGATCCAGTCTCGTCCGATGAGGTGCTGGATGGTCGGATAATTCATTTCTTTCATGGCATTATGCCCTCGCTTAGTTGTGTCATCCGCAGGATCCGGCACGAATGGGACTAGGTGGACGACCTTAATTTTCCGCATAGCGGGAAAGTTTACCGCAGTATTGACTCGGACGTTATCGATCGTTTAGGTGTGTTTCAAGACGCATAATTCTTTCCGAGGAGGGATATCGTGAGACCAAGGAAAGACCGCACCAAGGATGCCGAGAAACAGGATCGCGATTTTGTCACGGCGTTGGCGCGCGGCTTGGAGCTGTTGCGGGCCTTTCGGCGGGAAGGGGAGGCTCTGGGGAACGGTGAGTTGGCCGAGCGCACTGGCCTGAGCAGATCGACGGTCTCCCGGCTGGCCTATACACTGAACAAGCTGGAATACCTCAGCTACGACCCGGATACAGCACGTTATCGACTGGCCCCTCCAGTGCTTTCGTTGGGTTTCTCCTGCCTTGCAGGGATTCCGCTGCGGCAACTGGCGAAGCCCTTTATGCAGGAGCTGGCTGATTACACAGGCATGCCGGTGGCCATGGCCAGTCGTGACCGGCTATCGATGGTCTATCTGGAGCGGTGCAAGGGCACTAATGCCGTCACGCTGGCGATCGAGGTTGGTGCCCATATTAAACTGGCCACGACCGCGGTTGGTCGCGCCTGCATAGCGGCGCACGACCCGGATGAGCGGGCCAGAATTCTGGCCCTTGTGGAGGAACATGAAGGCGACAACTGGCCGAATGTGCAGCCCGGAATCGAAGCAGCTATCGCAGACTACCAACAGCACGGTTACTGCACGTCCTTCACGGAGTGGAAACGTGATGTGAACGCTGTAGCGGTGCCCTTCGTGCCGAAGGACGGCTCACCCATTATTGCCTTCAACTGCGGTGGCCCTTCGCAAACCCTTACGCGCGACTGGATCGAAAGCGACGTCGCGCACCGCCTTGTCGATCTTGTCCGCCGCGTTGCGGCGGTCGCACCCTGAACAATAGAGAGCATCATGGCCCTTGATAAAGATACCCTTTCCCAGTTTCTCGACGCGCTCGACCGCTTCGTGAAAGAGCGACTAATCCCTTACGAGGATCGCGTCGCCGACGAGGATGTGATTCCGCCGATGCTGGTCGATGAAATCCGCATGATGGGCCTTTTCGGCATGTCGATCCCGGAAGATTTCGGCGGGCTCGGCTTGTCGATGATAGAGGAAGTGCAAGCCGCTTTCGTTCTTGGCCAGGCTTCGCCTGCGTTCCGGTCGCTAGTTGGCACCAACAACGGGATCGGCTCTCAGGGAATCATCATCGATGGAACCGACGAGCAGAAGGCGCAGTATCTACCAGCTCTCGCGTCCGGAGATATGATCGCATCCTTCGCCCTAACCGAGCCAGATGCTGGGTCGGATGCTGGCAGTCTGCGCACTACGGCGCGGCGTGACGGTAACGATTTCCTTCTGAACGGCACGAAACGCTACATTACCAATGCACCGCGTGCCGATCTATTCACGGTTTTTGCCCGGACCAATCCAGAGGCGGAAGGTTCTGCCGGCGTAAGCGCCTTTCTCGTCGAGGCAGGGACGCCAGGCATAACGCTTGGCCAGCCTGACAGGAAGATGGGGCAGAAGGGCTCGCACACATGCGACGTCATCCTTGACAATGTCCGCGTGCCTGCCGCGAACATTATCGGCGGGCCGGACCGTCTGAACAAGGGCTTTAAGACAGCAATGAAAGTCCTTGACCGGGGCCGACTGCATATTTCTGCCGTCTGTGTGGGCGCCGCCGAACGGCTGATCCGTGACAGCCTATCCTATGCGATGGAACGCAAACAATTCGGTGAACCCATCGCTGAAAAGCAACTGATCCAAGCCATGCTGGCTGACAGTCGCGCCGAGGCCTTCGCAGCGCGTTGCATGATCGAAGAAACAGCACGCCGCAAGGACGCTGGTCAGAACGTGTCGACTGATGCTGCCTGCTGCAAGATGTTTGCCAGTGAGATGGTAGGTCGAGTGGCCGATCGCGCAGTGCAAATCCACGGCGGTGCAGGATACATGGCCGAATATGCGGTCGAGCGCTTCTATCGCGATGTGCGTCTCTTCCGCATCTACGAGGGGACAACCCAGATTCAGCAAATACTGATCGCGCGGAATATGATCCGCACTGCAGCAGCTTAACAGGAGCGAAGACAAACTATGGACTTCAATTTCCTTTCCACCCCGAGGATCGTCTGCGAGAGCGGTGGGCTTGGCCGGATCGGCAGCCTGATGCAAGATTTGTCTTGCACCCGTGCGCTGGTCGTGACGGACCCGGGCATATTGGCCTGTGGTTTTGCGGACGAGGCAGCCGCCTCACTTAGGGCTGCTGGCATCGAGGTTGAGATTTTTCATAAAGTCGAAGCGGACCCCCCGATCGCTGTCGTCGAGGCCGCGGTAGAGGTCGCGCGGGCCTTTGGTGCTGACGGAATCATCGGACTTGGCGGCGGCAGTTCACTGGACACTGCCAAGGTCATCGCAGCGGCGGTAGCCAACGATCAACCGATTACGGACATGATCGGGATTAATCAGGTCACCGATAAACGCTTGCCACTGATCCAGGTGCCAACCACGGCAGGGACCGGATCAGAGGTAACATGGGTGTCCGTGCTGACTTCGGAAAGCCACGAAAAAAAAGCGGTATATGCACCGCAGCTTCTGCCTGACGTTGCCTTGCTAGATGCAAAGCTAACATTGGGAATGCCTCGTCACATCACAGCGGCCACGGCGTTAGACGCAATGGTTCACGCCATTGAGGCAGTAACCAGTCGCACCAGAAAGAATCCCATTTCCGATGGAATGGCGGACAAAGCGCTGGTGCTTCTCGGTCAGAACTTACCAATCGTCATGGAAACGCCTTCGGACCTGTCAGCGCGAGAGGCCATGCTGTTGGGGGCGACACTGGCTGGGATGGCCTTCATTAATGCCAGCGTGGGGGCGATTCATGCCTTGTCATACCCACTTGGAACAGGTTTCAAGGTTCCTCACGGGCACGCAAACGCTCTGGTCGCAGGACCAGTGATGAGGTTCAACATGCCCGTTGCAGAAGCTGAATATGCTCGTCTATCGCGGTTACTACTGCCCTCGCGGCCTTTCAACTCTGATGCGGCTGCGGCCCATGGCCTGATCGACGAGATGGAACGGATGCTAGTCGAAAGCGGACTTGAGTCTCGACTTTCTGGTGTCGGAGTGACCGAGGCAGCCATTCCCGGAATGGCTAATGAGGTCGTGACCGGTATCACGCGATTGCTGGAGACCAACCCGCGCGACATGACAGCCGAAGATGTGTCGCGCCTCTATCAGGAGGCGCTTTGATGGCTGGCTCATTGGACGGGATCAAGGTGGTCGACCTCAGCCGCGTGCTGGGCGGGCCTTACTGCACCCAAATGCTTGCGGATCATGGCGCTGAGGTCATCAAGGTGGAGCCGCCTCTGGGCGACGAGACCCGCAGTTGGGGCCCGCCTTTCAATGATGAACTCAGCGCTTATTTCTCTGGCGCCAACCGCAACAAGCGGTCCATCGCTATCGATCTGCAGCAACCGGAAGGGCGCGACCTGATTTTGCGGTTTCTTCAGGATGCGGATGTTTTAGTTCACAATTTTAAGTCTGGTACTCTTGAAAAATGGGGGCTTGGTTATGCTGATGTTCTCAGGGCACGTTTTCCTAGACTGGTACTCTGCCATGTGACTGGATTTGGTTCCGATGGCCCACTTGGCGGTTTTCCCGGCTATGACGCCGTGGTACAAGCTATGACGGGCCTCATGAGCATCAACGGCAATCCCTCCGAAGGCCCGACACGCATGGGTACGCCCATCGTGGACATCGGCACCGGTCTGATCGCCTGTAACGCTATTCTCGCCGCACTTTTGGAACGGGGCCGGTCCGGATTGGGCCAAGCCATCGAAGTGCCGCTATATGATTGCGCGATCAGCATGATGCATCCCCAAGCGGCTAATTCCCTCATGTCCGGACAGATACCAATGGCGACCGGCAATGGGCATCCAAATATCGTACCATACGACATGTTCGAAACAAGTAATGGCAAACTCTATCTGGCTATCGGTAACAATGGTCAGTTCGCAAAACTCTGTGACGTGCTTGGCCTACCTGAGGTGCCCTGCGATCCACGATTTGCCGACAATGCCGCGCGTCTTGCGCATCGGTCAGAGATGACAGAGGTCTTGTCAGAGTGCCTGGTGCAACATGACGCCTTCAAACTTGAGCCGGTGCTTTTGAAAGCTGGGATTCCCGCCGGAGTCGTTCGGAATGTGAATGAAGCGTTGGAGCATCCACACACCCGACATCGCGGCATGGTGGTATCAGTTGGCACCTACCGCGGCACCGGCGTGCCAGCACGCTTGTCGCGTACCCCCGGAGCGGTTCGCGCGGCACCGCCTCGCTTCGGGCAGCATAGTAGGGAGTTGCTTAGCGAGGCTGGACTGACAGAAGCTGAAATCGATAGATTGACTCAAGCGAATATCGTTCGAGAAGAACCGCGGATGCGCGAGACGACCTAAGCCGAAATTTCAGCTCAAGCGGACGATCGTGAAAAAGTTCAGGGAGGCCAAGATGGAAAGACTGCTCATATCACCGGACCGGATACCCGAATGGATTCCCGGCACGACTACGTTGGACAGTTCCGGGTGCAACTGGAACGGCATTACCCTGAAGGGCTATCGTTATGAGCGACAAGACGCGGCAATTCCCCCCATGCGCGACTATATGATTGTTGCATATGATGGCGCGCCAACCACTATGCGCCGCACGAGTGGCGGCCCATGGCAAAGCGCGCGCGTAGAGAAAGGTAGGATTTCCTTGCTCACGCGTGCAGAGGAATCCACTTGGAGTTGGTCCGAGCCTATCACGGTTAGACACGTCTATCTCAGTCACAGTGAACTCGAAAACACGGCCCTTTCGGTCTTTGATCGTGACCCGAAGTCCATTGAGATCAATGATTGTCTGTCTGCGAAGGACCCCTGTATCCTGAACTGCATCCAATTGCTAGAGAATGAGCTAAAGAACGGTGGAATCGGCCAGAGATTGATCATCGACGCCCTGCGCATCCAGATCGCCGTTCACCTTCTGCGTCAGTACGCCAAGGTCTCTTTGACCAGCGACGCAAACTCGAACTTCAGCCCTGCTCAAAGGCAGAGAATCATCGATCTCGTTGAAAGCTGCTTAGGTGAAAACCTCAGTCTGGAAGACATGGCCGCATCTATCGGTTTCAGCCAGTTTCACTTTTCGCGTCAGTTCAAGGCGGAGTTTGGGTTGGCACCGTATGCATATGTTTTGCGCAAGCGAATATCGAAGGCCCAGGAGATGCTGAGAAAGGGTAATGCCCCCCTGAAAGTGGTCGCGCTTGACTGCGGTTTTGCAGATCAGAGTCATTTTAGTCGAACTTTTCGAAAAATGACAGGCGCGACCCCCGCCGAATTCCGGCGCATGGCATAATTACCGGAAAACTATTCCTTCCTATCGCTGTCACGCACCAGAGACAAAGAAATGTTGAGCCCGTAACGCTGCAATGAATGTACCAGAAACAGAATTTAAACCACGATTTGCCTTCGAACGCAGGATTTTCTTTGGCGACTGTGACCAGCTGGGAATCGCCTTTACTGGCCGGATCACGAATTTCGCGCTGGAAGCGATCGAGACTTTCTGGGACGATTTGCTTTCAGGCCGGGGCTGGCTTTTTCTACTCACGGAAAGAAACACGGCCATGCCTTTTGTCTCTATGGACCTACAATTCCATGCGCCGGTGAAAGCAGGCGCGAACCTAGCATGCGAGGTCTATGTGGTCCATGTCGGGGAAAGTTCAGTTGGTCTAAAAGTTGTCGGCCGTCAGCATGACTTGATTTGCTTCGAATGCGAAACGAAGTCAGTTTTCCGAGATGCTTCAACATTTGGAAAAGTCAAAATTGAAAGCTCAATTCGGCAGATTTTGCTCGCGGAAGTGGGTTCGGAAAATCAAACAGTGAGCTAGCAACCTTTGAGGTTGCCGCCTGTAATCAAAGAGGTTTTTCGCCCCGTTTGCGTGTGACCGAGTGCAAATTTCTATCTGGCCTTCAAGAATGGCATTTTGAAAAGCCGCGGCCAGAGACGAAGGTCAGCGGATGAGGTCTGAAGTGGTCCCAGGAAACCGGACAGTCAGCTAAGGTGTTTCCCGAACCTTTGAAGGGATACGAACATGGCAAAGCGCCGGAACTTTACAGATCAGTTTAAGGCCAAGGTGGCGTTGGAAGCGCTGCGTGGCGACAAGACCGTGCAGGAGATCGCGGCGAAGCATCAGTTGCACCCAAATCAGGTCAGCACATGGAAGCGGCAGGCCATCGAGGGCATGGCCGATGTGTTCTCGGGTGGCAAGCAGAGCGGCCCGACCGAGGCGGAAGTAAAGGAACTTCACGCCAAGATCGGGAGGCTGGCGGTCGAGAACGATTTTTTGTCGGAAGGGCTGAAGCGATGAGCCCTGGAAAGAAACGCGCGATGATCAACCGGGATCACCCCAAGCTGAGCATCAGCCAGCAGTGCAAGCTGGTGAGCCTGAGCCGGTCGGCGTTCTACTACACGCCCGCCGGGATCGACGCCGACACGCTGTCGATGATGAAAGAGATCGACCGGGTGTTCACCAAATACCCATTCTTCGGGTCGCGCCAGATCGCGGCCTATCTGCGCCGGGAAGGCATTGTTGTTGGCCGCCATCGCGTCAGGCGATTGATGGCGAAGATGGGTCTTGAAGCGGTCTACAAGCGCCCACGAACCAGCCAGCCGCATCCTCAGCACCCGGTCTTCCCGTATCTGCTGAGGAAGATGGTGATTGACCGACCGAACCAGGTCTGGTGCGCCGATATCACCTTTGTGCCAGTCAGAAATGGCTTCCTCTATCTGGTGGCAATCATGGACTGGGCGACGCGCAAGGTGCTGAGCTGGCGGTTGTCGAACACGATGCACGCCGACTTCTGCGTCGAAGCACTGAGCGAGGCCATCGCCAGGTACGGCCCGCCTGAGATCATGAACACAGATCAGGGATCGCAGTTCACCGGATCGGCCTGGATCACGACGCTGACCGAGGCGGGCGTGCGCATCTCGATGGACGGGCGCGGGCGTTACCTCGACAACATCTTCATCGAACGCCTCTGGCGATCCCTGAAGCAGGAGGCCATCTATCTCGAAGAAATCAATGAAGGCTTCCGGGCCCGTCGTGTCATCAAGGGCTGGATGGCATTCTATAACACCAGCCGACCCCATTCCGCGCTTGATCGGCAGACGCCGGACGACGCATATTGGGCAGGCTTGGAAGAGCGACACGCAGCATGAAACCTAAACCCGATACACCTTAGAAACGCTGCAAACCTGTCCGAAAAGATGGGACCACTTCACACGTCAACGCACAGTGAAAGCCAGAGAAAGGGAAGCCCGGGTGCCGGGCTTGAAAGGATAGAGAGAGGCTCATCCGGGTCCGGCGAGACAAGGACCCTGACCATGGCCAAGACCACGACCCGCCCGAATCCCACCACCTCAAAAAAGACCGAAGCCGTTGGATCGGCCGCGCCTGACGGCGGTGCCGACATCCGGATGATCCCGCTCGACAAGCTGGAGCCGAGCCCACTCAACGTCCGCAAGGTGGCCGCAAGCGCCAGCGACGATGCCGAGATTCTTGCGAGCATCCGCGAGACGGGAATCAAGCAGAACCTGGTGGTTCACGCACTTTCCGAGACACGTTTTGCCGTCGACGCAGGCGGTCGTCGCCTCAAGGCGCTGAAACAACTCGCCGAGGACGGTGTGATCCCCGCTGATCATCCAGTGCCCTGCCTTGTCGAGGACGAGCGCAACGCCATCCTTACCTCGGCCACAGAAAACCTCCAGCGCGCGGCGATGCATCCGGCAGACCAGTTCGAGGCCTTCGACAAGATGATCGGCGAGGGTCGCAGCGAAGACGAGATTGCGCTCAAATTCGGCGTCTCCGTCGACCTGGTGCGCCGTCGCCTCAAACTCGCCCGTGTCGCACCCGAAATCATCGAGCAGTTTCGTGCCGGTGATCTGACCCTCGAATGCGTGATGGCTTTCACGCTGACCGACGACCATGACCGCCAGCTCGCGGTCTGGAACGCCGTGAAGGGCGGCTATCACATCCATCCGCAGAGCATCAAACGTCAGCTGACCGGGGCCGCACATTCGGCGAACTCGGCAATTGGTCGATTTGTCGGCATCGAGGCGTATGAGGCGGCGGGCGGGGTTCTGCTGCGGGATCTCTTCGACGACCGGGCAACCGCTCATATGGAAAACCCCGACCTCTTGGAGCGTCTCGCCATTGAGAAACTGCAGGCTGCGGCCAAACCCTTCGAAGGGATATGGAAATGGGTCGAAGTGCATCTTTCGGTGGATTATGGCGCGTTTCGCAGTTTCGGGCGGGTCTATCCGCAGGACATCGAACCGGATGCGGACATGCTGGCCGAGGAGGAACGTCTCATCGCGCGTGAGGAAGAATTGGCGGCGCAGAACGACGGGGAGGACTGGACCGACGCGGAGACCGAAGAATACTACGCCATCGAGCCGCGTTTGCGCGAAATTGAAGCCATGCAGCGCGAACGGCAACCCTATGCCGAGGCAGATCGCGCTATCGCCGGTGTAGTCCTGACCATCGGCCATGACGGGGTGTTGCGCGTCGAGAAAGGCCTGGTGCGGCCCGAGGACATTCCTGTTGCGCCCGAACCGGACGATACCACCGCAGATCCGGATGGCGCTCCCTCCCCTGCCCGCCCACAGGTGACGCCGCCGACCTCCTCCACGCCGGTGCCGAGCTCCGACCCGGCCGCGACGTTGCGCAAGGCGGACGGGATTTCGGCGAGCCTGGCCGACGATCTGCGCGCCACGCGTCAGCACATCCTGCGGGCGCATCTGGCGGCGGATTTCGAGGTGGCTTTCGATGCGATGCTCTACGCGCTCTGCGAGCAGGCTTTGGGGCGGTCCTACAACAACGAGGCGCTCGATATCTCCATCCGGCCCTTCCAGGCGCAAAACCGCGAGGTGCTGCATGCGGACACCGTCGCTCAGAAGATGCTTGAGGCGTTGGAGCAGGACCTCGCCACCGACTGGATGAAGCTGGAGAAACCCGATGACTTCCGGGCGATGTCGGCCCTGCCCATTGCGGACAAGCAGGCGCTTTTCGCCTGGGCGACGGGTCTCGCGGTCAAGCCGCAGCTCTCCTCTGACAATCGCCCCTCCCACATCATTGAGGAGATTGGTGCGCGGCTCGACGTCGATGTGGCGGCCTGCTGGCGCCCGAGTGCCCAGAACTACTGGGGTCGCGTCAACAAGGGGCATGCGGTGGCCACGGCGCGCAAGCTCATCGGCGATGATTACGCCGAGGATCGCAATCGCGAACGCAAGGGCGATCTCGCAGCCGCGATGGAGCGCGCTTTCGCGGAAACGGCCGGCGAGACGGAAGGTTTCGACGCGGCGACGGCAGCAAAGACAACGCGCTGGCTGCCAGACGGGATGGTGTTTGCCGGTGCGGCGGAGGCCGACGCCAAAATGATTGGCGATGCGCCCGAGGCGGAGGAAGGCGACGTGCCTGCCGCAGACGCTCTGGCCGAGGCGGAGAGCAATGAACCATCGTCCTTGCCCGCCTTCCTTAGCGGAGATGCGGCCTGACGAAGCGAACACCGACCTGATCACGACATGAGCTTTGGGCCGCCCTCACATCGAGGGCGGCTCTTTCCGGCTGACGGGTTGCCGACAGCCGATATCGGATCGGCTGGCCCGTCCCGGAGACATCCTATGACCACCAGACTCGACCTCGATCCTGTTCAGGAAGCCGCACGCATCGCCGCGCAGAATGACGCGTTTCGCAATTCCATCCTCGGCAATCCTTCCGTTGCCGATGCCCCGCAGGGACAGTTTGTGATGACATGTGGCGTCGCCGCGCTTGGACCCGACGCACAACTGGAACTCACACGCCGCGTTGCCGCGTTCGACGCCTTCAATGCCGACAGTGACCCGCAGGGATTGCACGAGATGGGGGTCATCGAATTCAATGGCACGAAGGTTTGGTTCAAGATCGACTTGTACGACGTCGATTATCAGTACGGCTCGCCTGAGCCTTCCGACCCGAAACAGACGCGTCGCGTGCTGACCTTGCTTCTCCCGTCGGAATACTGACGCCCTCCACCCCCAATCGCCGCCCCGGGCCGTCCTTGCATAAAGGGCGGTCCTTTCGGGCTGGCGGGTTTCAAGGGGCGCGATGATCGCGTCCGGCCTGCTGCAGGAGACCAGAGATGGCCAAGACACTCGATTACCAGATCACCCTCTATCCCGCGCATCGTGACGGCGCCTTCGTTGTTACCCAGTTCCATATGATGGCGACCTACCCCGAAAAGCGCGTCCAGGCCGCGGGCATGGACGATTTGATCGACAAGGTGACGCAGTTCGCAATGGAGCATGGTGAGAGTTGCAGTGCTTCGGTGCGTTGCCTCGCCCCGCGCAAACCGCCGGGGTTCAAGCGCGCGACCGAGAATCTGTATTTCAACCTGGTTGACCGGACGGCTGAAAACCGCGGCGACGCTGCGGCCTGAAGCCCCCCAAAGGAAACTCCGGGGCGGCCTCGCGTAACGGTCGCCCTCCCCTCTCCCAATTCCAAAGGACAAAAAGACATGACACAAGCGACTGATTTCTACGCACAGATGCTCGAATCCCAGAGACGCGCATCCGAAGAGCGGGGCGAGACTCGCGCTGCCCTTCTCTCCGAGCTGCGTGCCTTCGGCGTGACCAGCATCGAGGTGCAATATGAAGGCTACGGCGATTCCGGCAATGTCGAGGATGTCGTCGTGACACCCGACACGATCACGCTGACAGAAGAGTTGCGACGCCGGGTTGAAGATTTTGGTTGGGATTTCGCCTATGCGCTGAGCCCCGGATTCGAGAACAACGAGGGCGGTTATGGCGAGCTGACCTGGGCGCTCGAGACGGACAAGATCGATGTTAGCCACTCGAACCGCTATATCGAAACCAACACCACCGAACACGAGGGGCTCTGACATGGCACATCCCCTCCACCACGCCGAAAGCTCCGCCCGAAAATTCGGCGGTGTTCCAGATGACTATCAGTTCGTGCATGACTGGTTTGACTCATCCAAAGAGCACCTAGGTCTCTTTGTTCACAGAGCCCAAAAACATCATACAGTCGGGATCTATGATGCCGAACGTCACTTCGGCCGCAGCCTGACCAACAGCGCGGGCCGGGTCGTCCCGATCCGCTGGATCGGTGAGCAGCATGTGCGCGAGGACTGCCAGGGACGGATCCCGTCGCTGGCGGACTGGCTTGTCCGCATTCAGCCGGAACCGTGGATGGCCAATGGCCGGATCGACAACGATCCTACGCAGATTGTTGGCGATCCGCGTGCGGTCTGGATCGAGGCGGTCTCCAATCACCAGACCATTCTCGGTTTTGAGGACTGGCTGCTGAAGGTCTCTGTCGAGCACATCCAGCATCGCCAAAACCGCGCCGCTGCCTGATCCGCCGGCCAGAAAACTCACCAACCACCGGATCCCATCCACTTCGACCCGCCTGCGCCACAACCGGCTTGGCGGGTCGATTGCGTTTCAAGAAAGGATATCGACATGCAAGACCCTGTCTACGAGGAGGCCTACCAAGGCCACGTCATCAAGATCTATCACGACCCCGATTCTGAGAACCCAAGGGAGTGGTCCAACCTCGGAGCGCTGATCTGTTGGCACCGCCGATACCGGCTGGGGGACAGCCACCGGTTCGACTGCCCCGAGGCGTTCCTGCGCGATCTTGCGGGCGTCTCGGATCAGAGCGATCTTTCACTGGATCGCCTCCGCGAGCGCGCCGAGCGCAAGGCAATCATCTTGCCCGTGTACCTCTACGACCATTCCGGCCTCGCGATGAACACCATCGAGTTCCATTGTCCGTGGGATTCCGGCCAAGTTGGCTTTGTATACGTAACGCTCGAAACGGTTCGAAAGGAGTTCGGCGCGAAGCGCGTCACCAAGGCGATGCGCGAAAAGGCCAAGGACATTCTGCGCGCTGAGATCGTCACCTTCGATGCCTACCTCGGCGGACGGGTTTATGGCTATGTCGTCGAGCGTGACGGTGAAGAGATCGACGCCTGTTGGGGGTTCTTCGAGCACTATGATCTGGACTGCCTGTCCGAGGCGCGGGCGGTTGTAGATCCTCTGATTTTGCGAGAGGTACAAAGACCCGCCGCTGCGGAACAGGGCGCAAGCCCACCCCCGAGTTGAAACGCCCGCAATACTCATATATCTTATTCATGCGTATTACGGAGGTGAGCATGGCAAGCACAAGCGTCACACTTGGCCCCCATTGGGACGAATTCATCGCCCTGATGCTTAAAGAGGGGCGTTACGGGTCAACCAGCGAGTTGATCCGCGCCTCTCTGCGCCTGATGGAGGAGCAGGAAGGTCAGCGGGCGCGGCTTCGCGTTGCGCTGATGGAGGGCAAACAATCCGGTGACGCCGGTCCGCTTGACATGGATGAGATCAAGCGCGACGCGCGGAGCCGCTCTGGCGCTTCTGATGCGTGACATTCATCACTCTCAGGCGGCAAAATCCGACCTCGTCGATATCTGGGTCGAGACAGACCGACAGTGGGGCGAGGCGCAGGCGGACCGCTATCTCGATGATATCGATCGCGCCCTGAAGGGTCTCATCGCCAACCCGCAAATGGGGTCTGACTGTTCCGATCTCTTGCAGGGTGCGCGTAAACTGATCACGGGCCGGCACCTCGTGTTCTACGAGGTGGACCCGGACAGGATCTTCGTGATCCGAGTCTTGCATCAGTCCATGGACGTGCCGAGGCATCTGCGGTCGTCCTGATAACGGGCGAATTCGCACCGGGGCTTTGCCATGAAAGAGCGAGAGGCAGGGCAGGAGGGGTGACCCCTCCCGGGTGAGAGAGTGCGCGCGGGGCTTGGGGCCAACCCTAAACCCCGGAGATTGCCGATGAACGCTCACCCCCATTCCGTCCAACTTGCAACCGAGCCCGACGCCCCTGCCCTGCCAGAGGCTCCGGGCTTCGCCCAACACCTGATGCAGGTTGCGAAAGCCCTCGTCCCCCTGTTCGAGGCGGGCAGGTCCATCGACGCCGCCGCCCTTCGCACTGCGATGGAGCAAGCCTTCGGTGCCAGCGACACCAGCGGCTCCTGGATCTGGAAGGATGCTTACGAAGCCGCAGAGGTCGCCCAGATCCTGATGCTTTCGCGCTACGGTGCGCTGATGCAGCGCCAGGTATCCGCGCCGCGGGCATTTCTCACCATGATCGAGCGTCTCGCCGGTCTGGCCCCCTCCCACACGCGGCGCTCTGAAGACAGTGTCCGCCTGCAACAATTCTCGACCCCTCTGCCCCTCGCGGCCATCGTTGCGCAGGCGGCGGGCTTTCGGGACGACGACCTGGTGCTCGAGCCTTCGGCCGGTACCGGCCTGCTGGCGATTTTCGCAAAGATTGCAGGCGCTCGCCTGGCGCTGAATGAGCTTGCCGAGACCCGCCGCGCCCTGCTGGGACATCTGTTCCCCGGTGCAGTCGTCTCGGATCACGATGCCGCCTCGATCGATGACCGGCTGGATCGGTCGATCACGCCCTCGGTCATCGTGATGAACCCACCGTTTTCTGCGGCCAACCATGTCGACGGCCGGTTCCGGCAGGCCACCAGCCAACATGTCCTGTCCGCCCTAGCGCGTCTCGCGCCGGGTGGGCGGCTTGTCGTCATCACCGGCGAGAGCTTCCGCCCCTCGACGAAATCCTTTCAGTCGACGTTTCAGCGGATCGCACAAAGCGCCGATGTGGTATTTTCCGCCGCTATCGACGGCAAGGTCTTTGCGCGGCATGGCACCACGATCGACACACGGCTGACGGTGATCGACAAGCGTGCGACTGGCGCTGATGAGATCGCATCGGTCGAAAGCGAGGCCGTCTACCATCCGATCTGCGCGACCACCGCCGACCTTCTCAACGCAGTGCTCACCCACTGCCCGCAGCGCCACAGCCCCTCGCCCTGCCCCACCAGTACGGCCCTGTCGGCTCCGACCGCTTCGACCCGCACCAACCTGCAGGCCCTGCGCAATGCCGCGCGCAAGGAAACCCGTGCCCTCGCCGAAGAACGCGCAAGGCACCCGTTTGACGATATCACGACGGCCCCGATCGACTACCTGCCGAAGGCTTGGAGCCAACCCGACGGCACGCTGCAGGACACGGTCTACGAGGCCTATGACCTTCAGGCGATCAGGATCGATGGCGCGGCGGAACATCCGACCGCGCTGGTGCAATCCACCGCCATGGCCTCGGTGCCGCCGCCCGTGCCGACCTATCGTCCCATCCTGCCGAAGAACCTCGTTCAGGACGGCCTTCTTTCTGCGCCGCAGCTGGAAAGTGTCATCTATGCGGGCAACGCGCATGAGACGCATCTCAAGGGCTGGTTCAAGCGCGGCGAGATCGAAGGCCAGTTGATGGCGGCGGCCGAGGGCGACGAAGGCGCGTTTCGCCTGCGCAAGGGCTGGTTTCTGGGTGATGGCACGGGATGCGGTAAAGGGCGACAGGTTGCCGGTATCATCCTCGATAATTGGCTCAAAGGGCGCCGACGGGCGGTCTGGGTCTCGAAGAGCGACAAGCTCATCGAAGATGCGCGTCGCGACTGGATAGCGCTCGGGGGACGCGAAAGCGATATCGTGCCGCTCTCGAAGTTCCGCCAGGGCAGCGACATCCGCCTGCCCGAGGGCATCCTCTTCGTCACCTACGCCACGCTGCGCTCGGCTGAACGTGAGGGCAAAGCCTCCCGCCTCGATCAGGTCACGTCCTGGCTCAGCGATGGGTTCGACGGGGTCATTGCTTTTGATGAAAGCCATGCCATGGCGAATGCTGCCGGAGAAAAGTCCGACCGCGGCGACAAGAAGGCGTCCCAGCAGGGCCTCGCTGGCCTCGCGCTGCAGAACGCCGCGCCCGATGCACGGGTTCTCTATGTCTCGGCGACCGGTGCCACAGTCGTCGGCAATCTTGCCTATGCTTCGCGCCTCGGTCTCTGGGGCACCGGCGATTTCCCCTTCGTGACGCGGGCCGAGTTCGTCGCCGCGATGGAGGCCGGGGGCATTGCGGCCATGGAGATGATCTCGCGCGACCTGAAGGCGCTTGGGCTCTATCTGGCGCGGTCCCTCTCCTATGCCGGGGTCGAATACGAGATGCTGGTCCATGAGCTGAGCCCCGCTCAAGTCGCCATATACGACAGCTACGCCGATGCCTACCAGATCATCCACAACAACCTTGAGGCAGCGCTTCAGGCCTCGGGTATTTCTTCTGAGACCGGCACGCTGAACGCCCAAGCGAAATCCGCCGCGCGTTCGGCCTTCGAGAGCAACAAGCAGCGCTTCTTCAACCATCTCATCACCGCCATGAAATGTCCCTCGCTGATCCGCGCCATCGAGGCGGACCTTGCAGCAGGGCACTCGGCCGTGATTCAGGTGGTCTCGACCAGCGAAGCGGTGATGGAACGCCGCCTTGAAGAGATCCCTTCCTCGGACTGGGACGATCTGCAGGTCGATTTCACGCCGAGGGAGAACATCATGGACTACCTGATGCACAGCTTCCCGACGCAGCTTTTTGAGCCTTACACCGACGAGAATGGCGATCTGCGCTCGCGCCCCGCCCTCGATTGCGATGGCAACCCGATCATCTGCCGCGAGGCGGAGCGGCGGCGGGATGATCTTGTCGAGCATCTTGGGGCCCTCGCCCCGGTGCAGGGCGCGCTCGACCAGATCCTCTGGCATTTCGGAGGCGATGCAGTGGCTGAGGTCACGGGGCGCAAGCGGCGCATCGTCAAGACGCGTGAGGGGCGGCTCAAGGTCGAGAACCGCCCCGCCTCCTCCAACCTCGGCGAAACCCAGGCCTTCATGGACGATGCAAAACGCATCCTGATCTTCTCCGATGCGGGTGGCACCGGGCGCAGCTACCACGCCGATCTCGGGGCCAAGAACCAGCGCCTTCGGGTGCATTACCTCCTGGAGCCCGGGTGGAAGGCCGACAATGCGATTCAGGGTCTCGGGAGGACCAACCGCACGAACCAGGCGCAGCCGCCACTCTTTCGCCCCGTCGCCACAGACGTGAAGGGCGAGAAGCGCTTTCTCTCCACCATCGCCCGCCGCCTCGACACGCTGGGTGCCATCACCAAGGGACAGCGCGAGACCGGCGGTCAGAACATGTTCCGTGCCGAGGACAACCTTGAGAGCCCCTACGCACGCGCTGCGCTGCGCCAGTTCTTCTACAAGCTGCGTGCGGGTAAGATCGAGGCCTGCTCCTATGCGAAATTCCAGGAGATGACTGGGCTGACGCTCGATGAAGCGGATGGCACGATGAAAGAGACCCTGCCGCCGATCCAGCAGTTCCTGAATCGTTGCCTCGCGCTCCGCATCGACATGCAGGACGCGATCTTCGAGGCCTTCGGCGGGTTCCTCTCGGCCATCATCGAAGATGCGCGCCAGGCAGGCACGCTCGATGTCGGCCTCGAAACGCTCAAGGCCGAGAAATTCGAAATCGTCGACCGCAAGGTCATCTTCGAGCACGGGGCTACGGGCGCAACGGCAACTGCGCTGACCGTGGAGCGTACCGATCGCAACGATCCGCTCACCCTGCCCCGGATCAAATCGATCTGCGCAAATACGGACGGCGCGACGCTGTGCTGGAACACCTCCTCCAAACGCGCGGCGCTGATGGTGAATGCGCCGGCCTTCATGGACGAGGACGGCGTGCCGATCCTGCGGGTGAAGCTTCTGCGTCCGATGGCCACAGAAATCCTCGCGCTGACCGAGTTCTCGAAGTCGCACTGGGAAGAGATCGATGATGCGATATTCGAACAGCTCTGGCAGGCCGAGGTCGAGGCAGTGCCGGAGTTCACCACCTCAAAGATTACGCTCATCTGCGGGCTTCTCCTGCCGATCTGGGATCGGCTTCCCGCTGACAACATGCGCATCTACCGCCTTCAGACCGAGGATGGGGAGCGCGCCATCGGTCGACTGGTCAGCCAGGAGCAGCTTCTCAATGTCTTTGCACGCCTTGGTCTCGATTGCCAGATCGAGATGACGCCGCGGGAAGTGCTCGCCGCCGTGATGGAAGCCAGGACGACGCTGAACCTCCTCGGCGGCTATCAGCTGCGCCGGTCGCTGGTCATGGGGCAGCCGAGGCTTGAGCTGATAGGTGCTTCAGGCGCGGCCCTGCCCGGACTGAAGGCAATGGGCTGTTTCACGGAAGTGATCCAGTGGAAGACGCGGGTGTTCATTCCGGTCGACGGCATCGAGGTGCTGACACGGGTCCTTGCCGAGCATCCAGTTGGCGCCGGCACATCGGAGGCCGCCGCATGAGCGCGCGCCACAGTATCGCGGACCTCTCGGCCGATCTGGCAGACCATGCCGAGAGTTTCTGCCGCCAGTATTTCCCCGAGGGGCGCAAGCTGGGTAATTATTGGCAAGTCGGCGACACGTCCGGTGCAAAGGGCCAGAGCCTCGCCATCCGTCTGCAGGCGCAGGTTGGTCGTAAAGCCGGGTCCTGGCAAGATTTCGCGACGGGTGAATATGGCGACCTGATCGACCTGCTGCATGAACGGCTTGGGTCTGTCACGCTCAAGGAGACCCTGAGGGAGGCTCGATCCTTCCTCGGCGAAGCCCCCTGCCCTGCCGTACCTCGAGACACCCAAAGGGCTGAGCGCCCGGATGCAGCCTCCAGCAAACGCATCGCGCGGGCGCGCAAACTTTTCGCTGCTGGCAAGCCGGTGTTTGGCACCTTGGCCGCCACCTATCTGCAGGGGCGCGGGATCACACGGCTCGGCCCGGCCCTGCGCTATCACGCGCGTGTCTTCCTGCGGCAGGGCGAGGACGACCCCGATCTGCTGGAACGGGCCCCTGCCCTACTGGCAAAGATCACCGACAATCGCGGCCAGATCACCGGATGCGCAAGGGTTTTTCTCGACCCGTCCACCGGCGGTTTGGCCGAGATCGAGAGCCCGAAGCGGATCCTCGGACAGCTGCACGGCCATGCCATCCGCTTCTGGTCCGGCAAGGCGCGCAGCGATCTCATCGTCGGTGAAGGTCTCGAGAACACCCTCTCGGTCGGCACGGCTCTCCCCGAGTTCGATCTCGCCTCCTGTCTCACTGCCACCCATCTCGGCCTCTTCATCCCGCCGCCGAGGATCAAGCGTATCTGGATCGCGCGGGACAATGACGAAGCTGGACGCGACGCATCAATAAGATTGCTTAACCAACTGGAATCGCTTGGAATTACCTGTGGTGATCTCGTACCAAACATGGGCGATTTCAACGACGATCTGCGGGCATTTGGCAAAGATGCGCTGCGCCGTTCTCTGCTAAAGGCCATGAAAGCACAAGGTCTGGAGATCGAGGACGGGTGACCGCCAACCTCCCCGGGGATGCCTGACCGGGCAAAGGTTTCGCCGGTTCTATCTGATCCCGTTTGGACAAGGGGAGCGATGGACCGGCGGGTCGGAGCAGAGTGCTCCTCGCCCGGGCAGCAATGCGCCCGCTACCCGGAAAATTCCCCTGCCCCACCACATGACCGTGGCGGGCCATTCCTCGCGGGAACAATTTTCCGGTCCGGGTCACATTCTCCGCTGCGCTCCGATCCTGACGGATGCGGCCCGGTCGCCGCCGGTCCTGTTATCGCCCCATCCAAATCGGGTCAGATCAAACAGAGGAACCAGACAATGCCCCATCAGACAGACATCCAAGAGGAAACCGGCGTGACCTCCGCCATCCTCGACCACCTCGCACTTCACGTCGCAACGCCCGGGCCCGGCGAGACCGATCATCGCCCCCTGCCCCAGCCCGACGAGGTCGAACTCGCCATGGCGACGCTCTTTGACACCACCATCGGCCTCCTCACCGGAAGCCAGTTGGAAGACAATCTCGAAGAGATGCTCTGGTCCCTGACCTCGATCTTCCATCGCCGGCTCACCCATATCCAGAAGCTCCTCGATGACAACGAATTCGAGGTCCGGGAAAGTCTGGCCATCCAGGACGGCTCCGAGGTCGCCTCGGTCGAACTCGAGCGCCTCCAGATGATCGGGCTGAAGCTCTGGGACCATCGCGACGCTTTCGAGCAGATGCGCGATCTGGCCGTGGACCACTTCTCGGCCGCCACCGGTTCACCCTGGCTGCCCCGCACCGGATCCAAGGTCTCGCATCGCGGTCTCACCTCCGCCGTGGTGGACAGCCGGGCCTATCTCTCGGCCAAGCGGCGCAAGGAGACCGAGGTTCACTGCCCCGAAGGCACGCGGATCGCCTTCTCGGGCGGGGACTATCACGCCTACGACCTGATCTGGTCCGTCCTCGATGCCACCCATGCGAAATACCCAGACATGATTCTTTTACACGGCGGCACACCAAAAGGTGCCGAGATGATCGCTGCCCGCTGGGCAGATACCCGTGGTGTCACGCAGGTGGCGTTCAAACCCGACTGGAAGAGCCATGGCAAGGCTGCCCCCTTCAAGCGCAACGACAAGATGCTCGAGACCATGCCCCAGGGTCTGATCGCCACGCCCGGTTCGGGCATCACCGAGAATATCGTCGACAAGGCCCGCAAACTCGGCATCCGCATCAAGAGGATCGGGGCTTAGGCCCCGGTTCACGCACCGCGCAGGAGATCCCGCACGACCACAGCCTCGGAGTAATGGAACGCTACCCTTGTGGTGGACTTGGTGCACGACGCAATATCTAGAAAGTGCTTGCACGAATCTGGCTGGTCGGGCAATAGTCTCGAAAAATAACGCGCGGTCACATAAAAAACGCGCCCACGGATCGGGGCAGACATGAGCGAAGCAGAACAGGATCTTGATATCGCCATCGGGCACTACGCGGAACTTCTCGCGTCGAACCTGCATGCTCAGCGCGCTGCGCACTTCCCACCAGATGCAAAGAAGGTGATGCGCACTTTGACCAGCGGCGAAGCTGCTGAGCTCCTTGGCGTCGACCATACCTATCTTCGGAAGCTTCATCGAGAAGGAAAGATCGTTGACGTCGAGACGACGGCGGGAAGTCATCGCCGCTATACGCTCGACGATATCTGGGAAATCCGGCAGACGCTTGAAGGAAATGCAAAAAAGTCTGGAACTTACGTGCCTGGGCGTCGCGACGGTGACGAGCTTCAAGTCATATCAGTGGTGAACTTCAAGGGCGGCTCCGGCAAAACGACGACGTCTGCTCACCTCGCTCAGCGCTTGGCGCTAAAGGGGTACAGGGTTCTTGCGATCGATCTCGACCCCCAAGCATCTCTTTCGGCTCTTCATGGAATCCAGCCAGAACTCGACCTTATGGAGGGCGGAACCCTCTATGATGCCGTTCGCTACGACGATCCGGTTCCGATCGCCGAAGTGATCCGCAAGACTTACATCCGCGGCCTTGATCTTATCCCGGGCAACCTTGAACTCATGGAGTTCGAGCACGAGACGCCTGCTGCTATCCAGCGAGGCGGAGCGAAGGCGTTCTTCGCGAGAGTTCATGACGCACTCGATAGTGTTGAAGCAAACTACGACGTTGTTGTGATCGACTGCCCGCCGCAGCTTGGTTTCTTGACGATGTCAGCACTTTCTGCGTCCTCGGGTGTCCTCGTGACGGTTCACCCGCAGATGCTTGACCTCATGTCGATGTCTCAATTCCTGCGAATGACTGCGGATCTCCTGGGAGTGATCAGGGATGCAGGCGCAAATCTGCGCTTCGATTGGCTGCGCTTCTTGCCAACGCGATACAAAGTCGGCGACGCGCCACAAACCGAAGTCATCGCCTTCATTCGCGGGCTGTTTGGGAGGTCGGTCCTGACCAATCACATGGTTGAATCGACCGCAATATCTGATGCCGGCTTGACCAAGCAAACGCTCTACGAAGCTGACAAAAAGGACTTCACGCGTCAGACGTTTGATCGTGCGATCGAATCCATGAACGCAGTGAACGATGAGATCGCTGAAATCATCCAGAACACATGGGGTCGGAATGGCAAGAAAGCCTAAACTTGGCCTGCCGCTGCAGACCCTTCGCAACGCTCCTGACGCTCTTGAAGGGCGCCGACTGCGTGGCGGTGTATTTGAGATCGATCCGGCGCAGATCCTTACCGAAGGACGGTTGGATGACAGGCTTCAGATTGAAGTTGAGGGCCTGAAGAACTCTATTTCCAAGAACGGTCAGCGTGTGCCCGTCTTGGTGCGCCCACTGGAAGGCGATCGCTACAACCTGATCTATGGCCGCAGACGCTTGGAAGCATGTCGCGAACTCGGTATCAAAGTTCGAGCCATCGTCACAGAGGTTGAGGGTGATCAAGCGCTTCGAGATCAGCTTCTCGAGAACCAAGAGCGTCGTGATCTGAGCTTTATTGAGCGTGCGCTCGTTGCGACGGCACTTCTGGACGGTGATCATTTGGAAGGGGCTGAGCGCACCAATCGAGGTGTCGCCGAAGTCCTTAACCTCCACGAAGCCGGGGTTTCACAACTCTTGAGTGTCGTTCGGACGGTCGGCGAGGAACTCATCCAGGCAATTGGTGCGGCTCCCGGGATTGGTCGCCCGAGATGGGAAGAGCTCAAAAAGGCTTTGGGTGCCTACGACGGTGATCGAGACCAACTGCAAGCCGTAGCTCATGCAGCCAAGTCCGAAAGTTCCGGCTCGGTCGATGAGGTTTCTGAGCGTGCGTTTCTCGCAGTTCTGGCAGCCGCGAAGAGCGCAGAGAAGAAAGCAAGCCCGTCTAGAAAAGGCGTGCCTGCTTTGGCGATCCCCGGTGTCGGAGCTGCGACGGTCAAGACCAGCCGCCAAGGCAAGCAGCTTAAACTCGATCTGACTACGGATGAACCTGATTTTATCAGCTGGTTGGAGGGCAATGCCCCAAAGCTGATTACCGAGCTTCATGAGCGCTGGAAGCGTTCAGAAGACTGAGGAAGAGCAACCAACAAGAAGGAGGCACGATACAGGCAAAAAGAAAAAGGCCCCGAGAAGCTAGCTTCACGAGACCTTTGTAAGGTTTCGCACCGGGATCAGCCCGCTACAAAATCTCAGTTTTCGCACTTCTGAATGTAGCGTTCTGGCCCCTACCCCGCAAGCGCAAAGCGATTCGCGGGCCCTAGAATTTTTGTCTTCGTGAACATTTTCATGGAGTACACACCAATTTCGCCGTTTATGCGGCCGATTTCGCACGCTCATTTGCGCGTCATCGAGCGACCCGAGGCATCTGTTCCGGCCAGACCCGTTAACAAGTGGGAACTCCTGCGCGAGCTCTCCAAGGCGCAAGCGGCCTTTGGGGTCTCGGAACGTGATCTGACTGTTTTGCAGGGGCTCCTCAGCTTCTTTCCGGACGATGCGCTTGGCGGGAACGCCGAGATGGTCGTCTTCCCCTCGAACAAGGCGATCTGCGAGCGCCTGAATGGCATGCCGTGCTCAACGATGCGTCGTCACCTCGCGCGTCTCGTCGAGGCTGGCTTGCTCCAGCGGCGCGATAGCCCCAATGGGAAGCGCTACGTCCGCAAGCACGGCGAAGACCGCGTCGCCTTTGGCTTCGATCTTTCCCCGCTCTACTGCCAGTCCGAGGAGATAGCACGGGCCGCAGAGGCCGTACGTGAGGCTGAGGAGCGCGTCAGGCGCCTGAGAGAGGTCGTAAGCCTCATGCGACGCGATCTCGCGGCCCTCGCCGAGTTCGGAGACGAGATGCAGCCAGGCCTAGGCTTCTGGGATCAGCTTCGCGACAAGGCTGCCCTCACAGCCCGCGCGCTTCGCCGCAAGCTTTCAATTGAGGACCTCGCGGCCTATCGAGCCGATCTTGAAGCTCTCCTTGACCAGGCACGCAACATCATTGATGGCCCTGAAACAGAAGAAATGAACACCAATGATGCCCAATCTGAGCGTCACCATCATAATTCAAATAAAGAATCTATAGATTTTGAGCCGGCTTTAGAAAAAAGCGGGGCGGCGGCGGGTGTGCCAGATGTGGATACGAATGAGCCGGTGGCTGACGTTGATGAACAGGACACAAGACATCTGCCAAAGATCCCGCTTCACCTAGTGATAGCGGCATGTCCCTCGCTGAAGACCTTCTACCAAGGTGAGATCCGGCATTGGCATCAGCTTTTCGATGCGGCGGGCCATGTGCGGCCAGCCATGGGGATCAGTGCGTCTGCATGGGAAGAAGCACAGCGGTTCATGGGTCCGGAGCAAGCGTCGATCGTCGTTGCTGCGATGCTGGAACGCTTCGCCGACATAAGATCGCCTGGTGGATACTTGCGAGCTCTGACTGCCAAAGCTGCGGCCGGCGAGTTCTCCTGTGGGCCGATGGTCATGGCATTGATTGGGCGACGATCTGCAGCTTAACAGCTGTTAAGGTTGAGAGACTGCGTACTTTTCCGCCACCTCGGGACTGTCGACTTAACAGCTGTTAAAGTCCTGCCTCGCGAGCGTCAGAATATGAGAGGGAAAGGGTTGTTGGTTTGAGGGTGACGGGAAGTGAGATCGGAAGAGTGGCTTCCGGCGCCCGTCGTGGAGGAGATCTGATGGCGAAACCTGCCCAGAAAGTCACCCAGTCCCCGTTCCGGGACATTCCCTTCGACAAGCTCGTGCTGAGCCAGTCCAACGTCCGGCGCATCAAGGCCGGCATCTCGGTCGAGGAACTGGCCGAAGACATCGCCCGCCGCGGGTTGCTGCAAAGCCTGTGCGTCCGGCCCGTTCTGGCGGATGATGGGTCCGAGACAGGCAAGTTCAAAATACCCGCTGGCGGTAGGCGCTTCCAGGCCCTGTCACTCTTGGTGAAGCAGAAGCGCCTGGCCAAGACGACGCCCATTCCCTGCTTCGTGCGGGATGCGAAGTCCACGATCCTCGCCGAAGACGACTCGCTCGCCGAGAACATGAAGCGCGCTGTCCTGCATCCACTCGATCAGTTCCGCGCCTTCGTGGCGCTGCAGGAGAAGGGTCAGGGCGACGAAGAGATCGCAACCGCCTTCTTCGTCAGGCCGCAGGTGATCAAACAGCGCTTGAAACTCGCCGTCGTGGCCCCTGCCCTGCTCGAGCTTTATGCCGAGGATGAAATGACGCTGGAGCAGCTGATGGCCTTGACGGTTAACCCGGATCATGAGCGCCAGGTTCAGGTCTGGGAGGCGATCCGCTCGTCCTGGAACAAGGAGCCCTATCAGATCCGGCGGATGCTGACGGAAACCTCGGTGCGGGCATCCGATCGTCGTGCTGTCTTTGTCGGCATCGATGCCTATGAGTCTGCTGGCGGCACCATGTTGCACGACCTCTTCCAGGGCGATGACGGCGGCTGGCTGGAAGACCCCGCCCTGTTCGATCGTCTGGTCAGCGAGAAGCTTCAGGCTGAAGCCGAAGCCATTGCGACCGAAGGTTGGAAATGGATCGAGGTCTCGCTCGACCTGCCCTATGGCTACAGCCACGGTTTGCGGCGGCTGAGCGGAGACCCGGCACCGATGACGGATGACGAAGGCGCGGCCCATGCCAAGCTTCTTGCCGAATACCGGGCGCTCGAAGAGGAATACGAGGGCCAGGATGAATTCCCCGAGGAAGTCGACGCGCGACTTGGCGAGTTGGAAATTGCGATGGAGAAGCTCGAGACTCGGCCGTTGATCTTCGACGATGAAGAGATCGCGCGGGCAGGGGCTTTTGTGACGCTTTATCGCATGGCGAGCTTGTCGTTAATCGCGGCTTTGTCCGGCCCGAGGATGAGCCTCGGGAATACGCTGATGTCTTCAGCTGTGAACCGACAGCAGGGCGCTGAGCTTTCAACGGGGAGTTACGCGGATGGTATCGGCCACGGTACGGAAATCACTTCTGCTGGTCAAGCGCTTGGCGCGAACGCACGCGACGACGAGGACGATGGTGCGTTGAAGCCCTTGCCTGAGCCCGTTCCCGACACCGAGCAGGCTGAAGATGCAGATCTTCTTGACTTCATCAGCTCAGACCGGCCAAGGATTAATGACAGGATGACAGTTCGCAAGATTACAATCCAGCGGCTTTCGTCAGGTTCACGCGGAAGCGGTCGCGGCGGCGTTGGTAGCGGCGGGTCATCTGTGCCGAAGCGTGGCCAAGGTGCTTCTGCACATACCGCTCGTCCACCTCGGCCGAACTGGCGAGACCTGCGCGCAGAGAATGGCCAGAGAACAGTGCCAGGCGTTCCTTTTCGGGCAGTTCGGATCGGATGCCGGCGTCCAGGACCGTTCGCTTGATCAGCCGCGCGACATGCTTGTCGTTCAGCCTTGTCTCCAGGGCCTTCTTTCCACCCCGAGTGGTGCCGACAAAGACCGGCCCGAAGTCGATCCTGGCGAAGTGCAACCACTGCTCGAGCGCATGCACAGGGCAGCTGGAGTTAGACGATCCCAGACCGATCTCGACCTCGCGCCAGCCGGTCTTGGCGTTGAGCGTCAGCACGGCGCCGTCGTCGAGGATCTCGATCCAGCCGCCTGAATCGGGCGTGTCGTCCTTTCCGACATCCAGGCTGACGATCTCGGAGCGGCGGAGCCCGCCGGCGTACCCGAGGAGCAGGATGGCGCGGTCCCTGAGCCCGCGCAGGTCGTAGGGCAGGGTGGCGACCATCGCGAGGATGTCCTCGGCCAGGATCGCTTCCTTCTGCACCGGCGGACGGGCGTGTTTGCGTTTGATCCCGGCCAGCACTGTTGCGATGTGGCGGTTCTTACGATCGAGGACAAAGCCGCGTTGCGCATAGTTCCAGGCAAGGCCGGAGAGGCGACGTTCGATGGTACTGACCGATAGGGCAGGGGAGGGGCCCGCTCCGGACGCCAGGTCTGCGAGATAAAGCCCGATCATTTCAGGCGACGGGGGCAGAGGCTCCGCGCCCTTCATCCGACACCACCGCGCGAAATGCGCCCAATCCTTGGCATAGGCTTTCAGCGTATTGTCAGAAGCTGCGGCGCGCGCATAATCTCGGGCGGCGTCGACCAGGCGATCAAGGCTGCCGGATCCCGCGACGTGGGCGGGTAGGGAGATGTCGTCGCTTTTTTCTTGATCGCTGTCGCCGTTCTGAGCGATACAAAACGCACCAGAGTTTGATGATGTCGACTTCTCGTCCTCTGAGGGCATTTTCCAGTGAATCCGGTGGTGAAATTAAACTGCGTCCTAGCATATCTCTTGATGTCCGATAATGCAAACTTATTGGACATAGAAAAGAACCACAGGGTGCGGCGGTTTGTTATCAATTATGTAGTATAAAGCGCCGTGCTGAGATAGGTTCGGAGCATGGAGTTTGCCCAACCAAACCTTACTGACGCTCCCGACAGCCTACCCCGGATGCCGCCGTGGGTCACCTCTGCGCGCGCGGAAACTCTTGAAGATGTGGCGTTTTTGTCAGGGGCGGCGCTAGCCACGCTGCATCTTGTGGTGGGGCATGACGACGTCCCCCACGCCTTGTTGCGCGATAGGCTGGCGGTGCGCGCCGCCGAGGCATGTGTGGTGAAATCTGGTCGTCCGGAACGGGCGGGGGATCTACGGGACGCGGTGCATCTGCTGAGGCCGCGCGATCAGCCAGGGCCGGCGGGTGCGATCTATCTGCAATGGCAGCGGGCGGCTGCACGACCCATCTCGGTGAAGGCGCTGCAGCGCGCCTTGCCATCGATCTCTGCTGAACAGATTGCCACGCGGCTGGATACGCAGCGGGGTGGGCCGGTCATGCGCGCCGCGACTGTTTTGGAAGGAGTTCTGAAAGAGTGCCCGCGTGAGGAGGTCATGGCCCTGATCATGGCCGATGCTGTCTTGGCGCAGTCTTTGGGATGGACGCACGTTACGCCGCTTCTGGCGGTCGGGTTGAAATCGCGCGATCTGCGCAAACGAGGCACAGACTTAGAGCTGGTGTGTCATAAAGCGCTGGTCTCGTCGATCGGTCGGGCGATTCCAATCGCATCTGACTTGACCCGCCGTGCAGCTTGCCTGCGGTCTGTTGTCCCAAAACTGCGGGCGAAGGGGGCAGGGGACGCGGTCGCGCTATTCCTGACCAAAGATGCCCTGTCGCCGGCGATTGCTTTGGCCGATCCCAGTGTCGGCATGTCTGACCGCGCGGCGCGCCGGTTCTGTGATCGGTTGGTGGATCTGGGCGTGGTGCGTGAATTGACCGGGCGCGACACCTTTCGATTGTACGGGGTCTGAGTTGGCAAAGGACCGATCTGACGCAGATATTGACCGTGAGCTTCAGGAGCTACCGGCTGAACTGCGGTGGCGCGAATGGATGCGCCGGATTGAGGCGGTGCTGTTTGCGAGTGCGTCCCCGGTACCGCGCGAGGACCTGGCCCGTGTCGTGGGGCAGGGGGTTTCAGTTGATCTGTTGATTGAAGATTTCATCGCGGATGTGGGCGACCGACCCTATGAGGTAGCAACGGTTTCCGGTGGCTGGATGCTGCGCACGCGTGCGACTTATGCCGCTGTGATCCGCGCGGCGGCAGATGTCGGTGGACAGGATCTGGATTTGCGTGAGTTTGACGTCGCTGTTCTGGCCGCCGTCGCCTACAACCAGCCGATTACACGTGATGGACTGAAGGACATTTTTGGTAAGGAGATCAGCCGTGACTTGATTGGGCGGCTGCATGCACGGGATCTCATCGCCACTGGGCCGCGCAGTCCCCGCCGTGGTGCGCCGTATACCTTCGTGACCACGGAGAAATTCCTCGTGGCGTTTGATCTGCAAAGCTTGCGCGACCTGCCGGACAGAGAGCAGCTTGATGATGCGGGGGTGGGCGGCAGCCAATAACCGCTACACTGGAACGTTAAGTTGTCATCGTGAGAATAGAGCGAGTCAATGGTCCGTTGTCGCCGTGAAAACTCGCGATCATGGCGTCCATGAAACCGTCTGGATCCAAGAGCTCTTCATCCATCTCGAAACCAGAAATTTCCATCAGAACATTTAAGAGCGTCAGTTGGCACCGACCATTGCCCTCTCTGAAAGGATGAACCGCGTTGATCTCGGCGATGAAATAGCTTGCACGGCCAGCGAATGTCGCAAGGTCTGTGATCTGAGACAGATGGTCCTCAGCCGCCAATTGCGCAAACACCTTCTTCATCTCGGTGTCGATGTATTCTGGGTAGCAGAACCAATTCCCGCCTTTGCCGGTCCGTACTTCGCGCGGTTCGCCCGCCCAATCATAGACATCTTGGAAGAAGTGGTGGTGGATGGCCTTGTAATGCTCATAGTCCAGATCGCCGTCAGGCAAAGGCTCTTCGGACCGCGTCAGGAACATTAACTGTTCAAACTGATCAAGGTCGTCCTGATCCAACAGATCCGCCAAGTTTTTTAGAACTGCGGTACCCGGATAGCAAAGAGGGTCGTCGGTCGCATCGTAACGACTCATCAGCGTTGTTTTTTCACAAATGATCCTGTGATGGCGGATCGCAGGGCATCGCCCTTGAGTCCATTGCCTTCAAAGCGCGAGATCGTCTTGGCCGATCTGCCGGTCAAAGACATACCTTCGACCTTTGAAAACTTCGTCGCTTTTTCCTTGCCGAGGGGCTTTGTGACAAAGCGGCCGGTCGCGGCAGAACGTTTAATGGCTTGGCTCTTTTTCATAGTTTCCCTTTAGCACGATTGTATGAGTAAGTGAATAATCCTAGCCATCGAATGAGTCGTCTTGATCTAAGAATTTTGTCTGGTTCATTATCCAGATCACCTGCCTGTCATCGAAGTTCTGACTTCATATTTTCGCCCGCGATGAAGCGCGGCAGGTATGGTCGACGTCGCACCATGTTTAGCAGATCCCAGTGCATAGTTTTAGCGAATGATTGATTCAGTCCGGCTGGCGGTTCGAATTTGTACATCTGCATGTGCATCTTCTCATCAAACCAAAATACCGTTGAACGGTCATATTCCGGTTGGAGATAGTAATGTATTTCCCAGATTATGGCACTTAGGAACTCGGCGATTTGGCTGGATTGATACACGAATGCGTGGTCGTAGTGAAGTGGTCCGGCAAAACTGGACAGCGTGCTAAGATGTATCCAACCTTGAAGACAGGATACACAAATGACGAAGAGACGCAGTTTTTCAGACAAGTTTAAGGCTACGGTGGCGCTTGAGGCGCTCCGTGGAGACAGGACGGCGCAAGAGATTGCAGCCAAGCACAAAGTCCATCCAACGCAGGTGACAACATGGAAACGGCAGGCGATTGATGGCCTGACAGGCGTGTTCTCAGACAAGGTCCGGAGAGCGGAAGACAACGAGGCCGAAGTCAAAGAGCTTCATGCGAAGATTGGGAAGTTGGCAGTCGAAAATGATTTTTTGTCACAAGGGCTGAAGCGATGAGCCCGAGTGAACGCAAGGCCATGATCAACGCTGACCGGACGGACCTGAGCCTGACCAAGCAGTGCAAGTTGCTGAAGATCAGCCGGTCGTCGCTGTATTATACGCCGGTTGGTGTGAATGCTGAGACGCTGGAATTGATGAACGAGATTGATCGGGTGTTCACCAAATATCCGTTCTTCGGCAGCCGCCAGATCGCGGCCTACTTGCCGAGAAATGGGTTCCATGCGGGTCGTCACCGTGTGCGTCGTTTGATGGGGATCATGGGCCTGCAAGCAATCTACAAGGGCCCAAACACCAGCAAGAAGCACCCACAGCATCGAATTTACCCATACCTGCTGAGGAAGTTGCCTATCACGCGCCCGAACCACGTTTGGTGCAGTGATATAACTCTGAGTAATTGATCATCCGCGCTCTTTGGCAGTGCATAGTTGCTGCATCAGAAAAAGGAGAGCTGTGATGGAACGTTATTTTGTTGGCCTTGACGTATCTAAGGATGAAACGGCGGTTTGCGTGCGAGATGATCGCGGCGAGGTTGTGACATCTTTCAAGAAACCTACCGACCCGGATATCCTAGCGCGTACTTTGAGTAATTATCTAGCACATATCGTTTGTGTGGTTCTTGAGACCGGTCGGATGGCGAATTGGTTGTTTGATGAGCTCAGCCATCGAGGCCTACCAATGGTTTGTATCGATGCGCGTCAAGCCCATGCCGTCCTGAGCCAAATGCACAACAAGACCGATGAGAACGACGCTGCCATGTTGTCGGAGCTAGCGCGAACAGGCTTTTACAAGAAAATCGAGGTCAAGAGCCGCTTAGCCCAAGAACGTCGCGCCCTTTTGCGTGCTCGGGAGGTTGCGATCAAAATGCGCATGAACTCCGAGAATACGATACGTGGTTTGTTGGCCAGCTTTGGCATTCGATTGCCTAAGCATTTGAAGACCTATGAACAGCGCGTACACAAAGTTCTTGAGGAACAAGCTGTCTTGGCAGGCATCGTTGAACCGCTCTTGAAGTTGCGCACAGAAGCGCTTCGACAGGCCGCAATCTTGACCAAGGAGATGTCCCGCCATTCGCGCGATGATGAAGCTTGCCGCAGGCTGATGACAATCCCAGGCGTCGGAGCTGTCAGTGCGGTAACGTTCGTGGCGACGATCGACACACCGGATCGTTTCAAGCGGTCAAGATCTGTTGGGGCTTACATCGGCCTGACGTCCAGGCGTTACCAATCTGGTGACATTGATTTTGGCGGCCGCATATCAAAGCGGGGTGACCGCATGTTGCGCACAGTTCTGTATGAGGCGGCCAATAGCCTGTTGTGCCGCGTGAAAACAGGCCCCGGCCAACACCTCAAGGACTGGGCAATGGCTCTGAAGAAACGAACAAGCCACAAGAAAGCTGTCGTCGCCTTAGCCAGAAAGCTTGCCGTCATAATGCATGCGATCTGGAAAGACGGAACCGAATTTGAAGCACAGGAGGCCTGAGTAAAAAATCCGCGAGCAACGATAAACGCGCTCGCTCAAAGTTGCCGTACCGATCACAGCGGCAGGCAATCGACAAAACCCGTGAGATGTACATGCGAGCTCAATGCATCGCGAATATCACCTTAGGGACGTCGACGCCTTGGATGCCGAGATGAAGCGCTAATTGGGATGACTTCGAAAAGAACCTTGCAGGTGGCCGGTACACGCGACAATATCAACGAGCGCGGATGATCAATTAAAGAACCTACATCCCCGTGCGGCGCGGGTTCCTTTACCTGGTGGCAATTATGGATTGGGCCACGCGCAAGGTGCTGGCATGGCAGCTCTCGAACACGCTGGACGCCAGCTTTTGTGTCGAGGCCTTGAAAGAGGCCATCGCAAAATACGGCAAGCCCGAGATCATGAATACGGACCAAGGATCGCAATTCACTGGGTCAGCCTGGATCACAACCTTGACCGAGGCTGACGTCAAAATCTCGATGGACGGACGGGGCCGGTATCTCGACAATATATTCATCGCACGGCTGTGGCGGTCGCTCAAACAGGAGGCCGTCTATCTGCACGAATTGCAGGACGGGTTCCAAGCTAAACGCGTGATCAAAGACTGGATTGGGTTCTACAACTCTGAGCGTCCCCACACGGCTCTCGACAAACGATCCCCTGATGACGCATTCTTCGACACAGCACGAACCCAGAAGGCGGCATGAAACCAACCCGATTACATCTTAGCTGAGCCGCAAACCTGTCCGAATTAGTAGGACCACTTCATAGAACCACTCTTGGAACTCCGGCAATGCCAGATAACATTCCTCCATCGTTTTGACGTGGCCGTTTGCTTCTAGCGTTGATTGGAAACTTTTCACGACACCCTCCAGGCGGGTGAAATTATGCTTCCCGATGTCACCTGTCATCTTCAGAGCCTTGATGCGTTGAACTTTCATATCCAACTCTAGGTCCATGGAGGAGAACCATACCTTCTCGATCATGGTATACCCCTCAAGCCAAGATGCGAAGGCGCTTACAGCTTCGCTTAGTTGGGTAGTCGCCGGGGCGAGTTTAGGGTCGTCACATACCGATTTTAGGAAGTGAAGATATGTCCGATGGGAACCGTGCCCGCCTTCCGGAGGCGGAGGGAGGTCGAATGGCATTAGCCCACCCTTCTTGGGATTTGGGATCGATAAGAAGTCGCCCAGAAGGATGTTGAACAGTCGCGAATGCGCGCTGGTCCGGAACATGATGTTGCTCCAATCAGGCGACCATTCCTCGACCACCATGCCATAGTTCAGCATGTCGTCGATCAGATGGCACACCGCGTTCAGGATTATCGCCTCCCGTTCGATCTCATTCAGGGATGGAACCTTGAATGCAAGTTCTCGTTTCATCAGTGGTCTTTCCGTTAGGCCCTAGTCCCAAATTGCCGCTAAGTTAGCGGCAAATGTCTCGCGACGGTCCGGGCTGACCTTGTCGAGATTTGACAGTTTCCAACGTACCGCGGGCAGTTCGGCAACCTCCTGAAGGTCGGCAAGCTGCCATCGCACGTCTCCCTGTTCGACACCGATCAAGAATTCTCGATGTTCCTGAGGCATTTGACCGACGACGATCTCGATCATCTGTTCGCGTGCCGCTATCAGGTCCTCGATCCGTACAGGAGCGGTCGTCATACCCACGAAATTGTTCTGAAATTCCTGCTCAATATCCTTGCGCTTGGGTGCCAACACCTCGGCGGCGGGGCGATTGTGGCTCAAGATGTAGACGAGAAAGGCTTGTCGCAATGTGTCGCTTATGCCCTCATTTGCCAGCAGATCCCGCACATCGAAAAGGTCGCGTGGGTGCTGTCTGTCGAGTGCGGCCACGAGCTTACCTGCATATAGATCGTCACGTGATACGACTAAGGTCTCGGCGAAGCTGAACTGATCCTCAACTTTCTCAGAAACGGCCATGATCGTTGGCTCAAAAACACATCCGCGCATGACTGGCTTTACTTCAATTTTTATCTGTGCGTGTGGTGATCGCACTATCAATCGGTTGAGTGTTCCCTCCTTGGCCAATCGGCTCGGAAGGACCCGTAAGTCTGGCAGGGTTTCAGAGATGGACTTGCCGATCCGCTGAAGTGTTTCATCAATTTCCGTTAGTGACTCGTCACGCGGTTTGACGGGCAAGTACGTTAGGTCGATATCGACAGACAGACGTGGTAGGTCGCGCACGAATAGATTGATCGCGGTTCCACCCTTCAATGCGAACACATTCTCCGCCGCGACGGATGGCAGTGTCCGTACCAACAGTTCGACCTGCTGACGATAGCGTTCGTCAATGGCCATTTAAGTTCTCCGGAACTGTAATCTGGTATTTTGAGTCTAACCGCCCAGACTTTGCGATCACCCTCTTCCCACTCCCAATATCGATTGCTGCCACGTCTAAGTGTTTCAGCCACGTATGCTCATATCGCTCGGCGAACCAGAGGAAGAGGCGCGTGGCTTTCACACTGTCGCATCGTTCGAGGAGCCTTTGAAGTCGTCGAGGACTCAAGTCTGTAAGCCCGGTGAACAGGTCTGCTGCGTGTTCAAAGGATTGTCTGTTGGGGATTTCATCCAAGAATTCCAGTGTTGCCCTCTCAGGGCTCGAAACGATCATTGGCCATTCCCGATCACCCCACACAAATCGTTTTAGCCCGCCTGATACATGCGATGCTCCAGTATGGTTGGCAGGGACCGTAAGATCGGGAAGTTCTGTGACCGCGTGTTCAATGTCGGCTTCTTTAAAAAGCTTGTTCGCATTTCGTTGTTCAAAGTGGATCGACGGATCGACCTCTTGGACCCATTTTGCAAGTCGTGTTTCGGTGTAGAGATAGACGCGATGGCCCGTGCCCAGGCGGACGTAGTGACCATACCCCTGCAGTTCGAGTGCGGACAGGCCACCGACGGCGACGGGTTGATGCATTAGCGACTGCATGGATATAACCAGATGTTGCCATTTCGTCTCCGCCCCCGGTCGCGTATAGATTCCGCGCGCAGGCTGCTGCAGCCAGCCGTTGGCTACGTACTTTCCACGTAAGGCACTGGAGTAGCCCCTGTCCTCGAGCCAAGCGGCGCTAACCACCAAACCTTCGGGAAGCAGGTGTTGGAGCGAGTTTAGCTTTTGACCGCGTTGCACACTCATGGTTGGTAAATTATGCCTTTTGTAAACTTGGGATTAGTTTAATCTTGTCGATATTAAGTAACCTATGGTATGTAAAAAAACAAATACATAAACTACGGACCGAGACTTGTCATGATCGTCGCCGACAATGAGACAGCAGTCGATCTGCTCTATTACGAAGCGGTCGCGAAGACGGTCGTACGCGTTGTCTGTTGATTTGCGCTGAGAACTGACCCGGTAGCCCCATAAATTTTCACTGAGAACTGACCCATGTAACGACGCTACCCTGACGCTTTTGTTTGGGGGAGATATGGAGTGATCGACATGGGATTTTTAAGTGTCATTCGACGTTGGGCATTACGTGAAGGGATGCCCATTCGCGAGATAGCCCGCCGTACTGGTTTGTCTCGCAATACCATCAAGAAGTACCTGCGAGAGGGCGCTGTTGAGCCGAAGTTCAAGGTGCCCAAACGACCGAGTAATCTTGATCCGTATGCGGATCGTTTGTCTGCATGGTTGTTGGCTCAGACACGCAAATCGCGCAAAGAGCGGCGTACTGTGAAGCAGATGCACGCCGATTTGGTGAAGTTGGGCTATGCAGGATCCTATGCGCGCGTGGCCGCTTTTGCCCGTGCCTGGCGTGACGACCGGCATCGTGCCGAGCAAACAACTGGGCGCGGCACGTTTGTACCGCTGGTGTTCCAACCCGGCGAAGCGTTCCAGTTTGATTGGAGCGAAGACTGGGCCACTATCGGCGGTGAACGGGTCAAGCTGCAGGCGGCCCATACGAAGCTCTCGCACAGCCGAGCTTTCTTAGTGCGCGCCTACCCATTGCAAACGCATGAGATGCTGTTCGATGCCCATTGGCATGCGTTCCGCGTTTTTGGCGGTGTGCCTGGACGCGGGATCTATGATAACATGAAAACTGCTGTTGATCGCGTTGGCCGTGGCAAGCAGCGTGACATCAACGCCCGGTTTAAGGCGATGGCCAGTCACTATGTTTTTGAACCCGAGTTCTGCAATCCAGCGGCAGGTTGGGAGAAGGGCCAAGTCGAGAAGAACGTCCAAGATGCGCGCAATCGCATGTGGCAGGTCATGCCTGTCTTCAAGGATCTTGATGAGCTGAACCAGTGGCTGGAAGACCGCTGCATCGCCCTTTGGATTGAGACACCGCACCGGGATCTGCCCGGCACTATTGCTGACATCTGGGAAGCAGAGAAGCCCATGTTGATGGCACTACCACCCGCCTTCGACGGTTTTGTGGAGCACAGTAAGCGTGTGTCGCCAACATGTCTGATCACCTTTGAGCGTAATCGCTACAGCGTGCCCGCGAGCTTTGCCAACCGGCGCATCAGCTTGCATGTCTATCCAGAACGGCTGGTCATAGTGGCCGAGGGGAAGACCGTTTGCACACATGAGCGCATCATAGATCGATCACAGGGAGTGTGCGAAATTTTGTGCCCTGACGCCTTTAGTTACGCCATGGGAAAGCGTTCTTCGAACATGATGGCGAGTTGGCTTTTGACGCGGTGCCAC
>Ga0207880_1000014_pt1 | contig 92647 bp, 82 predicted proteins | sample MalvirmetagMSP91_FD_184226 | JGI IMG/M metagenome (GOLD analysis project Ga0207880, IMG submission 184226) | Marine viral communities from the Deep Pacific Ocean - MSP-91 (SPAdes) | ecosystem: Environmental > Aquatic > Marine > Oceanic | place: Pacific Ocean | collected 2011-04-27
GAGGTCGCGAGCATGATCTGATCATCCATCTCGACAGGGAAGGAGGCGACGATATCGCCACCGCGCATCGCTTTGTCCATCGCGGTCACGCCTAGGCCACCACGCCCGCGCACGGGATAGTCGTGGCTGGAGGATAGTTTGCCCGCGCCTTTTTCGGTGATCGTTAGCAGCAGGTTCTCGGCCGCGGACATTTCGGCGTAGCGCTCTTGCGAGAAATTCGGATCGGCGGGGGCTTCGTCTTCGTCGCCTTCCGCATCATCGGCCAGACCGGCCATCGCGCGGCGCATCTTGAGGTAGGCCGTCCGCTCTTCCGAGCTGGCGTCGAAGTGACGGATGATCGACATGGAGACGACCTTGTCATCGCCGTTCAGCTTGATCCCACGCACCCCGACAGAGGCGCGGCTGTTAAAGACGCGCACATCCGTCGCAGGGAAGCGGATCGCGCGGCCCGAATTGGTCACCAACATGACGTCATCATCATTCGACGCGATGCGTGCGTTGATCAGCGTGGTGTCGGCGTGGTCGTCCTCGAACTTCATGGCGATCTTGCCGTTGCGCATGACGTTGGTGAAATCCGACAGCTTGTTCCGGCGCACGGTGCCGGCGGATGTCGCAAAGACCACCTGCAGATCGTCCCATTCTTTTTCGTCGCGGTCCACGGGCATAATCGCCGCGATGGAAACGCCGGTCGGGATGGGCAGGATATTAACGATCGCCTTGCCCTTTGACGTGCGCCCGCCTTGAGGCAAGCGCCAGGTCTTGAGCTTGTAGACCATGCCGTCGGTCGTGAAGAACAGCAGTTGCGTATGGGTATTGGCGACGAAGAGGGTGGTGACGACGTCCTCTTCCTTCGTTTGCATGCCCGAAACACCTTTGCCGCCGCGGCGTTGGCTGCGGAAATCGACCAGTGGGGTGCGCTTGATATAGCCGCCGGAGGTTACGGTCACGACCATATCCTCGCGCGCGATCAGGTCTTCGTCGTCCATGTCGCCGGACCAGTCGACGATCTCTGTGCGGCGCGGCACGGCAAACTGGTCTTTCACTTCGGCCAGCTCGTCCGAGATGATGCCCATGATCCGTTCGCGGCTGCCCAGAATTTCAAGGTATTCCTTGATCTTCTTGGCCAGTTCTTCCAGCTCGTCGGTGACCTCTTTCACCCCGATCTGTGTCAGACGCTGCAAACGCAGTTCCAGAATGGCGCGGGCCTGTGCTTCGGACAGGTTATAGGTGCCGTCGTCATTGGCGGTATGTGTCGGATCGTCGATCAATGCGATATATTGCAAGATCTGTTCCGCGGGCCAACGGCGGGTCATCAGCTTTTCGCGCGCTTCTGCGGCATCGGCGGAGGACCGGATCGTCGCGACGACCTCGTCGATATTGGTAACGGCCACGGCCAGACCACACAGGATGTGGCTGCGTTCACGCGCCTTGCGCAGCAAATAGGCAGTGCGGCGGGCGACGACATCTTCGCGGAAATCGATGAAGGATGTCAGGAACTTGCGCAGGGTCAGCTGTTCGGGCCGGCCGCCGTTGAGCGCCAGCATGTTACAGCCGAAATAGGTCTGCATCGGGGTGAAACGGTAAAGCTGGTTCATCACCACTTCGGCGGTGGCGTCGCGCTTCAGCTCGATCACAACCCGCACGCCGTTGCGGTCAGATTCATCCTGAACATGGGCGATGCCGTCGATCTTCTTCTCGCGCACCTGCTCGGCGATCTTTTCGATCATGGTGGATTTATTCACCTGATAGCAGATCTCGTCGATGACGATGGCGAAACGGTCTTTGCGAATCTCTTCGACACGAGTCTTGGCCCGCATGATCACACTGCCACGCCCCTCAAGATAGGCTTTGCGCGCGCCCGAACGACCCAACATGATCCCGCCGGTGGGGAAGTCGGGGCCGGGGATATATTCGATCAGCTCTTCCGAGGTCAGATCGGGGTTCTCGATCAGGGCCTGACAGGCGTCGATCACTTCGCCCAAGTTGTGCGGCGGGATGTTGGTCGCCATACCAACGGCGATACCGCCCGCGCCATTGACCAGCATATTCGGGAAACGTGCAGGCAAAACTGTAGGTTCGCGTTCTTTGCCATCGTAGTTGTCGATGAAATCAACGGTTTCCTTGTCCAGATCGCCGGTCATGAAGGACGCGACCTTATCAAGGCGCGATTCCGTATAACGCATCGCCGCAGCGCTATCGCCGTCCATCGACCCAAAGTTACCCTGACCGTCAATCAACGGCAGCGACATAGAGAAGTCCTGCGCCATGCGGACCAGAGCGTCATAGATCGCGCTGTCCCCATGCGGGTGGTAGGAGCCCATCACGTCGCCCACGGACTTTGCCGACTTGCGGTAGGCTTTTTCGTGGGTGATGCCTTTTTCATACATCGAATAGATGATGCGGCGGTGAACCGGTTTCAGCCCGTCTCGCAGGTCGGGAATGGCGCGCGAAACGATGACCGACATGGCGTAATCCAGATAGGATGTCCGCATCTCGTGTTCGATATTGACCGACGGGCCATCATACATGGGGCGCGTAGCCGGGATTTCGTCATCGTTTTCAGGGGTTTCTGGCGTGTCGTTCACGTAATCTGCCTAGCTCTTGCTGGTTCTATATCTTGCGGTTTTGTATAGCAGACGGGGCATATCGGGTGCAATGCCTGCGGCCTTGGCAGGCGGGGATTCACTTGCTCATCAGGCTAAGTTGTTGAAATGTAATGATACTAAATCCGGCGTGATTTTTGTGGCGTAACGTCATTGTCAATTGGTGGTTCAAGCCCGCGCGTTTGGGGTAGGCTAAAGCAAAACGAGGGGGAGGCATCTACGTGCAACAGATATTGGTCAATCAAAACGCAATCACCGAAACCCGCATGCTCGAGGCGGAGGGAGAGCCGCTGGCACCGGGGCAGGCACGTCTTGCGATCGAAAGCTTCGCGGTGACATCGAACAATGTGACCTATGCGGCGGCGGGTTTCGATATCGGCTATTGGCAGTTTTTCCCGACATCCGAGAACGGATGGGGGATCGTGCCCGTGTGGGGGACTGCAAAAGTCGTCGAATGCCGCACAGATGTGCTTGAGGTCGGCACGCGGTTGTATGGATTTTATCCAATGGCCTCCGAGCTGGTGATCACGCCTGAAAAAGGCGCGGCCGGTCTGGTGGATGCGGCGGCACATCGCGCGAAACTGCCCTTGATCTATAATCAGTACACGCCCGTCAAAACCCCCCCCGCATCAGAGGATCACCTGCGCGCCTTGCTGCAACCGCTGCTGGCGACGTCGTATCTGATCTACGATTGGCTGCTGGATAATGACTTCTTCGGTGCCAAGCAGATTATAGTGGGCAGCGCCTCGTCCAAGACCGGATTGGGCCTGTGCAGCTACCTCGCCGAGGCAGAGGCGCGCGGGGTCAAGATCGTGGGCCTCACATCTGCTGGCAATCGCGCGTTTGTCGAAGGTTTGGGGCATTGCGATACGGTGCTGACCTACGACCAGATCGACGCGCTGGACCATGTCCCATCCGTCTATGTCGATATGTCCGGCAATAGTACGGTCAAAGCCAAACTGCACAGCACGTTGAAAAATCAGCTGAAACATTCCTCGGCTGTCGGGCTGAGCCATTGGGATCAGTTCACCCCGACAGCCCCGTTGGATGGCCCTAAACCGCAATTCTTCTTTGCACCCTCACAGGTCGCCAAGCGCCGCGAGGAATGGGGCCCCGGCAAGATCGAGGCGCAGATCACCGCCGCGTGGAAACGCATCGCGGCCAGCGCATCCGATTGGATGGAGGTGCAGGTACATAACGGCGTGGCCGATGCGGAAGAGGTCTATGCCACCCTCGCACGGGGGGAGGCCGACCCCAAGGTCGGCGCGATCATCCGCCCCTAGTGCTGTGCGGGCGCGGGGTCAGGCCGAACAGCTTGCCCCGCCCAAGACGCAGAATTTGGCGCAATGAGGGTGGTTCAGGGCAACGTCTTTTTCCGCCTCTTCCAGCGAATGGCCCAGCTCGAACTCTTCGGTGTAGGGCAGCAGGGTGCAGGCCAGCACGGCTGGGGTCGCGGCACCTTTGCGCTTTACCACCATACGCGAGCTGGAACACATCACCGCGTCGGGGGATTTATCCAGGATTCCCCAGCAGGCGGTGGTGATTTCGGGCACTTCGACGGATTCATCCATCTCAGGGAAAAGCACTGTCATCCCAGGGTCTTGCGGGTCGATGTCAAAGCTGTGTTCAGCGTAGAAAGCCCCGTATCCGGCGCGGCTGTCTTCGTCTGTCGCGCCAAAGACCGACCGCCCTGCAACGGCCATGCGGATGTTATTGTCGCGCAGCCATTTCATGCCGGTCACTGTCTTTTCCAGCGCGCCCGCGCCGCGCTCTGCGTCATGCAGATCGGTGCGGTAGTGATCGACGGAAATGCGCAATGTCAGCTTGCCGGGATAGGCTTCGTTCAGGCGCACCAGCCCCGCTTGTACGGATTTACGCATCATCGGGCGCATGGCGTTGGTCAGGATCAGCACGTCATATCCGGCGGCCAGCGAGGCTTCGGTGATCTCGATCATTTGCGGGTTCATGAACGGCTCGCCGCCGGTAAAGGCAATCTCTGTCACTGGCCAGTTGCGCTGCGTGATTTGCCCCAGATAATCGCGCACCTCGTCGGCGGTGATATAGACCAGCGCATCATTCGTGGGACTGGACGCGATATAGCAGTTCACGCATTCAATGTTGCATAAGGTGCCGGTGTTGAACCACAGCGTCTGCGGGTTTGTCAGGCTGACAGTCGCGCGGGGTTCACCCTTGGCCGTCAGGACAGGGTCCTGAAATTTACCGATATTTGCGTCGACAACGTCTTTCATAGGAAACCGGGCCTCACCTGTATAAATTACTTTTCTTTGTCTATGCGAATGGTATGCGCAATAAAACCCCGTGTCATTTGGTGCACAGACTTGTGAAAAACGGAAATCTCAGTATGTTTGCGCTAACATCACATCTCGGCACCCAAACGTCGTAGCCTCGCGACAAGGAGCATCCACATGGTATCACGCGTCATTCCGGTCGATCCTTTTGATCTGGTGATTTTCGGCGGCACAGGCGATCTGGCGCGCCGCAAGATCCTGCCGGGCTTGTTCCGGCGCTTTTGTGCGGGGCAGATGCCCGAAAACGCCCGTGTCATTGGTGCCGCGCGCACAGAAATGGACCGCGCGGGCTACCAGCAGATGATCCGCGAGGCGATCGCCGAATTCAACGGCGACTTCGAGCACGAGAAGGCGCAGCTGGACGGGTTCATCGACCGGCTGGAATATGTCGCGATTGACGCCAAAGGCGAGGACGGCTGGGCCGAGCTGCAAAAGCTCATGGCCTGGACCGAACGGGTAGAGGCCTATTATTTCTCCGTCTCGCCCACGTTGTTCGGTGATCTGGCGGAACGTCTGCAACAATGGGGCATGGCGGACGCGCAAAGCCGGATCGTCGTCGAAAAGCCCTTTGGCCGCGACCTGAAAACCGCGCAGGCGCTTAACGCCACGCTCGCCAAGTATTTCGACGAAAGCCAGATCTACCGGATCGACCACTATCTGGGTAAAGAGACGGTGCAAAACCTGATGGCTGTGCGGTTTGGCAATATGCTGTTCGAGCCGCTGTGGAACAGCCAATATGTCGATCACATCCAGATCACCGTGGCCGAAACCGTCGGCGTCGGGGGCAGGGGCGAATATTACGACAAATCGGGTGCCATGCGCGATATGGTGCAAAACCACCTGATGCAGCTTTTGTGCCTGATCGCGATGGAGCCGCCCGCGCGGTTTGACCCCGACGCGGTACGCGATGAAAAGCTCAAGGTGATCCGCGCGCTGGACCCTGTGCTGCCGCATCACATCGCCCGCGGTCAATATCAGGCAGAACCGTGCAACGAGGCCGAACAACCCGGTTACCGTACCGCTGTGGGGGATCCACGCTCGCGCACCGAAAGCTTCGTCGCGCTGAAAACCCACATCAGTAACTGGCGGTGGGCTGGCACGCCTTTTTATCTACGTACCGGCAAACGCATGGCGGCGCGGTCCTCCGAGATCACGGTCGTCTTCAAGGAAACGCCCCATTCGATTTTTGCAGAAGACGCAGGCCGCCACCGCAATGTTCTGTCGATCCGTTTGCAGCCGAACGAAGGCATCACCCTTGGCGTGACGATCAAGGAACCGGGCCCGGGCGGCATGCGTTTGGTGGACGTGCCCTTGGATATGACATTCGCCGACGCTTTGGGGCCTGAAGGCGCTGAACAGGTAGACGCCTATGAACGTCTGATCATGGACGTGATCCGTGGCAACCAGACCCTGTTCATGCGCGGCGACGAGGTAGAGGCCGCTTGGGCCTGGACCGACCCGATCATCCAGGGCTGGGAAGCGCGCAATGACGTGCCCAAACCCTACGACAGCGGGTCCGACGGCCCGACAGATGCCAACGAACTGATGCGCCGTGACCAGCGCCAATGGCGGGAGTATTCTGCATGAAGTTGATCGAATATGCCGACCGCGAAGTCCTTGCGATGGACCTCGCCAATCTGATCGCAGGGGAGCTGAAGAACGCCCTTTTGTCCCATGACACGGTCAGCTTTGCCGTGCCGGGCGGAACAACCCCGGGGCCGATCTTTGACAGCCTGAGCGCGGCCAATCTTGAGTGGGCGCGGGTGCAGGTCATGCTGGGTGACGAACGCTGGGTCGCCCCCGACCACGAGATGTCGAACGCGCGGCTCTTGCGCAATCGCCTGCTGGTGGGTCGCGCGGCCGAGGCAGTGTTCACCCCTTTCTACATCGACGGGCTGACCTCGGCCGAGGCCGCAGAAACACTGTCCCCCCAGATCGAATCCCGATTGCCGCTGTCGGTGCTGTTGCTGGGCATGGGCGCGGATATGCACACGGCCTCGCTCTTTCCCGGTTCAAACGGGCTGGAGGCGGCGATGGCCGCGGACGCGCCGGCGCTCTGTCCGATCGATGTCGACGGGCAGGACATCGGGCGCATCACCCTGTCGCGCAGGGTGCTGGAAGGTGCAATGTCAAAACATCTTGTGATCTTTGGCGATGAAAAACGTGCAGCGGTGGAACAGGCGCAAAGCCTGCCGGCCCTTCAGGCCCCCATCGGCGCAGTATTGAACGAGGCAACAGTACATTGGGCACCATGACGCAGTTTGATGATTTGATCCGTATGCAGGCGGCGGTGCAAGACCGCTCTATCCTGTCGTTGTTCGACACAGCCGATCGCGCCCAGACGTTCAGCGCGCAGACCGGCGACATGCTGTTCGACTTCTCCAAAACCAACCTTGACCGCGATACGATGGATGCGCTGCTGGCACTGGTAGACGCCGCCGATGTGCCCGCGCGCCGCGATGCGATGTTCGCCGGCGAAAAGATCAACGAGACCGAAGACCGCGCGGTACTGCACACCGCGCTGCGCAACCTTGATGGGGGCGCGGTGATGGTGGATGGGGCGGATGTGATGCCCGGCGTCCATGATACGCTCGACCGGATGCGCGGTTTCGCGGATCAGATCCGCAGCAGCGACATTACGGATGTGGTGAATATCGGTATCGGCGGGTCCGATCTTGGGCCCGCGATGGCGGTGCAGGCGCTCTCGCCCTATCATGACGGGCCGCGCTGCCACTTCGTGTCGAATGTCGACGGGGCGCATATCTCGGACACACTCCGCGGGCTTGATGCGAAAACCACGCTGGTAATCGTCGCTTCCAAAACCTTCACCACGATCGAGACGATGACCAACGCCCGTACCGCACGTGCGTGGATGACAGAGAATGGCGGCGATCCGGCAAAGCAGTTTGCAGCCCTGAGCACAGCGCAGGACAAGACCAGCGATTTCGGCATCGACGCAGATCAGGTCTTTGGCTTCGAAGACTGGGTCGGCGGGCGCTATTCCGTCTGGGGGCCCATCGGCCTGTCGCTGATGATCGCCATTGGCCCACGCGCTTTTGATGCGTTTCTGCGCGGGGGGCAGGCGATGGACCGTCACTTCTGCGCAGCCGCCCCTCACGAGAACATGCCCATGTTGCTGGCCCTGGTCGGCATCTGGCACAATCAGATCTGCGGCTATGCCACCCGCGCCGTGCTGCCCTATGACCAGCGGTTGGGGCAACTGCCCGATTACCTCCAGCAGCTTGAAATGGAATCCAACGGCAAGTCGACCTTGATGGATGGCACCACCGCGCCCTATCACACGGGCCCCGTCGTCTGGGGCGCAGCGGGCACCAATGGTCAGCACGCGTTCTACCAACTGATCCACCAAGGCACCCGTGTCATTCTTTGCGAATTCCTGATCGCGGCCAATGGGCACGAGCCGGACCTGACACATCACCACAAGCTGCTGATCGCCAATTGCCTTGCGCAATCCGAAGCTTTGATGCGCGGTCGATCCTTACAAGAAGCGTCAGAGATGATGGCGGCAAAAGGTCTGACCGGTGCCGAGCTGGACCGTCAGGCGCGCCACCGCGTCTTCCCCGGTAACCGCCCGTCGACCACGCTCAGCTACCCTCTGCTCGACCCGTTCACCCTGGGGCAGATCATCGCGCTGTATGAACATCGCGTCTTTGTGGAAGGCGTCATTCTGGGCATCAATTCCTACGACCAATGGGGCGTGGAACTGGGCAAAGAGCTCGCCACCTCTTTGCAGCCCATCGTCGAGGGCGCGGCACCTGCCACCGATAAAGACGGCTCAACCGCCGCTCTTGTCGCCTTCATCGCCAAACACGCCGATTAGGATCACGGCTTCATTTTGTCAGATAAACTCCGGGGAGTGTGAGGGGCAGCGCCCCTCATCCCCAACCTCGCGCACAACGCTGCAGCCTACCCCTTCAGCGCGATGTCATAGGTCACCCAGCCCGTGCGGGTCGCCAGCTTGTCGTAGGCCCCACGCCCGCGATAGTTATCCTCTGCCGTGATCCAGCGCAGCGTGCCCCAGCCGTTGTTTTTCGCTACCGTCTCAACCGCTTTGATCAGCGCCTGTGCGGCTCCGGACCCGCGGGCCTGCGGGCTGACAAACAGATCATCCAGAAAACAGTTCGTCGCCGCGCGCAGCTGGCTGACAAAGGGGCGGTAATGGGTGAACCCGACAAGCGCGCCGCTGGCATCCTGTGCCACGATGCAATTGCTGCCGTGATCGGGGTCCATCAGCCAGCCAAAGACGGTTTCACGCATCTGCGGCGTCTGATCGACCTTGTAGAAGGCGGCGTAGCCGGCAAAAAGCGCTTCCCAAGCACTGCGATCCGCGGCGTCCATCGGGCGGGTGGTGATTGTCATAGCTTATGTTCCTTTCGGTGCGTGCGCGCGCGGAAGTTACCCCTCGGGGCGGGCGTTTTCAGTCTGCTCAAAATATTGTTTCAAACGGTCGGGCAGGGGATACCGACCGGAGCCGTCCCGTTCCAGCAGCACTAAAATACACTCGAACGTCGCCCGCAGCTCGCGGCCCACCCAAACCTCTTGCGCCAAAGCGTAAGAGGTGTTGCGAAAGCTGGTGCAGCGGCAAGTCACGATGTAATTCTCGCGCTCCAGCATCTCTTGCAGATAGCGGATCGACCCTGACCGGATCACCACGCGCGGGCCGGGGCTGTCGATCAGCCCGCGTTCCACCAATGACTGCGTATAGCGGATGCGCAGCCGTTCGAACCATTCGAAATAGACGGTGTTATTGACGTGGTTATTGGTGTCCAGATCAGAGAAGCGGACCTGATCTGTCATGGCTAGCGGTTGCGGTGTTGGCATACCGGCGGCGCGTTGCTGATCGGGGGAAAGGGGCGTGTGATAAATAACTGTCATGAACCCTGCGTAAGCAGCAATGAGGGCGCTTGCAAGACTGGGGTGATTTGTCCATTTTGCACCCAACGACTAATTGGGAGGATGCGCCATGCTTGGCCAAATGATGAATAAACCGCTGCTGATTTCGAGCTTGATCGAACACGCACAACGCTTTCACGGCGAGACAGAGATTGTCTCTGTCAAGACCACCGGCGGGTTGGAGCAGACCTCTTGGGGTCAAGTCGCGCGCAACGCCCGTGCGCTGGCCTCTGCGCTGACCAATCTGGGGCTGGACCCGCAGGCGCGCTGCGGCACCATCGCCTGGAACAACCGCCGTCACCTTGAAATCTACTTTGGTGCATCGGGCGGCGGCTTCGTCTGCCACACCATCAACCCGCGTCTTTTCCCCGAACAGCTTGTCTATATCCTGAACCACGCCGAAGATAAGGTGCTGTTCATCGACAAGACGTTTGTGCCGCTGATTGCTGGCATTCAGGACAAGCTTGAACATCTAGAGCATGTCGTTCTGATGGAAGGCACCGACGAAGAAGCCGCCGCGCAACTGCCCGGGATCAAATTCTATGACGACCTGATCGCCAGCGGCGACCCCGAGTTCATCTGGCCGGATCTGGACGAGAACACCGCCTCCAGCCTGTGCTACACCTCGGGCACCACGGGTAACCCCAAGGGCGTTCTGTATTCACACCGTTCGACCGTGTTGCACAGCTTTGGGATCAACCTGGCCGACAGCATTGCGATCACGGCCAAGGATGTGGTGCTGCCCGTTGTGCCCATGTTCCACGTCAACGCCTGGGGCGCGCCCTATGCCTGCGCTATGGTTGGCGCGGCGATGGTCATGCCCGGTCCCGGTCTGGATGGCCCATCGCTGGTGAAACTGATCGACACCAACCATGTGTCGCTGGCGCTTGGCGTTCCAACCATCTGGCTAGGGCTGCTGAACGAGGCGGATAAGATCGGCAGCAAGCTGGAAAGCCTGCAGCGTACGGTCGTTGGCGGCTCTGCCTGCCCGCCATCGATGATGACCGCCTTCCGCGAGAAATACGGCGTTGAGACGATCCACGCCTGGGGCATGACAGAGATGTCGCCCGTTGGCAGCATCAACCAACTGCTGGCCAAACACACCAAGCTTCCTGCCGACGCGCAAAACAAGCTGCGCGAGAATCAGGGTCGTCCGGTCTTTGGTGTGGATCTTGAAATCCTTGATGACGACGGCAATCCCGTGGCGCATGACGGCGTGACGCAGGGCGATCTGGTCACCAAAGGCTACTGGATTCTCGACAGCTATTTCCGCAAGACCCGCAGCGAGACGCTGAACAAGGACGGTTGGTTCGACACGGGCGATGTGGCGACAATGGACCCCGACGGCTATGTCACGATCCGCGATCGGTCAAAAGATATCATCAAGTCGGGCGGCGAATGGATCAGCTCGGTCGAGCTTGAAAACATCGCGATCGGTCACCCGCAAATCGCGGATGCGGCCGTCATCGGTGCCCGTCACGAGAAATGGGACGAACGTCCGATCCTGATTGCGGTGAAAGCCGAAGGCCAGGACCCGAGCGAGGCAGAGATTCTGTCGATCTTCGAGGATAAGATCGCCAAATGGCAGATCCCTGATCGCGTCGTCTTTACCGACGCATTGCCGCGTAACGCGACCGGCAAGGTGTTGAAACGTGATCTGCGCGAAAGCTTCGGCGAAGTGCTGATCAACGGCTGATGAATGCTTCACCGGGGCAGGCTACTGCCCCGGTGACTGAGCTTTCTTCTGTCCCACAGTATAGAATATATGCGGGGCGGGAGCGTTATATGTGGTCTTCAGAAGGGCGCATTATGAAGCGGAGACATTGACCTTAAACGTAGGTCTGTCGCCGACAGTGGCACCTCGTGCAGACTTTTTGGGGCATGGTCGTACTGTCACGCCACCTGTGGAAATTAAATTTGCACGGCACGCGTGAAAGCGCCCGAAAAAGCCTTAAGATCATGTAGCACCTATATTTAAGCGCCAAAGAAATTTCTGGCGTAGAGTGCAGCCTACGGTGCCAGTGGTTACCAAGTCATTAACGCAACTTTAAGGTGTAGTGATTTGCTGGGGGAACCCCCTGCAGATTCCTGGTTATCATTCGGTTTTTCTTGCGGTGCTAAGTCTTGATCTTAAGGGTGTTGTGATTATTAGTTATAAATTAAGCTCTTACATCATGATTTTCGAAGAGGTGTTGTGAAATTTCACACGCTTTAAATCTGTAAATTGATCTAATTGCTTGAATCTATTGCATCTAAGGTTGAGTGAAGGCTTCTCTCGCTTCACCCGCGCCCGCGATAGGGCGGCACGCCTTGATCGGGAATCCAGACGCTTTTGGGGGTCTCGCCCGTTTGCCAGAACACGTCGATGGGGATGCCCCCGCGCGGATACCAATAGCCGCCTATGCGCAGCCAGCGGGGCGACAACAGCTCTACCAGACGGCGCCCGATCGAGACGGTGCAATCCTCGTGAAAGGCACCGTGGTTGCGAAATGCGCCCAGGTAAAGCTTGAGCGATTTGGACTCGACCAGATACTGATCCGGCACATAGTCAATCACCAGATGCGCAAAGTCGGGCTGGCCGGTCATCGGGCAAAGCGAGGTGAACTCGGGCGCGGTGAAGCGCACGCAGTAATCGACATCGGCCTGAGGGTTCGCAACTTTCTCGAGCATCGCTTCTTCGGGCGAGGCGGGAAGCTCTGTCTTGCCGCCAAGCTGCTGCAAATCGCTGTAAATGGTTTCCATAAATCCTCCGGTGGCGGGTCAGACCCCGCGTTTGTTGCCCCATAGCAATACGTGAAGTTGCGGCAGCAGGCGCGGCGTGAACCAGCGATCTGCCATGGTTTTATCGACCAGCCACAACAGCTTATCCGCCAGCACCTGCGGATCGACAGCGACGCTGGGGTCGACCTCGTCGTTGCCCGGTTGCAGATAAAGCGGCAATTGGGGGTAGCGGGTGGCGGCGTCGCGGGCCCAATCGTAATCCGCGTCGTCGAATATCACGATCTTCATCACCGTCTGGACTGCCGTTTCGCCAGCCGCAACGCAACGGTCGAAAGCGGCCCAATCCACCGTCTCGCCGCTGGACGGTGGTTTCGGGCTCAGCACAAGACAATCCAGCTGACCGAACCACGGCTTGGCGATGGAGCCTTGCGTTTCGCAGGCAAAACGGTAGCCGGCGGCATGACCCAAGTGGATCAAGGGCGCGAAGTCCTGAATGGCGGGGTTGCCGCCTGACAAGGATACGGTCAGCGGCGTGTTGTCCGACAGGCGCTGCACCTCTTGCCAGACCGCGTCGGTCGACATGATGGCCCAGTCATGGCGGAATGCGGGATCGACCGCGTGCATGCTGTCACACCACGCGCAACGATAGTCACAGCCGCCCGTGCGCACAAAGACGGTGGGTTCACCGATCAGCGCGCCTTCGCCCTGTATCGTGGGGCCGAATACCTCGGCGATGCGCAGCTGGCTCATGGCCGGTACTCTGCCCAGGTTTTGGGCGTCTCGCTGACCTTGACGGCGGTGGTTTCGGGCCAGTGCTGCGCGCACCATTCATAGAGATGACGCGCCATATTCTCGCCGGTGGAGACAAAATCCAGCACGTCGTTGAGGTGACGATGATCGAAAGTCTCGTCTATATAGGTCTTGAGCGGCTTCAGCTCTCCGTAGTCGCGAACAAAACCGTCGGCGTTCAGCTCTTTGGCCCGAAGCTCGACCACCACGACATAGTTATGCCCGTGCAGGCGGGCGCATTGGTGGCCATCGGGCAGATGCGACAGCTGATGTGAGGCGGAGAAATGGAACTCTTTCGTAATGGTATACATTAGGCGAGGATCTTCCGCTTGACCGCTTCGGCCCAGAAATCGGGATCGTCATATTGGGTCGGGTCGGTAACCCCCGCCAGATCGAAAGCCTCGCGCCGTTCCACGCAGGTGCCACAGCGCCCGCAGTGATGGACGCCGCCTTTGTAGCAAGACCAAGTTTCGGCGAAGGGGGTGTTATGGCGCTGGCCTTCGGTCACGATATCCGCTTTTGAGCGGTGCACGAAAGGTGTGTAAAGCGATACATCGGCATAGCCGTCCAGCGCCATATATTGCATGAACTCAAACGCTTGGGTGAAATCGGGGCGGCAGTCGGGGTAGATAAAGTGATCGCCCCCATGCACCGCGGTTGCGACGGCCTGATCCCCCCGTGCGGCGGCAATGCCATAGGCGACTGTCAGCATGATCGCATTCCGGTTGGGGACAACGGTGACCCGCATCGTTTCTTCGGCGTAATGCCCGTCGGGTACATCCACATCATCAGTCAGCGCGGACCCTGTCAGCGCCGCACCGATCCCGCGCATATCGATGATGTCATGGGGCACATCCAGACGTTTGGCGCAGAGTGCGGCATAGTCTAGTTCCTTGCGGTGACGTTGGCCGTAGTCGAAAGACACGAGCCCCGTCAGCTTGCGATTGGCCGCCACCATGTGAGCGAGCGACACAGAATCCAATCCGCCGGAGCAGATGACAATCGTTTTCATTTCTTAACCCTTGTTTTGATACCCGGGTAGGCTGCGACCGGGAAGGCGCCTGATAGACGAGACGATCAGGGATGCCAAGGGGGGCAATGGGGCGGATTCGGCGCGAAATGTCGCATTCGCAGCGTCACTCATAGAAAAACCGCCAGACCGGTGGGGTCTGGCGGTACGGCGCATTCCTCTCGCGAACGGGTGGGAGGTGCCCGCGCGCAGTCAGATCAGGCGCAAACCCGTGATCAGGCGGATTGCATCAGCAAAGCCTGGTTCTTCCATTCGGGGTCGGTGACGGCATCGACCAAAGCGGCGGCGACATCGCCACGGGCGGCCTTGGCTTTGACGTCAACGCTGTCGCCAAAGATCATATTCCGATTGCCCGCATCATCCGTCAGCGCGACGGGGCGCAGGATGGCGTATTCGAGGCCGGAGTTTTGCAGATGCACGTCGGCTTCGTGTTTGGCTTGCAGATAATGCGCAAGCTCGCTGTCTGGGTCAGGGTTGTCTGCGCCGACACTGCTGAGCATCACAAAGCGCGAGATGCCGGCCTTGGCGGCGATATCAACCAGATCTTTGGCACCATCGCGGTCGACCTTGTCGGTCATCTCTGGCCCTGTGGACCCGCCGGAGCCCGCGGCAAAAATCACCGCATCGCAGCCTTCGCAGGCGTCAGCGGTCAGATTGGTCAGGTCCCCCTTGCGCAGCACCACGTCAGAGGCCAGCGCACTGGTGTCAGAGGAATCGCGGACAAGGGCGATCGGCGTGTGACCCTGTTCGCGGAGTTGTTCAGTGACGCGGATACCGGTTTTGCCGGTCGCGCCGGCGACGAGAATATTCATGGTTGTAATCCTTGTTATACGTGTCGCGGAAAAACTGCCCGCCGCGCGGCCTTCGCGCAGCGGGCGGCACTTTACAGCAGCGACAATAGCTTGTGGGCGGCTTCTTCCGAAGACGCGGGGTTCTGGCCGGTGACAAGCTTGCCATCGGTCACCACGAAGGATGCCCAGTCGTCACCCTTCTTATAGGTGCCGCCGTTGGTCTTGAGCATGTCTTCGACCAGAAAGGGGACCACATCGGTCAGGCCCACGGCCTCTTCCTCGGTGTTGGTGAAACCGGTGACGGTTTTGCCCGATACCAGCGGTTTGTCGTCGGTGCCTTTGGTGTGCTTGAACACTGCTGGCGCGTGGCAGACGGCCCCGACGGGGCGGTCGCTGGCGGCAAAGCTTTCGATCAGGTTGATGCTGGCCTTGTCTTCAGCCAGATCCCACAGCGGGCCGTGGCCCCCGGGGTAGAAGATCGCGTCGAAACCGTCGGCCGAAACGCTCGACAGCACCTCGGTATTGGCCAGCTCTTTCTGTGCAGCGTCATCGCCCTTGAACCGTTTGGTCGCGTCGGTTTGCGCATCATCTGCATCGCTGGACGGATCAAGCGGCGGCTGTCCGCCTTTGGGTGATGCCAAAGTGATCTCTGCACCAGCGTCCTTGAACACATAATAGGGGGCCGCGAACTCTTCGAGCCAGAAACCGGTTTTGTTACCAGTGTCGCCCAGCTTGTCGTGGGAGGTGAGTACCATGAGAATTTTCATGTTTTTGGGCCTTTCAATTCATTTCTTATACCGGTCAGGGCGTCATTAGGGACGCCGCAATCACGACCGCGTAGACCGTTCAACGAATGGGCGCGCCCGTTGTTCCGCGATATGTCTGACGTTTTTGTGAATGATGCGGGTGCGGAAGGGGAAATGGCGGATATGCTCTGGCACCACAGGGGCAAAGCGATTAAACCCGCGGTAGTTTTTCGAGCGAAAGGTCGGGCCGGATGCATAGAGTAGAACTAGCCGAACGGCCCCACTGGCGCGACCACGCCAAAGAGGTCGGTTTTTCCTTCGCGGACATGCACGGCGAACCCTATTGGGACGAAACCTCTGTCTACGCGTTCTCGCTTGACCAGATCGAAAATGACATCGAAGACCCTGCGACCGCGCTGCATGGTATGTGCCGCGAGGCGGTGGATCACATCCTTGCCAGCGAAGAGCTGTTGGACAAGCTTGCCATTCCCGAAGCGCGCCGTGATCTCATTGCGAACAGCTGGAAGCAAGGTGACCCCGAGGTTTATGGCCGCTTCGATCTGGCATATGACGGGCAGGGGCCTGCCAAACTGCTGGAGTATAATGCAGATACGCCGACCTCGCTTTATGAATCGGCGTCCTTCCAGTGGCAGTGGTTGGAAGATCAGCTAGAGGCAGGCAATCTGCCCGAGGGGGCGGATCAGTTCAACGGCATCCACGAGGCGCTTGTCGCCCGTTTCGCCGACGTGTTCGAACCCGATAGCGATCTGCATTTCACCGCCGTGGCGGGTAATCCCGAAGACTACGGCACGGTAGAGGCAATGGGCTGGGCCGCGCGCGAAGCAGGGTTGGGCGCGCATTTTTGCGACCTTGATAAAATCGCGCTGAGCGATGACGGGCAGTTTCTGGATGATGAGGACCGCCGCATCGCCGTCTTGTTCAAACTCTACCCGTGGGAAGACCTGCTGCGCGACGATTACGCGGACCACATCGAAGGCTCTGGCTGTCTGTTCCTTGAACCCGCGTGGAAAGCGCTGCTGTCCAACAAGGGCCTGCTACCCGTGTTGTGGGAGATGTTCGAGGATCACCCGAACCTGCTCCCTGCGTTCTTTGAACAGGATGTGGGCGAGGCGATGGCGGGGCGCGGCTCTGTCACGGGGCGTGCGGCGGATTCCTTTGACCGTGCGCGCGCAGGGCTTGCACGGGCCCATGTGCGCAAACCGATCCTGTCGCGCGAAGGGGCCTCGGTCGAGATCGTGAAATCCGGTCAGATCATCGAAAGCGCCAGCAACACGGCGTATGCCGAACACCCGCGTATCCTTCAGGCCTATGCGCCCTTGCCGCAGTTCGACGGGATGCGCCCCGTGGTCGGCGCGTGGATCATCGGGCAGACCTGTGCGGGCATCGGCCTGCGCGAGGACCGGTCAAGGATCACGCAAGATTTGTCACGTTTCAAACCCCATTACATTGCGCCATATTCCGGTTAGCATCGTCGCCCAATCGGCGAACCACAGCAGAAAGCAGATCATCATGACAAAACGGTCAAAACGCGTCGCCATCGCGATCATCGGGGCCACCGCCTTTACACTGGCCGGTTGCCGCGACGAAAAGATTGATGCCGTTGCCTTTCCCGATGTGCAAAGCTGCAAGAACGAGGCGTCTTTCGGGGGCACATTCACCGCCGCCGATTGTGAAACCGCCTTTGCCGAGGCAGAGACGCTGCATGTGGAATCCGCACCGCGTTACAACAGTCTGGATGTCTGCGAAGAACAACACGGCGAAGGGGCCTGCGGGTCAGAGGCGCAGCAAACACAGGGCGGATCGGGCGGTATCTTTATGCCGTTGCTCGCGGGCTATCTGATCGGGAACATGCTGGGCGGGCGGTCGGGCATGGCCGCAAGCCAGCCGATGTACAAGACGGCGGATGGCAAGTTCACCAATGCGGCGCGCACCAGCACCTATTCCAGCAACAAGGGGGCCGCCAAGCTCAGCACCTCGCAATTCACCCGCCCCGCGACGACCGTGGGCAAAACCCCGATGACCCGCGCTACGGCGAAATCCCGCGGCGGTTTCGGGAAGGTGGGCAGCGGGCGCACGGGCTTCGGCGGCTAAGGGTGCGGGTGCCGCACACGCAGACGTGACCGCTACAGCCGCAACCGCAGGAACTTGATACGACGGCCATGTGTTTGCCCTTCGACGCGAATAAGCGAAGAAGGAGCAGACATGTCCAAGATCACGACAATCAATCCCGCCACCGAAGAAGAGATCCAATCCTACGATCTGATGAGCGAGGCAGAGGCTATCCAGCGGGTCGAAGCCTGTCATGACGCGCATCTTGAATGGCGCAAGCTGTCGCACAAGGAACGCGCGCCCTATCTGACCAAGATCGCCGCCAAGCTGCGCGAGAACGCGGATGAATTGGCCGCTCTCATGACGCGCGAGACAGGTAAGCTGCTAAAAGATGGCAAGACCGAGGTAGAGATTTGCGCGGCCATATTTGAATATACCGCCAAGAACGGCCCCGACGTGCTTGCGGATGAAGAACGCACCCACGGTGCCGACGGCAAGCGCGGGGTCGTGAGCTATCAGCCTATCGGCGTCATCTATTCGATCCAGCCGTGGAACTTCCCACTGTACCAACCCACCCGCGTGCTTGCGGCGAACCTGATGACCGGCAACGGTTGTGTTCTGAAACACGCGAGCATCTGCACCGGCTCGGGCCTGCGCCTGCGCGAACTTTGTATCGAGGCAGGGCTACCCGAAGACCTGTTCCAAGTGATCCTCATCGACCACGAGACCAGCGATAAGCTGATCGAACACCCCAAGGTACGTGGCGTGACAATGACGGGCAGCGATGGCGCAGGCCGTCACATCGGATCGGTCGCCGCGAAGTCGCTGAAAAAGACCGTGCTCGAGCTTGGGTCCAACGACGCCTATCTGGTGCTTGAGGATGCTGATATCGAAACAGCGGTCAAATTCTCGGTTATGGGTCGGCTCTATAACAACGGGGAAACCTGTGTATCAGCGAAACGCTTTATTGTCGCCGATAAGGTCCATGACGCCTTTGTCGATGCCTTCGTCGCCGAGATGAAAAAGATCAATATGGGTGATCCGACCGACGAAAACGTTCAGTTGGGCCCACTGTCCAGCCAGGACCAGTTCGAGACCGTGCGCGATCAGGTGAAAGAAAGCGTTGATAAAGGGGCCAAGGTGCTGTGCGGTGGCGAGGTCCCTGACCGTACGGGGGCCTATTATCCCGCAACCGTTCTGTCCGACCTCAAACCCGGTATGCCGGCGTTTGACGATGAAATCTTTGGGCCCGTCGCGTCGATCATCCGCGCGAAAGATGACGAAGACGCGATGCGTCTGGCGAATGACAGCCGCTACGGTCTGGGCGGCGGGATATTCTCTAAGGATGAGGATCGCGCCTTGAAGCTCGCGAAAGAGCATTTCGACACAGGCATGATCCGCATCAACTCCTTCGGGGCTGCCGATCCGAATATGCCCTTTGGCGGGGTGAAAGATTCCGGCTATGGGCGTGAGCATGGCGGATTCGGCATGAAGGAATTCGCCAACGCCAAGGCGATTTTCCTGCCCTAAGCCTGCAAGGCAACGGTAAACGTGGGGCGCGCGTCGGAGATATGTCCGGCGCGCGCAACTTATTTAGGCCCGATGGTTAAGGTTTACGCAAAGTTAACAAATGCGGCGCGGGCGCCACACATCTTCAATTGTATTATGTCGGCGGAACCTCGCCCTGCCGCCGCATAGAACGATCTCTTAGACTTGGACGCTTCAGGTAATCCGCAGCTACGCTGCGCTTCAGGCGGAACAGTGCTTGCCCTTAAGTAGAACAAAGCGCACCCACATCGGCGGTATATGGTCACTGGTCGCGTTTTTTGTCGCGACGGTCATCATTACCTACGCCGCCGGCCGTCTGGATCGTCTGCTCTCCGAAGCTTTCGTATACGAAGCCCGCGCCCAGACATATCTGGACCTGCTTGAAGTGCGCGAACAGTTTGAAGAAATCATTCACGAACGGTCCCTCGCGCTGCGCGAACTTGCGACGTTCATCGGCGAGAACCCCTTTGCCAAGCAGGAAGAGTTTACCCAGCGGGTTCAGAATATACGTGAAATCGACGAGACGGTCATCAATATCGCTGCCGCGCCTGACCTCGTCGTGACCCTGATCCACCCGCTCGCGCCGAACATGGGCGCGCTTGGGTTAGATTACCGCACAAACGAAGACCAGTTTCCCGGCATTGAACGGATGCTGAACCTGGGCAAAGAGCTGATGACCGGCCCCGTCGATCTGGTGCAAGGCGGCAAGGGGCTGATCCTGCGCGCTCCGGTCTATTGGCCCGATCCCGACTTTGCCACCGAAGGCGATGTTGACGGCAGCAAACGCCAGCTGTGGGGGATCGTATCGCTCGTGCTGGACTATGATCAATTCCTGATCAATTCCGGCATACGTGAGGCCGAAGAACGCTATGACATCCTCATTCATGCGGCCTCTCCGCAGGTGGGGGTAGGGCCGCAGATGTTCACCTACGGCGATCGGGGCCTGCTGGAGGCGGATACTGTTACGTTGGAATTCGATTTCTCCTTCGAGGAATGGATGTTGGAAGCGCGCACCAAGGGCGGATGGCCCAAACACGCGCCCGATCAATGGTCAAAACGCGCGCTCATCGCGTCGGCCGGGCTGATGCTTCTGGGCACGTTGCTCTATGTGCTGCAGGTGTCCGAGCGGCGCAAGCGTGCCGAAGTCCTGCTAAGCAGCGGGATCGAGGCGCTGAACGACGGGTTTGTCATGTTCGACGCGCAGGATCGTTTGCTTCTGAGCAACTCGAAATACAAAGAGATGTACGATCTTCCCTCTGAAGTGCTCAAGCCCGGAACACCTTTTGCCGAGCTGCTGAGAATTGGTGTCAAAAGCAAGCAGTTTCCCATGGGGCGCTATAATGAGGATGAATGGATCGAGCGCCGCTTGGCCATCCATCGCGAAAACAGGACATCCGAGACAGAACAACATCTGTCGGGCGGGCGCGTGATCAAAGCCTCTGACCGGCCTTTGGCAGACGGTAGCTATGTCGGCCTGCGCGTGGATGTGACCGAGCTGAGCCACGCCAAGGATGCCGCCGAAGCCGCGAGCAAGGCCAAGACGGATTTCATGGGCGTCCTCAGCCACGAGCTGCGCACGCCGCTGACGGTGATCATGGGCGTGGCGCAGCTTTCCCGCAACGCGCGTATGCTGTCGTCATCCAAGGCGCTGCTCAAGGGCTATGAGGACGGAGAGATCAGCCACGCAGAGGCAAAGCGTCTGCTGGATGAGATGTACGACCAGCTGTCCGGCCTGATGAACCGGTTGGTGCAATCCGGCGAGCATCTGTTGCACCTCATCAACGAGATCCTCGACGTGGCCAAGATCGAATCCGGCAGCCTGGTGATCGAACCCAGCCATTGTGCGGTGCAGGATATTGTCGACCCGGTAATCGAACAGCTTCGCACACTTTCAAGCAAGAAGGGGCTGGCGTTTGATGTGGTGCAAGAGGCGGATATGGTCTTTGCCGATAAAGTGCGCGCGCGGCAGATCCTGTTCAACCTCATCGGCAACGCGATCAAATTCACCGACACCGGTTTCGTCCGTCTGGTGGTGAAACCCGTGGGCGATGTCGTCAGCTTCGAAGTGCATGACAGCGGTGCCGGCATCCCAGAAGCCGAACTCCAAAGCATTTTCGAGGTCTTCTATCAGGTCGATTCCACCGCCACGCGTCGGGCAGGCGGCACGGGCATGGGGCTCGCGATTTCGCGCAGTCTGGCAGAAATGCAGGGCGGTAGCCTCAGCGTGTCCAGCGTCGTCGGGCAGGGCAGCTGCTTTATCCTGACACTCCCCATCCGCGCCGCGCAAAGCCTCGAGGTAAACGCCGCCGCCTGAGGCCACGCGAAACAGCGCGATTGTCCCGCGGATCGTAGCGTTCAACCCCAGAGTAACCTTGTATTTTCAAATGGATTGCGGCGGTTTCAGTTTGAATACTGAAAGTTTGGTAGGCCCGGCAGGCATACCAGACTGAGTGAAATCCCCAACAAAATGTGGAATAAGGTGGACCACGCAGAGCCATTTCCCACGTTATGCAGATCAATGGGTTACAAGGAATGTGGACCACGAACGAAAGTAGGGTTTGGCATAGGAAACCGCTATTTTAATATTCAAACTTGCCGGACGTTCTCAAAAATAATTATCTAATTAGAACGTTCTAAGTCGCGTTCGTTTAAGGTCGCTGTGTACGTTATGGGTTCGTTGCACAAGGGGGCAAGAAAGCCTGTTTGTTTGAGGGAGATCAGGGCCGGTTTGGAACGCGTCCCGACATCCTAATTCGTCACCAGGATAAAGTGGTTATGGTGATTGATACTAAATGGAAGCGCATTTCTCCACGCATTGAGGATGCAAAGCATGGGATCAACCAAGGCGATGTTTACCAAATGATGGCTTACTGGCAGCTCTACGAATGCGATCGCGTCATGCTGCTGTATCCGTACCACCAAGGGCTATCGGGATCCCTACCGCAACAAACTTATGCAATTGGCACCGCTGGGGCTTCCAGAAAGCTCTTAATATCGACCATTGACGTATCGCGACGACACCCAACTGTAACAGCATCCTTGTCGAAACTGGTGATGACAAAATAACTGGTATTGGAGCAATCGCGCTAAATTATGAAGATTAGGCACCGTTGTCATATTACTTGTACATGCATTAGGGCAGGCATAATTGCCGATGCTTGAGCTTTAACAGTTGTAATACCGTATTGGATTTTGACCATGTCGCATGCCTTCAGGCAATCTTTTGCCACGTAGTCCGACATAATGCTCCCATACACCAACAGGTGCGCTTAGACCGTGGAAGCCGTGCCGACGTGGATCCGTCGCACCGAAGCGATCGGAGGGAAAGTACTCTGCAGTAGCTGGATACCAATTAGTCGGTACAAACACTCCATGAACAACGCCATGAATGACCGCGAGGACATACTGCGCTTTCTCTGCTCGCTGACGAGAGATACGCCATGCATACCTTGTGCGGTCCAATAACTCAGCTGTAGAGTTATAATCTGCGGAATTTATGTTGATCAGAATGAGTTTGTCATCTCGTAAGGCAAGTTCAGGAAGGGCGTATTTGTATGCGATTTGTAGGGCATGCATTGGACCGCGATCAGTGCTGTGATGGCCGCCTGAAACATTTGAAAGCCCTGCAAAGGCGTCCATAAGCGCAGCTTCGACCTCAAATGCCGTTTTCGGATCTTCGATGCCGTGACGATGGACAACGTGGATGACATCAAGTCCCGCGCGATGTATCTCGTTTAGCCGAGAGACTTTTAGGCTCTCATCGTCGTCTTGAAGTTCGTCCAAATCAAAATTTGTATCGACGTCTATCGTGACATCAGCCGACTTAGTCGCTTTGGCATGTTGAAAAATACGGTCATTTTTACCTTTCCCGATGTAAAAAGTTTCACCGTTTCGCGGGTCTATCAAACGGTAAACATAAAATTTAAGCTTTTCTCCAACGCCAATAGGAAATGCGTCCATTACAACTCCAGTTACAATAACTTGAAATTTCAAATAGCAGTTTACTCACGAATTCCATGATGAAAGGAACTCATCTTTTGCACAAGAGACATTCCCAGCATCGGGCCGGTTGATGCACCGTAATAGTATAATTTAGCAAAGCCGATACACCGTATAAACTGCGCTTATATAGCGGACGTCCCATTCCTGCCGTTCGCTAATTACCTCTGATGCTGCGATGCCGCCAGTCATTCCGGGCTTTAGCTGAGGGAAAACTATTCCATCGCTGGGCAAACGCCGAGCTTGGAACAGTAAACATATTCAATCTAACGAGAGACTGATGATGTTGGCCCTTACTTCCTTTTCAAATTGTTTGCTCTGAATAGCACTGCCTCCTATAGTCAAACTATGTTGAAATTTCTTTTTAGAGCGCTCTTCACGCCGTCTTATCGGCATAAGGCCAAGTCAAACACTCACCCCGTTAAAGCGACCTCTGCCGATGATACAGTTCGCGGCATATCTGCTTCTTCTGCGCAGCCAAAAGCGCCGCAGTCTAATACGCCAGCAATGGGCGAAGCATTCGATGAAACGACCGCTCACTCGGTCACGCCTCCACGCGTGTTGGAGGGGCCAGCATACGTTACAGACGGTGACACAATCGCGATCCAAAAGACCCAAGTGCGCCTTTACGGGATAGACGCGCCTGAACTACATCACCCCTACGGCAAAAAAGCCAAATGGGCGATGGTCAATCTGTGTAAGGGGCACAAAATACGCGCCAGATTACTGATGAAGACGAATATGGCCGCACAGTCGCAAAGTGCTTCCTTCCTGATGGTCGTGACCTTTCCGAGGAAATGGTTAAGCTCGGGCTCGCTATCGACTGGCCGAAGTTCTCAGGTGGTAAATACGGTAATCTCGAGATTACGGGGGTCCGCAAGAAACTTTGGCTTGCCGATGCACGTCAGAAAGGCCGCATGCGTGTTTGGGAAAAGTTTGACGCGCAAAAGAACGGTCAAAGCAAGGGAAATAAAGGAACGGCTTAAAGCTAACACCCATCAGCAAGTCCGCCTGATTCGGTGTAGCAGCCGTTTCCTGGTCTTTGACCTCAATTGATAGCGAGCGCATATCGACGTACACCCAGCGTTGGTTTTAGGGCAAACTTTTTTATCGTGGAAAGTGTTCAAAAGGGGATCACTCTGTGGCTGAAGATCCGGATCCAAATGCAATGAGAGATGTCGAAGCCGTTCGCAGGCTTCTGACGAACGCAGTTCGCTTGAAGCGAGAAGATATAGCAAATGCGTGTAGAATTCGCATCTATGAGCTATCTGGCTGTGACTACGGTGATCCTATCGAACGACGATTGTGGCAGGCGGTAACCGCTTATGAGGAAACCCTTAGAGAGAAGCACGGTCGCAAACAACAGGCAAGCTACACCCGTCGAAAAATCGCGGCCAAGGGGGCTCTACAAACCTTGACGGATTGGGCACTTGATCCAAAAGTAACTCCTGGTTTCGAGGCTTTGGTAGCTGCCGACGCAGCTAAATTCACTGGGGAATACGTCGTGGTCGAATTCGCCGAGAGGTTTCCTGCAGAAGCCGTGCAAGCTGCGCAATCTAAGCTCGAAGCCTATGGTGTTGAAGTCGTTAAGGCCTAAAATAAACGGCCCGGAGCCGACATTCAAGCCGATGCGCTAATGCTGCGGACGCAGCCCGTACAGCCGCCGTTCGCTGCTCGTGCTCGATTTCGATAGTGGTTGAGGTCAAAACCGCAGACAAAGCATCGTCTGGCTGCCGTTGACAACCTGCAAGATCGACGCTCGCATCGTTCTATGTTCCCGGCAAACAGACATTTTGCCCCCCCCACCAAGGTCAAAGGATTTGCTACGAGTGAGGAGTGAATATTAGTCGTCTACCTCGAATGCAGAATTGATCTTCTTGAACAACCGTTCTGCGTTGTTGGCTGTGCCGTCCGGTAGATCACCGACTTTTTTCCAACTGTCGAAGTAAGCCAGCATCTGGGTCAGAACATCCTTCTTTTTCAGGTCGCGCCCATGCCGCTGCTTCAAAGCTTTCTCGATTCGCTTAGCGATCAGCGTTGATCCATCTACTGGTAGGTCTTCCATTCTAAGCGCCACACCTTCAGCACGATTCACGCAATCGAGAAACCATTCATCTGGAAAGAGGTCTTCAATGGCGACATCCGTTTTCTTCACCCCCGCGGCATCGCCCAACATCAACACCCTAAAGGGATGACCTGTTTCTTCAGCGTATGCTTTAAGGTTCAGGTCCTTGATTTTTTCGTGTGCTTGATTGCCTGCCTCGTCGGTGTCCAGCAGTACCCCGGAGTCCCACCTTTGGCCGATGGCAAAAGCCGCATACATGGGTGCCTTGGAAGAAGTTTGCGCGGGCCACATGTAGATGCTTTCAGATAGCCCTACCTTACCACCCTTCGTCAGCAGACCCGAAAGTTTGCTAAGAATGAGCGCGTCTGTACCGCCTTCGACGATCATTACCTTTCTGTTCCCCAGCATCCCGGAAAGGTCAGGCGTTAGGCCAAGCGCACTTTCGATCACCGCCATAGGTGCGGATTGGCTGCTCACCACGCCATGCGTGACCCGCAAATGGTGTTCGTGATCGGTTTCGATGATGCGCACACGCTCCGGGTTTGCTTGATCAATCATCGAAGATAGGTGGGTGGTGTACATTACTGTGTTGGTTTCGGAGAGATCTTCAAAAACACCCAGCAGGTCGCGCTGACCGCTGTAGTGAAGATGGACACCCGGCTCCTCCAGCAACAGCGTGCAATTATCAAAATCGCCTTCTGAAGCGTGAGTAAATTTCCAAGCAAAAGATACATACCAGCGAAATCCGGTGGAACGTCGATTGAGACGTACTGGGAAACCAATCGCTTCGTCTTCAGCGAAGATGTTGAGTGTCGGGCCGTCGACATCGATATCGAATTTTACCTTCTTTTGCTTCCAAAGTTTTTGAAATTGTTGGGTCAAGTAGGCAGAAGCTGCGCGCTTATCGAACTGGCGAAGCGTTCGCCCTTCAGCGCTACTGCCCTTTTCCACAAATTCGTCGAGGTCGATTTCTGCTAAGTCCAGGACAATCAAAATCGTTTGGTCTTCAGTCGATAATTCGTGCCGGAAATCGTTGCCACCTGCTTTGTCCACACGTGCCTTCAGTTGGTCAAGTTCAACCTGAGCGCCTGAAAACTCATAGTCTTGTATCAAGACAAATCGTGGCACATTCTCATCAGCCCACTCTGAAACCCTTTCTTTCGACAAGCCAAAGTCAGAAGCGTTGATAGAATTTCCTTCGTGATCATAGAGAAAAAAGTCCGTAATTGTTTGATACCCTCGCAGAGCGAGTATCCGAAGCCCATCTGGCGGTGCCATAACGGTTGTTTCTAATTCATTGCCGTCGTCGTCGGTTTGCACTTCCGCAGCGAATTTAAACAGCGATTCAGCCTCACCTTCACCAAACTTAAAATATGCCCGCGCAACTATTTCGCCCTTTGCGTTTTTCTTGCCCTTCCAATCATCGACGGGCCAGTCTTCGTTCGGGTCATAGTCAGAATCGACGTACGAGTGCAGGCAATATAGCGCTTCAAAGAGATTGCTTTTGCCAGCCTCATTTTGCCCTACGAGGGCTGTTACGTCTGTCGCCTTGATCCAACCTGAGTCTCTAATGTTTCGATAATTTGTAATTCTAAAATCTGTTATCCGCATGCTCTTAGCCTCAATTGTTCTGCGCATCATATCCAGCTTACGGACGCGCGGCGATTCAATGCAACGAACTTCAATCAAACTGTCGGTGTAATCAATACTGACAATAATGGTTCTTGTGAAAGCTGCAGCCCAGCGGAGATCAAGGGTGGTGAAGCAAGTCTCAAGGTTACAAAGGCGTCCGCTTTCAATTTAACGGTCGAACATTCGCGTCCGCAGCGAATGACCGGAATCCGCCCCTGCTGTCAATCGACACGAACGGCCCGAAGCCGACATTCGGACCTGACTCCAATGCCGCACTGCGGCTTCCCGAAAGTTGCCATTCATGCATCGAGCAGCATTCTCGATTGGTGAAAGTCAGCCGCACGGACCAAACGGACCTTTGTAGTAGGTGGACGAATGTTGGTACAGCGAACCGTTCCCCAAAAGGGTTGCCTTTTTTCCAAGTTTTGTTCCACCCGAGAAGGCATATTGCCTTCGCCGCATGCCAAGCAAAGCGCTGCTGCGGCCTGGTGCACGAGAAACGTGGTTATTGTAAGTCTCGTCGAGTATATTTTCAGATTCAAAATCTTTATGGTATATGATTGGGAAACTGTGCTGAGTGTGGATCATTGAATAGTGTAGAGACCTGCGCGTGCGTTTGGAAAATAGATTACCGATGATGAAGAAGCACGACTTTCAAAATGATATTGATGCGATTGCGCGCAGTAAAGCCGTTCCTACTCTGCTTGAAGCGGTTCAAGTGGCGACCGGAATGGGGTTTGCAGCCATAGCCCGGGTCACGACATCGCGTTGGGTGACTTGCCGGGCAATAGATAATATATCTTTCGGGCTCGCACCGGGTGATGAACTGGACGTGGAAAGTACGCTCTGCCACGAAGTCAGACAATATGACCGTGAGATTGTCATCGACGATGTTCACGATGATCCGAACTACGTTAACCACCACTGCCCAGCCCGATACGGATTCCGCAGCTATATCTCGGTCCCGATACGCCGCGCTGACGGGTCGTTCTTCGGCACACTTTGCGCAATCGACCCAGAGCCTCACAAACTGAATGAAGACAGCATACTTTCGATGTTTCGACTTTTTGCGAAGTTGGTCGGCGAAAGCCTCGATGCTGATGAAGCGCTCTCGCAGAGCCAAACTGAACTGACACACGAACGCGAGCTTGCTGGCGTGCAGGAACAGTTCATTGCCATTTTGGCACATGATTTGCGTAATCCGGTCAATGCGCTGACATCTGGTTTGCGATTGATCGAGCAAGGCAACATCGACGACCGCGGTAAGGTTCTTGTCGGCTTGATGCGGGCATCGGTAAATCGCATGGGCCTTCTGATCGAGAACCTACTGGATCAGGCTCGCAATCGAAGTGGTGCCGGGATCGTCATCGAGCGCGTTTGGACCGATGACCTTGGCGCATCTCTGGACCAGATCATAGCTGAACTCCAGGCTGTCGCGCCTAATCAACCAATCGAGGTTGACGTCTACCTGCCTGTCCCAGTTTATTGCGACCCGCCGCGCGTGTCACAACTCTTTTCGAACCTACTCGCAAATGCGATAACTCACGGTGAACAAGGGTTGCCCATTAAGGTCAACGCCCGCGCCACTAAGGATAGTTTCAAACTCTCCGTCGCTAACGGAGGTGATAAGATCACCGACGACAAGATGCCGACCCTTTTCATGCCGTTCGAGCGCCGTGATGATCGTCCAAGCCGAGAGGGGCTTGGCCTGGGGCTCTTCATCGCCTCCGAAATCGCAAAGGGCCACGATGGCACTTTGAAGGTCCAATCCGACCACGTGGAAACGGTATTCACTTTCAAGATGCCGAACACTTAGGCGCATCCAACTGTGAATGTTACACAAACACTCCCCAGCATACCCGCATAAAGCCCTGCTGGAAAGTCAATCACGTCCGACCGGTTTGAAGCCTGCACCCCTGGGCCAGATTTGAGGGATTTGAATATAGAAGAATTTCTGGTTCATCTCGACGATGGGGAGATCGAGATGGCAAATACGCTGCGTAAACCGGTGAGTCCCGTCAAGAGATCGCTGCCCATAGCAGTGGCAACACCTGCCACAGCCATAATCTGTTTGCGCGAAGCTTTCACGCTTTTTGGGGCTTCAGGCAGGCCGCGGCTAAGTTTCGCACTATCTAATCAAAGGTTGACGCGGCGTTCTCCCGCAACACTGGGTAACATGAGTTCTTATCTTCTCATCAAAAGGGCAATCAATTGCAAATCGGCAAGTTCAAATTCCCAGTCGAAGGGTTGTTGGTTGTAGTCGTGTTCGCTATCTTCAGCGGCCTGGGCCTTTGGGTTGTGAAAAGCTTCCCAGACCGATCTCCGGTTTCAGCTTCGCCTAAGCTTCAGGAGCAGACCAAAGAAGTTTGTGAGGAAAAGATTGTGCACAGCCTTTCTGGCTCAAGAAGATCCACAGATAAAACCAGTATTGGTGATTCAGAATTTGTCTGGAAGATCACAAGTTACGGAAATGAGATCACAGCCGACGCAAAAGTAAACAGCCATAACATCTTCGGAGCTCTTCTTGCCTCGAGCTGGAGCTGTAAGGCGCAGTTAGTTTCACAAAGGATACAATTCGTTAGCTTGACCGAAAACTAACCGTTTGATTTGTTTGCGGATGATTGGAACCGAGAACTGACCTGAGGGGACCGACGACAAATCGGGCTAACTTGGAGGTGGTCGATACACAGCCGCGTGAATTCTTCGGCTGAGCCCAGATAAAAGTGGGGGAATTACCGCTTGAACATCAAAGCTTTGATCGCGGAAAGCAAATCAGTGTCAGAAAAGGGTTTGTTTAATACAGTACAGTTTCCGAGGTCCGTACCAGTGTGGGCGTGGGCACCTCCCGTGGCGAACACGACTGGCAATTCACTATTTAATTCCCTCGCTTCTTCAGCGAGTTCCAAGCCCGTACGGTCGGGTAAGCCAACATCGGTAATAAGCATATCTATTTTTTCTGTTTTTAGCAGAGTAAGCGCGCCGTCCGCACTTGAAGATTCAAACACATGGTGCCCAGCGTCACGCAACATGTCTGTTATGTCCATCCGTATCAAAGCGTCGTCTTCACAGACCAGAAGGCGAAGACCGTCGGTAGCTTCGACACTTTTCACCCTGTTCGAATTGGGTTCGCGTTCTGCTCTATCTGATCGTTGAGCAAGAGGTTTTCCTTCGCGACCGATAACTTCTCTTAGTTTGTTGGCTAATTCCACTTGTGTGTACGGCTTGCTGATTAGTTGAACGCCATTGAGCAATCGACCGTTTTGAAAGACCGTATCTTGTACAAAACCGGAAGTGAAAAGTACCAGTATTTCGGGGCGCAAGTTCGCGACTTGTAGCGCCAAGTCATGCCCATTCATCGCACCTGGCATGACAACGTCCGTAAATACGAGATCTATATGGTGCCCTTCTTTCACTTTAGCTAACGCTTCTTCTGCATCGGGGGCTTGGATAACTGTATAACCAAGTTCGGACAGCAAATTGAACGTAGTATCTCGTACGCTATCGTCGTCCTCGACAAGCAGGATCGTTTCTGTCCCACCGATCAGCCTGTGCTCTCCAGCGGGTTCTGTAATCATCTCAGTTTCGAGTGAGCGGGGCAGGTAAATAGATATTGTAGTCCCTTCACCAACCTGGGTTTCGACAGTCATATGCCCACCAGATTGCTTTGCGAAACCGTAAACCATCGACAAACCAAGACCGGTCCCGCGGCCACTTTCTTTGGTGGTAAAGAAAGGTTCGAAAATGCGATCAGCGGTTTCTTGAGACATTCCGCATCCCGTGTCAGAGACCGCCAGCCTGATGTACTCACCAGCGCTGACATCAGGGTGTAACCTCACGAAGCTTTCACCCAGCACCACATTGGCAGCATTTATGGTGAGCTTCCCTTGCCCAGACATAGCGTCGCGAGAATTGATGGCGAGGTTGAGCAACGCATTTTCCATACTGTTAGGGTCTACGCTCGTATTCCAAAGGCCTTCGTCAATTAAGGCCTCAAGTTCGATCCCCTGACCAACTGCGCTATGCAAAATCTCTTTAGTGTTCTCAACCAACCGGCTCATGTTAATCACTACCGGTGAAAGAGGCTGTTTGCGGGCGAAGGATAAAAGCTGAGATGCCAGTGTTGCGCCACGCTTTACGCTTATCTCCGCCTGTTCCAATCGCTTTTGAACGGTTGAGTCTTCGGGCACATTGCGCATCGCACTCTGTAGGTTACCCATTATGACCTGAAGAAGGTTGTTAAAATCATGGGCGATCCCACCTGCCAAGCTGCCAATAGATTCGAGCTTTTGGCTTTGCCGCAACTCCGCGTTGACGGCATCAAGTTCACGGGTTCGCTTTTCGACCCTTTCTTCAAGCGTGGAATTGAGCTTAGCAATTACGGCTTCGGAATTCTTTCGATCTTCAATGTCGGTATTCGTACCGACCCAACCCGTCAAAGTTCCATCATCGCCCCGCAATGGCGCGGCTCTCACAAGGTGCCAGCGATACGTACCATCGGCTTTCCGGATTCGAAATTCAGTTTCATATCCTTCGACGTTTTGAATGGCGTTGTTCCAGCTTTCAACAGCGGGCCTTAAATCGTCAGGATGGACAACGCGGCCCCATTCGGCTCCGAATAGATCACCCTCAGAGTAACCTGTGAATTCATAGATACGCACATTCAGCCAGTTCAGCCCACCATCCTTATCTGCCGTCCAGACATGAACCGGCATTGTCTGGGCCATGGTTCTGAATTTTTCTCGAGTAGCAGTTAGTGCAGCTTCGGCGTTCTTCTGGTCAGTGACATCGTGGCCTTGAACAAAGATTCCTGTGGGTGCACCAGCGCTGTCCTTCAGAGGGTAGAATATGAAATCTACGAAATGCTCTTCGGGCTGAACATCTGGCGAGGGACGTAGCTTCGCTGACATTGACTTGTCCGAGAGTGGTTCACCCGACTGAAACACTTGATCCAGCATTTCATAAAAACCTTGCCCCTCAATGTCTGGCAGTGCTTTCCGCACAGGCAAACCGACGACGTCACGAGCACCGATCAATTCAATATAGGCTTGGTTTACAAACTGAAAAACATGTTGCGGCCCGTTTAAGACCGCCATGAAACCGGGAGCCTGCTCAAAGGCTGATTGGAAAAACTCTGTGGCCTTCCCGAGTTCCAGATTTTTTGAAGTAACAGCTTCCGCGCGCTGCATAAGCTCAGCGTTTCGCAAGATATCGCCAGGACCCTTTATCTGCGCATCGAGATAAAGATCGGTTACATCAACGGTATTCTGGAGGATGAACTCCACACGACCTTCGTCATTAAGGATCGGAGTATGCGTCGCGCTCCAATAGCGTTCAACGAGATGACCGTTTGCGTCCTCAATAGGGTAGGGGATCAGTGGGAGGTGATCCGGTTTTCCGGTTGTAAGCACACGCCTGAACGAACCACGCAGCATCTCATCAGAAACGGATTCAGGCTGTGCCGGAAACTCCTCTGTCATGAGCTTCCCGATTATTGAGTCACGGGTTCTACCAGTTACCTCAAGGTAGGCAGTATTAGCCCAAACCATCCTAAGGTCAGGATCGAGCAGGATATAGGGAGATGGTGCATTCGCAAAAATTGCGTCCAAATCAATATTCATGGGGAGGTTCTACTGAGCATTCCAGATCAAAACTACGACAAAAAATCGTGATAAATTTATTCAACTTAGTCAATGCAGCGGCAGAAGTACCTCGTACAAAAGTGGAGGTTGCAGCCCTGTTGGTAGAATAGGTTGCGAAGCTTGCTCATCCACAAACAATCAAGGGGCAAGAAATTGCGTCAAAACCTTTGATACGAAGACACCGAACGGCCCAAACCCGACCTTGGCCCTACCTTCACGATGCTGCGGGCGCAGCCCGCATTGCTGCCATTCGCCGCGAGCGCGTCGGCAATAACTCCTCTGTAAAGTAGCGGCCTAACCTATTAGCATGACAAGAAGACTGATTGAATATGTCCTAAAAGCAAGACAACAATCAGATCAAGGATGCCAGTAGGATCTTCGCAAGGCATTTGGAAGTGATAGTAAGGCAGATTCTACTTTGAAAATCACGATTTATCAGAGAATAAACCCGTTGATACCTTGGTCTTCAATCGCAAGTATCGGCAACTCCACTCCTGCGCGCCTCACCGCGCTCGCGCCGTTGATCGGCTATCTTATCATCTACAACCAATTCATCGCTGAGTTCTTCTTCCTTTCGACCCGCGATACCGTGCCAGATGGATCAACATTATCCGTTCTGGATCTTCTGAGAGATCTTAAACTAACCTTCCTTTATTTTGGTTTAGTGTCGTTCGGTGTTGGAGCAATCCTTTTCGGGTTCTTTGCTCCCAGCAGTATCCGAAAGTATAAAACACCTGAGGAATACGTTCTTGCAATGGGAGCAGCTCAAACCGAGTGGTTGATCGTCGATAACTTGACGCGCGTCGGTGGCTCTGCATGGGACGGGGAATGGTACAAAGATCCCGACAGTTATGGAAAAACTTCACTGAGCTTTACTGAGGACACGCTTTACCAGCTTGACGCCATATTGGAGCACGCTGGTCACAACGCCTTTGTTGACGACGAAGAACCAAGTGAGCATACTCAGGACGACCAGGATATGGGCTTCTATAACGGCTTGGGCAATGTGATGACTGACCGGGTTCTTGAATGCATACTGTCCAAAAGACGTGTCGATAGAGCACTTTGGCACAATGCGATTGGCGTCATCGTGGATGATCGTGCAAGGGATGTGTTCTACATGGCCTACTCCTTTGACGAATGGTCCAAATTTGGAGCGCGACTATCCTGTTCGATAATGTTTGCATTAGGAGGGGTGCTGCTCTCCATCCCAACGATCATCACATCAGTCGAAGTCGTCTCGCAGATCGGAAGATAATGAGTGATCTTGATTCAAAGAGTTATCTTCTCGAAACAATGGAAGCGTTCGAAAAGGCAACTGAGCAAGCAGTCGCTCTTTCCGAAAGACGACTTGGTGTCGCCCATACCGGAAGGCAGAACCGCGTGCTCATGGCGTATGCGAAGACACTCGCGCACGCCATGAGCATTCAATTAATCTACAGAAACTCCGTGAGGCAGAAAACCGAATTCGGGTTCCTTGATCATTTCTCAATCGGGACGCTCACTCGTACTCTTATCGATGCATCGATCATGACTCTGTACCTGTCCGAACCAAGTCTCAGCGAAGCAGAATGGGACTTGAGACGAAACGTTCTGTTTTTGCACGACGCATCCAACAGAAAACGCTTTCTGATTTCTATGAATAAGCATGTTGGTACAACGCTTTCAACCGACGAATTAGACGCTCATCGTGAGAACAAGGATGGCCTTCTAAAAGTGATCATGCAACGGGGCAAAGAGCTTGGGTTGGACGAAGCCAGAATCGAAGAACTTTCGAATGGCCAATTTGTATTTATAAACGGCGTTCGTGGTGCCGTGAGTGAAGCTGGGATCGATAAGAATGGATTTGAGTTTATACACACCTATCTCTCCAATCACGTGCACAGTCACCCTGTCAGCCTAATGAGACAGGAGAAAATTTCGTTTGAAGCACCCACAGATTTTCAAATGAGCTTCTGTGCTATCTGTTTAGAGGCAGCTACCCAATATCTTGAAAACGCCAGGTCACGCATAGATGAATTCACTGGCGAAATGGCACGTGATCCAAATGGGCATATCGACTGATGTGCGCAGATCAAGTGTTCAGAAACCAGTTCCTACAGGGCGAAAATCGCCGATTTGCCCCTCTTTCTGACTTGTCAGATAAGCGCAATTACAGCAGGCATGTCTTTATCGAACGTGATGGGAGTCTTTCCGAAGCCGTACGACTAAACATCTTAAATGACCGACATCGCGAAGACATAATCGGATTTCATTTTGCTCAGCAATACGCAAAAATCCACTTTGGGGATAAGCTGGAGCAACCTCAGTTCTACATCGTCGGCAGAGACAATCCATGGGATATTGAGTACGTCATGCATGATGGCACGACGTTCTTCTTGGAAATATGTAGGGTTGCAGACAAGGACTTGCTCAAGGCAATCAAGATTGAGAATGATGTAACAGCCCTACTCATGAAGTCTGAACTGAAGGGCTTTGAGATTGAGAAAATCGAGAAGCACTTTCCGGGTACCTTGCCCGTTGATCTTGTTGCGAAAGTTCAGAATAAGGCTGACAAGCAGCGTAGATATGTATTGGAAAAACCTGGTGGAGGTCCTGATCTTTTTTTGCGCCCTCCAATGGACCCTCATCTGAACTTGAAGACAGAGATCGAGATTGCGCTCAAGAAAAAATCGGCAAAAAAACATGCTGGTAAAGACCGCACCATCATTGTCTTGGATAACCTAACCACCCACTCCCAACCAGAGGATTTCTTTGACGCTGTGAATGATTTGGGCGACTTCCTGGATGAATTGCCATTCAAGTCTGTTTGGCTCTATACCGGTTATTATAGTGATGATGACGGCTATAGCTGCGAATACTCATTGGTTCCCATCAAGTTGTCAGATGAAGAGGCCAGCTACCTGACAGAGCACGGACCGAGGTGATCCGTGTGGATTTTTAGCAGAGTTATGCCTCGTAAAACGCAATCTTAGTGTGATCGGAGGTCCATACCACTGTCTGTATGTCCGCTTTCTAACACCGCCCGAAGGATAAATGCAGTCGCAGCGAATGACCGCATTCCGCCCATCTCGTATGTCGAAATTTCAGGCTAACAGTTTCTTTCGGTGTTTTGATAAAAGCAATAAACTCCGTTTTGCATGCCGCGAACTGCTGGGGCGTACACAACTACGTTTCGCTACTATTAAACCCGTCTTGTATTGCTCTCTATGCATTCGGCTACCGCGAATATCATGGCGCATCGGTTCGGTGTGTGTCACCTCTTGGGTATGATCGAATACCAAACCCTCGCTGATGACCATCCCGACCTTTTACAGTCACCGCTGCTACGGGCAGCTCTTCTGACCTTGCAATATACGCAAGAACACGGATCGATAGGGATCACCAAAATCAAGGCGTTCAAGCGTACGTTCGTTCATTGGGCTGTACAGAATTTTGACTGGCCAGGGGAAGGTGCGGATGAGGTGTTCCGTTATCATAAGGTGATCAACGAAGCCGACTTCGCGCCGCTCGAAGTTCTGCACTTCCTGATGATCGAATTACGTCTTGGTCGCCACTTCAAAGACGAGTTCCGGCTCACCAAGCGTGGCAAAGAGTTGGCCCAATCTCCCGGTCGCTTGTTTGTCGAATTGATCCCTTATTTTGTACACCAGATAGATCACTCCTCTTATGCACGCTTTGACGACCAGCCCTTCGGGAATTGGGATGTCTGGATGAATGTGATCAACGTAGAGGCCGATCACGGCATCAGCGACGTTGCCCTATACCAAAAGTTCTATGGTGAACCGGAGAGTGACCGCAATGCTGCCAGGCGGGACACATACGCGTTCAAGGCCTGCGTTTTACGACCGCTTGAATGGGCCGGACTTCTGATGTCGACCCAAGACCAAGGCTCGGAAATGCGCGCTGTCCACGTGTTTAAATGCCCGCTCTGGCGCAGTGTTTTGAAGTTAGACACGGATGATATGCTTCAATCGGTACACTTGCAGTGAGGCCTCTTCACATTCTGTAAGCAGGGCAGGGGCTCAGGGCGCTATTCTCCATCGTCGAGATCACAAACTCGGTTCGATCTGATGCCAGCCTCCAGTCCGCATCGCACAAACCAAACTTGACATCGGGCAGGTGAATCGCAGATTGAGAACAAATAGCGAACAGTTAGGATTCCCATGCCAGTTTACCCAATTGATGAACCCGTCCACATACCATCCCAATCTGTTCGAATTGTCAGTACACCAGTCAGCGCAGGTTTTCCTTCGCCAGCTGGGGACGACCTCGAAGATGAGATTGACCCTATGGCATGGGTCGTGCGCCATCCTGCATCGACATTCTGGTGGCGCGTAGAAGGGGACTGCCTGTGGGACGCTGGGATACGTGATGGTGACATCATCGCTGTAGACCGTGCTGGCAAGCGTCGCATCGGACGAGCCGTGCTGGCCGTGGTAGATGGTGCTGTCACAGCAAAGATTCTGCGCAAGCGTGGTGACAGGTACTACCTCGCACCTGCGAATAGTCAGGAGCAGTTCCCCGACGTCGAACTGACAGAAGATAGCGAAATCTGGGGCGTCATCGCTGGTGTTGTCCGGCGTTACGACTTGGCATGAAGCGGCCTGTAGCCATTAGCGACAGCGCGAACTTCTATGTGAGCGCTGAAAGGATATTTGATCCAACGCTAAAGAACGTCCCGGTGATTGTTCTATCCAATAACGACGGCTGCGCCATAGCACGCAGCGATGAGGCCAAGGCCTTGGGGATCAAGATGGGCACTCCGCTGCATCACATTCGCGAAAAGGTTGATGCTCATGGTATCCGCGTCTTCAGCTCGAACTACACCCTCTATGGCGATATCTCTCGTCGGGTGGTTGAGGTCTACGAAGACTTCACGCCAAACGTCGAGATCTATTCCATCGATGAATGCTTCCTCGACTTCGTCGGGTTCAAGGACCGCACTGCACATGCCATGGCGCTGCGTGCAGCGGTCCTAAGAAGAGTAGGGGTACCAGTACGCATCGGCATCGCCCCAACCAAGACCCTTGCGAAATGTGCGAACGATATCGCCAAGAAGAACCCCATCTTTGCAGGGGTTTTGGATATGATGGATGAGAGCCTTGCGCGCTGGCTGCTGCCGCGTGTGCCAGTCGGAGACATCTGGGGCGTTGGTCGAAAGACCACCGACAAGCTGAGGGCTCTGGGTGTACACACGGCAGCTGATCTTCGTGATCTGCCAATTCGGCAAGCACGGGCTGTCGGCACTGTGGTGCTGGAGAGGATCGTGCTGGAGTTACAGGGTGAGGCCTGCCTCGCCTTTGAGGACGTAGAGCCACAGCGCAAAGGTATGGCCGTAACACGATCAGCAGGCACTCCGATGACAGACTTCGACACGCTGTTCCAGGCGATCACCGCGCACGCATCACGGGGCGCTGAAAAGCTACGGCAGCACGGCTTGGTCGCTGGTACGCTGACTGTGTTCTTTCACACCAATAAGCACCGGCCAGATCGTCCTCAGTATACAGCTTCCAGAACAACCCGCATGACCCCGATGTCGTCAGATACCTTCGATCTCGTTGAAGCCGCACGACGCTGCGCAGAAGCCGGATGGCCAAAGTCGGATGCTGAAAGCTATGGCTTCACCAAGGCTGGTATCATGCTGAATGACCTGATGCGGTTCGAAGATCGTCCTCAAACGCTCTTCGATCAAGCGCGACCGAAATCCCCGGCGCTGATGAAGGCTCTGGATGACGTGAATGATCGGTTTGGGAAGAAGACGATGGTTCTGGCCAGCGAAGGTAAGAACCAAACGTGGCGTCTTCGCGCAGATCATCGGAGCCCGCGCTATACCACGCGAATGGAGGATTTACCGGTAGTTCGGTAGGGGAGGGTAACCTGTAAAAACGGTTGAATTCCCCTTGTACATTAGGTGCCTGAGTACAGTGGTTGTCTAAATCTAACTGTACGCTCTGGTCCTCATGCCGACCTACACAACAATGTCGTTAAGAGGTCGCGCCAGTATCTTGCTTGAACATCAGTAAGTCCGACGTGCGATGCCGCGAGCTAAGATACTATCTTCTGCCCTGTGGGGTGGAACGCAGGAATTTTACTTAGTTCGCCGAGTACAACCCGATGTTGGATACTGCAACATACGCATCTCGTTCGCATCCTATAGCCAGTATCCCAATCCGTCTAAGACAATTTGGGTCGAAGGCTGCGTCCACCCGATGCGGTACCAGTGAAGAAAAAGGAATTCTGACCTTTTGCCAGTGTGGTTCGCCCACAAAATCGGCGCGAAAAGATTGCCAAGGTCTCGATAGCTGCGCCGTGCGAAGCCGAACATCGTAGGTGCCACCATCACCGTATACGTCCATCTCGATGCCGTCCCAGGCGCTTACGTCGACATCCGTACCACCTTCGTGAAGGTCAAATGCCATCTGGATAAAGCCACCGTTGTTCTTGAGAGAAACTGTACCACGAAGAACTGTGGCATCGCATCCGCCAACAATTTCTTCTGTGACGGAACCGCTTGAAACACCGCCCATGACGGTGTCTGACACGAATTCCCAATTCGGTTTAAGCTGTTGCATCATGCCTGTTGTTTTCTCCATTTAGTAGATGGGCCACGCTGTGAAACAACGAGCTACAGCTGTTGCGACTTTAACGAGAGTGATCGTTCTTTATTGGCGCTGCCTAATGCTACAGCACGGACTCTTCCGAGGTGCAATATGCATGAAAAGGGCTGATGGAGGCTGAATAAGCAGCTTTCAGGAGGACGGCCAAGTGCTTAGTTGTAAACGTCGCGAACAATTCAGCTTTTTGGATTTGAAATAAAATATGATATTTCCGAATAGGTTGTACCTACGCGAACTGCCGTGTCAAAAGTATATGCAGCCAAACAGGGTTTTTTTTGAAGTGGTGCCGTAGAAGCTTAGATCAATACGTCGGTGTTTGCTCATCTCTGCGTATGACCTCATAGGTTCCCAATAGTTTCCACAGACCAGCTAAGATCAGCATTGGGCAAACAACAGTTTTAAACAGAAACGCTGCAAATACTCCCATTAGAGACAGCGCTAACTCATCAGATTGGGCTGTAAGAACCCTCAGGATGTTCTTTGCATTATTGTAAGACATTGTCGCGGATGACGCCGCGCCTTTTACTCCGTCGACTGCACTGGTAGTCAAATCCCCCATTCCGGCTACCGCAGCACTGGTGATGTTAACAACACCATCACCAGTAGTTTTCAAGCCATTTCCAATTTTTCCTAAAATACCTGCGCCTTCCTTTTCAACTACAATAGCCTCAGGCTCGATAATCGCTGTATGCTCCTCAGGTGAGCTTTCCCGATGCGTATCAATTTCAGGTAGGCCAGCATTTGCGAGATCAGGCATCTGTTGTGCAATGCTCGTAAGAGTACGCTGATACTCTCCCCATGCGCTGGTCGATACGCCATCCGCAAACCAAGAGCTTATAGTAAAAGAGACCACTATTAAAAATCCCAGTACGCCCAATCGTGCGGTCCCAAGGGAAAAATTCGTCAGAAACGTTCGACCAAAGAAATCTGATCTGCTTAGGGCTAATGCTGCCAGGATTGCCAAGGACCCGCCGATAAGCACGAGTGTAGCGCTACCTAAAACGGGTAGGACAACCGCTAAAACGCCCGACACCGCACCAACAACAAAAATGGCTGTCGATAAGCGTTCTACAGCGTCATCAATTGGTTCAAGTACCTTGAACGGTTGAGCCGAACCATTCACTGCAATTATTGATCCGCCGACTTCAACCTCTTCGGCAAAGGATATCGCGGCGTTGATCAGTCGGAGTGACAGATAAGCTGTGGCCGCGCTTTTTGCGATTTCCTGGGTATATTCTTTGGCCCCTTTAATGAATGGGCCATTATAGGTAAGGCCCATAGTGCCGAACACAATCCCAAACGCGAGCACTACATAGGCAGCACGTCGGTGGCTAAAAATTGAGATAGACATAAAGGCTGTTCCTTAAGGCGATTTGGCGTTTAAAGACGCCTGGCGACGCGCTTCGTCATAAACTAAGCAAACACGTACTTACATTTTTGACCAGAAGGCCACACGTAAAGGTTGCTCAGTGAGTTTGCCAGCCACGGTGCGACTAATTGAACGCTATATTGAGGGCTTAGACCCAAGGACGAGCTTCCGGGGCGTTCGAAGAACTCAACAGAAGTTAAAATACCCCACACTTTCACTGTCTACCGCAGCATTTACACATTGGGTTACCCGAAAATAATGGGGCTTCTGTGTTGATGGCCGCTCCGACTACTTATGGCTCGTTTATCATTACCAAGGGCCATAACTTCAGACCCGTACCCTTGCTGCCTGACGAGAGACCCCAGTTTATGAGGTAAGGCCACACTCAACTGTATCTTTCTACGCGTTAAATTTCGTCCACCGAAGCATAGATTGCCGCATATGGGGATCTGATAGATCGCGAACGAAGTTAGAACGTACAAGGACGCGCGTACATGCCGTACCAGTTAGTTAGAGGCCCCACCTAATGCTTGATATCGGCGTGGCATCTTCATCTATAGACCCATCGTTCGGCAGGGACTCATAATATGCCTTTTCACCGATCGCGGGAAACGCAGCCATCCTCATCATTCTTGCACTTTGCTTTCGATCTTCTTCTGGGATTGTTTGGTCCTTTTCGACAGCTTGAATAGATCGCTCGGTATCAGCAAGTTCGTCTATTTCTTCGTCGGTAAACCCTTCACCGGCGTAAAACTCTCTAAGCCTTTCCTCGATCGACTTTTCGTCCGTTTGATTTTGCATTGTATCCTCCTGTTTATCGCAGCCTGTCCATGCAGTGACCAGAGAGTTGGCGGAAAGCAACGCTGGTACTGTTTGGCGAATTCTACTCAGCCGAAAACAGGTCTTCATTGGGCAACTGACCCGCCACGGGTTTACCAACATTTGTCCCGTACGTTGACGGTAGAGGGCTCTAACGCGTGTGTCACGTTTTTATAGGTGTTAGTGTGCTGTGATCTGAAATACACGCGCGCCAGCTCGGCAAGTTATTGACCGGTAGTTATTCCGCACTGCGTTGAGAAGCGGAGTGCAATACCCTTTGCAAAGAGGAACCAATGAACCGCGCAAACGGTGCATATCACTCGATGTCTCGAAGTGGTGCAATAAGTCCAAACCACTCTAAACCCAGCGTTTTTTGATGTCGCCAAACCTCGCGACCAAAGTGTTGTCCGCGCCGAGAATACAGCTTTTATCCTCGGCGCAGTTGTCAACTACCTGCGCGGCACCAGATCGTGTCCGGTCGGTTTGGGCAGACGAAGCTCACGTGCACCAAGCAGCAAGGTATTCGCCAGCTCAAGTCCCGCATGTCTCTTCGCAAGATTTCTAATTTGAACACTAAGACACGCAATCTCTTCATTTGCCCTCATAAGACTTTCTTCATATCCACCGATGATGCGCGTCGCGTCAGTAAGTTGTTTGCTTTTCTCTAATAGCTGATCCTTAAGTTGACTTGCGACACCTTCAAGACGTCCGACTGAGGTTAACGCCTGGTCGGTTTGGACCTTTTGGCGCTCGATCTGCTGCTGACCTTGTTGAATAGTAAGCAGATTGACCTCTCTGTCGGCTTCCAGCGCGACTATTTTCTCGCGCAGGGTCTTGGCTTCGTCTAAATATTGGTCGCCGGCAGCTACAGAGGCAGCAAGTGCGGCGGATAATTGAGTGATGCGCTCTTCCGCGACGCCGAGCGACAGATGATATTGGTCGGCCTCTGCACATGCGTCATCAAGCTCTTTCTCCCTTTTTGCTATCTCAGCTTTGTTTAGGGCCTCCAACTGATTACAGCGTTCATCCGCTTTACGTCCAAATACTTCAGAGATTTTTGCAATTAGATCAAGGCCATGCCGCTCAATTTCAGGGGTCACCTCGCGAGAGATACGTGAAGTGATCTCCTCATGTTCTGCCTTCCAAGGCCTTAGATACTTGTTAATCGTTGATGTTGATCCGCGGTTATCGCACTCGATGCGAATAGCGTCCTGTGTCACGGCGGTGCCACGTTCGCGGAGAGCCTCCGCGGCTGCGTAAATCTCTTCTTTCGTAACAGGTCCTGTACGGGGTGTATGGGTCATTCGTCTCTCATCTTTCTGCTGCGTACAGGCGCACTGGATGTACCGACTGTACTGATATGTATTGGGTGTATTGGGTGTATTGGGTGTATTGGTGATCTATGGTTATGGTGGTTCTCCTGTGTCTCAACATACTCAATACATCTGACCAATTTCGCTGGGAGGTAGGCTGGTTTGACTCGATTTTCGCGGACCAAACGATCCTCCAGTGGCTGGAGAAACCGAGGCAATCTTATCGCTATGTCTTCGTCTTAGAGGCGTAGACATGGACCAGACTTCTCTGAGGGCGTTGGGGGAGAACTCTGCGCTGTAGCTTGGTTCTGAATAGGAATAATCTTCCAAACGGCTGGGGGTCGCCTGCTTACGTTAGATAGCAAAAAAAGCACAAATATCCGAGCCGAAGGCCATTTCAGGATTTGGAGATTTCAATATTTCAATAGTTCAATTTATTAAAATGTTTTTATAATCAGAGTGTTGCTATGTTTTGTGTCGCGTGAATACGGCTATGAAGGTCATTGATCTTAGTATGCGCGCATCAAAACGGATACTCGCATACCGTTTCGGGCTTACCGATTTCACGTGTATCAAACCATAATTTCCGTGCCTGATTTCCCACCCAACTTCTTATGGACAGTTGAAAAGGAAAACCCATGGTTCAAGACAACAAAAAGTTTCGTATCTCACTCAATATGGCTGAGTACCTGAAGCTTAGCCACTACACCGCGCCCAGCAAGAAGCTGCTGCTTGCGTTGATCTATCTGCAGCACCTTGAGCAAGAAGGGTGGCCGAAGGTGTCGATATCTGCCGACGGCACTAAATTTACATATGATGATAAAATACCGAAAAAACATTTTTGCTATGCTGCACAGCTTCGATCGCTGGGGCTTGCACCGAATTCAAAAAGTAGCAAGTTCTTGGAACAGCCGGTGAAGGAACTGTTAGCCAATAACGTATTTTTCGACGATCTCAGTCTTACGACTGGGAGAAACAGTTACCTTTCATGGCATTTCGGACGTCTGGCGGCACCACTGATGACTGATATGGACACCTATGCCCTTATGGAAAGTAAAGACATCGCCCATTGTAACAGTGATCTCGATGTGGTGCTTCTAACCCAAATTTCGCTACGCTACAAAATGCGATGCCCATCTTTTTCGCTGTTAACCGCTGACAAGAGAGCAAGCTGGAAGCTTCAGTCTAAAGAACCGCCCTCAGCGGGTGATAAACGCGCTTTCATAATGAAGCTTAGAAGAGTCTTACAAAAGTGGGCTAACTTGAAGAGCTGCCGACTTGTTGCTGAGCTCGCGCAGACTGGCTGTGCGCCTGGTATTACGTCGGTGAACATTCGAATATCACACGGCGAGACGCGGTGGTCCGATGATCAGTTAAGGAAATTTCACCCTCGCAGTACCGTTATCGATGTTGGGCCGAAAACTACTGTCGGTTTCTAATTTTGGCATAGTTTTTACTTGTGTAGCAATAAACTTGGCCTGTTGTTCCAGAAACGTTTTTCGTAACCGGCGTTTGTACCCATTTGTCTTTTATGAACAAACGCCGAGCGAACCTCAGAAAACACTCTAAAGCCCTGGCGGGGTTACCCGTGCTCTCCCAAACCGAGATCGCGGCCCGCTGGAAGCTCGGTCCTGATACGGTACGCAAGCTTATCAAGGATCATAATATTCCGACTGCACCCGGTCCCTGGAAACGTGCTCGTTATGTCATATCGGATATATGGCGGGTTGAGGGTGTAAGTGCTGCATTGATGGGAGACCCAGGCCATCACGAAGCGCTACTAAGCCCATTACTGACTGCCGATGATCTTGCGAGGTGGCTGGGATGTGTTCCAGCGACCGTTCGCAGTTACGCACGAGAAGGCCTACTTAAACCCATTCGTTTAGGGAGCACTATTCGTTTCCGGCTGAGCGATGTGAGTTCTCTTTTGGGCGATGTGTGAGGGGCCGTTCGCCAATCCCCGCATCAACGGTGAAGCTTCGAAAAGGTGAGCAAAAGGCCCGCCAAATGTCACTTGAACACGTTTGCCGTCCTTTTTCCTCATTCCGTTTTAAAAACGCCGAAATGTGAAAAAAACACCTCAATACGCGTCAGAGTATTTTTATATTTTTGGAAAATTCAGAACGGGACCATCTGCCGATTACCAAATAGTAAACAACAGGAAAATATAAGCTCGTGAATCTCGCCCAAGCCCTCCAAAATCTCAAGACGGGTGCATACCCGTATTCAGATGCCAACTCAAAAAAGATACGCGGATCTGCAAACAAATGTCCTCGGATCCCAGCTTACAACTGTCCAATTGAGATGATCCCTGTAGACGTCGATGTCTTCAAGCTCAAGTGGGGCAAGAATATTGCTCAAAAGGATTCACCAGAAGGTTTCGCTACGTATAGGCAATTTAAGACTTGGTATGATAATATGATCAGTCTGATGAGCCATGCCTCAGGGCGGTACGCAGAGGCAAAGCGGCTGCGCCATCAAGATGACGACTGGAAGCGTTTATTTAGCCAGGTTGAGGCGCTGATTGAGCCCAATGGAAAGGGGTGCGGCATTCAAAGCGCGGATCTAATATGCCTTAAAGTTTTACAGTCGGTTGCGCGAGAAAACGGGATCCAGCCTCATGCGCTGACACCGGGACAGTTCAAGTTGTGGATGCAGGGATACAGGGACGTCGGGCGTCGTAATGCTTTACGTAAGAGCGTGCGGATCCTGGACATGCTGCATGCCTTCCCCAACAGCATTGATACAACACTATTGCCAGTGCGTATCGGGGAACTGCCACGGGTATCGCGCTGCCGCCAGACGCCTGTATTCCCAAACTCAGTTACGCAAGCCATTACAGCTTATCTCGACGAGTTGGCTGAAGGTGAAAAGTACAAAGGGCTGGCTTCTAATCACACCCGTGAACCGCTGTCACCAAGGACGCTAACGTCAATCAAAGAGCAGCTGGCTTGGTACTTCACATGTCTGATTGAGCTGGGCTTACTTGACCCCGAGGGCGACCCGAACATCCGCGAGTCGATGAGTATAAATAACATTTTGGCAGCATTTGATGCTGAAACCGCTGGCGAGTTTTATTGGACACCGCTTAGTGCCCGGACAAACCGTAAAAACATGGGGGCCGTGTTTCGCTTTGCACGGCGCTACCACCCCGAATTGCGCGAAGTTCAGACGGAGTTTTTTAAAGGTGGGTACTTCACAGGCTGGGATACGATGACTCAAGAGAACCAAGACTTCTGCCGCCGGCTTGTGAGGTCAAAACCCAGAATGAAAAAGTTTCTGAACTTGCCCGGGGCCCTTTTCAAACAGTCGGTTAATCTCATTGATCGGTTTGACAGCTTATCTGCTGGGCAGAAATCTAACGCGTTGAAACTTGCCGTTGCCACTGCTGCGGCCGCTATTCTGATGTTCGCTCCTTTGCGCGCGGATACGCTTGTTAACCTGTCAGTAACTGGCCAAGACGCGAATGTATTCTTTCCCGATGGCTCGCGTAATGTGCATCTAAGCATCCCCAAGCCGAAGATGAAAAACCGAAAATCGATGGTCGCCGAATTTGGTCGACGAGGAAAAGTCGATCCACGGAAAATTCTGGAGTGGTGGATGGTAAAGGCCCGGCCCCTCGTAATGGGGCATATTCAGTCACCTGACCCCACAAAGTTACTCGGTGGCGCAAAGTATTACTATCTGGCAGACGGCTGGCGATATGCCACCGCAGATCAGGATATCTACATGACGCTGCATCAGGTTCGACATGGCATTGCTTCTATTATGATTAACGCACCAGGTGCTGATGTCGATGTTATCGCGTCTATGTTGAACAACACACCGGCGACAGTGATCAAAACTTACGCTTTTTTTGACGCTGAGAAGGGTGTCCAGCGAGGAATGGAAGGTTTGAAAGCCGTAAACGCGATGTTGGGTACTGGTGACAAAATATGACGAGTTTTTCGGTCACGGAAGCAGAATTACCGGTGCGCATGCGCAGGTTCCTCGCGGACATAGATGAAGGTCAGGTGTATTCGTTGAAGTCGCTACGTAGCAACCGACGTAGCATGGGCTCTACACTTCGTGGACTCGTTGCCACTGCGCGTAGTCTCGGGCTCCCCGCAAAACTGAACACACAGACAGCTGAAGCGTATATCGTTCGATTACTGGATGACGGATGGCATACGAATAGCCTCGGTGGTCCGAAATCGCTACTTCGCCACTACGCTTATGAAACTGACGAAGGGGTCGAATGGGCACTCGCGAGCTCAGCAACCGACCGACGCCCACTTGAGCTCATTTTTCGTTCGATCCATTGGGCACCTTTTCGGGCGCTGATACCAGATATCAGGGTGACCTTTACCAAGCCTGAAATACGAATGATTGACCGATGGTTGCGGCACAAGAAAGCGCACGTAAGGGTCGACGCAGAAATGGTCGGGCGGTTCAGTGGAGACCATACCACATTCTCTAAACTCGCTGCGATAATGTCCACGATCGACCCTGAGAACCCTGACAACCTCGTTCTTCAGCAGGCGCAGCGAAATCGGAAACATTTGGCGGTCGGCTATACCAAAAGCGCAGCAAAGCTGCCTTACCACGATTTGCCGGAGCCATTTGCTACCGATATGGCTAAGCTCTTTAGCATAAATTCCGGTCTATCTTTCTCTCGACTAAAGGCGATGTGCTCGGCATTGCGTCGTCTTTGCCACGCTACAACACGCGCAGGGCTGCCAACAGAGCTCACTATGGAAACATCCAAGGCATTTGTTGACACTCTCTTCGAAGATGACCTCAAACTACGTAGCGTTGCGGGATATTGCGACTTCCTTGCATGTTTCGCCAAAAAGGCAAGTTACCCTCATGAGATTCATGCCGCACTAATCGAGGTGCATAATGCAGTGAAGCTTGAGGCGAATACTGAACTACGTCGAAAAGAGCATAAACTCGCACATCATCCTATCGACCTCGTTGATGTCGCAGCCACTGCCCACAGACTGCTAAACAATGCGTTCGATCAGGACGATATCCGAAAACGAAGACGCGATTACGTCTTGGCCGGCGCATTAGCTCTATTGTGCAAGCTGCAACTGCGTAGCGGAGACCTCAGAAATGGTTTGGTCGGCAAAGAGTTCGTTCGAGACAGTGAAGGCTGGTCTGTTGACCTGACGACGTCAAAAACGGGGACGGCCATTAAGGGTCGGCTCGCAGCGGAACTGACACGCTATTTAGATGCTGTTCTTCTTATGGATGTGTCAGAGGCACACCTCTGGTCAGTATATACCCAAAGGATTGGGACAGCTCTGTTTGGTAATCCGTCCTGTGGATGGCAGCCATTCGGTAAGAACTGGCTGTGGCACAACATGACACAGCAGCTGCACCACGGGCCTCATATTGTGCGTACGCTGATATATGACGCAATTGCCGCAGACCCTTATCTTGACGCGTCAGTAGCGCAAGCGCTTTGCGGTCACGGTAGTTTGACAAGCCGGAAATTTTACGAGGTTGAGGCTAACCGCCATCGACAGAGGGTAGGGACCGAGTTGTTGGGCTCTATCCTTCAAGGTCTCAATGATGACGGTTCTGATAGCCCGATCTCGCAGTAGGCGAAAACCTACGAGGCGTGTCAGGGATGCAGCGCAGCGAAGTTCTGCGCTGCTGAGAAGGAGTGATGAGTTGGCTTAGTTTCTGTTTTTACTTGCTGCCTCTTTGCGAGCAGCAAGAAAAACAAGAAATAAGCCAGCTCACTTTTCGAAACCACGCGAGGGCGAAAGGAGGATTCCGACCCCGTGCTTGTCCGTCCGCGGAGACGGGAATATAAAAGGAGTTCCGTATGACACGGAAATACTTACTCGCGCTGTTGAAGTCATTCATAGCGCAATACGACCTCGACCTTCAGAACGCAGTTTATTTGCTCGGTGGCAGGGCTTCTCTGATGCGCTTGCAGCGCTTCCGGGAAACACTGTCAGCCATCAAACCAAAATATCAGCACCTATGGCGCGAGCTCCACTGGCTCTGCGATCTGCTTAGCCTGAACATGGTTGGCGACATCAGTAGCGACGAGTCAGGGTATTTCGCGCTGATTGACCCCGCGGACGATGTCGTATGGACAATCTGTGTGCTGACCGACATCGCGCATGGGCTATTAGATGACTTCAACGAATTTTCGGAGACATCGGAAACTAACCTGAACGAGGTGGCAGCATGAGCTATATCCGTCGCGAAGAGAGCCTCGAAACGATGGTCGCACGTGCAATAGGCGAGGGTTGCAACTTTGCTGGCAGCTATGCCCGTACTGGCCTTAGTCTCAAAGGCTATCACCACAGAAAGCTCCCAGAGACTTTGGCACGCTTAGAGTGCGGTGATGTATTTGATACGAGGGACGATGATTGCATCACTGCGATGGGCGATGCCCTCGTAGCAGCAGCAAATGCAATTAGCCCAGGATATGGCAGCCGTGTTCTCAACGTTTGTACGTATGAAGACATGCTGTTCGATGAACAACTGGAACATCTGCGCTGGTTAATTCTTCGTTGGGAGAGCTTCTCCCTGGTTCGCCGGCAGGTGCGCGGGCGTTTTGCCGCAAAGCGGTTGCTCGCAGACATTGGTGAGTACTGAAGCTGAATCCCAAGGGTGCGACTTCGCGCCCTTGGGGCTTCGCTATCCAAGCGCACGGCCCAAAATATAAAATCAAATCAAACCAATTTCCGGGCTTTAGGTCACGGATCGACCTCCCCTCTTTAAGAGGAAAACCACATGTCATCCGCGAAACCATCAAAAGCCACAATTTCAAACGCTATCGCCGCTGTGTTGGCATTTGGCTGCACGCCGACATCGATCAAAATCGGGCCCGACGGCACAGTGACCATCGATATCACTACTGCCGATACGAGCGGCTCAGCAAGAAACCGTTCCGAAAATAACGGACCGAGAAAGTTTGGGGAGGCAAGAGTATGATACACCGTTTCCCTGGTCTCCTCAAAGACAAAACCGCGGCAGGTACAATACGCTGGCGTGTCAGGGTCGAGGGGAACCGTAATAAAAAAATCGCTATACCAGTAGGTCCTGGTGAGCCGTCTTTTCACGAGCATTATGCGTCTGCCCGGTTGGGTGAAAAGTTGGAACGCGTCAAACCGATCAAGGTAAAAGTAGGGACTTTGGACGCTTTGTGTGACAGCTACTTGTGCGCTTTGGAGCAAAAAATAGAAGCTGGAAATGCGTCGCCCCTCACACTTACTGGGCATAAATCGTTGCTTAAGCAGGCATGTAACCTAATTGATCCTGCCGGGGATCGTATGGGTAGCCTGAATTCCGATATTCCCGAAGAAGGTTTCATCTATATTCTTGATAGCTTCGGTTCGAGAACAGGTGCCGCTGATAACTGTATCAAAGCGCTGAAAGCAGCATACAGATGGGGTGAGAAGCGCGGGCATCCCAAGCTTTCAGCAGTATTCGGCATAAGCAAGGTACATAAAAGCCGTGGGGGCGCAGTTCAGTGGACCGACGAAGATTTTTCTAAGTTCATGGAAGCTCACGGGCAGGGAACTATGGCAAGGCTCTGGCTGCTTCTATCGATTAATACATTGCCGCGGATTGGCGATGTAAGTTGTTTGGGAAAGGGTAATTTTATTAGCCGCGAAGACGGAATTTGGATTGAGTTCCAACCAAGCAAGAAGGGATCAGCGTTTGTTGCAGTTCCGGCTTTAAGCGGATTTCTCGATGAACTTGCACTGCATGGCGACCGAGAAACATTTTTGACGAATGACTTTGGCAATCAGTTTGCGTCTTCCAAAGCCTTTGCTAACAAAATTCAGAAATGGACTGAGCAAGCGGGCCTGCCGAAAGGGCGTACGCAGCACGGTGTCCGGAAAGGCGCGGCTGCCTTGCTCGCACTGTCTGGTGCAACCCAATATGAGATCATGAGTTTGATGGCGCATACACAGGCCAAGACGTCCGAAGTCTATACCAAGAGCGTCGAGAGAGCAGCACTTGCTGCGACGGCAATCCGTAAGTTGTCAGGTATCGAATTTTGACAATGTGGACCACGGCATTTGAAGCGTGGTCCACTTTCGACAAATAAGTCTTGTGAAATAGGGCGGGGAGAAAGGGGTTGGTAGGCCCGGCAGGACTTGAACCCGCAACCAAAGCGTTATGAGCGCTCTGCTCTAACCAATTGAGCTACAGGCCCGCCTGCGCGGTTTGGTAAGCGGGCGGGCGCGGCGCGTCAAGGGATAGAAACGCGCAGATGTGGCTTAGGTGCATTGCACGCCTGCGCAACCTGCTATAACCCACTTTCGCAAAGGGAACAGGCAGCGGGATGCGTCATGACCAACTCCAAGAACTCGATCACCTATGCAGACGCTGGTGTGGATATTGATGCAGGCAACGCGCTGGTAGAACGTATCAAACCGGCGGCCAAACGGACAAAGCGTCCGGGCGTGATGTCGGGGCTTGGCGGTTTCGGCGCGCTGTTCGACCTCAAGGGGGCGGGCTATACTGACCCGATCCTCGTCGCTGCCACGGACGGTGTGGGCACCAAGCTGCGGATCGCGATTGATACCGGCAACGTCGATGGTGTGGGGGTCGATCTGGTCGCCATGTGCGTCAACGATCTTGTCTGCCAAGGGGCGGAGCCGCTGTTTTTCCTAGATTATTTCGCCACCGGCAAGCTTGAGACCGAACAGGCCGCGCGGATCATCGAAGGCATCGCCAAAGGCTGCGAAGGCTCTGGCTGCGCGTTGATCGGGGGCGAGACGGCAGAGATGCCTGGCATGTATTCCGAAGGTGATTTTGACCTCGCGGGCTTCTCTGTGGGCGCGATGGAACGCGGTGCGGACCTGCCCCGTGATGTGGCGGCGGGGGATGTGCTGCTGGGGCTTGCCTCGGACGGGGTGCATTCGAACGGCTATTCTCTGGTGCGTAAACTGGTCGAGATCTCTGGTCTTGGCTGGGATGCGGACTGCCCCTGGGCAGACGGAACATTGGGCGAGGTGCTGCTGAAGCCGACGCGGCTTTATGTAAAACCCGCGTTGCAGGCCGTGCGGGCAGGGGGCGTGCATGCGCTGGCCCATATCACCGGCGGCGGTCTGACGGAAAACCTGCCCCGTGTGCTGCCCGATGATCTGGGCGCGCAGATTGATCTGGACAGCTGGGAGCTGCCCGGCGTGTTCAAATGGATGGCCGATTTGGGCGCGATCTCGGAAACCGAGATGCTCAAGACCTTTAACTGCGGCGTGGGCATGATCCTTGTGGTCAAAGCGGATGAGGCCGAGGCGCTGACCAAACTGCTGCGGCAGGCGGGCGAAACGGTCTATCCGATGGGCAATGTCACCGAGACCACGGGCGTTGCCTATACCGGCAGCCTGCTGTGACCAAACGGGTTGCGATTTTCCTTTCGGGTGGCGGGTCGAACATGCGGGCGCTGGTCGAAGACATGACCGGCGATCATCCCGCGCGGCCCTGTGTGGTGGTGTCGAATGTGGCGGACGCGGGCGGGATTGCCTGGGCCAAAGAACGCGGCATCCCGACCGAAGTCGTGGATCACAAGCCCTTTGCAGGGGATCGCGCTGCCTTTGAAAACGAATTGACCGCACGGCTGATGCCCCATGCGCCCGACATCATCTGTCTGGCCGGATTCATGCGCAAACTGACCGGTGGCTTTACCGATGCTTGGGCGGGGCGGATGATCAATATCCACCCGTCTTTGCTGCCGCGCTATAAGGGGCTGCACACCCATGCCCGCGCGCTTGAGGCCGGCGATACCCAGCATGGCTGCACCGTGCATGAGGTTACAGCGGCGCTGGATGACGGGCCGATCCTGGGGCAGGCGACCATTCCCGTTATGGCCGGCGACACGCCAGAGGATCTGGCAGCGCGGGTTCTGGTGCAGGAACATCGTCTTTACCCTGCGGTGCTGCGGCGGTTTGCCAGCGGCAACCGTGATCTTTTAATGCTGGAAAGCTGACCGCGCGGTCTATTGCGCTGAAACCATGCGCTTTTCCATTGCCTGAATGGCTTCCTCTGTCCAAAGTAGCGCTATGAAAACAATCACCACCACCGCCGAGCTTGAAGCCTACTGCACAGAGGCCGCCAAGCATGATTACGTGACCGTCGATACCGAGTTTCTGCGTGAACGGACCTATTATTCCAAGCTCTGTCTGATCCAGTTGGCGATGCCCGGAACCGACGATAGCAATGCCGTTCTGGTGGACCCGCTGAGCGAGGGGCTGTCGCTTGACCCGCTGTACACGCTGTTCCGTGATACATCGGTGGTCAAAGTCTTCCACGCCGCGCGGCAGGATCTAGAGATTTTCTATGTCGATGCGGGCGTCTTTCCCGAACCCTTGTTCGACACACAGGTCGCGGCGATGGTCTGTGGCTTTGGCGAACAGGTGGGATATGAAACTCTGGTGCGCAAGATCGCCCATCAACCTCTTGATAAGACGTCCCGTTTTACCGACTGGTCGCGCCGCCCGCTGAGCGATGCGCAGGCGAAATACGCGCTGGCCGATGTCACGCACCTGCGCCAGATCTACGAATTCCTTGCGCGTAAGCTTGAACAGACGGGCCGCGCCCGCTGGGTTCAGGAAGAGCTTGAGATCCTGACCAGCCCTGACACCTATGTCACCCCGCCGCGCGAGGCATGGCGTCGGGTCAAGACGCGCACGAATTCGCCAAAGTTCCTGGCGCTTGTGCGCGAACTGGCCGCCTTCCGCGAGGAATACGCCCAGACCCGCAACATCCCGCGCAGCCGCGTCTATAAGGATGACGCGATGGTAGAGCTGGCCAGCAACAAGCCGAAAAACCACGAGGAACTGGGCCGCGCCCGTCTGCTTCTGCGCGAGGCCCGCAAGGGCGAGATCGCGGATGGTATCCTCAAGGCGGTGGCCGCTGGCCTGAATTGCCCGCCCGGCGATATGCCGCAACCCGATCGCAGCCGCGACAAGCTTCAGGTCAATCCGGCGCTGTCCGATCTGCTGCGTGTCTTGCTAAAGGCCAAGTCCGAAAGCGCAGGCGTTGCGGCCAAGCTGATCGCCCCCGCTGCGGACCTTGACGGGATCGCCGCAGGGCTGCGTGATGTGGCCGCCCTGAAAGGGTGGCGACGCGAGGTATTCGGGGAAGATGCGCTGCGACTGTGCAACGGCGAGATCGCTTTGACCGCGGTCGGGTCCGATCTGAAAGTGGTTGAGCTTTAACGCTCAACCCTTTGGTTTTTATTAATTTATTTTGGGTTAGCGGCGCGATGTCATCGCGTTGCGCAGCCCTTCGACGCGGATGGTCGTCACGCCAGCCAGCGTCTGGTTGGTCAGCTTGCGGCCGGCCGTAACCTCGCGGGTGGGGGGCGTGCCGATGGCGGTCGCCTCGCTTGGTTCTACCCCTTCAAGACGGTAGGTCAACACGCCGTCCACTGGCAGCTCGTCTTCGTTCGCGGGGGTCAGCTGCACCTCGTAAATGCCCTGACGATCCGCGCGACCGGTGGCGCGCACGACGGCACCGCCCGGTACTTCTTCGATCGTCAGATCAATGATCTGGTCGAAGGGGCGACCGGCATATACCACCTCTTTATTCCGCGAGGAGGAGAACAATCCGGTCCGCTGCGGGATCAAAGGGTTGGTCGAGGCTTCCTGACGGGTGATCGGTTCAGACCGCGCGGTCCCGAACCAGTTGAACGGGTTCACACGGCTGTCGCGCACGGTCGCGCAGCCTGTCAAAACAAGGGTCGATACCAGGATGGCTGAAAAGGTCTTGCGCATGGGGTCCGCCGTAGAAATTTCGGTAATATTTGACTAACCCATCCCAGACCCGTTGGGAAGGGGGTGGACCTTTGGCATCGTGCAACCTACCTGTTTGGCAAGCGAAAAGAGGGACGCACCGTGGCGACAGAGGCATTTGAAGAACTGGTCGAGGATTTCGAGTTTCTGGACGATTGGGAAGACCGCTATCGCCATGTGATCGATCTGGGCAAGGCGATGGAGCCGCTGACCGAAGAGCTGCGCGTGCCCGCAACCAAAGTAGATGGGTGCGCCAGTCAGGTCTGGTTGCATACGCAGTTCGAGGATGGCGTGCTCAATTTCGACGGGGCCAGCGATGCGATGATCGTTTCAGGCCTGATTGCGGTGCTTCAAAAACTGTATAACGGCGTGCCCGCGGCCGATGTTAGCGCCATCGATGCCCGCGCAGAGATGGGGCGCCTTGGGTTGAACGAACATCTGTCGGCGCAGCGGTCGAACGGGTTGACCGCGATGATCGAACGGATTCGCGGCGAGGCGGCACAGCAGGGTTGAACGCGTGCCTGCGGGCTGTGGCGACGGCTGTGCCAATTGAGTTTATTTGGCAAAATGAAGATCAGAGCGCCTTGAGCGTGCGCGCCAGATCGCCGTAGCCGGTAAAGCGCCGTTCAAAGGCAAGGCCGAGCCTATCGGCGCATGTTTTCGCCTTGGCGGTAAGCGTGGGATCATCTGTTTGCGCCTGATACACAAGCTTTTCGTAGTTCCCGAAATACATATCGCGCAGTTCGGGGTGCCGGTCGAGCCCCATGGGTTTTATAATGAAAGCGTCGAACTGGCGGACCAGAAAATCAGTGAGATAGAAGGTGGTAATCTCGTCCTCCGAGATCTGGGAAAAGCGGTCGTTGCCCTCAAAAAAGCTATAGCAATGCGGCCCGGCGACCATCTGCACGCCAAGTTTCTTACACTCCGCCTCTAGCAATCCGCCGGTGCCGCAGTCGGCGTAGACAACGAATATATCGTCGTATGTGTCGCGATGTTTCTTAACGGCTGCGCGGACTTCGTCGGTGATTTTTTCTGGGTAGAGATGCAGCTTGGCGGGCAGGCAGGTCAGGTCCAGATGCGACCAGCCGTTCGCCTCTTTCAGGTCGAGAATTTCCCGCGCCAGCGCCCCGCAGGCGATCAGCAGAATACGGCCCGTCTGCGGGGCGAGCGGCAGGCCTTTTTCTGTCAGATCACGGTCCGAGGGCGGCTTCATCTCACGCTCCGTCATGCAAAAGGCCCCTCCGGTAGGGAAGGGCCTTTATGTTCTAGATCAACTGTTTACGCCTTGGCGGCGTTGTGTTTCCGCCCGACCCATTCCTTGGCGGTTTCCACCGCGACGGCGGCATCGCGGCAATAGGCGTCGGCACCGATGGCCTTGCCGAATTCTTCGTTCAACGGGGCCCCGCCGACCAGCACGATATAGTCATCGCGGATGCCCTGTTCGACCATCGTGTCGATCACGACTTTCATATAGGGCATGGTCGTGGTCAGCAGCGCGGACATGCCAAGGATGTCCGGCCCTTCGGTTTCCATCGCTTCAAGATAGGCCTCGACCGAATTGTTGATGCCAAGATCGACAACCTCGAAGCCCGCGCCTTCCATCATCATCGACACAAGGTTCTTGCCGATGTCGTGGATGTCCCCCTTGACCGTGCCGATCACCATCTTGCCCACGCGCGGTGCGCCGGTTTCGGCCAGCAGCGGCTTTAGGATCGCCATGCCGCCTTTCATCGCGTTCGCAGCCAGAAGCACTTCGGGGACAAAGAGGATACCGTCGCGGAAGTCGGCCCCGACGATGGTCATGCCGCCAACAAGCGCCTTGGTCAGAATATCATAGGGTGCCCAATCGCGTTCGATCAGGATATTGACCCCTTCTTCGATCTCTTCGCGCAGACCGTCATAGAGATCATCAAACATCTGCTGAACAAGTTCTTCGTCGTCCAGATCGGCAAGGATAATTTCGTCTTCATCCGACATAGTCGTTCCTCATCGGTTAACTCACCCGCGCGGGCTTGTGCCTTTTTGTCACATACGCGCCGAAAGCTTCGTGCTTTTTGCGACAAACCCGGCACCGCGTGCGACGCTTTGGTTGTTGGGAAATTACGCTCAATCGTGCTGTAAAACAATGGCTTGGGCCAATATACTTGACCATGTTCCTAATTTGTTCCAAAAGATTTGAATGGATCAGGCACAGCGCAAATACAGACTGCCCGGACGGGGCACATCCAGCAACCGCCCGGGCCGGTTCGAGCCGCTGACCGTCAGCGCTGTGGCCGATGGATGGGCGGGCGATGATGACCCTTTGCCGGTCTTGCGCACCCAGGTGAGCGTTGAAATTCCGCGCTCCGTGATCAGCTACAACCAGTCGCCGGACCTGCCGTTTGACCGGTCGATCAACCCGTATCGCGGGTGCGAACACGGTTGTGTCTATTGTTTCGCGCGGCCAAGCCATGCCTATCTGGGGTTGTCGCCTGGCCTGGATTTCGAGACGCGGTTGATCGCACGGCCCGAGGCACCCGAGGTGTTGAAACGAGAGTTGGCGGCGAAGAAATACCAGGTCGCCCCCATTGCGATTGGCACGAACACCGATCCCTATCAGCCGATCGAGAAAGAGCATCGGATCATGCGCGCGCTGCTTGAGGTGTTGTCAGACGCGAACCATCCCGTTGCCATTGTGACCAAGGGCAGTCTGATCGAGCGGGATATTGATATTCTGTCGGATATGGCGGCGCGCGGGCTGTGCCGCGTGGGCGTGTCGGTGACGACGCTGGATGCGACGCTTTCGCGGTTGATGGAGCCGCGGGTGCCTGCCCCGAAACGCCGGTTGCAGGTGATCGAACGTTTGGCAGAGGCAGGCATTCCGGTGCGGGTGATGGCGTCCCCCATGGTGCCGGCGCTGACCGATCCCGAGCTTGAGGCGATTTTAGAAGCGGGGCGCGATGCGGGGGCCGTCGCGGCCAGCTGGATCATGCTGCGCTTGCCGCGCGAGGTGTCGCCCTTGATGCAGGAATGGTTGGCGGCGCATTACCCTGACCGCGCGGGTCGCATCATGGCGCGGCTGCGCGAGATGCACGGGGGCAAGGAATATGACGCAAATTGGCACCGACGGATGCGCGGTGAAGGCCCCTATGCCGAGATGATTGCGCAGCGGTTTACCTTGGCGGTCAAACGGTTGGGGCTGGATACGCTCCTGCCGCCAATGCGCTGCGATCTGTTCCGCCCGCCCAAACGGGCGAGCGCGCAGTTGGATCTGTTCGGGGATTAACCCCGGCGGCGGCCACGGCGTGGTGCGCGGGTGGGGCCTTCGCCATCGGTGCCATCGCTGGCCGACGAGAACGGACCAAGGGCCTCGACGATCTGTTCCAGCGTGGGGGCGTCGCCCTTGGGCCGGCTGTCGAGAGCGGCGCGCATATGCACCAGATGTTCCGGCATGGTGCCACAGCAGCCGCCGATGATCGACGCGCCGCAGTTGCGGGCCATCTCGGCGTAATCGGCCATCAGTTCGGGCGTGCCGTCATAGTGGATGTGGCCTTCGACGTATTTCGGGATGCCCGCGTTGCCTTTGGACACGATCGGCGTCGGCATGCCTTTGGAGGCGAACCCCAACACCGTGCGCAACACATCCGACGCGCCGGTGCCGCAGTTGGCCCCATAGGCCAGCGGGCCATAATCGAGGTCATGCACCATGTCGACCATCGCCTCGGATGTCATGCCCATCATGGTGCGGCCTGCGGTGTCAAAGCTCATCGTGCCGACCCAGTCGAGCCCTGCCAGCTTGAAGCCTTCGGCGGCGGCGCGGTATTCCTCGGGGGCGCTGATCGTCTCCAGCCAGCCCACATCGGCACCACCGGCTTTCAGCCCGTCCGCGGTTTCATGGAACATCTCGACCGCCAGCGCGTGGGTGAGGGGGCCGACCGGCTCCATGATCTCGCCCGTGGGGCCGACGGAGCCTGCAACGATGACCTTGCGACCGGCCTTATCCGCGACCTCGCGCGCGAGCTCGGCGGACACGCGGCTAAGCTCATGGGCGCGTTTTTCGGCATTATGCAGTTTCAGACGCGAGGCATTCGCGCCGAAGGAGTTGGTCAGGAAGATATCGCTGCCCGACTGCACCGCACCCTGATACAGCTTGATGATGTTTTGCGGCTGTTCGGTGTTCCACATCTCTGGCGCGTCACCGGACATCAGGCCCATATTGAACAGGTTCGTGCCAGTGGCACCATCGGCCAGCAGCGTGCCTTTTTCAGCCAGAAGATCGGTGAGGGGGTTGGACATCAAAACGCTCCGCTAAATGGGTGATTTTGCCGTTTCCCACAACGCCCCTCATGACGCAACTTCATTATTCTCATGATCGTCATGAGCCGCCGCTATGGTTTCTGCGTGCATGACCGCCATGAGGGCAGGGCGCGCGCTTGCGTGGCAGGGGCGCTTGGACTATGTGACAGGCTAGAAATGGCTGATGGGTATTCCAACCGGCCTGTTGTCTGGAAGGGATGTGCATGGCCCGTCGCACGAAAATCTATGAAGGTACGGCGAAGATCCTGTATGAAGGACCGGAACCGGGGACCATTGTCCAGCACTTCAAAGACGACACAACCGCCTTTAACGCCGAGAAAAAAGCGGTGATCGAAGGCAAGGGCGTGCTGAACAACCGCCTGTCCGAATTCTTCATGACCGGCCTGAACAACATCGGCGTGCCCACGCATTTCATCAAACGCCTGAACATGCGCGAACAGCTGATCCGTCAGGCAGAGATCATCCCGCTCGAGATCGTCGTGCGCAACTATGCGGCGGGGGATCTGTCCACGCGGCTTGGCATTGACGAGGGCATGCAACTGCCGCGCCCGATTGTGGAATATCACTTCAAGAACAACGACCTTGGCGATCCGCTGGTCACCGAGGAACATATCGCCGCCTTTGGCTGGGCCGGTCAGCAAGATATGGAAGACATCCTGAGCCTGTCGCTGCGGGTCAATGACTTCATGTCCGGCGTGATGATGGCCGTGGGCATCCGGCTGGTAGACTTCAAGCTTGAGGTGGGCCGGATCTACGAGGGTGATTTCCAGCGTCTGATCGTCGCCGACGAGATTAGCCCCGACAGCTGCCGTCTGTGGGATATCGAAACCGGCCAGAAACTGGACAAGGATGTGTTCCGCCGCGATCTGGGGTCGCTGACGGATGCCTATACCGAAGTCGCCCGACGTTTGGGGGTCATGCCCAAGACGTCGACACCGATGATGAAACCGACGTTGATCAACTAGGCTGGCGTCGCAGATGAGTTTATTTTGCAAAATGAAGATAGGGGACGCGTCATGAAAGCACGGGTGCATGTGATGTTGAAAAACGGTGTTCTGGATCCGCAGGGCGAGGCCGTGCGCCACGCGCTTGGGGCCATGGGCTTTGAAGGCGTCAATGGCGTGCGTCAGGGCAAGGTGATCGAGCTGGACCTGAATGACGGCGCAACCAAGGCCGACGTCGAGGCGATGTGTGAAAAGCTGCTCGCGAACACGGTGATCGAATCCTACACAGTGGAGATGAGCTGATGCACGCAGCGGTCATCGTTTTTCCCGGCTCTAACTGTGACCGCGATCTGGCGGTGGCATTCAAGGCGGTCGGTGCCAAAGTGTCGATGGTCTGGCACAAGGACACGAGTCTGCCCGAGGGCGTCGATATTGTAGGCGTGCCCGGCGGCTTTTCCTATGGCGACTACCTGCGCTGTGGTGCCATTGCGGCGAATTCTCCGATCTGTCGCGAAGTGGCGGCCCATGCGGAACGTGGCGGTTATGTCATGGGGATCTGCAACGGCTTTCAGGTGCTGACCGAAACCGGTCTGCTGCCCGGTGCCCTGCTGCGCAATGCGGGGCTAAAATACATCTGTCGCACCGTGCCGCTGCGCGTGGCTACGGCGGACAGCGATTATACATCGGGCTACGAGGTCGGTGAGATGATCGACATCCCGATCGCACACCATGATGGCAATTATTTTGCCGATGGCGATACGATTGCCAAACTGCATGGCGAGGATCGTGTTGCCTTTACCTATGGTGATAACCCCAACGGGTCGCAGTCCGACATCGCGGGCATCCTTTCGTCGAACCGTCGTGTGCTGGGGATGATGCCACACCCCGAACGCGCCGCGGATGCGGGGCATGGGGGCACGGACGGGGCGGCGCTCTTCCGCGCATTGGCGGGGTCTCTGGTCACAGCGTGACTTGAGTGCACCGGTGAGGACGCGTAGATTGCCGCCATGTTTCGGTCTGCGTCCTCTAGTGAAGCCCCTTTATCTGTCAGCTGGCGCGTCCGGCTGGCGGTTGCTTTGCTTTTGGTCATTGCGGTGGCCACGATTTCGGTCACCAACAAGCTGCTGACGGATCGCTTTACCGAAAGCACACGTAACCGGGCCGAGCTTCGGATCGCACTCTACAGCGGCAACCTGCTGGCCGAGCTGCGCCAGAACGCGATTGTGCCACAGCTTTTGTCGCGCGATCCCGCCTTGATCGAGGCGCTGACCCGATCTGATTATTCCCTGTCGACCCAGCGATTGATCTCTTTTGTAGAGGAAATCGGCGCGGCGTCCTTGATGCTTTATGATATCGATGGGCGCACGGTGGCTGCGACCGACCGCAACCGGTTGGGGGCCTCGCACCGGCAAGAGGCTTATTTTGTTGACGCGCTGCGATCAAATTCGACCGTATTCAGCGTTATACCCCGCGATACCGGCGGCTATCGGTTCTTCTATTCGCGCCGTATTCAGGAAGGCGGTACCAACCTTGGGGTGATCGCGGCCGAAGTGGATCTGCAACGGTTTGAACGGGCCTGGGCCGGTATCTCGGATGCGGTGATTGTCACTGATAGCACGGGTGACATCATCATGGCGACCGAACCGCGCTGGCGTGGTCTGACGGAAAGCGAGGCTCTGTCGAACCAGACCCCGCAAAGCGCCATCGAGCGCGCGATCAAGGCCACCGCCGATTGGACCGCATTGCCTGCGGATGCTTATCTGCAGGGCGAGGCGGTGATGCGTCTGTCGTCGCGGATACCGTTTCGGGGCTGGCGGATCACGAGCTATACCACCTATGCCTCGGTCCGCGAGAAGGTGAACGGGGTGCTTGCGCTTGAGGTGATGGGCTTTGCGATCCTGCTGGCGCTGACGTTTTATGCTCTCAGCCGTCGGACGGCGGGGCGCGCGGCGCTGTTTCAGCGTGAATCCGCCGAGCTGCGCGCGCTGAACGCCGCCCTTCAGCGCGAGGTGGCAGAACGCAAACGGGTGCAGCAGACCTTGGCTGTTGCCGAGCAGACGTTGGAACAATCCAGCAAGCTCGCCGCCTTGGGCGAAATGTCCGCCGCCGTCAGCCACGAGCTGAACCAGCCGCTGGCCGCGATGAAAACCTATCTGGCGGGCGCGCGTCTGTTGATGCAGCGCAACCGGCTGGAGGAAGCGCTGGCGTCATTCGGACGCATCGACGATCTGATCGAACGCATGGGGGCCATTACGCGGCAGCTGAAAAGCTATGCACGCAAGGGCCAGCAGCAGTTTTCGCCCTTTGATATGGGGGAGGCGCTTGCCTCTGCCTTGTCAATGATGGAGCCGCAGCTACGTCAGCGTCAGGTGCAGATCAACCGTATCCTGCCCGCAGAGCCTGTTCAGGTGATGGGGGACCGCATGCGGATCGAACAAGTATTGGTCAATCTCTTGCGCAACGCATTGGATGCCACCAAATCGGAACGAAACCCGACGGTAGAGATTATACTATCAGCGGGTGAGACGGCGACGCTTACCGTGCGCGATAATGGCCCCGGGATCGAAGATCTCGATAGCCTGTTCGAGCCGTTTTACACGACCAAGCAGCCCGGCGATGGTGTCGGGCTGGGGCTTGCGATCTCGTCGGGTATTGTATCCGATCTGGGGGGCAGGCTGACAGCTCGCAACGGCCAACATGGCGGTGCGGTTTTTGAAATGCAGCTGCCCATTATGGACAGCACAGAGAAGACACAGGCGGCAGAGTAAACCAATGGCTCAGGCAATGAAAATCGCGATCGTTGATGATGAACAAGACATGCGTCAGTCGATCAGCCAGTGGCTGGCGCTTTCGGGCTATGACACAGAGACGTTCGGCAGCGCCGAGGATGCGTTGAAAACACTGGGGCCGGATTACCCCGGTATCGTGATCTCCGACATCAAGATGCCCGGCATGGGCGGCATGCAGTTCCTGAAAAAGCTGATGGGGACCGACAGCGCGCTGCCCGTGATCATGATCACCGGCCACGGCGATGTGCCCATGGCGGTCGAGGCGATGCGCGTCGGCGCGTTCGACTTCCTTGAAAAGCCCTTTAACCCCGACCGGATGAGCGAACTGGCCAAGAAGGCCACCAATGCGCGCCGTCTGGTCATGGACAACCGCGCCTTGCGTCGTGAACTGTCTGACGGCAGCCAGTTGATGAAAAAGCTCATCGGAGGCTCGCCCGTGATGGAGCGGCTGCGCGAGGATATTCTGGACCTTGGTCAGGCCGACGGTCACGTGCTGATCGATGGTGAAACCGGTACGGGCAAGACGCTGGTGGCGCATGCGCTGCATGCTGTGGGATCGCGCGCGGGCAAGAAGTTCGTGCTGGTCAGCTGCGGTGCGCTAGAGGAAGACGCATTGAGCAAGCGTTTGTTCGGGCCCATGATGCCTGAAGACGCCCAGCTTCCCGCGATCGAGGAGGCCCGCGGTGGTACCTTGGTGCTGGAAGGTGTTGAATCGCTTAGCGAGACACTGCAAGCTCGTCTTCTGAGTGCGATCAACGACCAGGGCACGCCTGCGGAAACGCGGATCGTTGCGATTTCGAACCTGCAGGAGGCGGGGCGCACCTCCGAAGATGCGCTGCGTTCTGATCTTTTCTATCGTCTGGCCGCCCTGCGCATCACCGTGCCGCCGCTGCGCCAACGGGGCGAGGATATTCTGACGTTGTTCACACGTTTGTCCGAAGAATTCGCGGATGAATATGGCTGCGAGACTCCGCAGGTTTCCGCGCAAGAGGCCGCGCAACTGTTGCAAGCGCCTTGGCCCGGGAACGTGCGCCAATTGATCAATGTGGCAGAACGCGCTGTGTTGCAGTCGCGTCGCGGGTCCGGTTCTATCGCATCCCTGCTGATGTCGGACCACGAAGAGATGCAGCCGGTGATGACCACCGACGGCAAGCCCTTGAAGGAATATGTCGAGGCGTTCGAGCGTATGCTGATCGACAATACCATGCGCCGGCACAAAGGTTCTATCGCCAGTGTGATGGAGGAGTTGTGCCTGCCGCGCCGGACGCTGAACGAAAAGATGGCGAAATACGGTTTGCAGCGCTCGGATTACCTCTGAGCGCCGCATTTTGCAGACAGGCTCAGCCGAGCCGCGTCTCGATCAACTCGCGTGCTGCACCGGTTTCATCGGTGTAGCAGGTCCACGACGGGCCGCCGGGGATATCGACAATATACTGGCCAGTCTCGACGATAGGGATGGTCGTGTTGAGCGTACCGCCCGATTTGCCGGTGTGTTTTTCCACGGCACGGATGCAACTGCGCTTGGACGGGCCCTCGGGGTCGCTGCCGCCGGTTGCGCTCATGTCTTCGCAGGCGGCAAGCGCCAGAAACGGCAGGCACAGGACTGCGCGCAGGGAAATATGCATTCGTATCATCCTTATCTGTCTTATTTTTGTGCATCCCGTCACAGGGCTGCGGCACGGGCATAAACCCGCTGGCAAAGCTTTTCCCATAGCACCGACGCTTGTCAAGCAAGGCGGCGGGGGCGTGATACCGCTATCGGCCCCCGTATCTGCAAAGCCGCTAAACGCGATTTCCCATTGTCATTTGGTGCCTTCTGCCGTTAATTGTAGATAGGGCTGTTTGCCTCTTTGGATGGCAAACCAGACCCCAGACAGTTTCGATGCCTCGGTTCCCCGGCATGTGGTGACCAGGCAGACCGATTAGGCCCTTAAAAAAGGCTCAAGAACCGCTGACGATTGCGCCGTGCCTTTGGCCGGACAACCGCAGTAAATTAATGGATATGGGGGCGCGGTACGCACCACCCATGTCGGAGAAGAACCGCGATGACGCGTGCAGACGCCAAGAGCAGACAGACAGGCGGCCTTTTGGGCCCTGTTTTAGCCGCGTCACCCATCGCCCTGACAAGACATACCCTGCCTCGCAGCGCCCCACCGGGGCTGCTGTTTGCGCAGCTGTGCAAAATGGATTTATGCCTAAGAAAATGCTTATCGATGCCACCCACGCTGAGGAAACTCGCGTTGTTGTGGTTGACGGAAACAAGGTCGAAGAATTTGACTTTGAATCAGAGAATAAACGCCAGCTAGCTGGCAATATCTACCTCGCGAAAGTCACGCGGGTCGAACCTTCGTTGCAGGCCGCGTTTGTGGATTATGGTGGCAACCGTCATGGTTTCCTCGCCTTTTCGGAAATTCACCCCGATTACTACCAGATCCCCGTCGCTGACCGCCTGGCGCTGATGGAGGAAGAGCGTGCCTATGCCGAAGCGCAGGCCGCCAAGGAAGACGAAGACGAAAAACCCAAACGCCGGACACGCTCGCGCAGCCGCAGCAAGTCCAAGGCCGAAGACACCGTGTCTGATGACGCGACCGTCAGCAAAGACGCGGACGCGACCGACAGCGACCAGATCAACGGCATGCAGACCGTCGATCTGGACGATGAAGAAGGCTCCTCTCCGATGGAGCGGGTTGCCGAAACGCCTGTCGAAGAGCCCGAAGGCGATGACAGCAAGGCAGAAGGTGACACGCCCAAGGCCGCCAATGCAGATGCGAAAGACGCCGCAAAACCTGATGCCGATGATCAGGACGACAGCGACGACGCGGATGACAGCGACGATAGCCCCAAGGCTAAAGATGCGTCCTCCAAGGATGACAGCATCGAATCCGTGGCGGATGACGATGACCACGACGATCTGCGCACCGCGCGCAAGCCACGGCCCAAGCGCTATAAAATCCAGGAAGTCGTCAAGGTGCGTCAGATCCTGCTGGTGCAGGTCGTTAAAGAGGAACGTGGCAACAAGGGTGCCGCGCTGACAACCTATCTGTCGCTGGCCGGCCGCTATTGTGTGCTCATGCCCAACACCGCGCGTGGGGGCGGCATCAGCCGCAAGATCACCAACGCCGCAGACCGCAAGAAGCTGAAAGAGATCGCAAACGAAATTCAGGTGCCAAAAGGTGCCGGTCTGATCGTGCGCACCGCCGGTGCACAACGCACCAAGGCCGAGATCAAACGCGACTACGAATACCTGCAACGCCTGTGGGAACAGATCCGCGAGCTGACGCTGAAATCCATCGCGCCTGCCAAGATCTATGAAGAAGGCGACCTGATCAAACGCTCGATCCGCGACCTTTATAACCGCGAGATTGACGAGGTGTTTGTCGAAGGTGAACGCGGTTACCGCATCGCCAAGGACTTCATGAAAATGATCATGCCGTCCCACGCCAAGAACGTGAAGCTCTATAGCGAAACACTGCCCTTGTTCGCGCGCTATCAGGTCGAAAGCTACCTGTCGGGCATGTTCAATCCCACGGTGCAGCTGCCTTCGGGCGGGTATATCGTGATCGGTGTGACCGAAGCGCTAGTTGCCATCGACGTGAACTCGGGCCGGGCCACCAAGGAAGGCTCCATCGAACAGACCGCGACCAAGACTAACCTGGAAGCCGCCGCCGAAGTCGCCCGCCAGCTGCGTCTGCGCGATCTGGCCGGTCTGATCGTCATCGACTTTATCGACATGGACGAGCGTCGCAATAACGCCGCCGTTGAAAAGCTGATGAAGGAAAAGCTGAAAACCGACCGTGCGCGTATTCAGGTGGGCCGTATTTCCGGCTTTGGTCTGATGGAAATGTCGCGCCAGCGTTTGCGTCCCGGTATGATCGAGGCGACGACACAGCCGTGCCACGCCTGCCACGGCACCGGCCTGATCAGGTCGGACGACAACCTTGCGCTGTCGATCCTGCGCCAGATCGAGGAAGAGGGCACCCGCAAACGGTCGCGCGAGGTATTGATCACCGCGCCTGTGGGCATCGCCAACTTCCTGATGAATCAGAAGCGCGAACATATCGCCCATATCGAAGGCCGCTATGGCATGGCCGTGCGCATCGAAGGCGACCCCGCTTTGGTCAGCCCCGATTTCTCGCTTGAAAAGTTCAAGACCGCGACACGCGTTGTCACGCCGATCGAACATGTGGTGTCGGTTGATACCTCCATCATGGACGAGGTCGACGATCTGGATGTCGATGCGGAAGCAGATGCGGACAACGCTGACAATGAACCCAGCGGCAACGGCAATGGCGGGCAGAGCCAGCACAATGGCTCTGACGATGACAATGATGGCGAAGGGAAACCCAAGCGTCGTCGTCGTCGCCGGCGGCGTCGGGGTGGCAAATCCAACGGGGATGATGCTGCCAACGGTGAAAACAACGGCGATAGCAACACCAACGGTGACAACGGCGATAGCGACGCGCCCGCGCAAACCGAGGCGGATACTGCTGGTGCCAAGGATGACGCGAAAACGGATGCGACTGCAGACGCCGCTTCTGATGACGCGAAACCGCAGGACAAACCCAAGCGCACCCGTAGCCGGACCCGCAAACCCAAGGCGGATGCCGCGGCAGAAGCGACCGTAGACGCGGACGCCAAGACCTCCGAGGACGCGAAACCTGCCGACGCGGCTCCTGCCGACGCGGAGGCTGCCGAAGACGCGCCCAAGCCAAAACCCAAGCGGACCCGCACGCGCAAGCCCAAGGCCGCCCCTGTTGAGGCTACCGAAGAGGGCTCGCAAGAGGCACCCAAGCCCGAGGAAACACCTGCGCCAAAAGAGCAGCCAACCCCCGAGCCCAAACCCGAGCCAGAGGTGACACCAGACGCGCCGACGCCCGAGCCCGCAAAGGAGCCGACGCCGATCCCGACGCCGGAACCCACGCCCGCGCAGCCGTCCCAGCCCGCCGAGGTGGAGCAAACGCCGGCTCCGACAGAAGTGCCCGATAGCACCCCGACGGAAATGCCGCCGGCGCAGGAAATCCAGCCGGAGCCACCGGTCACCGAAGTACCTCAGCCCGAGGCGACTCCGCAGGCGGAGCCCGAAAAACCCGCCAAGCCCAAACGGCGCGGCTGGTGGTCCTTGGGCGGCTAATCAGCGCCCCTGCGCCGACATATAGAAACGACAAAAGGCAGACCTTCGGGTCTGCCTTTTTTATCTGCGATATCCGCGGCGCGTGGGGCAGCGGGGGCTGTTACTTTTTGCGGATCACATAGGCCTGCGGCGTTTCGTCCATCGCGGCGCTTTCAAGGCTGTGACCGGCCTCGGCACAGAAATGCGGGATGTCGATGATCGCGGCGGGATCATCCGCATGCACGGTCAGAAGATCGCCAGAGGCCAATGATTGCAGGCGTTTACGGGCTTTGAGCACGGGCAGGGGGCACAAAAGCCCCGTCGCGTCGAGAAAGTTTTTATCTGTCATGATCCTCAGATAAGCCACATGTTTCAACGCGTCCACAACCTTGTGACGGAGATCACGCGCAACAGCAGGTGACGCGCCGGACAAAGCAGATTATGGCTGATGTCATGTTTGGATTTGACCTGATCGACGCGGGACTACTGCCCGCCATACTCATTGCGCTGACCGCCGGGATCATCAGCTTCCTGAGCCCCTGCGTCCTGCCCATCGTCCCCCCGTACCTCGCCTATATGAGCGGGGTGACCCTGAACGACATGTCATCGGTCGCCGCCGCGCGCCGCAAGGCTGTCATCGCGGCCCTGTTCTTTGTTATGGGGCTCAGCACGGTGTTCCTGATTCTGGGGTTCACGGCCTCGGTCTTCGGGGCGTTCTTCCTGCAAAATCAGGTGCTCTTCGCGCGGCTGTCGGGCATTGTGGTGATCATCTTTGGTCTGCATTTCCTGGGCGTCTTCCGCATTCCGTTTCTGGACCAAGAGGCGCGTCTGGATGCGGGCGACAAGGGCGGCACGTCCTTTGGGGCCTATATCCTTGGGCTGGCCTTCGCCTTCGGCTGGACACCCTGCATCGGGCCGCAGCTTGGCGCGATCCTGTCGCTCGCAGCGTCCGAAGCCTCGGTCACGCGCGGCACGCTTTTGCTGGGGGTCTATGCGGCGGGCTTGGGTATTCCCTTCTTGCTGGCGGCGATGTTCATCACCCGCGCCACCCACGTCATGAACCGGATCAAGCCCTATATGAAGCTGATCGAACGCGGCATGGGGATCTTGCTGGTGGTCGTCGGTCTGGCGCTGCTGACGGGGGCGTTTACGACCTTCTCTTTCTGGTTGCTGGAAACATTTCCTGCATTGGGATCCTTGGGTTAGGCGCCTTACTCTTGCCGGAAAACCTGTTTAAGCTGCGGCGAAATACAGGGTGAACGATGGCCGAGAACATAGAGCAGACAGTCAGGACGCGACGGGTTTTCTATATCCCGGGCTATGACCCCATTCATCCGCGCCGCTACCGCGAGCTTTACCGCAAGGAAGGCAGCGCACAGGCGCGGATCTCGGACTATCAGATCGCGCTGTCGCCCAAGAAGGGCGGCGGGAACTACGGCTGGAACGTCGCCGCGCATATCGATGGCGTTGATGTAGAGGCTCAGGTCGACGTGCTCGTCTGGTCCGACATTGTGCGCATCTCCATGAGCAATTCGATCCTCGCGACCTATGGGCAGTTGGTGCAGACGGCTTGGGTCTATATCGCGTCGGGTGCGCTTTGGCGGTTGATGAAGCTGCGCAAAGGGCCGGTGATTGCGGCGCTTTATCCGGTGGGGATGTTGCTGCTGCAACTCCTGATCGCTGCCCTCGCGGGCAAGCTGCTGTACGCGGGGGTGACCTTCTTTGGCGGGCCTGCCTGGTTCAAGGGGATCGTCGCCGCCGCTGGCGTGGGGCTGGGCTGGCAGGTGCTGCGCTGGTTCAAGAAACAGGATGGCAAGCTTTTCGCCTATTACCTGATGCATGATTACGCCTTCGGGGCCGCGACGCGCGGGGCGAACCCGCCCGCGCTTGAAACGCGCATGACCGAATTCGGGGATGCCATCGCGCAGGCGCTGAGGTCTGATGTGGACGAGGTGCTGGTCGTGGGCCATTCTTCGGGCGCGCATCTGGGGGTGTCAATCCTTGCCGATCTGATCCGCGCGGGCCGTGTCCCTGCTGACGGGCCTGCGCTGGCCTTTATGACCTTGGGGCAGGTGGTGCCGATGGTGTCCTTCCTGCGCGATGCCCACCGTCTGCGCGCCGATTTGCGCTTTCTGTCGCAATGCGAGGGTCTGACATGGGTCGATGTCACGGCCCCCGGCGACGGCTGTGCCTTTGCGCTTTGCGATCCAGTAGCGGTGTCGGGCGTTGCCCCCGAGGATAAACGCTGGCCGCTGGTGTTTTCCGCGGCCTTCACCCAATCGCTGACCCCAGCCCGCTGGAAAGAGCTGCGCTGGCGGTTTTTCCGGCTGCATTTCCAATACCTCTGCGCCTTTGATGCGCCCAAGGACTATGACTATTTCCAGATCACCGCCGGCCCGCATAGTCTGGCCGAACGCTATGCCGGACGGCCTGCATCCCGGTCGCGCATTGTCAAACCGGTGAATAAATTCACCTCTACCGCGCCATGACGTTGCCCCCCAAACCCGAGAGCCGCCCCGCGAAAGTGTCGCTTTGGCGCTATGCGCGGCTCTTTCGCCAAGACATCCTGTCGGCGCAGCCCGCACGGCTGTATCGGGCCTGGATGGCAGAGTTCAAGACGCCGTTCTTCCGCAGTTATCTGATCAACCAGCCTGATCTGATCCAGACCGTGCTCAAAACGCGCCCCGACGAGTATCCCAAGTCAGACCGGATCGGCGAAGGATTGCGCCCGCTGCTTGGCAACTCGGTCTTCCTGACCAACGGGGCGATATGGAAACGGCAGCGGCGCATCATTGACCCCGCGTTTGAAGGGGGCCGCTTGCGCGAGACCTTCCCCGCCATCTGGGACGCGGCAGAGGCAGCAGCGGCACGGCTTGCCCCTTATGATGGCGCGCCGCTAGAGGTGGAGGCGCAGACCAGCCACGCGGCGGCGGATGTGATCTTTCGCACGTTGTTTTCGATTCCCATCGAACACCACATGGCGCGCGAGGTCTTTGACGAATTCAAAACCTATCAGCGCAGCCAGCCGATCCTGAACATCGCGGCCTTTGTACCCTTGCCCCGCTGGCTGCCACGGCTGTTCCGCCGCGACACGAAGCGCAGCGCCGCCAAGATCCGGCAGCTGATCACCGCGCTAACGACCGAGCGGATGGAGGCGATCAAGGCGGGCACCGCACCTGACGATCTGGCGACCAAGATCATGACCACGCCCGACCCCGAAGACGGCTCTACCTTTACCACGGGGGAGATGGTCGATCAGGTCGCGATTTTCTTTCTTGCAGGCCACGAAACGAGCGCTTCGGCGCTGGCATGGGCGATGTATCTGGTGGCGACCCATTCCGACTGGCAGGACCGTCTGGCCGAAGAGGCGCAGGCGATCGACCAGTGCGATTTTGCGGTCATGGGCAAGCTCAAGCAAAGCCGCGATGTCTTCCGCGAGGCGCTGCGGCTTTATCCCCCCGTGCCGATGATGGTGCGCGAAGCGAGCTGCCCCGCGACGTTCCGCGACCGGACCGTGGCACGTGGGGCACAGGTGGTGATCAGCCCGTGGCATCTGCATCGTCACGAACGCCTGTGGGACAACCCCGACGGGTTTGATCCGGCGCGATGGCACAGCGAGAACGGCAAGAAATGCCAGCGCGAGGCCTATCTGCCGTTCAGCGCCGGTGCGCGGGTCTGCCCGGGGGCGGGCTTTGCCATGGTCGAAGGCCCGTTGATCCTGTCGCGTATCCTGCGCGATTACCGCATAGAGGTTGTCGGCGAAAAGCCACCTGTTCCGGTGGCACATCTGACAGTTCGTTCAAAAGACGGCATTTTGCTGCGCTTTGTCCGGCGCTAACGATATATCATCGCGGGAATAGATGCGTTAAACGAACATTCGACGGAATCAATAAGGGCCAGGATCATCATGACCACGACAGACGCACAGCGCACACAAATGGAAACAGGGCAGGGGTTTGTGGCCGCATTGGACCAGTCGGGCGGATCGACTCCCAAGGCGCTGAGCCTTTATGGCGTTGAACCTTCCGATTACTCGGGCGATGCCGAGATGTTTCAAGCCATGCACGACATGCGCGCGCGGATCATTCTGGCCGATGATTTCACCTCTGACAAAGTTCTGGGCGCGATCCTGTTCGAACGCACGATGGACAACACGATTAACGGCAAACCTGTGGCCCAACTGCTGTGGGAAGACCGCGGCGTCGTGCCTTTCCTGAAGATCGACAAAGGTCTGGAAGACGAAGCAAACGGTGTGCAGCTGCTCAAACCCATGCCCGAGCTGGACGATCTGCTGAAGCGCGCGAAAGCCGCCGGTATCTTTGGCACCAAGGAGCGGTCGGTCATCCAATCCGCCAATCCCGAAGGGATCGCGTCGGTCGTGGCGCAGCAATTCGCCGTCGCCAAAACTGTCTGCGCTGCCGGTCTGGTCCCGATCATCGAGCCAGAGGTGAATATCCATTCCGAGAGCAAGGCGGAAGCCGAAGACATCCTGAAATCCGAGCTCGAGAAGCACTTGGCCACGCTGTCGGCGGAGGAACTGGTGATGCTCAAGGTGACGCTGCCAGAAGTTGCGGGGCTTTATGACAGCCTTGCGGATCACCCCAATGTGCTGCGGGTCGTGGCGCTGTCGGGTGGGTATTCCACCGAAGACGCCTGCGCGCGTTTGACGCAAAACCCCAAGATGATCGCCAGCTTCTCGCGTGCGCTGACCGAAGGGCTGAACGTCAAGATGTCGGATGCCGAGTTCAACACGGCACTGGGCCAGAACATCAGCAAGATCTACGACGCCTCTGTCGCCTAAATTGGAATTTCCTAAATTCCGCGGGGGTTTTCTTGGGAAGAAAACCCCTAAACAATAATGCGGATCGGTTCCTGATTGCAAAAGATCACGAGCTGGCCCGCATTTTCTACAGCGTGATAACCGCGGCGTAGCAGTTCTTGCTCGAATGCGTGGCGGCCCACATATCTTTCGACATCCCTGACATTCCGCCGCACGACACACCCGCTGCGGGCAGCCTTCGAACTGAATAGGGCGAGCATCCAGCCCTCGGGCGACAATGGAGAATACTGTTGTTTGACCATGGGGTAAACTTACCCCCGCGAAGGTAAACGTTCCTTTAATGCACGCAGCACATACACGCGGATCGCAGAGGCCAGCCCCGCTTCAACGCCGCGCTCTGCATCGATCTGCGCCACCAGCGCATTGATCGGCATGTCCATCTCTTGCGCAAGGTCGCGCAATTCCTGCCAGAATTCATCCTCCAGCGAGATCGACGTACGGTGACCCCGAAGGGTCACCGAATGTTTCACCGGTCGGGCGCTCATGTGTCGCGCTTATGGGCTTCCAGATTGCGCGAGATTTGCGCCAGACGGGCTTTCAAAACCTCTTTCTGGTCCTTGCTCTGGCCGAACTGTACCGCGTTTTCATCGGCACGGGCCTTGCGCGAGGCGCGGTTGCGCTCTTTCTTGACCTTGTTGAGGTTGATGGGGGCGCTCATTCTTTGGGTCCGATCATTTGCTCCGGCCGCACCACGCGGTCGAATGTTTCGGCATCGACAAAGCCCAAGGCGATTGCTTCTTCCTTGAGCGTCGTGCCGTTCTTGTGGGCCGTCTTCGCGACTTTGGTCGCGTTGTCATAGCCAATCGTGGGGGCCAGCGCTGTGACCAGCATCAGGCTTTCTTTCATCAGCTTGTCGATACGTTCAACATTGGCCTGTGTGCCGACAACCATATTGTCCGTGAAGGCCGAGGCGCTGTCGCCCAAAAGCTGCATGGATTGCAGGACGTTATAGCTCATCATCGGGTTGTAGACGTTAAGCTCGAAATGCCCTTGCGAGCCGGCAAAGCCGACGGCGGCGTCATTGCCCATGACATGCGCACAGACCATGGTCAGCGCTTCGGCCTGCGTCGGGTTCACCTTACCCGGCATGATCGACGACCCGGGCTCGTTCTCGGGCAGGATCAACTCGCCCAGACCCGAACGCGGGCCGGACCCCAGCAAGCGCATGTCATTGGCGATCTTGAACAGCGATCCCGCCACGGTTTTCAGCGCACCCGAGAACATGACCATCGCGTCATGGGCGGCCAGCGATTCAAACTTGTTCGGCGCGGTGACAAAAGGCAGGCCGGTGATCTCGGCCATGTGCGCGGCCACGGCTTCGGCCCAGCCTTTTTTGGTGTTCAGACCGGTGCCAACGGCAGTACCGCCTTGGGCCAGTTCATAGATGTCAGGCAGGCAGGCGTTGACCCGTTCGATCCCCTTTTTCACCTGATGCGCATAGCCCGAGAATTCCTGACCCAAGGTCAGCGGTGTCGCATCCTGGGTATGGGTCCGGCCGATCTTGATGATGTCCTTGAACTCTTCGGACTTCGCGACCAAGGCGTCGTGCAGTTTTTGCAGACCGGGCAGCAGCACATCGCGGGCCTGCATGCCGATGGCTACATGCATCGCGGTAGGGAAGGTATCGTTGGACGACTGTCCCATGTTGCAGTGGTCATTGGGGTGGACCGGATCTTTCGACCCCATCTCGCCGCCCAGCATCTCGATCGCGCGGTTCGAGATCACCTCGTTCGCGTTCATGTTCGACTGGGTGCCGGAACCGGTCTGCCAGACGACCAGCGGGAAATTGTCGTCGAACTTACCCTCGATCACCTCGGTCGCGGCGGCGGTGATTGCATCGGCCAGCTTCTGGTCCAGATTGCCCTGGTTCAGGTTTTCCATCGCACAGGCTTTTTTCACGACGCCAAGGGCGCGGATGATCGGCACGGGCTGTTTTTCCCACCCGATGGGGAAGTTGATGATGGACCGCTGGGTCTGCGCGCCCCAGTATTTATCGGACGGCACTTCCAATGGGCCAAAGCTGTCGGTTTCTGTACGGGTATCGGCCATGAAAAGGCTCCTGATCTTGGGCTTATGTCTGATCAGGGTTTACCCCGCGGGCCGCAGCGGTGCAATGAGCCGATGGCGCTAACCTTGGCGACAAGGCGCGCTGACCGGTCGATTACTTGCGGAAGCTGTCCAGCGAGACAATTTCGGCGGCTTTGGGGGCTTCTTCCTCAACCTCAAGCTCGCTTTCGTCCTGCTGGGGCAGGTCTGCGTCTTCGTCCTGCTGGCCGGGTTCTTGCTGTTCGAACTTCAGGCCGAATTCCACCGACGGGTCCACAAAGGTGCGGATCGCGTCATAGGGGATATACATCGGTTCGGGCGCATCGCCAAAGTTCAACGTGACCGAGAATCCTTCCTCGGTGACCTCAAGCTTGTCGTACCAATGCTGCATGACAACGGTCATCTCGCCGGGGTAGCGGTCGGACAGCCAATCAGCCAGTTCCGCATCCGGATGAGAGGTGTCGAACGTAATAAAGAAGTGATGGTTGCCGGGCAGTCCATTGGCTGCAACGTCAAGTAATACCTGACGAATTAACCCGCGCATGGCATCGTGCATCAGATTGCCATACTCAATGCTTCGGCTCATTACTTCTCTCCGGCCTTGGTTGATGGCGATAGCATACGGCATTTCGCACCAGTGAAAAGGGGGCGCAAAAATTTATAGCAACAGGCGCCAGCAAAGGGCCAATGCAGCGCTTATCGTCATCGTCAGGACAAAGCCGAACCGCAGCCCCAGCATCAACACTCCCGCCACACCGGTCAGCACAGCGGCCAAGGGATCAAAGCTGCTCCAATCAGGCAGAGGCACGGCCAGATGCGCCATAGGCAGCACGCGTTCAAACATCACATGCAGCGCGAACCAGACTGATAGGTTGGCAATCACGCCGACGACGGCGGCGGTAATCGCGCGCAAGGCCCCCGCCAGCCGCGGCTGTGCCGAGATCGCCTCCAGATACGGGCCGGCGAGGAAAATCCATAGAAAACAGGGCGTAAACGTCACCCAAAGCGCCAGAGCCCCGGCCGAGACCGCGCCCCATGGTCCCGATTGGGCAAAACCTGCCAGCAGGGCGACAAACTCCGTCACCAGAATGAGAGGGCCCGGCGTCGTCTCGGCCAGCCCCAAGGCGTCGATCATCTGTTCGGTGGTGATCCACCCGTGATCCTGCACCACGGTCTGCGCCATATAGGCCAGCACCGCATAGGCGCCGCCAAAGGTCACCACCGCGAGCTTCGAGAAGAAGAGCCCGATCTTGAGCAGGAATTCATTCCCCACACCCCAGACAAACAGCAGCGGCGACGCCCATAGCGCGACCCAAAGCCCGATGACGCCGAATGGGCGGGCAGGGCGGTGATGTCGCACCTCAACCTCGACCACGCTGCCGTGCCCGGTGGCGCCGAAAGCGCCCCAAAGGCCAGCGCCCAGAATGATCAGCGGGAAGGGCAGACCAAAGACGAACAGAGCCACAAAAGCCAGCGCAGCCAGCACCCAACCCGCGCGCCCGTGCAACGCTTTGCGTCCCAGATTGCGCAAGGCTTGAAAGACCACGACAATGACCGCCGCCTTGATCCCCATGAACGCGGCTTGAACCAAGGGAAGCTGGCCGAAATAGGCGTAGCCAAAGGCCAGCGCCAGAATGACCGCAGCTCCGGGGAGCACAAACAAAAGCCCCGCCAACAGCCCGCCAAGGGTGCCGCGCAGCCGCCATCCGGCATAGGTCGCCAGCTGCATCGCCTCTGGCCCGGGCAATAACATGCACAAGGACAGAGCGCGCAAAAAACCGTCTTCCGAAAGCCAGCGATGACGCTCGACCAACTCTTTGTGCATCAGGGCGATCTGTGCCGCTGGCCCCCCAAAGGACAGCACCCCGATCCGCCCGAACACACGCGCCAGCAGGCCCCATTCTGGTACACTCATATCTCGCATATGCCTCTCAACATGCCCCGCGCCAGAGGTCGCAGTACCGGCCCCCGAGGTCAAGCGCGCCCGCGGCTTCCAAATGGCAATAATCCTCGCCGAAGGCAGCGCCCGATCAGCCAGTCGCACAACGGAAGAGGTGCACGCCAGGGCCACCAAGAACGTATATACAATGAGGGAGAGGTAAGTGCAGGTTTCTGTTGCCAGGTACCTGCGAACCCCGCCTTAGGTCGCTAAACGTAAGGACTTAAGTTTCAATAGTTCCGGTCGCTTACGCGGCCATCGCCATTGGAGCACGATTGTCATTTGCAATTGTACATTTTACGCCGATAACGGTGGCAGTCAGCCGAGATAAAGCAACATCTTTAGACGTTCGTCGATCCTATTTCGACCCCATGATCCGCAAATGACGGATGTTTGGTGGAGTCGCCGGGTACCGCCCCCGGGTCCGAACCGCTTATTACATGCGCGTTTATACCCATAGTCCCGAAGGACACCCCAGATATAAGGGGCGTGATTTGCTTTGCAAGGGGAAAGCTTTGAAAACGAAAGATGTCCCGCGGCTATCGGGCCGCGTCAATCTGTTTGCTGCGGCGGGCAAAGACGGTGCGGGCGAGGGCCTGGGTCTCTTCCTCAAGCAGGGACAGCCCTTGGGCGGCGGCGCCGGCGTCGCGGGTGGCGATCGCCGTGGCGATGTCACGATGGCGTGCGACGATGGCGTCGCGGGACCAAGCGGTGAAGGTGATCATGTTCATCAGCGGCTGCATCGCTTCGACAGCACCGGCGAGTTGATAGGACAGCACCGGATTGCACGCCCCATCGACCAGCGCGCGGTGAAACGCGACATCAGCCGCGCAAAAGCCCGCGTCCGACAGATCGGGGGCAGATTGCGCGGCAAGCGCGTTTTGCATCGCTTCCAGATGATGATCCTGCCTGCGTGCCGCCGACAGGGGGGCGCAGGCGCGCTCTAGCGCGAAGCGGGCCTCGCAGGCGGTCTCGAAGCTGACGTCATTCATCGACAAAAGCAGGGTAGAGGTGGTGATCTGCTGCGCTTGGGCGGCTTCAAAGCTGATGCGATTGACGAAAGCGCCGCCCGTTGCCCCCCGTTGCGTGCGGATCAACGATTGTGCCGCCAACCGCTTGAGCGCCTCGCGCACCGTCGCGCGCGAGACGTTGAACTGCGCCGACAGCTCCGCCTCGGAGGGGAGGCGTTCGTCTACAATCAGCACACCCTTGATGATGGCATCACGGATGTTCGCGGCAATATGGCTGGACAGATCAGAGGCGGTTTCTGGCGTGGAATTCATATGTCTTACATTTATGGTTTGGAAAAACTTTAATTGTCTGACATTAATTTTGCAAGATGTGAGTCGGCGGGCAACCCCACTGGCGCGCAGCTTGAACCCATGGAACCGAGGGGCCAGCCCCTCGGGCTCCCCGGAGTTTACTGGCAAAATGAAGCGGGCCCTGAACGGCGGTCCGAGACAGGAGAAATGATGTTTGATGCGTTGATGGTGAATAAGGACGAGGAATCCGGCAAGACCCATGCCGAGGTCACCCAGATCGACCTTGACCGTTTGCCCGAGGGGGATGTGACCGTTGCTGTCGAATATTCGACCGTGAACTACAAGGACGGGCTGTGCATCGGACCGGGTGGCGGCTTGGTACGCAAGTATCCCCATATTCCCGGTATCGATTTCGCAGGCACCGTGGAGGCATCGGACGATGATCGCTACAAACCCGGCGATAAGGTCGTGCTGACCGGCTGGCGTGTGGGCGAGGCCCATTGGGGCGGCTATGCGCAAAAGGCGCGTGTGAAGGCAGACTGGCTGGTGCCGCTGCCCGAGGGGCTGGATACCCGCCAGGCCATGGCCGTGGGCACGGCGGGCTTTACCGCGATGCTGTCTGTCATGGCGCTGGAGGATCACGGGCTGGTGCCAGGCAACGGGCCGGTACTGGTGACGGGTGCCGCCGGTGGTGTGGGGTCGGTCGCGGTCGCCATCCTTGCTGCATTGGGTCACGAGGTCGCCGGTGTGACGGGCCGCCCGGATACGGCGGATTATCTGAAATCGCTGGGTGCCACGCAGATCGTCGCGCGGGAAGAGCTGAACGAAACCGTTAAACGTCCGCTGGAATCCGAAACCTGGGCCGGTTGCATTGATGCCGTGGGCGGCGAGATGCTGGCGCGGGTCTTGGGGCAGATGAAATACGGCGGTTCGGTCGCAGCTGTCGGGCTTGCGGGTGGGGCAGGGTTGCCGGCCACGGTGATCCCCTTCCTGCTGCGCGGTGTGAACCTGCTGGGGATCGATTCCGTCATGCAACCCTATGACAACCGTCTGCGCGCATGGCAGCGGATCGGGAAAGACCTGCCGCTGTCCAAGCTCGAGGATATGGTCGTGCCTGCAACGCTGAGCGATCTGCCCAAGCTGGGGGCAGACATCCTGAATGGTCAGGTGCGGGGCCGTGTTGTGGTTGATGTGAACGGCTAAACCACCGGCACGACGGCTACGATTTGTCTGGCGGCGGCCCCTTGGGGTCGCCGTTTGGCGTATTTAGGGACTGGTACGGCCTTGACCTTGCGGGGTCAGCACTAGCTTTGCATCACCTTAACGCAAAGTGTGACATGTCCGACAAAAGCCCCATCCTTCTTTGGTATCGCCGCGATCTGCGGCTTAGTGATCATCCGGCCCTATCTGCCGCTGCAAACGCGGGGCGGCCCGTGATACCCGTCTTTATCAAGGACAAGAGTGTCGACGCCCTTGGCGCGGCACCGAAATGGCGTCTGGGGTTGGGGGTCGGGGCGCTGGCGGACAGTCTTGAGGGGGTGTCGAGCAGGCTGCTCTTGCGTGAAGGCGATGCGCTTGAGGTATTACAGGCTCTGATCAAGGATACGGGCGCCGGCGCCGTCTATTGGTCGCGGCTTTATGATCCGGACAGCGTGCAGCGCGACAGCAAGATCAAAGAGACCCTGTGCAACGACGGGATAGAGGCGAAATCCTTTGGCGGGCACGTTATGTTCGAACCCTGGACGGTCGAGACCAAGGCGGGCGACTGCTATAAGGTCTACACGCCGTTCTGGAACAACGTCAAAACCCGCGATGTTGAGCCGCCGCTGTCGGCACCTTCAGAACTTCCCGCGCCGGAAAGCTGGCCCGACAGTGATGCGCTGGACGGGTGGGGCTTGGGGGCTGCGATGGACCGTGGTGCCGATGTGGTGCGCCCCTTTGTCTGTCTGGGCGAAAAAGCCGCGCAGTCGCGGCTGGGGGCCTTCATGGCGCATGGGGTGGCCGACTATAAGCAGAGCCGTGACATTCCCGGCACCGATGGCACGTCGAACCTGTCCGAGAACCTGTCGCTGGGTGAGATCACCCCGCATCAATGCTGGCACGCCGCACAGCGCGCCTTGCATGACGGCAAACAGGGGGCGGAGACCTTTCTGAAAGAGCTGGTGTGGCGCGAGTTTGCCTATCACCTGATGCATCACACGCCACGGATGCTGACCGATAATTGGCGCGAGGAATGGGATGCCTTCCCCTGGAACGAGGATGAACGCCGTGCCGAGGTGAAAGCCTGGAAGCAGGGTCGCACGGGCGAACCCTTTGTCGATGCCGCTATGCGCGAGCTCTATGTCACCGGCCGCATGCATAACCGGGGCCGCATGATCGTCGCGAGCTATCTGACGAAACATCTGATGTGTCACTGGCGCATCGGGCAGAAGTGGTTTGAACATTGCCTGATCGACTGGGACCCCGCGAGCAATGCGATGGGGTGGCAATGGGCGGCGGGGTCGGGGCCGGATGCGTCTCCGTATTTCCGCGTGTTCAACCCCGAGACACAGCTGGATAAATTTGATAAGAATAGAGACTACGCCAGTCGCTGGATCGCCGAAGGGCGCGCCAATCCGCATAAGGACGCGCTTGCATTCTTTGATGCGATCCCGCGCAGTTGGCCCTTGTCGGCGGATGATGATTACCCCGAAAAGATCATCGCGCTGGACGAAGGGCGCGAACGGGCCCTTGAAACCTATAAGGGGCGAAACTTTTAACCTTTATGAAACGTGGATCTCCCACGTAATACCCATAAACCAATAAGATACGCGTCCAAGCGCATACAGGAGAGCGAATGATTTTGACCAGCACCGAAGGGCAGACTGCCCTCCCACGATATTTCTCGCGTGTTTTTGCGATGGCGCAGGAAATGCAAAACGGGCAGGTCGACTTTGTTTTGCCCGACGGGCGGTGCTTTCGCGCAACCGGAAAGAACCCGCTGCCCGTTGCGGAAATCCGTATCCATAACAATGACTTGTTCGCGCGTCTTATCAGGGAGGGTGATCTTGGTTTCAGCGATGCCTACCTTGACGAATGGTGGAGCACACCGGACCTGCAGGCCTTTATGGACGTGGCCCATGCGAATGAGGATATCTACGATTCATTCCCCGGCATGGGGTTGATCCGCAAATTTGAATCCCTGCGCTTCTGGTTGCAGCGCAACAGCAAGAAGCAAGCGCGTAAGAACATCAGCTATCACTATGATTTGGGGAATGATTTCTACAAATTGTGGCTTGATGACACGATGACCTATTCAAGCGCGCTTTTCGAGGACGGCTTTCAACAATCGCTAGAGGCGGCGCAGACCGCGAAATATGCCTCTATGGTGGATCAGATGGGAGTCTCGGCTGGGGACCATGTGCTGGAAATCGGCTGCGGCTGGGGCGGTTTCGCTGAATATGCGGCGAAGGAACGCGGGCTCAAGGTGACGTGCCTCACGATCAGCAAAGAGCAGTTTAACTACGCCAAAGAACGTATTGAAAACGCAGGCTTGGCCGATGTTGTTCAGTTCAAGCTTCAAGATTACCGTGACGAGCGTGGCACCTACGATGGTATTGCCAGCATCGAGATGTTCGAAGCCGTTGGGGAACAGTATTGGCCGTCGTATTTCAATATGTTGCACGACTGTCTTAAACCTGGATGTCAAGCGACGTTGCAAATCATCACCGTGCCGGATCGTCGCTGGAAGGTTTACAAGCGAGGCGTTGATTTCATTCAGAAATATATCTTCCCGGGGGGTATGCTGCCAAGCCCTACGGTGTTGAAGCAACAGGTTGAGAATGCCGGACTAGCCGTTGAAAAGTCTATCGAATTTGGAAAAAGCTACGACGTCACGCTGCGCCGCTGGCATACGACATTCAACGAGAAGTGGGAAGAGATCGCGCGCATGGGCTTTGACGAACGCTTCAAGCGGATGTGGGATTTCTACCTCACCTCTTGCGCGTCTACCTTTGACAGCGGCAATTGCGATGTGACACAGATTACCGTGAAGCGTCCGGCCTGAGGGCGCGTTGCTTGTAGTCTAAGGAAATCCCGATGCCGACCGCTGCCCGCCTGACAGCCGCTTTCTGCCTGGCGCTGATGGGCTTTGCCCTTTCGCGTATGATCATGCCCCTGATGCCTGAATCCACCCAGTTCGGGTATTTCATTCCCACCAATATTGCCCTCGGGCTCGCGGTCGGGTGGCGGGTCATGGGGGCACGTGCGGGCGGTGGCGTTTCCGAAGGGATCACCATCGGGCTGACCGGCGCCGTGGTTCTGGTGTTCTGGGGGCTGTTCATCCAGGCAGGCCGCGAGATGATCGAGAACGCGATGATGCACCGCTATGGCGGTGTCGGAGAGGCGCTGGTGGGCATGATTGGTATCGGTGCCGAATACTTCCTGATCATGGCAACGGTGCCGATCATCGCGGTCGTGTTGATTGGCGGTGCCGTCAGTGGCGTGATCACAAACCTTATCGACAGCAAGTTCCCTTAAGCCGATGACAGATCTTTTCCTCTATGGGTCGTTGCGGCATGTGCCGCTGCTTGAAATCGTGATGGGGCGCGCGGGGGACCGGCTTGACATCTCGCCGGACCGTTTGCCGGATCACATCGCCTTGTCCGTGGTCGAGGGGCCGTTCCCCTGCATCGTGCCGGCACCGGGCCAATCCGCCGAAGGGGTGTTGCTGCGCGGGCTGGGGCAGAACGATCTGGACCGGTTGAATTTCTACGAGGGCAGCTTTGCCTACGACTTGCAGGAAATCACGTTGGAAAGCGGCGCAAAGGCTTTGGGCTATTTCGCGCGGCCCGATCAATGGACAACACGTGACCCGTGGTCGCTGACGCAGTGGCAGGCAGACTGGGGGGCGCTCAGCTGCTTTGCCGCGCGCGAGGTGATGGATTATTTCGGCGTCTACACCGCCGACCGCGTGGCGCAGATGTTCCCGATGATCCGGTCACGGGCAGCGGCGCAGGTGAATGCGCTTCGGTCGAAACACGGGGCAGGGACGCTGGACGGCGAGGTCCGGATCGACCGGATTGACCGCGCCTATACCAATTATTTCGCGCTGAACGAATATCACCTCGCGCACGAGCGTTTCGACGGCACGATGACCGATGTGCTGGAGCGTGCGGTCTTCGTGGCGACCGATGCCGCGTTGGTGCTGCCCTATGATCCGGTGCGGGATCGGGTGATGCTGGTAGAGCAGCTGCGCATGGGGCCGGTGGCGCGGGGGGATCGCGCGCAGTGGCAGCTTGAACCCATCGCGGGCCGTGTTGATCCGGGCGAAAGCCCCGAAGACGCCGCGCACCGCGAAGCGCAGGAAGAAGCGGGTCTGACCCTGCGCAAGCTTGAAAAAATCGCGGAAGTCTATGCCTCCCCGGGGGATTCTACGGAATTTTTCTATATCTATCTGGGCCTTGCCGATTTGCCCGATGATAGCACCGGCGTGAACGGGCTTGAGGCCGAAAACGAGGATATCCGGTCCCATCTCATCGGCTTTGATGCGCTGATGACAATGGTAGACCAGCTTGAAGCTGCCAATGCGCCGCTGGTGATTGCCGCTTACTGGCTTGCGCGGCATCGGGAACGCTTGAGGTTGGAAGCGCCCGCCGCTACACCGGATGTAACTTGATTTAGGAGCATCCCATGCACGTCGCATCTGATCTGGCGCAGGCCATTGGCAACACCCCTCTTATTCGTCTGCGCAAGGCGAGCGAGGAAACCGGCTGCGAGATATACGGCAAGGCAGAATTCATGAACCCCGGCCAGTCGGTCAAGGACCGTGCCGCGCTGTTCATCATTCAGGATGCCATCGCCAAGGGCACGCTGAAACCCGGCGGTACGATTGTCGAAGGCACGGCAGGCAACACCGGTATCGGGCTGGCACTGGTCGGCGCATCGATGGGGTTCAAAACCGTGATCGTCATTCCTGAAACGCAAAGTCAGGAAAAGAAAGACATGCTGCGCCTTGCCGGGGCCGAACTGGTGCAGGTGCCCGCGGCGCCCTACCGCAACCCCAACAACTTTGTGCGCTACTCGGAACGGCTCGCCAATGAACTGGCGCGCACCACGAATGAAGGGGTGATCTGGGCCAACCAGTTCGACAACGTCGCCAACCGTCAGGCGCATATCGAAACCACCGGCCCCGAGATCTGGGAGCAGACCGGCGGCAAGGTGGACGGATTCTGCTGTGCGGTGGGATCTGGCGGCACGCTGGCCGGGATCGGCATGGCGTTGCAGCCCAAGGGCGTGAAGATCGCGATTGCCGACCCGGACGGGGCCGCGCTGCATAACTATTACACCAAGGGCGAACTGGTCGCCGAAGGCGGATCAATCGCTGAAGGTATCGGTCAGGTCCGCATCACCAAGAACCTCGAAGGGTTCACGCCCGATTTCAGCTACAACGTCTCGGACGCAGAGGCGCTGCCCTATGTCTTTGATCTGCTGCAACACGAAGGGCTTTGCCTTGGGGCGTCGTCGGGTGTGAACGTCGCCGGTGCGGTGCGTCTGGCCAAGGATATGGGGCCGGGGCATACAATCGTGACGATCCTGTGCGACTTTGGCACGCGCTATCAGTCGAAACTGTTCAACCCCGACTTCCTGCGCGAAAAGGATCTGCCGGTGCCCGCTTGGCTGGACCGCGCCCCACAATCCATTCCCGGCGTCTTCGAAGACCAATGATCGCGACGCTCAGGGGGCTTCTGGCCTGCGGTCTTCTGGCGCTTTGCCTGACGACCGCGGCTTTCGCGCAGACCGACGTCGAAGAAACGGCGGAGCAATGGGATAGTGTTGCGGTCAAAGCGGAACAATCGGTTGAAGAGGCCGACACACCGACTTCCGAACTCGACAGCCTGCGCGGGCGTATCGTCAACTACCGGTCCGAGTTCGAGGCCGCGCGCACGCTGAACGCTGAACGTATCGCTGCGCTGCGCGACCAGCTTGCCGCCTTGGGCACAGCGCCCGAGGGCGAAAATGCCGAACCCGAAGCGCCAGAGGTGGCCAAGACCCGCGCCGACATCAACCAGCAGCTGAACACCCTGCTGGCCCCCGTGCAGATCGCAGAGCGCGAGTTTCTGCGCGCGGACGGGCTGGTGCGCGAGATCGACAAGATCATTCGCGAACGTCAGACCGAACGGCTGCTCCGCACCACGCCGTCGCCGCTGAACCCCGTCTATTGGGGCCCCGCGCTGGTCGAGATGCAGGATGCCTTTGCCGCTTTCTGGCAGGAAAGTGCTGAACAGGATACGGACAGCGCGCTGAATACGTTGGAAAACAACCTGCCGACCGTTTTCTTCGCAGGTATTGCCGGCTTGCTTTTGCTGTTCCGCGGTCGTGTCTGGGCGATGAAGATTGCGCATACCCTGCGCGTTCATCAGGCGCGCGGCATGGGGATCTGGCGCTTTGTCGTCTCCCTGTTGCGCATCCTGTTCCCGCTGGTGGGGCTCTACCTGCTGACAATCGCGGCACGGCAATCGGGTTTTCTGGGCACACGCGCGACACAGGTCGTTGAATTGCTGCCGCTGATCGGCCTGCTTATCTTCGGGTTCCGCTGGGTGTCCGAACGGGTCTTTGCCCGCGAAGAAGACGAAGCGCTTTTGCCGCTGTCTGCACAGCAACGTAAATCCGCACGGCTCTACGTGAACGCGATCACCTTCGTGATGATCCTGTCTATCGTGGCGCTGACGGTGCTTGAAATCGGTGACCCCAGCTTGGCGACACGCGCGGTGGTGCAATTCCCGCTGGCGGTGCTGACCAGCCTCGCGCTGTTCCAGATCGGTCGGATCCTGCGCAGCTACCGTGAACCCGAAGAGGATACGCCAGACGCCGATGGCATGACCAAAGCATCGTCCCATGCGCGGGTTGTACGCAGTGCCGGGCTGGGGGCTATTGCGGTCTCTGTGGTGGCACCGTTGCTGTATGCCTTTGGCTATCAGGATCTGTCGGATGCGATCCTGCGTCCCTATGTGACGACACTGGCGGTGCTGGGGCTGGTCATGGCGCTGCAACGCTTTTCTGCGGATGTCTATGGCGCGATCACGGGGCAGGGCATTGCCGCACGCGAAGCGCTGATGCCGCTGTTCTTCGGTCTGATTTTGCTGTTGTTGGCCATGCCCGTGCTTGCGCTGGTCTGGGGCGCACGGGTCGCGGACCTGACCGAGTTATGGGCCGCATTCTCGCGCGGGTTCACCATCGGGGAAAGCCAGATCTCGCCGTCGAACCTGCTGGCCTTCGCGGTGATCTTTGCGATCGGCTATCTGCTCACGCGGCTGCTGCAAGGGGCGCTGCGCAGCAATGTCCTGCCCAAGACCAAGATCGACATCGGCGGGCAGAACGCGCTGCTGTCGGGGCTGGGCTATGTCGGTATCTTTCTTGCCGCGCTGGCCGCGATCACGGGGGCGGGCATTGACCTTAGCTCGCTTGCCATCGTTGCCGGTGCGCTGTCGGTCGGTATCGGTTTCGGTCTGCAGAACATCGTGAGCAACTTCGTCTCGGGGATCATCCTGCTGATTGAACGCCCCATTTCCGAAGGCGACTGGATCGAGGTCGGTGGCAAGTCCGGCTATGTGCGCGATATTTCGGTGCGGTCCACGCGGATCGAAACCTTTGACCGCACCGATGTCATTGTCCCGAACGCCGATCTTGTCAGCGGTACGGTGACCAATTTTACCCGTGGCAATACCGTGGGGCGGGTCATCATCTCGGTCGGGGTGGCCTATGGCACCGATACCCGCCGCGTCGAAGCGATCTTGCGCGAGATCGCAGAGGACCAGCCGCTGGTGCTTGCGAACCCCGCGCCGAATGTGCTGCTGGTGCGTTTCGGGGCCGACGCGCTGGAGTTCGAGATCCGTGCCTTCCTGCGGGACGTGAATTGGATGATGTCGGTCAAAAGCGATATCAACCACGCCATCGTCGAACGCTTTGCCGCCGAAAACATCGAGGTGCCCTTTCCCCAGCGGGACGTATGGCTGCGCACCCGCGCGGGCGAAAAACCCTCTAAGCAGGATGGAGAGGACAGTTGAACGAGCCGATCTACCTCACCGACGCCTATGCCCGCGACAGTGCCGCCAAAGTCATCGCCATCACCGACGAGGGCGGGATCGTGCTGGACCGGACGGTGTTCTATCCCACGGGCGGCGGGCAACCAGGGGACAGCGGTTGGCTGAACTGGGACAAGCAGCGCATGCCGATTGCGACAACGGTCAAGGGGCTGGACGGGTCCATCATTCTGGTTCCGGCCGAGCCCGAGGAAATCCCCCTGCCGGGCACCCATGTCACGCAAAAGCTGGATTGGGATCGCCGGCACCGGCATATGCGGGTGCACAGCCTGCTGCATCTGTTGTCCGTGGTCGTGCCGTTCCCCGTGGTGGGAGGGCAAATCTCGGCCACGCATGGGCGGCTCGACTTTGACCTTGCCGATGCGCCAGAGGATCGCGACGGCATCGAGGACGCGCTGGCGTCCTATATCGCGCAGGATTTGCCGATTACGGATCACTGGATCACCCAAGAGGAACTGCAAGCCGCGCCTGAGTTGGTCAAGACGTTATCCGTCGCACCGCCGGTCACGGCGGCCAACGTGCGTCTGGTGCAAATCGGAGAGGGTGACGCATGGATCGACCTGCAGCCTTGCGGCGGTACCCATGTTGCCCGCACCGGAGAGATTGGCGCGGTACGCCTTGGCAAGATTGAGAAAAAGGGGCGCGGCACCCGCCGGATCTACGTCCATCTCGACAGCTGAACGGCGCATTGAAATCTTGTTGAATTTCGCGCGTTTTACCCCTTGCACCCCGCCCGCAGGTCACGTTAAACACCCCCTCAATGGACAGGTGGCCGAGTGGTCGAAGGCGCACGCCTGGAAAGTGTGTAGGCGGGAGACCGTCTCCAGGGTTCGAATCCCTGTCTGTCCGCCATACCCCCCTTACGATATATTCCGCCTCTACGGTGATCGGTTCCGACGCCCCGAACGGGTCGCCAGATGCCCGTTGGTTCGGGCGGGTCGATGACGGGTTACCTGAGCCTTTTCGCGGTCGCCTTTCTTGCAGCGACGATTCTACCGATGCAATCCGAAGCGTTGCTGGTCGGGCTGATGATCCATGGTCAGCACGGGGTTCTGGGGTTGCTGGCGGTTGCCACGGTGGGCAATGTCTTGGGGTCGGTGGTGAATTGGGGGCTGGGGCATGCGGTGCTGCGGTTCCAGCACAAGCGCTGGTTTCCTGCGTCCCCGTCGCAAATGGCGCGGGCCGAGATGTGGTACGCGCGCTATGGCCGCTGGTCGCTGCTGGTCAGCTGGTTTCCGGTTGTCGGCGATGCGCTGACCGTTACCGCAGGGGTGTTAAGAGAGCCGCTGTGGTCCTTCGTCGCAATCGTCGGCATCGGCAAAGCATTGCGCTATGGGGTGCTGGCCTGGGTGACGCTCGTGTGGATAGGCTGAACGAAAGAGATCGAATAGCACGTTGTCTTGAAACGAAAAAAGCGCCCGAGGGCGCTTTGTTTCCGTGGTCGTCGTCTGGCGCTTAGCCGCCCCAGTTACGTACCTGACCGCAATCCATATGCACGAAGTTGGAACCGGAATAGCGACCAACGCCGCCACCGTTACAGGCAATCGCCGCACGTGCCATCTGGTTAACCGAACGCGATGCCAGACGCAGGTCAGCCGCCTGACCACGCATATGGAGGGAGTTCTTGGCCACACCGCGCGATCTGGAACGCAGCATCGCGTTGGTCTGCGGGCTGCGGTAGCCGGATAGAAGCATATAGGGCTCGGACACATCCAGAAGGTTATGCGACGCGGCCATAATGTCCACGGTGCGCAGGTCCATCGATTTGACGCCATCGGTACGCCAGTCACGCATGAAATAGTTCAGCTCGGATACGGCATCTTTTATGTAGTTGCCTTCGATCCAATAGATCATGTCGATGCGTTCGCCGGTCCGGCCGGAATACATCTTGATGCGACGAATATCGCCGGCCCCACGCAAAAATCCTGCTGCGTTTGCGAAGGTCGGTGCCGCTGCTACGGCTGTCGCTGCGAATGCGCCCAATACGGAGCGCCGGGTCATGCCCGAAGTGCTCTTACCAGTCATTGATTGTATGTCCCGTCTTCTGCCTTTGGTTCCATGATGTTACACGGAGTTTTCCATCGATCCCCAGATGCAACAATTTATGGCATAGCGCGATTCTTGAACCAAGTGCTGAATCGAAAAGGTTCCATCCATCAACAAATTTAGGCGAATTTTTGCGCAACCCTTAGTTGGTTGTTCATTTTTGCCACAGGGGCGATGCCGATAAGCATCAATTTATCCTTAGTTTTCAGTTCACGGGCATTGTTATTGGACAAGAGCATAGGGTTCCCTGCCTATCTAGGAAATCCAAAGCTCACCGATTTCGGGGGAATCAATGACTCGTATTTTAAGCATTCAATCTCGGAAATTTCGCCGCATGGCCGGTTTTCTGGGGGCTGCTGCCACAGCTCTGACACTCTTTACCGCGCCGCAACCCGCTTTTGCGCAGGTGACCGCGTTCAAACAGGCCGTTGCCGAAGCCGCCGCGCGGGATGAGGATATCGCCGCCTACTACCGGACCCACGGCTATGCGCCGATCTGGACCGAAGCGACAGAGACACAGCGCGCCCGACGTGCCGCACTTATGTCAGCGATCCGCGCGGCTGATTTGCACGGGCTGCCCGTCGCACGCTATGACCCTCAAGGGCTGATGGAAAAGCTCAAAAACGCGCAGACCCCGCGGGATCGCGGGCTGGCCGAGGTCGAGATGACGCGCGTTTTCCTGCAATACGCCCGTGATCTGCAAACCGGTGTGCTGGTGCCGTCGCGCATTGATCCGTCCATCGTGCGCGAAGTGCCATACCGCGACCGTCAGAGCTATATCACCGATTTCATCTCCTCCGATCCCACGCCGTTCCTGCGCAATCTGCGCCCGCGGACGATGGAGTATAACGCCCTGATGCGTGAAAAGCTGCGGATGGAGCATTTGCTGACCCAAGGCGGTTGGGGCCCCGCGGTGCCTGCATCCTCGCTCAAGCCCGGGGCGCAAGGCACGCAAGTGGTCGCGCTGCGCAACCGATTGATGTCGATGGGGTATCTGAAACGTTCTAACGTGATGACCTATGACGCCACGTTGCAAGAGGCGGTGCGCAGCTTTCAAAAAGATCACGGGCTGAATGAGGACGGCGTTGCCGGCTCCGGCACCATGGCCGAGATCAACAAGAGCGTCGAGACGCGGCTGCAATCCGTCATCGTCGCGATGGAGCGTGAACGCTGGTTGAACAAGGAACGCGGCGCACGTCACGTGCTGGTCAATATCCCCGCCTTCACTGCGTCCGTCGTCGACAACGGGCAGGTCACCTTCGAGACACGCTCGGTCGTGGGAGCGAACCAATCGGACCGCCTGACGCCTGAATTCTCGGATGTGATGGAATATATCGTCATCAACCCGACCTGGACGGTGCCGCGGTCGATCGTGACCAAGGAATATCTGCCGTCGATGCAGCGCAACCCCAATGCCGCGGGTCATATCGATCTGATCGATAACCGCGGCCGGATCGTCAGCCGTGGGTCGGTGAACTTTAGCCGTTATACAGCGCGTACCTTCCCCTATGGCATGCGCCAAAAGCCGGGTCGGACCAATGCGCTTGGGTTGGTGAAGTTCATTTTCCCCAACAAATACAACATCTACCTGCACGACACGCCCTCCAAGAGCCTGTTTGACCGCGACGTTCGTGCCTTTAGCCACGGCTGCGTGCGGCTCGCCGATCCGTTTGATTTCGCCTATACGCTGCTGGCCCCGCAGGCGGCTGATCCTGTCGCCTATTTCAAACGGCAACTGGCCACAGGCCGCGAGACTTTCGTCCATCTGGATACCGAAGTGCCGGTCCACATCATCTACCGCACCGCCCTCACCACACCGCGCGGCCATACGCAGTATCGCGCCGATATCTATGGTCGCGATGGCCGTATCTGGGATGCGCTAAGCAAGGCGGGGGTGGCATTGGGCGCGGTTCAGGGTTAACTCGTCCCTGACAAGGGGAGACCGCACATGACCTACACCATCCAACAGATCGCCGACGCGCTTGGCTTGCCAGCGGTCGGCGATACCTCCATTTTGATTGCCAAACTGGCAGAGCCGGCAGACGCGGGCCCCGACGATCTCGCGCTCGCCATGAGCCCCAAATACGCACAATCGCTCTCTGACGGATCGGCCCGCGCGGCGATGCTCTGGCCCGATGCCGATTGGCAAGAGATGGGGTTGAAGGCCGCCATCCTGCCGGACCGTCCGCGCTTTGCCATGTCGGGACTGACCCGCATGATGGATCCGGGGCAGGGGTTCGGGGCTGGCATCCACCCCTCTGCCGTTATTGATGAGACTGCCGAACTGGCCGAGCACGTCTCTGTCGGGCCATTGGCGATTGTGGCGGCGGGCGCGAAAATCGGCGCTGGTTCTGTCATCGGGCCGCAGTGCTACATTGGGACAGACGCGGTTCTGGGTAAGAACGCCTATCTGCGCGATCACGTCAGCATCGGCGCGCGGGTGCGCATCGGCGATGATTTCATCGCGCAACCGGGCGCGCGGATCGGCGGCGACGGGTTTTCGTTCGTGACGGCTGAGCCCAGCACGGTGGAACAGACCCGCAAGACCCTTGGTGATCGCGGCGACACAAAAGCGCAACAATGGACCCGTATTCACACCCTTGGAAGTGTGACCATCGGGAACGACGTGGAATGCGGTATGAACTGCACGGTTGACAGCGGCACCATTCGCAACACCGCGATTGGCGACGGCAGCAAGCTCGATAACCTCGTGCATCTGGGGCATAACGTTGTGGTCGGCAAAAACTGTCTGCTGTGCGGGCAGGTCGGTATCGCCGGTTCCGTGACCATCGGCGACAACGTCGTGCTGGGTGGTCAGGTGGGCGTCAGCGACAATATCACCATCGGCGACGGGGTAATCGCGGGCGGCGGCACCAAGATCCTGTCCAACGCGCCCGCGGGCCGGTCGTTGCTGGGCTATCCCGCGACAGAGATGGGCAAGCAGATCGAAGGCTACAAAGCGCTGCGCCGTTTGCCGCGCTTGCTTCGCGATGTGGCGGCGTTAAAATCCCAGATGGGCACCTCCAAAGACAGTGAGACAAGCTAGGGCCGATGCATGGCCCGTTCTGACGGAGACTTAGGATGAACATCAAAGATCAGGTCATCAGCATTATCGCCGATCAAGCGTTTCTGACGCCATCGGATGTCACCATGAACAGCACGCTCGAAAGCCTTGGCATCGACAGCATGGGCATCGTCGAAAGCATCTTCGCGATTGAAGAGACATTCGACGTATCGGTGCCGTTCAACGCGAACCAGCCGGACGCCACGGGGTTCGATATCTCTAGCGTGGCCAGCATTGTCGCAGGGGTGGAACGGCTGCGCGCCGAGCAGGCCTGACGCGTGAAACGTGTCGTGATTACGGGTGCGGGCACGGTCAATCCGCTTGGGTTGAACGTGCCCGATACGCTTGCGGCCATGCGCAACGGGGTGTGCGGAATCGGGCCGCTTGATTTCCGCGACGTGGACCGGCTGTCGATCAAGATCGGCGGTCAGGTCCATGGGTTTGACGGCGAAAGCCAGTATAACCGCCAGAAAATCGCGCTGTATGACCGGGTCACCC
>Ga0207880_1000021_pt1 | contig 86885 bp, 91 predicted proteins | sample MalvirmetagMSP91_FD_184226 | JGI IMG/M metagenome (GOLD analysis project Ga0207880, IMG submission 184226) | Marine viral communities from the Deep Pacific Ocean - MSP-91 (SPAdes) | ecosystem: Environmental > Aquatic > Marine > Oceanic | place: Pacific Ocean | collected 2011-04-27
AGGCCATGGGCATGCTCAACCACCATTTCGCAGCAGCCGCCTGATCGGCGCAGAGCGACAGCCTACCTCTGACTGCCGCCAATCTTTGCAACAGAGCCCCTCGCTGCAGTATCAGGCGACGGCGCCGATTTGCTCGGGACAACCGCTCGAGGTTATCCTCGAGCGCTCGGGAAACAGCCTCTTCGGAGCCGTTCGAAGTGGGTACTGGAGCTGTTTCGGTCATAGGATCGTGTGTCGGGATGCGATGGGACTGGCAAGATTTCGAACAAGCGGTGAGTGTGTAGGTACAGCAAGAAGAACCGGCGCGCGGGGACGTTTCCCCCGACGGGCTACGCTGCGGGGACCATCTCCTTGAGCGGTACGCTTGCGTCGGCCAATCGGGTCGGGCTCAGTACCGCACCTGTGGCGACGAGCGCCCGCCCTTGCACGTAGTCCTTGGTCGAATTGACGCAGTCGAGCGCGATCACGCGGCTGGCGCGCAGATAGACGATCGAGAAGCTGCGTGCCGCCCGGTCGCCACGGACGACGGTGGCATCGAAACCAGTGGAAAGCCCGATGGTCTGGAGCTTCAGATCATACTGATTGGACCAGAACCAGGGCACCGCGTCATAGGCTTCGAACTCGCCCATCAGCGCCTTGGCCACCGTCGCCGCCTGGTCGTTCGCGTTCTGAACCGATTCCAGCCGGATCACCGCTCCGTCTGCATACCGGTTGGCATGCGCCGCACAGTCGCCCAAGGCATAGACGTCATCGAGACTGGTGCGGCAGAACTCGTCGACCCAGACCCCGTTTGCGCTTCTCGCCCCTGCGGTGACCAATGGTGCGACCGCCGGAACGATGCCGATTCCGACGATGACCATCTCGCCGGCGATCGTCGAACCGTCTGCCAACCGGACACCGCACGCGGCACCCGCTTCTTCGTCGATGCATTCGATCGACACGCCTGTACGCAGATCGACGCCGTGCGACCGGTGCTCCTCCTCGTAGAACCGCGACAGTTCCTCGCCAGCGACGCGCGCGAGAACGCGGTCCTGCGCCTCGAGCACGGTGACGGGTTTGCCAAGCTTGGTGAGCACCGCCGCGGCTTCAAGGCCGATATAGCCGCCACCGATCACGATCACGCGAGTCACCGACGGCAGTTCGGCGATCAGGCGGTCGACGTCGGCGCGAGAGCGGACGGCGTGAACACCACGCAGGTCGTGCCCGGAACACGTCAATCGACGCGGCTGCCCACCGGTCGCCCAGACGAGCTTGCCGTAGGAAATCGTCGTGCCATCGGAAACCTGCAGCGTCCGAGCGGCGGGATCCACCGCGTCAGCCCGCCGTGACAGCAGGAGCGTGACGTCGCGGACAGCCCAGAATTCAAGCGGCCGGATCAACAGTCGATCGAACGTCTTCTCGCCCGACAGATATTCCTTCGAAAGCGGCGGTCGTTCATAAGGCGGATCGCCCTCGTCGCCCAGCAACGCGATCGACCCTTGGAACTTGCGCTGGCGAAGCGCGATGGCGAGCTGGGAACCGGCATGTCCCGCGCCGACGATCACCACGTCGAAGTGGCGAGGGTCGCTCCGCATCATCGTGCCGCGCCTCCAAGTCGCGCGGCGTGCCAACGCAGATGATCCGCCATGAAGCTCGAGATGAAGTAATAGCTGTGATCGTATCCGGCCTGGCGCCGAAGCGTCAGCGGAATACCGGCCTCGCGACACGCATTCTCGAGGAGATCGGGCCGCAGCTGCTCGGTCAGGAACTGATCATCCGTTCCCTGATCGACGAGGATGACGGGCACGCGCGCGCCGTCCTCGATCAGGGCGACGGCATCGTGTGATCGCCAGGTGGCGCGGTCGTGCCCGAGATAACCGCGGAGCGCCTTGATTCCCCACGGCACCTGGGTCGGCGCCACGATGGGTGCGAAGGCGCTCACCGATTGAAAGCGGCCCGGCTCGGACAAACCTATGGTCAGCGCACCGTGGCCGCCCATCGAATGGCCCATGATCGCCTGGCGCGACGGATCGCCGGGAAACCGGTCGAACACGAGCGTGGAGAGTTCCTCGAAATAGGATCTCATCCGATAGTTCGCCGAAAACGGGGGTTCGGTCGCGTCGACGTAATAACCGGCACCCAGGCCGAAATCGTAGCTGCCGAGAGGATCGTCGGGGACATTCTGGCCGCGCGGACTGGTATCGGGTGCCACGAAGATGAGGCCGAGCTCCGCGCACGCCCTGCGGTACTCGCCCTTCTCGGTCACGTTGGCGTGCGTACAGGTGAGGCCCGACAGAAACCATACCACCGGCAGTGTCTGTCCCGCCGGATGGGCGGGAACGAACACCGAAAAGGTCATGTCGGTGCCGGTCGCCGAGGAGGGGTGGCGATAGACGCCCTGGACGCCGCCAAAGGCCAGGTTGGTGCTGACCTCCTCCACCGGTCAGTTGCCGTCGCCGAAGGCATAGCCGCACACTCTGTTGCCGCCTGGGTCCCGAAGATAGGCCGCATGGGCCCCGGGCAGATGCCTGCGTTGTCCTGGCGCGCCCTCGTCGGTGCCGCCGGCCGCGAGCCCCGCCGCTTGAAAGGCGTCGACGCCCCGGGTCGCTTCCGCCGCGAACCCGATCGTCACGCCGCTTGACGACGCCTCGCCGGTACCGGGCCGCACGACCGGGAACGCGGGCTTGTTCCTGTCCCAAGGCATCCTCTCGTCGTCGAACGGGCCGAGGATCTTCCACCCGAGGGGAGACAATGCGGCATCGTAGAACCTCGCCGAGGCATCAAGGTCCCTGGCCCGGAGCATCGCGCGAGTGAAGATCCCATCCCCTGAAATGACCGCCACACTCAGTCTCCTGTCGACCGCGCGGACTTAGCCACGCGTTCGAATACCGTGGTACCCGTCAGCCCTCGGGGGCGATCGTGACGCGCAGACCGTCGAGCTCGCTGGAAAAAGGCAGCTGGCAGGACAATCGCGATGTCGCGACGCGATGATCCGAACTGTCGAGCAGATAGTCTTCATCCGGCTTCATCGGCGGCAGACGGTCGCTATCGGCCGGATCGACCTGAACGTGGCAGGTGGCGCACGACAGGCAACCGCCGCACTGGGCGAGCAGTTCGTCGATTCCGGCGTCCCGGATGAGCTCCATGACCGACAGTCCGTCGATCCCCTCCACCTCGATGACTTCGCGCTCGCGCGTCGTGACGAAGAAGCTGGCCATGTCAGTAGACCACCACGCTACGAATGCTCTGCCCTGCGTGCATCAAGTCGAATCCCCTGTTGATTTCTTCAAGGCCGAGGACGTGCGTGATCATCGGGTCGATCGCGATCTTCCCCTGCATGTACCAGTCGACGATCTTGGGCACGTCGGTCCTGCCCTTCGCCCCGCCGAACGCAGTGCCGCGCCAGTTGCGCCCGGTGACGAGCTGGAATGGCCGCGTCGCGATCTCCTTGCCGGCTTCGGCGACGCCGATGATGATGCTGGTGCCCCAGCCGCGATGACATGCCTCCAGCGCGGTCCGCATCACTTCGGTATTACCCGTGGCGTCGAAGGTGTAATCGGCGCCGCCGTCGGTCAGTTCGAGGAGCTTTGCGATCGTCTCTTCGCGGCTCAGGCCCTTGGAGTTGAGGAAGTCGGTCATACCGAACTTGCGGCCCCATTCCTCGCGATCGGGATTGATATCGACGCCGATGATCTTGCCCGCGCCGACCATCCTCGCGCCCTGGATGACGTTGAGCCCGATCCCGCCGAGCCCGAACACCACGACATTGTCGCCCGCCTGGACCTTGGCGGTATTGGTCACCGCACCGACGCCGGTCGTGACGCCGCAGCCGACGTAGCAGCTGGTCTGGAACGGCGCGTCCTGGCGGATCTTGGCGACGGCGATTTCGGGCAGGACAGTGAAGTTCGAGAAGGTCGAGCAGCCCATGTAGTGGAAGATCGGCTGGCCCTTGTAGCTGAACCGGCTCGTCCCGTCGGGCATCAGCCCCTTCCCCTGCGTGGCACGGATCGCCGTGCACAGGTTCGTCTTGCCCGACAGGCACGATTTGCACCGGCGGCATTCCGGTGTGTAGAGCGGGATGACATGGTCGCCCGGGGACACGCTGGTGACGCCCGCCCCCACCTCGCGCACGACGCCCGCGCCTTCATGACCGAGAATCGAGGGAAACAGTCCTTCGCTGTCAAAGCCATCGAGGGTATAGGCGTCGGTGTGGCAGATCCCCGTCGCCATGATCTCGACGAGCACCTCGCCCGCCTTCGGTCCCTCGAGATCAACCTCGACGATCTCCAGCGGCCTCTTGGCTTCGAACGCGACGGCTGCACGCGACTTCATCAAATTCTCTCCATTTCATAATCGAGACGACCGGCCTCGCGACCGGCGGCGCTTTCTGGCAGCGATGACGGCGTCAGTCCCAGTTTTCGGAACAGGTCCGCATCGGCGCCGGCTCCGGCGTTGCTCGTGGTGAGCAGCCGATCGCCGGTGAAGATCGAATTGGCGCCGGCCAAGAAGCAGAGCGCCTGCGTGGCATCCGACATGCTTTCGCGACCTGCCGACAGCCGGACCATCGACCTCGGCATCGCGATGCGGGCGACGGCGACGGTGCGGACGAACTCGATGTCGTCGATCCGCACCTGCTGCGAAGTCGATAGCCGGTCACCCAACGCCGTCCCCGCGATGGGAACGAGCGCGTTCAGCGGAACGCTCTGCGGTGGTTCGGGCAAGGAGACGAGCGCGTGGATGAATGCCACGCGGTCTTCCCGGCTCTCCCCCATGCCGAGAATGCCTCCGCAACAGACGGCGATGCCGGCGGCGCGAACGCGCTCGAGCGTCTCGAGCCGATCCTGGAAGGTCCGCGTCGTGATGACGCGATCGTAATATGCGGGGCTGGTGTCGATGTTGTGGTTGTAGAAATCCAGGCCCGCGCCTGCAAAGCGCTCCGCCTGTCCGTCATCGAGCATGCCCAAGGTCATGCAGGTCTCCAGGCCCAGCGCCTTGACCTCCGCCACCATGGCAAGCAGCGCGGGCATGTCGCGTTCCTTCGGACTCCGCCAGGCCGCGCCCATGCAAAACCGCGTCGAACCGGCCGCCTTGGCCGCGCGAGCAGCGGCGACTACGGCGTCGGCGCTCGCCAGCCTCTCGGCCTTCAGCCCCGACTTCGCCTTGATCGATTGGCTGCAATAGCCGCAATCCTCAACGCATCCCCCGGTCTTGATCGACAGCAGGGTCGATAGCTGGACTTCGTTCGCCGCATGATGTCGGCCATGCACGTCGTGCGCACGAGCCACCAGGTCGAGAAACGGAAGCTCGAAAAGCCCGCGGATCGCCTCGAGCGACCAATCCGTCGACGCACCGGTCATTTCGCCATGCATCCCCCGTCGACGACCAAGGTCGCACCGGTCACGAAATCCGACGCCCGCGAGGCGAGATACACCGCGGTGCCCTTGATCTCGTCGGCCTCGGCGATCCGCCCTGCCGGCGTGAAACCCTGCGTCGCGGCGAGAAAATCTGGATCGTCATAGGGACCCAATGCCGTGCGGAAGAAGCCGGGACAGATCGCGTTCACGGTGATGCCGTGTGGCGCATATTCGAGCGCTAGTTCGCGCGTCAGATTGACGACAGCTCCCTTGGTCGCAGCATAGGCCGGTAGCGGCGCGACGCTCGAACTTCCCGCCAGACCCCACATCGAAGCGACATTGACGACTTTCCCGCTGTGGCGTGGCAACATGCGGTTCAGTCCTGCGCGTGCGCAATGGAAGACACCGTGCAGGTTCACTGCGGTCACCTTATGCCAGACATCGGTGGGGCAATCGTGAAGGGGCGCGGGCACGGTGTCCGCGATCCCCGCATTGTTAACCAGGATGTCGAGCCGCTCGAATCCGCGGTCGAACTCGGCGAAGGCTGCTTCGACCGCCGCCTCGTCGCCGACATCGACGACGATCTCAATGGACTGCCGTCCGCCGGTTCGGATCGCGGCGGCCGTCGCTCCCAATCCCGCCGCGTCGATGTCCATAACCGCGACGTCGGCGCCCGCTTCCGCGAGCCCGACCGCGATCGCGCGCCCCAGCCCGCCAGCGGCGCCGGTGACGATCGCCGTACGGCCGGTAAGACGGAACATCGCCGACAAATCAGTCATCGAAGCCTCGCCGGTTGATCGTGATGCTCTCACCGCTGGGCGAGTCCTAGAATGTCGCGCGCTTCGGCGGGGGACGTCGGCTGCAGTCCTAGCGCCTTGGCGATGCCCACCGTGCGCTCGACGAGCATCTCGTTGGTCGCGAGCACGCCCTTGCTGAAATAGTTGTTGTCCTCGAGGCCTACGCGGACATGACCGCCCAACAGCATCGCCTGCGTGGTCGCGGGCAATTGCGCCGGCCCGATCGCCGATACGCAGAAGATCGATTGCGGCGGAAGCGCCGCGACCATCGCGGTCAGCACGTCGTGACTGTAAGGCATCGCGCCCTGGAAGCCCTTGTCGGCGCCGAGGACCATGTTGATGTAGTAAGGCGGCTTGTCATAGCCTTTCTGGATCAGGCGGGTGACGTCCTGCAGGATGTGGTTCGGCGCGAAGACTTCCCACTCCGGTTTTATGCCACGATCGGTCATGCGCTTGACGAGCGTCTCGCAACGGCTAGGCGGCGTGATAACGAGAATTTCCTTCCCGCCGTGCACATCCACGAACGTCATGCCGTCGAATGTGGCCATTTCGGCACCGGCCTCGCAACCCTTCAATCGTTCCTCGAAGCTGGACTCGTAAAGGCCGTCCTGGCGCTCGATGAGCATGTCGCCGCTGGAGCCGCCGCCGGTCGAGTTGTTGATGACGATGTCGCATTTGGCTCGAATGCGCTCGTTGATGTCGCGGTAGATGTCGGCGTTGCACGTCGCGCCGTCATCGGGCCGACGCGCGTGCAGGGCCGCGATGCACGCGCCCGCCTTGAAGCTCTTGTACACCGACTCGGCGATCTCGCCCGGTTGCGTGGGCAGGTTCGGGTTCTGCGCCTTGGACGCCATGCCGCCGGTCGGCGCCACCGTGATCATTACCTTCGACATGTCTACTCCAGTCAGGGTTGACGCTCGAGCGGCCCGCTTTCGAGCGCCGCGCGAACGATTTCGGGAATGGGAATACCAGTGATGCGATGCGGATCTTCGGGATGAACACCGGCCCAGACCCGCTTCTCGGTCGCCTCGATCGCCAGCACGCCACCTGTGCGGAACACGCGGTGTGAAATGCCGAAGCTGCTACGGCCGAGGTCCGTCGCCTGGGTCTCGATCGTCACTTCGTCGCCGAACTTGCTCGGGACGAAGAAGCGAGCTGCCGTGTCGACCATTGGGAAGCCGATCATCTCGAACTTGGCGATCATTTCGCGTTTGTGCATTCCGAGCACCGCTGCAAAGAGATGCGCGGTGGACGCGTCGAACATGGCGAAGTAGCGCGGATAGAAAACGATCCCGGCGGGATCGCAGTCGCCCCATTCGATGGTGACCCGCCGGCGGTTGACGTACATCAGTTCAGGGCCTCCAGGATCGGTTGCAGTCCCGGCAGGATCGCGTCAGCCCGCTCCGGCGAACCGCGCGCCATGAAGTCGTCGCGGCTGCACAGCCCGGTCGTGACAGCCACACCGATCGCCCCAGCCGAGCGCGCCATGCGCATTTCGAGCGCGGGATCGTCGCCGACGATCACCGTCGACGCCTCGGCGGAGACCGGCAATTTCATAAGCGTCAGTGCGCTGCGAAGGGCCTCGCGCGACGGCTTCCCGAGGACCTTGGCGCGCTTGCCCGTCATTGCGCGGATCATCGCGTTGATCGCATAACTCGCGCCGATCGCGCGACCACCCGCTGTCGCAAAGAACGGTACGTTCGACGCGGTCGTCAACATCGCGCCCGCCCACACGTCCTTGTATGCCGCTTCGAGGTCCGGGAACGTGAATTCGCGAAACCAGCCGGTGTAGACCGCCTCGACCCCTTCCGCCTTTTCCGAAGGACCGATCACGTCGAGGCCCGCCTCGATCAACGGCGCCTGAACGCCCGCGAGGCCGAGGACGCGGACGCGCTTTATCCCCTTGGCCACGAACCAGGCTGCGGCGGCCGTGGACGGCGTCATCATCTCGTGGTCGGCGACGTCGAGCCCGGCGTGGCGCAGGCTCGATGCGTAGACTTCGGGTGGCTTTGCCGTGCCGTTGGTGAAAACACGAAACGGCGTGCCGCGCACCCTCAACTCGGACAGCAGCGCAGCGGCACCAGGCAAGGACTGATGCCCGCCGCTCGCGGCGTCGCCGAGCACCAGCGTGCCGTCCATGTCGAAGACGAACGCCGACGCCGCGGCGATCCTGTCCGCCAACAAGGGAGAGAGCTCAGGCAATTGCGTCTCCCGCGTGAAGCGCCAAACGCAACCCCGGGCGCTCGACGACGATGTCTCTGGCGGCCGGGCGGGCGGCGAGCGCGCGCAGCAACTCAAGCATGGGGACGGCCCCCGGATTGTACCGCGCCAAGCTGGGCCCCGCCGCGAGCATCGCATCGACCTGCTCGCCGGGCATCACCGCACGCAGCAGGAATTCCTCGTCGTCCATGGACGCGCCGAAGCGGCGGCGCAGATCGGCGAGTGTCGGAAAATCCGGCTCCGCGGCGATTTCCGCAGCCCGGTTGCGGTTGAGGATCGCGGCTTCGACCACGGGATCGACCGGCCGCGTCGGCCGACCGAATTTCCCCATCACGTAGCGGAGCACTTGATCGGACACTTGGGCATACCGGCCCGTGCCGATGACGTTGAACAGAGCCTGGCTCATGACCATCTGCGGGAACGGCGTCACCATGATCGGCTGGCCGAGCTCGGATCGCACCCGCTCGGTTTCGGCGATGACTTCAGGCAGACGGTGCAGCAGGTTGAGTTCCTGCAACTGGCGCTTGGTCGTCGTCATCACGCCGCCGGCGATCTGGTGCCGCAGAAAACTCGCATCGTAGCTCTGCGGGGTGCCAGGTTCCAGCTTCTCCGCCCGCGCGAGCCGCCACCAATAGTCGCTGATCTCGGAGAGCAGCCCGGCGTCGACCGGTACCGGATGACCGGCCTCCGCGAGGTTCGCGAGCATGCGACCGGCTTCGGGCAGCGAGCTGCCGTCGCCGAGCGGGCCGATCCCGACGTGCACGGCGGAGACCGCGCCGGTCTCGACCGCGGACAATGCCGCGACGGGGCCGAAGCCGATCGTGCAATGCGGATGGATCTCGAGCGCCTTGTCGCCGATCGACGCCTTGATCGCAGGTGCCAGCGTCTTCGCGCGCTCCGGGGACAGCAAGCCCCCCGGATCCTTGATGTAGAACAGATCGATGTCAGGGCTGCCCGCCAGCTGCGCGGCGAAGTTGGCGTAGAACGCATCGTCGTGAACGTCGGACAGTGTGAAGGTGAGAGCGGCCATCACCTCCGCATCGCCCTCTTCCTTGACGATGCGTGCTGCCTCCAAAACGGCGGCGACGTCATGCATCGGGTCCAGCATCACGAACCGACGGATGCCGTTAGCCTGCAAGCGCCGGTAGACGATCCGCATGAAGTCGGGATCGGCCTGCTGCCAGGCGATGAAGCGCAGGCCAGTCGTGATGAATTGCAGCGGCGTTCGCGGCATCGCGGCGCGCATCCGCCGGATACGCTCCCATGGATTGTCCCGAAAGTAGCGAACCGCCACCGCCATGTGGCTCGAAGACGTGAAGTCGATCGCGCGGAAGCCGGCTCGGTCGAGCTTCCCCGCGATCTCCAGCATCTGCGCGGACCGCAGACCGGTCGCGCCCCACAGCTTTGATTCCCGTCTCGCATGGAGACGTCGACGAGGCCGATTTCAGCCATGTGCCAGTCCTTCGAAAAAGCGCGTGTCGACGCCGCCCGCGCGGAAGCGGGGATCGGCTACGATCCGGCCGTGAAGGTCGACGGTGGTCGCGACCCCTTCGATCTGCATGGCCCGAAGCGCACCGTCGAGGCGTTCGACCGCTTCAGCGCGGTCGGTTCCAAGGACGATCAGCTTACCGATCAGCGAGTCGTAGAACGGCGGGACTTCGTCGCCGCTCGCGATGTGGCTATCGACTCGGATGCCGGCGCCGGCAGGCCACGCCGCCCGCTGCACCGTTCCGGGCGACGGCCGGAAGTCGGCCGTCCATTCTTCCGCGTTGATACGCGTCTCGATGGCGTGACCGGTGATCGAAACGTCGTCCTGGGCGAGGCCGAGCCGCTGGCCGTCCGCGACCAACAATTGTTGCTCGATCAAATCCACGCCGGTGATCGCTTCCGTGACCGGATGCTCGACCTGAATGCGCGCGTTCATCTCGAGAAAGAAGAAGTCGAACGTCTCGGCATCGACGAGAAACTCGACCGTCCCGGCGCCGCGATAGCCAAGATGGCGCGTGAGCCGGACCGCGGCCTCCATCAGGGCTTCGTGCTTCTCGCGCGGGATGCCCGGCGCCGGCGCTTCCTCGACGAGCTTCTGGAAGCGTCGCTGAATCGAGCAGTCGCGGGTGCCGAGGTGGATCGCATCGACGCCGTCGCCGAGCACCTGGACCTCTACGTGTCGGCCGCGTGCGATGTAGCGCTCGACATAGACGCGAGCATCGCCGAACGCGGCGAGCGCCTCGGCCATCGCCATGTCGATTTGCGAATCCAGCTGCTCGGGCGCGTCCACGCGCTTCATCCCTCGCCCGCCGCCGCCGGAAACGGCTTTGAGCAACAGCGGGTAGCCGGTTTCTCCGGCACGGGCGCGTGCGGCGTCCTTGTCGGCCGCCTCGCCGCCCGGGACCACCGGCAGGCCGGCCTCGATCCCGACCTTCCGTGCCATCAGCTTGTCACCCATCGCACGCAGGCTGGCCAGCTCGGGTCCGACGAAGATTATCCCGGCTTCGGCAAGCGCTTCGGCGAACGCAGCATTTTCGGACAGGAAGCCATAGCCCGGATGCACGGCGTCGGCGCGAGCCGCCCGGGCCGCCGCGACCACGCGCTCGATCGAGAGATAGCTGTCACTCGACCGGGCCGGCCCGACCAGGACAGTCTCGTCGGCGGCGCGCGCCGGCATCGACTGGCGATCCGCTTCCGATACGCCGAGGATCGTGGTGATCCCCATCCGACGCGCCGTTCGTATGATGCGCAGCGCGATTTCGCCGCGATTGGCGATGAAGAGCCGCTTGATCACGCCGGCACCGGCGTGACGCGCAGAATGACTCCGTCCTTATCGACCTGCTCGGCATTGTCGACCGACCAGGAGGCCACCGTGCCGGCGATGCCGGCGTGGACGGGGTTCATGAGCTTCATCGTTTCGATAATGCCGACGACCGTGTCCGGTGCGACGGTGTCGCCGACGTCGACGAACGGCGCCGCACCAGGCTGAGGCGAACGATAGAACACGCCGGGCAAGGGAGATCGCACGGCGACAGTGCCGTCATCGGGCACCCCGGTCGCACTGCCCGACGACAGCGGCTCGATCGGGCCTGCCGATGCTGCCTGGGCATCCTCATCCTGCTTCCAGGACCAGTCCTGCGTCCAGCCGTCACCCGACCGCGCGACGCGCAGGGTGAACCGGCTCGTGGTGATGTCGATACGCTCGTACGACGTGCCATCGAGAATGGCGACGATGTCGGCGACATCTTCGGGGGTAAGAATGGGCTCGGTGCTCATGCTTCGATCTTATTGGCAACCATCTCGCGCACGGCGTCGGCCAGCGCGTCACCGAAGGCCGCATCGTTGATATGAGCGTCGAACGTGCGGACATCGACGTTGTCGGGCATGACCTTCTCGACATACTCCGCGAACTTGGGCGGCAGCGACGGATCGTGCAGTTTCCCTTCCTCGCTGTCGTGGCTAGAGAAGCCATGAAGCGGAACGTAGAAGCGTACCGGTCCCTTCGCGCCGCGCACCAGCTCGGCCATGTGATCGGCGAGCATCTCCAAGTCCTTTTCACCCGTTCTGACGGCCGTGAGCGCAGCGTTGTGGATGTGGAACCGGCGGCCATCGAAGGGATCGTCGCCGACCGCCATCGGTGACGGCATGATATAGAAATCGATGTTGCCGGGGGCGAAGACGACGGGAATTCCGCGTTTGGGCCCCGCTTTCGAGCGGTCGGGCCCCGCGCTGCAGATTCCCTGGTGCAAAAGGTCGTTCACTTCGACCAGCGACATGTCGACGATGGCGGCGACATCCCGCTCGGAGGCGATCGCGTCGAGCGTCTGGCCGCCCATGCCGGTGGTATGGAACACCATCACCTCGTAGCCGTCGGCTTCGAGACTTTCGCGCAGGCGGCGCATCCCCTTCTCGGTCGTGCCGAGCGTACTCACGAGGACGAGCGGCTTGTTCTCGGCGACGCCGGGCGCGTAATGCCGCGCCATGCCGGCCACGGCGAACGCGCCGTTGCGGTACACGTCGCGGGTGATGCTGTTGATGCCGGATATGTCGCACACCGAATTGTGCATCACGATGTCCTTGATGCCCACGAACGGCACCGTGAACCCGGAGGCCAGGGTCGAGATCATCACCTTCGGCATGCCGTAGGGGAACGCGCGCATCACCGCGGTACCCAGGGTCGTGCCCATAGACCCGCCGATCGAGATGATCCCCGACAAGGGAGTCTGCTCATGGCGGGCAAGCGCCAGCTTGGTCGCGCCGGCGATCATCTCCAATTGGATCTTGCCCTCGTGACCGATCGCCCGGATCTCCTCGATCGACTTCCCGGCGGCCGCGGCGACTTCGTCAGGTCCGATTTCGGCGCCGCCGACCGTCTGGCGGACGCTGGGATCGAGGTGGATGACCTCGCAGCCGGCTTCCTCCAGGCAGTCGCGAAGGAACGCGCCTTCGATCTTCTTGGTATCCTGCGTGACGATCAGGAGAACACGGGGCTTCTCAGGCATTTTCCATCTCCGCTGCCGGCACCAGCGTCACGGGCAGACTGTCGAAGTTGCGGATCAGATTGTTCAGGTGGCGCTTCGGCGTCCCGACCTCGAACCGCTCGACCTTGCGCGCCAGCGCCGCGAGCAGCGAGTGCGCCTCGAGACGGGCGACGCCCTGCCCCGCGCAATTGTGGATCCCGAAACCGAGCGCGAGGTGATCGGCGGAGCGACGTCGCACGTCGAACTTGTCCGGATCTTGCCAATGGCGTTCGTCCCGGTTGGCCGAACCGTAGAGCAGCAGGACGGCGTCGCCCTCGCGCATCAGCGCATCGCCCAATTGGACGTCCTTCGTCAGCGTCCGTCGGAACGTTTGGACTGGCGACTCGATGCGCAGGATCTCGTTGTAGACGTGCGGTATGCGCGCGGGGTCGCTCCTTGCGATCGTCCACTGCTCGGGATTCCGTCCGAACAGCCAGACGGCGTTGGCGATCGAAGAGATGGTGGTGTCGAGTCCCGCCATCAGATAGGCCGCCATGAGACGCCCGCACTGCTCGAACTTAAGTTCGCCGCGCTCGGACGCCTCGTAGATCTCGCGCCCCATGCTGCCTTCGCGCAACTTCGACGGGTCGGCGTCGAGGCTCGCGATGTAGCCGAACATCTCGCCGACGATCGGCATCGAAGAGACTGCACGATCGTTCGCCGGGCCGAACGTGTTGAAGCCGGCATCGGCCCAGCCGAGCAAGCTGCCATGATCGTCTCCGGGCAGCCCGATGAGGTCGGCCATCACCATCAGCGGAAACTTCCGAGCCAGGTCGGGCATCGCGTCGAAGGACCCCTTCGCGACGATGCTGTCAACGAGGGAGTTCGCCGCCGCTTCGACCTCGGGCTGCAGAGCACGGATCCCGCGGGGCGACATGCGATCGGCCAGCACGCGACGGAGAGCGCCATGTTCGGGCGGATCGCTGGCGATCACCGTACCCTCAAGCGCCTCATTGGCAGGTCCGTACAGGCCGACGCCCTTGCCCGAAATGTAGGTCTCGTTGTCGGCCAACGCGCGCTTGACGTCGTCGAACCGAGACAGGATCCAGACCTCGTGTCTGGTCGACCATACAGCAGGACCGGCGTCTCGCCAGGTTCGATAAGACTCGTACGGGTCGAGCAGGGTTTCGTCCGCGAACAGGTCGATGTCAGTCGTCGGGGGTGAGCCGGATGGTTGCGTTGCCATGTCGTGGATCTCTTGCGAAATAAAAGGGAGACATCGGGTGGTTCAATACTTCCAGCCGAGCGTCACGCCGAAGGTGCGAGGCTGGCCGTAGATGCTCGCCGCGTAGCTCAACGCCGACACGTCGAGACCCCAGATGCGGTACTTCTCGTTGTTCACGTTGCGCACGAAGGCGGCGACGTTCCAACGATCGCCCGGGAAGGTGTAGTCCACCCGCAAGTCGACCGTCGTATACGCCTTCTGGAAGTTGGTCGGTTCATTGAGTGCAGTCAGATAATGCGATCCGACATAGTTGACGTTCGCCTGGCCGGCGAGCTTACCGCCGAGCGCGTCGAAGGAGTACCGCGCGAACCCGGTCAGCGAGAGTCCTGGGGCGTTGGGCAATTCGCGATCCGCCAACGCGCCGTCGGGTAGTGGGACGTCCTTCACCTTGCTGTGGCTGACGGCGGCCGACACCGCCAGGTCGAGGCCGCGGGTCGGATTGACCTTGAATTCGACCTCGCCGCCATAGTTGGTCGCGTCGACGTTAAAGATCTTTTGAACGAGATTGACGATCGCGAACGCCTGATAGTCCTTATAGTCGTAGTAGAACACCGATCCGTTCAGCGTCGCGCGGCCGTCGAGGAACCTGATCTTTGCGCCCGCTTCGTAGGAGGTCAGAACCTCCTGCCTGTGTGGAAGCGAGGAGACATCGATCGGCGGGAAGATCGGACCCGACCAGTTGCCGCCCTTATGCCCTCGGGTATAGCCGGCGTAGAAAAGCGTGTTTGCGTCGGGCGCGTAGTTCAACTGCGCCTTGGCCGACACGTTGTTGAAGGATCGGTCCGCGGTCGGGTCAGTCGATGGATTGTAGACGACGTTCGCCGGTCCGCCCGTCAGCACCGTCTGGAAGCCGAGTTGGTCGCGCCAGCGATAGTCGAATTTTTTGCGATCGTGCGTGTAGCGGAGCCCCGCGGTGACGTAGAATTCGGGCGTGACGTAATAGTCCGCTTGCCCGAACACCGACCAGCTATGGACCTTGAGCGTGTAGTCGGCGCGGAAGGCATCCGTAACCGGCGAGCCGGCGGTGCAGGCCGGAGCGGTGCAGGTGAGCCCGATATAGGGACCGAGGTCGAACAGTCCATCGACGCCGTAGCGACCATTCATGTCGAGATAGTAGGCACCTGTCACCCACTTCAGCTTTGACGAGCTGCCGTTTAGCCGCAGCTCCTGCGAAAACTGATCATATTTCATCTCGGTGCCGTAATCGAACAGATGGGACGGACCACCGTCGCTGTCGAGCGAGAATATCTTCTTGATGTTCTGGTAGTTGCTGACCCCAGTCAGGGTCACGCCATCGAAATCATGGGTGAGTTTGCCGGTGATCGAGTAGATGCTGCGATCGAACTCGCCGGGATTGCTCAAATTGATGCGGAACGGGTTCGATCCCTGGCGGTAGCCGGTCAGATCACAACCTGCGCAGGGCGAATTGATGAAGGCGAGCGTCGGCAACGCCGCCAGATTCACGTACGTGCCGATCTGATTGGGGGCGAGCGGGAAGCCAAGCTGGTTCGGCCCGACACCCGCCGCCTGCGTCGTGTAGGCGGCGCCACGCGAGTCGCGGTTGAGGTCGGTGGAGCCGATCAGTTTCAGCGTCGTCTTCGGGCCCAGGTCGAATTCGAACTGGAGACGCGCCGCATATTCGTTGGTGTTACCCGGATTGGCCCCGACGCCGTTGTGCCAGGGGCCCTCGTCGTTGTTGGTGGCGAACGAGAAGCGCGCGCGAACGCCGTTAGCAATCGGGCCGCCGATCGCACCTTCGGTCTGCACGAAGCCGTTGCCATATTCATAGCCGCCGCCGGTGACCTGGAAGTAGGCGCTCAGCGTTTCGGTCGGGCCCTTGGACACGTATTGGATGAGGCCGCCGGTCGCGTTGCGTCCGAACAGGGTGCCCTGCGGTCCGCGAAGCACTTCGACGCGCTCGAGGTCATAGCTGCGCACGCCGATCGCGCTCGTCGAGCCGATATAGGCATCGTCGACATAGACGGCGATCGGCGCCTCCAGATGGTCGGCAAAGTAGTTTTGCGACACGCCACGGATGTTGATATTCGTGACCGACGGATGGATCTGATATATGCTGACCGCCGGCGTGATCTTCGCGATGTCGCTCGCGTTCGTCACTCCCAGACGCGTCAACTGGTCACCATTGAACGCCGTGATGGAAAGCGCGGTCCTTTGCGCGCTCTCGTTGCGCCGGTTCGCGGTGACGATGATGTCGCCTGTCAGCGAATCCTCGTCGGCCTCGCTCGTCTGGGGGGCTGCCGTAGTGCCAGTCTGCGGCGCGGGGGCGTCCGGCCCCGGTGTCGCCTGCGCGAAAGCGCCCGAAGCCGGGAAGATCGCCATGGCGCTGCAGAGCAGCAGCTGGTGCAGACCGCCGATGCGAAGACGGCGGCGCGGGCAAACGGTATCCGTGATCTGGTCAGCCATTGTCTATCCCCTCCTGGCCAGATCTTGGCGTCTGGCTGCGTTGCGCGACTCTCCCTGATGAGGTCAGCGACCGGTCAGGAACTTCATGCAATTGACAGGCTAACGACCGCGTGGCACCCCGGTCACCTAACGAAGGTTGGTAAGGACGTTTTTTCCGGAAATGCGTGATGCGTACCGCCCGCGTTAGGTATCGGCCGCCGGCGAGTTCCGCGCTCCTCGTACAGCGCGAGCGGCTGCTCGATCGTGAGTCGGCGATCCGGGACGCCAAGGTCACGCTAGTGCAAGCCGCCGCCGGCTATGGGAAAACCACCTTGCTCGCCGAGTGGTATCGGCGGCTGAGCAAGGAACGGGGAATAGCTTTATGGGTCCCGATCGACGCGACGATCGGAGATTCGCGCGATCTGTTCGAGGCATTGGCGAAAGCGCTGGAAGCGGCCGACGTCACGATCGAGGAGATCAAGGTCTTGCTGTCGGCCGAAGGATTCGCGGCCAACAACGTGCTGGTCGCGGCGATCAGCGACGCCATCGCGACGATCGACAGCGACGTCTTCATCTTCTTGGACGATCTCCATTTTCTATTGCGGTCGGAGGCGAAGAGCGCGCTCGTCGCGTTATTGCGCGACCTTCCCGGCAACGCTCACATCATCATGGGGTCGCGCGAGGTGCACGACCTGCCGCTGGCGCGGCTGCGGTCGCGAGGCGAGCTGGTCGAGCTCTACGAACACGACCTGCGGTTCGCCGACGAGGAGACCGAAGCGTTTCTTCAGCAGGCCGGCCAGACTCATCTCTCGCGGGACGACATCGCCCGGATCAACGCGTCGACAGAAGGCTGGGCGACCGGCCTGCGGCTTCTCAGCCTCGCCATCGCCGACGGCGACGACGTGCCGTTGCTGGAACCGGAGAAGGGAAGCCGGCGAAAATATGCCGCCTTCTTCGCCGAAGAGGTTTTCAACAATCGCTCACCAGAGGTGCAGGAATTTCTTCTTTCGACGGCGTGTCTGGGTCGTGTCTGCGCGTCGTTGGCGAACGCAGTGACGGGTAACAAGGACGCTGCCGGCCTTCTCGCCGAAATCGAATCGGCGGGGTTGTTTCTGGTCGCGCTCGACGAGGACGGGCAGTGGTATCGCTATCACCATCTGTTCAGCGACTTTCTGAAGCGTCGACTCGAGGCGCGTGAGCCCGGCGGCATGGCGCGGCGGTGCGGAGAAGCCGCACGCTGGTTCGCTGACAACGACCTGCTCCCCGAAGCGTTCGAACATGCGATGCTCGCGAACGACCCCTACCTCGCAGCGCTGATCCTCGATCGCCGTTGCCAATCGATGTTCTACAGCGGAGAGCTACGATCGTTCGTCGGACTCGCCGAACAACTACCCGCCGCGGCGCTCAACAAGTTCCCCCACATCCTTTTCACGCAGGCCTGGCTCTTGATCATCAGTTGGCGCTTCTCGGAGGCGGAAGACGTCCTGGCCGCCAGCCGAGACCGCCTGAGGCAACTCGACGAGGCCGGCGTCGACGATCGCACCGATCGCGCATCGCTGCAATTCCTGCAAATCCATCGCGAAATGATGCTCGCGCTGTTCACCGACCGGATGACCGAGACGAGAGAACTGCTTGCTCAGCTCGAAACGGCGGAACCCATCTCCGATCACTACATTCTCGGCACAGTCTACACGTCGCATCTGTATCACGGCCTGCAGCGGCCGGCCCGATGCGAGATCGACGATCTCGACGCACAAGCGCAGCAGCACTACCGCAGGACCGGCAGCATCTTCGTTCGGATCTGGCACCATTCGGTGGTCGGACTGGCGCTCCTTCGCCGCGGGGACCTGTCGCGCGCATTGCCGGCGCTCGAACTCGCCATGGCTTCGGCCCAGCGATTGGCGGGTGAGACCTCGGAGCTCGCGGCGATCCCAGGCTTGCTCATGGCGGAAGTCCATTACGAGAGGGACGACCGTACCGAGGCCGCGCGGCTTATCGCTACCTACGAGGAGCTCGGCCGTGGGCTAGGCTATGTCGACCAGCGCGTGGCGAGCCTGATGGTTGCCGTTCGCCTGCGTCAGATCGGCAAAGAAACGCAGATCGTGGAACACCTCCTCGCCGATGCAGCGGCGCTCGCGTCGGCGCATGGTTTCGAACGGCTCCGCCTCTCTGTCGCTGCCGAAGCGGCTCGGCATTACCTACTCGAAGGCAGGCTGGATCGCATCGGTCGTTTCGTTCGCCGAGGTGACGTCTCGACCGAGTTGAAGGACCATTTCCCCGCCGCTCAGAAATCGCTGCTGGATGAGGCAAGAGCGCTGCTGGCGGTCCGGCTTGCGCAAGCGCGAGGCGAGTTCGCCAACGCCGCAGTAGTCGCCAGCCGCTGGGCGGATCTCTACTTGAAAGGCGGCTGGCGAACCGCGGCAGTGCGATGGAGCGTACGCGCGGCGACTTTGGAGGCATTGAACGGCGACCGCAGCCAGGCGCGTCGCACGCTGCTCGGGGCGGCGCTGCACGGTCGCGACGCCGGACTCGTACGCAGCTTTCTCGACGGCGGCGAAGTCGTCATGTCGCTCCTCGCGGGGCGCGGCGTCGACGGCGCCACGGGAGAGGAGGGGTCGAGTCTCGACGGCTATCTAGCGATGCTGGTCCAGCGGTGGAACGGCGAACAAGGCAATTTGCCATCCAACGCCGCCAAGACCGACCGGTTCTTCGGCGAAAGCGACCTGATTTCTGCGCTCGACGCGCTTACCGAACGTGAGGTCGATATCTTGCGACGCGTCGGCAACGGTCAACTTAATCGTGAGATAGCTGATGCCGTCGGGCTCACAGAGGGATCTGTGAAATGGTACCTCAATCGAATCTATGGAAAGATCGGTGTGAGCCGTCGCGCGCAAGCCGTCAAACGTGCCAGACAGATGGGGATTATCGTATAAAGCTTCCACGTCTCGTTTCGGGGCCATGGCGACATGATGCGCGCCGGCGAATATGATCTGCAACCCTGCAGGTGCTGTTCTGGGCTCCGTCGTCTGCGAGGGCGTTCCCGAGGTGCGGCGCGCCTGTCGCGAGATGATCCCAATCCGGGTTCCAGCAACGCAAATCTATCTAATCAGCAGAGCCGGCGCGGCACGCTTTCCCCTATTCTCAGCCCCAAATGTGTTTCTGGCCAGCAGAACCCGGCAAGGGTCATGCGGTTTCTGGCGGGTGACAACCGGGCGACGCCGCGCCACGTCGTTAGGCGACGGGGCGACGAGCCGGGAATCGGAAGTCGCCGTCAACGAGCGACGCGATCGACCGGCGCGATTGCGACCCGATCGCCTTCACGGGCCGCTGGATAAGGGCGCCCGGATCGGGCAAGCTATCGCTCAACATGTCGGCCCACACCTTCGCTAGCTCCCGCCGGCGTGGCATGTAGGCGGCGCGGCTGTAAGCACTCTCGACCTTCTCTTTCGGAACGTGGGCTAGCATCAAGTGGATGATTTTGCGGTCATGACTTTTGCCTTGCCGCTCGGCCCACTCGTTCATGATGGTCGAGAAAGCGGCACGTAAGCCGCGCGGCACGTGATGACCATGATAGCCGGCACGGTTGAGAAGGTAGCCGACCGCGTTCTCGCTCATCGACCGATGCGTGTGGCGATTGCTAGGGAACAGCAACTCGCCGTTGCCGGTGAGCGGCCATAGCACCCTGAGCACCGCAACGGCTTGGGAGGTGAGTGGCACGAGGTGATGGCCGTCAGCCTCCACCTTGCGATCGAGGTCAGCCTGTCTTGCGGCGCTCATCGCTCAACAAACCGTCCAGAAACAGATTCGCCGACACCGCAACTCGCTACTGCGTGAACAATCCGCGCATGCGGCTCTTTACGTCCCGCAGCGAGGACCTCACAGTTCCAGCGTCGTTTCGATCGATGCACCCGTCATCCACAGCCTCCAAACCATGGAGACCTTTTGATCCAGAGTTCAATCAAAAATGCAACTGTAATGCTAGTTTGATAATGCCCACGGCTATATACGCGGTGTGACTGACAGGATCATGGTACAGGTTTGAGATGGCAAAGGCGGCAAGCTTGGTGTTGGCGACGGTGAACGCTCCTTACGGAGCGAACCTCTCCGCGCGTCAACTCGCCGCGCTGATCGCCGACCCCAAGAGCGCCAGCGACTTCAACGCGCCCGTGTTCTCCTTCTTCTTGGAAGTCAGCCCCGATCTGCAACGGCAGTTCGTCGAAGTGATGGGCATTGATGCCACGAAAGTCCAAGCGACTGCGAGGGAGTTCTCGCGCTTGTCGGGCTACACGCTAGCCACCTGAATCGATCAGGCTCGGCGATATATGCCTTACCTGCGGTTGCCCCTCTTGCTCTACGATATCCAGGACAAGAAAATTCTGGAAACTTTCATAAATTGGAAGTATCAGGAATTTCATGTCATCCTTGGCACAACAGGTCACAGCAGCGGGTCTGGCCGATCATATCCTCAGCGAGCGCCAGCTCGGCAATCTGCTGGGTGGCGGTGACGCGCGGCGCTACGGCCTCGTCAACCGCGCGCTCAAGGATGGCTCCCTGCTTCGCGTGAAGCGCGGCACCTATCTGCTGGGCAAGCGCTATCGCAGCGAGGCCATCCATCCCTTCCCCGTTGCGCAAGCTCTCGTACCGGGCAGCTATGTCTCGTTCGAAAGCGCGCTCGCCCATCATGGCTGGATCCCCGAGGCGGTCTTCGTGACCGCGAGCGTGTCGCCCGGCCGCAAGACACTCCGCTTTGAAACGCCCGATTTCGGACCCTTCAGTTTTCATCCGCTCGCAATCGCGGATTATCATTTTCTGACCGGCGTCGATCGGGTGCAAGTGGGCAAGCTCACCGCTTTCGTCGCGCAGCCGCTAAGGGCCCTGTTGGATCTGGTCGCCCTGCGGAAGGAACAGTGGACGGGAATCGAGTGGCTGACCGATGGCATGCGGGTCGACGAAGACATGCTCCTCGGGCTCCGGCGAAAGGACTTCGCCAAGCTGAAACCGGTCTACAAGCACAAGGCGGTGAGCACCTTCCTCGCCTCGCTCGAAAGCGCCGTGCTGACGGCCAGGAATGGACCGTCAGCATATGATTGACATCATCCAGGAGAGACTGCGCCGCTACGATGCCGCCAACGCGCTCGAGGAAGAGAACGCGGTCAAGGAAATCCTCCAGGAAATCGCGCTCTATGCCCTCTGGCGCAGCGACTTCTTCGACGTCGCGCTCTTCCAGGGCGGCACCTCCTTGCGCATCCTCCACGGCCTGCCGCGCTTCTCCGAGGATCTCGACTTCCTGCTGCGGGAACCCGACCCGGATTTCGACTGGACGCCCTATCTCAAGACGCTGATCGAGGTGTTCGGCCAGTTCGGGCTGAAGCTCGATGCGCTGCCCAAGGCGAAGATGGACAAGACTATCCGCCAGGCGCTGATCAAGAACGATTCCATCGCGAGCCAGCTCGACTTGTCTTTCGCCGGAACGGGCAAGCCAAAGACGATCCGGATCAAGCTTGAGATCGACGTCAACCCGCCTGCGGGCTCCACTGAGGCGTCGACCTTCCTCGACTTCCCGGCAGACCATGAGGTTCGCCACCAGGATCTGGCATCCAACTTCGCGCTCAAGATTCATGCCCTCCTTTGTCGGGGCTTTCTCAAGGGCAGGGACTGGTTCGATTTCTCCTGGTATGTCGCCAAAGGAGTAGCGCCCAATCTGCCGCTTCTGCGCACGGCGCTCATCCAAGCCGGCCCCTGGGCGGGCGATGATCGCATCGCCGTCGACATGGCGTGGCTGAACGAAGCGCTGGGGAACACGATCGCGAAGATCGACTGGAAGGGTGCTGCCGACGATGTGCGCCGTTTCCTGCGCCCGGCCGAACTCAAATCGGTCGATCTCTGGAGCGAACGCTTCTTCCTTGCCAAGCTGGACAGACTGCCTCCGCCCTCCGGCGAAGTGGCCCAGCCATGAACGGCGAATTCTCTAATTTCGTCATCAAGGTGCTAGTCGATACGCTCGCGGCCCAGGTGTCGCTGGAGCCTTTATGACCGCCAATCACGTGTCCGAACGTTTCGTCGAGATGCAGACGCTCACTTATGCGCCGGCACTTTCCGAAATCCGCCGTGGCAAGAAGGTCACCCATTGGATGTGGTGGATTTTCCCGCAGCTCTCGGGCCTGGGGCAAAGCTCGACTTCACGGCAGTTCGCGCTTCAATCGTTGGATGAGGCACAAGCCTATTTCAATCATCCGGTCCTGGGGCCACGGTATATCGAATGCGTCACAGCCTTACAGGACCTGGCAACCAATGATCCGATTGCCGTGTTCGGCACGGTCGACGCGATGAAGCTTCACTCGTCGCTGACATTATTTGAAGCCGCCAGCACTCATCCCCTGATCGCGGCAGCACTCGACCGCTGGTTCGGCGGAACACGAGATTCCAGAACGGTGAAGCTTCTCAAGGCGAAGACCTCACGGCGCGTTCGCCCCAGCGAGACCGGCGAACCCAAAGGCTAAGGGCATTTAAGAACCTACCGCGCCGCCGCCGTTCGAGGTTGACCGTGCGCACCGCGCACATAGGGTTTGCGCTGATTTTCGCTGGTGGCGATGCTCGGTTGGAGCGCGGCGCGGACGGGGTCCGTCACCGTATAGACCGCATGACGCTGAGCGCCGCGGTTCTCGTGGTCGACCCAACAGCCCTGGTAATGGCGCTTGATGAGCCCTGCCCGCACCAGCTCCGATACCGCGCGGCTGATCGCCGTCATGCCGGTTTCCCGGATGCGCTCACCGATCTGTGCGTCAACGAGACGCTCGGCCTCGTCCCGGTCATCCGGCAATTCCCCTTTGGCCTCGAGCGCCGCCCGTACCTTGTCCGCGGTCATGCGGCGATGATGATAGCGCGCGCCGCTCGGCGCGATTGCCGCAGCCAGCCACTCCCGGATCGGCACCAACGCCTCGCCTTCTCGAACGAGAGGGCCCGCCTGCCCGTTCGGCCGGGCGACACGTGCAATAAGGTCCAGCACCATGAAGGTGTAGCGCGGCCGCGCGGAATGCTCCGCGATCGTGCGGACTATGTCCGGCATGCTTGTCGTTGGCTGGGAGGCCGGCGATGCGAAGAGATCCTGCTGGAACATGGAACGAATCAAGCACAAAGCGGGACTCTTGTGAATCCCCCAATTGCTCATGCAGACCGGCGAACCGCCTTTGCCACCTATGTCACTTTAGCTCAGGGCTTTGGTGGTAAAGTGACATAGATGTCATTTGTTGCTGCCTCAAAAAGTGGGCGCTTCAGGCAGAATTCTCCATGAAGCGGGACGTTGCGACGCTTATTGCGAAGCACGCCACTTCCCGCTAGCCACACGGCTTCACCGATCCTCTCTGCCTAGCCTGGAAAGCCAGCAAAGCATGACCGAAGCAACCGAACGCGACAGCACACTCATCACGTTGACCGCCGACATCGTGGCCGCGCATGTCACCAACAATAGTGTTGCCGTGAGTGATCTGCCGTCGCTGATCCAGAATGTGCACGATGCGCTAAAACGTCTCGGCAAGGCCGATACAGTGCCGGAAGCGAAACAGGAACCTGCAGTGTCGATCCGGGCTTCGGTGAAGCCCGACCACATCGTCTGCCTCGAGGATGGCAAGAAGCTCAAGATGCTGAAGCGGCACCTGATGACGCACTATCAGCTCACGCCAGCCGAATATCGCACCAAGTGGAACCTGCCCTCCGACTACCCGATGGTAGCGCCCAACTATGCCGAAAAGCGCCGCGCGCTCGCCAAGAAGATTGGTCTCGGCCGCAAGCCGAAGGTAGCGTCCGCTCCTGCAGCCAGGACGAAAAAGGGGCCAGCGGCCGGCAGTCCCACGCAGGAACGCGGCCCAGCCCGGGCGCCTCGCGCAAAGCGCTCTGTTCTCACACCAGCCTTTGCGCCGCCAAACGACGCCGACGCAGGCTAAACGCGGAAATCACCCCGAAAAGGCGGGTCGGCGTCATGTCGTGCGGCGGCGGCGCGGTCCGACATGTTCGGCAGACACCTCGAGATCGACCGCAAGCTGGGTAAGCGTTCGGTGCGCTCCGAGGCGCTGAAGACCGTCCATACGCGGATCACGCTTGAGGCTGTCGATGCGCGAGCGCACGAGCGAGGCGGCGACGCGAAGCGTATGAGGATCGAGTTCGGTCATGGACCGAACTATAGCGCAATTGAACATATGATGCGATCATCTACGGAAGGACATTCCGGAAAGAAAACCGCTGAAACTCGGCATGATAGACTTGAATATGGGATATGACAGCCTCGTCATCGGCGATATGGTCAATCACCAAGAGGGGGCGCTATGACCTTTGAACTTATCGACAAACTCGTAACGGAAGAAGGCTATGCCTTCCAGAGCTGGCAGGACCACTATGGAAAGGGTGTCTGGGCCGCGCTCGGATTTTGGCAGGACCATGTTGATATTGTGCGCGACCTTTCGTGGGACAGCGAGGATCAAATCCTCTTTCCAGCGATGGATTACGTCTTCTCCGCAAATTGGCTCCCTGTCGTGACGGGGGGATCCTTTACCGAAGCGGTGCAGAATTTAGAGGAGCGCCTGAGGCTCCTGCCTCAAGGTCAGCTTGCTCGCGATAGTGAATGGACGAAGGTTGTCTGCAAGGCCCTGCTGGACTTGCGCGAAGCGCATAGCGGGCTTTACCGCAATGGCGAACGCATAAAGTGGCCCGAACCGCTTGACGATCTTCCCGAAACTTTTGAGCTGGCCGTCGAATGGCTTGCGGCATCCGAACGCGCTTGGGTGGGAGAGCTTTAAGCAAAGCGATACATGCCCTGCGACGTGCGACCTGGCATCGCTGCTACTCCGGCGAGCTTGATTGATAGCTCGGCGGGCACTCCAAACGACCATAACGCGGGACAGCTTGCCCCGCCGCCACCTGTTGGCAGGCGAGATCGCCGTCCTCGTTCCAGCACTGCAGGACCGGCCGCCCGTAGCGGTCGGTGTCAAGCTGACGGCACATGATGTTCCCCTTCGCAACCAGCGCGCGCAGATTGTCGCGGCTGTCGTAGGGGTCGCCCGGCACGCAGTTCCGGCCGGGCCGGCAGGCCCCCGGCATTTCGGGCGCATCTATGCCGTATAGCCGTGAACGCCCGAACTCGTCGCACCGAATGTAATCTCCGTCATAGACGTAAGGGCGTGAGCAAGGCGTGCCCCTCGCTCCCTGCGCATCCGCATCATTGTTGCATCCAGAGAGCATGGCGGACCCAAGTAGCAAACCAAGGACCAGCGCCCCTCCCGCGCGTCTGGAGAGTCGCATATGGCACTTTACGCGCCCGAGGAGATGCATGCCACGCCTGGCGCCTGATCGCTCACGCCCGCTCACAGGTCTAGCCCCAAGGTGCGCTCGGGTAGCGGCGGCAGACTGTCGAGATCGATGGGGTCAGGATCGGGTGCCCGAAGGTCGCTCCCCGGCTTCGCCTCTTTCCCCTGCCCTTCGGTCGCCGGCTTGTCACCCTTGGGATTATCTGGCGACCAGCCCTCAATCGGCGCCGCGAGATCGTCTAGCGGGATTTCGCCTGGGTCGAAATCCACCGTCTCGCCCAGCATACCCGCCAACATCTCCGCCGATTGCTCGCTTCGCCCGTCGACATCGATCTTCCCGGTCGTCTCGAGGGCCGACGTCTTGTTCCCCGGCGTGCGCTCGATCTGAGCTATGAGACGATCCTTGTCATCGACGACAAGCATCAGCGCCTCGCGCACACGCGTCACTGTGACGTTGAACAGCCGCTGGTTCGAGAGGAACCGCTCGAAGGACGACATGACCGCGATCGCCTTGTCGACGGTGATGCCCTGGGCCATGTGCATGTTCAGCGCGTAGGCAAGATCGAGGCGAGAGAGCATCGGATCGCCGTGCGGCAGCGTGAGCTGCTCGCGCGACGTCGTCTCGATGGTCACGCCCGCCGCGCCGATTCCGATAATCTTCGCCAGTGCGCTGTTGTCGAGCCCGCGCGCCTTGTCGTTCGCGGTCCAGCGGATTGTCTCGCCTTCATGGATCGCGATCGATTTTGGTTCCGAGAGGCCGAGCCGGTCCTCGCTGGCATGCGGCGAGAGCTTTTGCGGGTCGATCCGGAACCGACGTTTTCCGTCGGATAGCTCGATCTTCCCGTTCTTTTGAACCTTCACGACGTCATAAAGGCCCTTGCCGAGCCCGAGTTCGTCGGTCCGGAACATAACGTCGAGCTTGAGGCCCGCCCGCCAGTTTTGACTGTAGCGCAGCTCTTCGCGGGTGAGGTTCACGCGCTCGAATATCGTGAGCGCAAGACTGTCCTTGCCAAGCGTCCCCTCTGCGGTCAGCCCTTCCTGGATTCGCATGTTGATATGCTCTCGCGCCTCGCGGCCGGATGCAAAGAGCGCCGTTCTTTCACGTTCTTCGGGCGCCAACTCCAGCCACATATCGGCTGCACGCTCGATATGGTCCTTATCCTCGATCACATTTTCGCCAAGGACCCTGATGGCCTCACCCGATTGGCCGCGATCGGCGAGCGCTGCGACAACAGGCAGAATATCCCCCTGTTGGCGAAGATTCTCGTCCATTCGGGCGATGGTCACGCCCGCCGCCTGTACCAGTGCAAAGGCCTTGCCCGCGTCAATCGAGGATATTTGCTGCCGGTCGCCAATCAGGGCGAGCTTCTCCACGCCCAGTAGGTTGGCGATCCGCTCCAGCTTCATCGTCTGCTCGCTGGACACCATGGAACTCTCATCCACAAGCAGTACGGTATTCTTGAGCGCTTCGCGCGCTGCCTCATATCGTGGCCCCTCCTGCCGGTGCAAAACATGCTGGTGGCGCAGGAGGAAGGAAGCGATCGTCTGGCTGGGAGCGCCGATCCCCTCCTGGAGATCACGCACCATTTTGGTCTGAAAGGCCAGTCCCAGGACATTGTGCCCCTCGGTCTTTGCAATATTCGCCGCAGCATGTGCCACCTCGACCACCGCTTGCAGCATCGTCGACTTGCCGGCCCCGGCGATACCCTGGACAGCGACGATACGATCGCGCGATGACACGATCATCGCACCCGCGGCGAGCTGGCCGGCATTGAGCGTCACCTTCGAGGCTGCCTGCAGGCGCGCGGGCGCATCGGCCGCGTCGATAATTGGCGAGACCATGCCCCTGCCCTTCTCCATTTCGGAGATGATCGCTTCTTCGGTACGGATTGCTTCGGGCGTCGTTGCCATGGTGACGATCCCGTCATGACGATGCGACTTGCCCGGGATCAGGGTGCCCTTCTCCAGCAAATTCCCGATCCGGCTCTCGACATGGGTGATCGTCACGCCCTTGAGGCGCAGGTCGAGCGCAGTCTTCGCCAGCACATTGAGTTCCCAGGCCGCTTCGCGCTGCGAAAGGATCCGGACCGCCGAAGCAACCGCGAGCTGCGCGCGGGCCTCGACCGGTGATTGTGTGAGCCGTGCAAGGCCGCGGTCGACAAGGGGGTCGTTGGGGCGGAGGAAGTTGGCCACCATCCCGCGCGCGGAACGGATGGCCTCGCTGACCGCTTCATAGCCCCGCGCCATGATACCGCGGTCCGGATTGCGGGTTATGCGCTCGATCGCCGCCGCCATCAGATCCTTGCCGTCGAATCCGACTGTCGCGGCCTTGTCGATCCATTCCTGGCGCAGCACTTCGCGATCGCCCATGCTGAGCTTGGGATCGCGTGTGTTCTTGGTGATTTCCCGCAGACCCTCGGCGGTCCTGATGCCGAGTTCGAGCGCCTTGCCGAGAATGACCGTGCGCCGCTGGCTGAACAGCTCGAGCACCTCCTTGGCGACGCCGGCAATCTCGAAGGTGCCATGCTTCCCGGTCGAAGTGACCTCATAACCCAGCTTCTCGATCCGATCGCGAAAGAAGGCGTGGTAGATCGAACCGATAACGCTGTTGTTCTTCCAGAGCGCGCCGTTGTGGAGCGCCTGCCATTTGCCATTGGGCATCTTCGTGAGGTTCGCGATCACGGCATGGATATGGCCCTGCGGGTCGAGCGCGCGGCTCGTGTCGTGCTGGAATAGAGCATAGACGAGATTGCCGGTGCGGATCGGCACCTTGCGCCCGTCGATATCTTTGCGGCCCTCGGCGAGGTTCTTTTCGACCCAGCTCATCGTCGCCTTGACCGCCTCCATATGGGCCGCAAGGATACGCTTGTCGCCGGCGATATAGGCCATGACCGAGGCTGACTTCGGCATCGAAAAGGTCATGTCGAGACCCGGCCTGCGGTTCTCTACCTGGCCGACCTTCTCACCATCTGGCAGCTCTCCGTTGAGGATCTTTTCGAAGCCCTCCTTGCCGACGTCGCCGGCAAGACCAAGGTCGGCACTGCCCTCTCCCGCCCAGCTGCTCGCCTCGGAGGATTCCTCCAGCGTGTAGTAATTGTCCTTGGCGAAATAGCCGGCGGCGCCGCCAGCCGAGCGCACCGCCGCGATCGACAGCATCGCCTAGATCCCCATGTCCATATCGTCGTGATCGGCGGATCTGTCTGGACCGTAATCTTCGCGCAATTCGCGCAGCGTCTGGTCCTCGATCTCCGGTCCGCGCGTCCTGCCCGGCTCGGCGCGATCGCGCGGCCGCTGGTCGTTTTCCTCGCGCCCCTCCCGCTCTCCAGGCACCTGCCCTCGCCCGCGTGTACCGTTCGGCCCGGCAACGCCCTGCCCTCCCGGCCGCGCGCGATCGAGGTCCGGATCGCCTCGTTCGCGCCCATCGTCCCGCCCCATCTCCTCTCGGGGAACGGACAGGATTGCTGCGGCGAGGTCACGTGCGACATTGGACCGATCGACCTCTTCTATGACCTGGGCGGCACCATCGCGGCCGCCCCCTTCCCCACCTTCTTCCTCGACCAGTTCACCCCCCCGCCGTCGGCGCGTCGGGGCAATGTTCTCGCGGATGAGAAAGCCCGGAGCGACTGTTGGGTAATCCCTCCATTCAAGCTTGATCCGTGCGGCCGGGAATCCGTCCGGAAATTTGATGAAACCATGCATGGACGGAAGGTTCGTGATGTCATCGGCGATCACAAGCGGCTCGACCTGCTTGCGCGGAGTCAGCGTGGAAGCATCACGCGTCTGGTTGTATCCATAGCTGTACGCCTCATCCATCTGGCGCACTTCGCGGTTGCCGATATAGCGCGCGCATTGCTCGGCCGTGTCGAGATCGGCGGTCGCCAGAATGAGCTTGGTGCGCGCGAGCGAAGCCAGATTCTTGGCGCCCTGTTCGCCGTAGACATCGATCAGCTTCTCGAAACTGTGCAGTCCCAGGACCATCGCGCCGCCGAAAGCGCGCGCCGTCTGCAAGCCATTCTCGATCGCCGGCAACCGGTGCAGGGCTCCCAGCTCATCGAACATGAACCAAGTCCTCAGCCCCCGCGTCCGCGGCAGTGTCATGATGCGGGTGATGGCGATATCCATCCACAATGTGAGCAGCGCACGGTTCATCGCAAGGTCGACATAGTGCGAGGTCACGAACAGGATCGAACCGGGCTTCTCGGGCCGGCAGATCCACTCGCGGATGGAGAATTGCTCGCCCTCGTCGGGCAGGAAACGCAGCGCCTGCGCGTTGGTGTTGAACACGGCGCGGATCGATTCCGCCATGCGCGCTGCCTCAGGCGCGGTAAGCGGATCGGCGATCGTGTTCGCGAGAAAACGGTGCACGCGCTTCAGGTCAGCGGTCATCAGATTGTCGGCGAGATCCGCGTTGGTAGTCTGCCCGCGTCCCTGGAGTTTGATGCACATTTCGATGAACAGCGTGCGCGCCGCCATCGCCCAGAAGGGTTCGGTCGAACCCCCGTCCGAAGGGATCAACGCGGCGGCCGCGGCTGTGAATTCCGAGTGGGTTGAACAGTCGTTGAAGATCGACCAGGCCGGGCAGCGCTGGTCCATCGGGTTGAGGATGATGTCGGTTTCAGGGTTGTAGAAATTCTCGACATAGGTGCCGGTGAGATCGAAGATGACGGCGCTATCCCGGCGCGCGCGCATCTGTGCGACCAGGCTCCGGAGCTCAGTCGTCTTGCCCGCCCCGGTAGTACCAATAAGCATCGTATGCGACTGCTCGAGGCGGTGCGGATAGGGAATGCCGGCAAGGATATAGGGGTGATGAATGCCCGCCCGCTTACGTGCGACAAACGGCATTGCGCGCACCTGGGCGGGGCTCGATCCAGGCAATAGCTGAGCGGCTTCCGCTTCGAACTCGCGCAGATTGTGGGCAACCACCTCGGCATGCAGAACTTCGCGCTCGACCAGCATTGCGCCGCGCTCATGGCGTTCCTGAAGGATCGACTTGCCGCGCTTGCGCGAGATGTCGACGAACCATAGCGCAAGCGGAATAGTAGCGAGAAGCGACAGGAGGATCGCGCCCACCAGCCCGCGCATGGCCTTCGCCCAGGCGGCGATGACGGACGGGACATCGGCGACCTGCGCCATCACGATCGCGCGGATCGACCCGTCCGGTAAAGTGACGTTGACCCGCTTCATCGGATCGAATTCCATGAAGTCCCAAAATAGCGAATAGAGCTTCATGCCGATGAGCTCGATCTCGTGTTCGCGCAGGGTGACAACGAGGATGAAGGAGTATGCGGCGGCAAAGCAGAACAGCCAGACGATGAACGGGATTTTCGCTCCCGACGTCCACATCAGCACCTCGTGGGTAAGGAGCTGGCTGCCGCGCGTGAAGTTGCCGCTGTTGCGCTGGACGGTTCCGCGCGCGGAATGATGGCGCAGGTGAACGGGCTTGCCGCTGAAGCGGATATCAGCGCGCCGCATGATACTGCTCCACGCGCTTGTCGGTCTCAGCAAGGAGCTTGTCCCGCACATCGGGGTATTGGTCCCGGATGATGACGTCGAGCGCCAGCTGGGCATATTCGATGGTGCGCGCCACACGCCTTTGGCTGGCACCGGCGGACTCCGCTTCGGTCGCGAACAAGCGCAGCGCATGTCGGATCATGGCGGAACGGGTCAGCCCGTTGCGTGCAGCCAGGCGGTCGATCCGATCACACAAGCTGTGATCGAGCCGGAGGGTTATCTGAGGATCGTTGTGGTTCATGACAGCCTCTTCGCGCAGAGGCCGGCAGGGGCTGAGAAAGTGCCTTATACTATGCGACATTTCAGCCCGGGGCAACGGTTTTGCATCCCGGCGGACGCATTGCATTGCATTACATAAGCGTTACTTAAAAATGGCAGAAATCAGCGCCATTCTTGGGCTACATCCCATTGCAGTGCATTTGTGTTTCAATGGGATACGGGAGCACATTCAACTAAGGCTTTGATATTACTTGACCCCCATGCACCTTTAGGTGCGTTCGGTGTGCTTAGTTGCTCCATGTTGTCGCTCGCGTCGTCGGGGGTGTGGGCTTGATCTATTCGCAGGAGCGTCTCCGGCTTTCGCGGTGGGCCATTCCGGGCCGTCAGGCCATGATGCCCCAGCGGGAAAGCGTGGCGCTCCTGCGCCCGCGTCGGGCTTTTGACGCGGTAGCCGTCCGGCGGCGGTTCCGGTCTTGGCGGAAGTCGGCTATAGGGGAAATCAGCAAACGCCATTTTGCACTATGGAGATATGCGACATGGCGAGAAAGAGCCTCAAGCCTTCGGAACAACTGCGCGCGCTGGCCGACGAAAGGGCGGCGCTGGAAGTGCGGGAAAAAGAGATGGTGACGCGCATTGCAAGCGACTTCGGCAGTGCGTTGGTGTCGTCTGGTCTGGCCGATCTGAGTAAAGTGGAGTTTGCGAAGCTGGCGCAAAGGATCGGAACGCTCGGCATTGCGGAAACCATGAAGCGGCTTGCCTGATCGGCTGCATGCTGGATGAAAAAAGGGGCGCATGGCGTGGCCGCCATGCGCCCCTTCTCCTGTGCGCTATCACTTATCGGGTGTGCGATTCCCTGCGTTTCAACAGCGCGGGGACAGCAAAGCGACACCCCCCGCGCGCACCAACGCGGCCCGCAAAGCGGGCCGCAAAATTATCCGCAACCCCTGCACCTGGGCGCGACGTTTCCGGCATGGCGCGATAGTCCAGCGCCGCCCCTGGGCGGCGCTGGTGACTGCTCACTTGGTCGGTTCGCGATAGGGCGCGACATACTGCGCCTGTAATTCGCGGACCTGCCGGGGGTTGCCGTCGCGGTCGGTCCATTTGCGGCTTTTCCAGTAACCGGCAAGGCGGACGCCAAGCCCCGCGCGAAGCGTGGCGGCGATACGGTCGGCGGCGTCGGCCCGGTGCGGCGGAAGCCAATAGATCGCGGTGAAGGCTTCGCCATTGAGCGCGATGCAACGCAAGGTCGCGACGGTATCGCCGCTCGGTGTCGAGCGCAATTCGACATCTTCGGCAAGGCGCGCAGCCATGGTCGAATCGACGCATTCGGCGCGGCGCTTTGCGTCGGCGTCAATCTCGGTCTGTCGGCGTTCGGCATCACGCGCGGCGCGTTCTTCGGGGGTTTCGCGGCCTAGACGGCTAAAGTCGATCATGGCGGCTGCTCCTTGGTGGAACGGGCGCGCGCGGCGGCGCGCCCATAGTTCAAATGTCGAATCCCTGATCGCGATAGACGGCGAGCCAGTCGCTATCTGTCCAGCCTTCGCCTGCGCGCTGCTCGATCAATAGGGGGCATTCGTCGCCTAGAAGCTCCTTAAGCGTTTCGGCGGTTTCGGGAGTGAGTTCATACATGGTTCGGGTTCCTTCGCGGCGCGCGTGGCGGCGCATGGCGCTGGTCGGCGGCGCGCTTTATGTGAGTGATGGGGGGGGGGAAGGCCCGGCGCTGGTGCGCGCGGGCTTTCCGGGTCAAGCCAGTGCGCGGCGCTGTTCCTCTGCGCGCAGCGCGGCAAGGTCGGTCGGGCCGGTGCCGTTGTTCTGTTCGGCAAGGCGAAAGATGTGCAGCGGCACGTTTCTGGCGCGCAACAGGCGGGCAAGATCTTCCTGCACCTTGGATTGCTGGAAAATCATGGCTTCGACGATTTCGTCCAGCCGGTTCCATACCTCATTGCGCCGATAGGCTGCGCGGTAGTCGTTGCTGCCGCGCTTGTTGAGGGAAAAGCCGACAATCGGAACGCCCCGTTCATGCGCCCAGCATGTGCTGATCTGCTCGGCGCCCTTGAAGCGTTTGCCGGTGAACAAGATCATGTGCGGGATGCGCGCGCGCACCATGTCCAGCCGACGAAAGATCATGTCTGCATCTTCCCAGTCGCCGCCGCCGGAAACGAGAACGGCAGGACGCGCGGGATAGTGCTTCGCGTTGTGCTCGGCTTCGCGGGCTTTCAGATAGTCGAAACCCTCGATCTGCGAAGCGGTAAGGCCGGTTCCGGTGCGACTGCCCTTGATGGTATTGAACGGCTTGCCGGTTTCGACAAAATAGACGTTGGCAGCGTGGTTGCACATGGTTTCCACGGCGGCGCGGGCTTCGGCAAGCGACTGGCAACGCTGTTGCAGTTCTTCCATGCGGGATTGATATACCTCGGACGGGTCGAACACGCGGACCATTTCGCCAAGTTCGGCGGCGGCGTCGTCTTCCTGCCGCTTGATGCGCTTGGCGACATAATGCAAGCTGTTGACGATACCCCAAGCGATGGGCTGGCCGAAAGATTCCATGCGGGTTCCGGCAAGCAAGCGGAAGATTTGCGCGGTCAAATCCTCGACGCATCCGCGCGCCAGTTCCGCATCGGGCATCGGGTCGCGGGTGGGGTCGTCGATGATGGAAAGCCGGGATTCGGCAATCGTTTCGGTGAAGCTGGCAGGAAAGTCCTGCGCGCTGGTCATGGCGGCATAGGCTTCCGCAAAGTCGGCGAACCTGCTAACCCGCCCCTTGTTCGTGTTGGTCATGGTTGAAACTCCATTTCGTCTGGCTGGCGCGGATCGGGCCGGAGCGTTCCCGCGCCCCGGCCCAACCTTCTCTTATGCGCTGGCGGTTTCCTCCTGCTGCTGTTCCTGCGCCTGTTCGGCGCGGCGGCCGCGACGGCTCGACGGCTCGACCGGGGGCAAGCCAAGGTCACCAGCCGGGGCGGTGCTTTCGCCAAGGCCATCGCCTTCATCGGCGGGGCCATCGGCTGCGTCACCGATCGGGGCCAGATCGTTGCGCGCGCGGCGCGGGCGGCTCCACGCCACATTGTAGCTGCCGTCATCCTCGCGGAAGCAAGCGATATAGAGAGGCTTGCTCATCGACGGGTCGTCAATCGAACCCTGCAAGAAAGCCTCGCCGGTGTCCTTCATGGACTGCTCGAACAGGAACCCGACGCGAACCCAGGTGCGGGCGGGCGTGAGGCCGAGGATTTCAAAGCGGGGGCTGTTCTCCTTGCGCGCTTCCCAAGGGCGCAGGCAGATGGTCATGGCGACCGAGACGGTGGCGATCTTGCCGACGAAAAAGCCGTTGGCGTTCAGCTTGAGATTACCGAGGTTCATAGTCTTAACTCCATTTCGTTCCGGCGTTCCCGCGCCGGGTGGTTGAGCCTTCCGGGGACCGTCCCCGTCCGGTGATTCCCTTATATCAAAGACCTCAAACTACGCATAACACATTGTTTTCTTGACAGATTTCATCGTGCCTGGTGAACCTGAGCCTGCAACGGCCGCGCAGCGGCCCACGAAAAAATTGTTGCCCGTCAGGGCAACTCCATCCTGATCTGCCGAGCACAAGCGGGGGCTTCGTCGTTCATCGCACCCGGAGCCACCTTCGCCTGTGGCCCAAGGCGCAGGCACCTCCGCCGGGGTCAACAGAAATGACGGAGGCTCCGCCGCGCAGCGGTGGAAACCGTAGGGCCGCTTGCGGCCCGGTATTTCTGTTGAGGCGGCTTCCAGACAAACAAAAATATCGGCCGCTTGCGGCCGATTCCCCTTTGCCGCCGACCCCGGTGGGGGGGTCTGCAACGCCGGGACACTGGCGGGGGTGGCGCAGGGTGCGATGAACGACCTGGTGCGAGGCAGATACCGGGCGGTTCGTCCTCGAACCGTCCGGTCTGGCAAATGAGGCTGGCCCGCCAGGGACGTCTTGTCAGGCGGCGAAGCCGGCCACGTCAGGGATCGTGACCCCGCAAGGGGCGGAAACTCGGCCGAAGGACGAGGTTCCGTGGAGCTTGGTGAGCGCGGCCGCGCAGCGGCCGTGGGAGCCTAGCGCAATAGAGCCCGGCCCGATCGCAGATCGGGTGACGCCCCCTCCCCTCCTTCTCTTTCTTTTCTATCTCCGTCCAACCCAGAAGCTGCCCCGAACGATTCCGCACCTTCACCCACATCAAGTGCCAGTTCGCGATCAGCGAGAACGAGGCCGATATGAGCTGGTCCGACGATGAGGGAAATGATGTCGATTACGTCGATCTGCTCGGCATAGGAATCGAAGCTATGCGCGGTGCCCGGACGCTGCCCGGCATCAGGCGTGAATTATTAGGCGGTGATCAACGGTTGGAGATGGTGGCGCACGAAGGCGCTGGTAATCCCAACTTCGCCGGCGGCGACGCGGGCAAGCTGCTCGTCGAAGCTGAGCGACCTGTGGGCATTTTCGGCGCGCTCGGCCCTTCGGGCCTCGCGCCGGGTCTCCCGCCACTGGTCCTTGGCCTCTGCAAAGCCCATTGTCTGGAGTAGACAGCGGAAGGCAAATATCTCTTTGGGGTTTGCCGGGGGCCAGAAGGGGTCAGGAGCGGCGTGCGACCGAACTCGTCCGGGAAAATTGGGCGAGGGAAGCGCCTGCCCCACGCGGGAGAGTTCAGCGGCGAGTTCGTCGCGGATGCGATAGGCAGTGGAGCCCCCGATCGCGAGATCAAGGGCGGCACGCCGAACGGGTATGCGGTCGAGCAACATCGCGCGCAGCAATCGCCGCTGTTCATCGGTGACGAACCGTGCGCTTTCCGCGTGAATATGCCGAACGCCAGCCGCGTCACATCCGGGCAGGGACTGGCCTTTGCGGCGCAGGCGTCGCACGAGGCGCTCACGGATCCGGATACAGCTGGTTTTGGAAACGCCGCTCCGCTGGGAGACCTTGGTGGTCCCGAACCCCTCCATGAACAGCGCTTCGACCGCCTTGCGCTGCGCTGAAGTCAATTTGACGCCCGAATAGGCGTCGCCGCCGCCGGGCGGCGGGAGTGGAGCTTTGCCGCGGGCCAGCAGCTCGCGGCTGTAGCGCCGCCGCTGCTCGGAGACGCATGCGGCCGAAACGCCAAGGCGCAGTTGGATATCGATCCCTTTCAGGCCTTTCTTGAGCGCGTAGCGCAACCGATCGATGCCGGCGGGCGTAAGGCGGCCGCGCGCGTCTCGCTCGGCGGGGCGATAGCCGCGTCGCACACAAAGGGCGATCGTTACGGCGTTGCAGGCACTCGCTTCGCATATCCCGAAGCGCCTCCCGATTGCGGCGAAAGAAAGCTTGTCGACTTCGCGCAGCCGGATCGCCTCGTCGAGCGCGGCACCCTGTAGCCGGGCGGTGGGCGCAGGACTGCGGTGGGTGGTCTCCAGCCCCAGCTTGTGCGCCATCACGTGGATCGCGTGGCAACTGCGCCCAGGCAGCCGGGCGGCGACATCGCTCCCTTCGGTCAGATAGTGGGCCCGCAACAGGGCGAGTTCGCGCGCTGACCAGCGCGCGGCTTTGCGAACGGTCATGGATGGATCTCCGGGAAGGGCGCGATTTCCGGTAAGATGAGAGACGAGGAAGCCGGATTTCGCGTGCGTGTTTTCGTGTGCGCCGGGCCGTAATTTTGCGGCCGCCGGTCCCTTCGGGACCGGCGGGATCGCATCGAACCGCCCGGACGGGACGATCACGGGTGCGATTGCGGAATGGCGGGCTGAATCAGCGTATGGTTGCGCGCTCGATCGTCGCGCGACCGTCACGCCGATCCGGGGGTCTCTCGGTTACCGAAATGACCCGATGGGTTGAGGGTAATTCAATATGTCACGCGGAGCACCGGTGCGGTAAGCGCCACGTTTGCCACTGCGCCGCGGTCAGGCACTGTCGGCACCCTCTTGTGTGATCATCTGGGGTCGCCAGAGCGCGATGAGGGCTTTCATCGCGTCTTCGAGTTCGAAGGCGTCAGCGTAGATCGCACCGGGGTGGCTACCGAGGAAGGCAAAGACGGTGGCCATGTCGGCGGCAACGGCACGGTCGAGAGAGAAGAGGTCGGCGATGTCGAAGCCACCGAAATCCGTCGCATTCCACCATGCCATGAGAAAATCCGCGACCCGGCGTGCCTGGCCCGTGTCGCTTTGTGCGAGGTCGAACAATCGCGCCACCGCCTGTCGGACTTCGGGATGGATCATGGGTGCGACGTTCATGGATCGGGATGGTCAGCGATGTCGCCGGGCGAGTCAACCGAGGGCGTGATCCTCGAGGCAGGACTGCAGAACGGCGACGGCGGCGGAGCGGGCCATGCTACATTCGAGATGGGCGCGGAAGACGAGCGCGTGGTGCCCATGCCGGAATCGCCGGTGAGGTCGTGGGGCTTCCAGATCCCTGAGCGCAGCTGTTGCTTCATGCCTTCAATGGTTCGATGGATACCTGCCTGACGGAACGGACCGGCTGCTCGCATTCGGGAACGAAGTTGCTGGATGCGAACGGTCAGCCAATCGCGCTGTTCCTGCGTCAACTGGTGCTGATGGTTCATGGCGTGGACCTGGATGGCATAGCTCGAAGGGTGCCGAGCTCGGCTCGGAGCCCGGCGTTCTCCTCGCCCAGCATGGTGATCGCTTCGGCGGGGGTCCCGAGAATTCCCACGGTGTCGCGCGCGAGGCATGCGGCATCCAGTGTCGCTGCGAGTGCGCCGCGTTCACTTTCGAGCATGTTCAAAAGAGCCGCCGCGCGTCGGAGCAGATTCGAGGTATAGCTAGCAGCCGCCAGTTTTTCGAACTGGGTCGCTTTGGCCGACATGCAGAGCAGCAGCTCGTCGAGGCACATGTTTTCGAAGGTCATGCGACCAGCTCGGGATAGTGTGCCCACAATGTCGCCAGCGACGATTCCGCGTCATAGTGGCTGATGAATACGCCGCCCTTCTCGATCCAGCGGTGACGATATTGCGGCCAGTCGTCGATCAGCACATCGCCAGGCATAGCGTGATCCCGCTTGTCCGCACTGCGGCAGGTGATGATGGGAACGCCGGGAAAATAGGCCTGTGCCCATGCGATCTTCTGCGCTTCGGCCCAGTTGCCGCGGGGGCATCCGGTCAGGATGGTCGGATTGAGATGCGAGACAGCGTCGAACAGGGTTCGCGCGTCGTGCATCAGTGGCAGATCCCGATAGAAGTTGCCCTTGGCTTCGAGCATCTTCCAGAAGCGTCTGGAGCCCAGTTCGGCCTCCACTTCGCGCGGATGCATACCGAAATAGGAGCGGGCGTAAGTGTCGAAATCAGCGAGGACGCCATCGCAATCGAGGAAAATATGCGGGATGCGGACGATTGTGGGTGCCGATCTGATGGCGTTCTGGGCGGCGAAGGGTTCGGCCATGGTGTTCCTTTCGAGCTGGCGGTGATGATGTGATCGTCCGGGGTCGGCCAGTGAGGCCGACGCACGCAAGCGATCATTTCCTCGATGTGGCGAGAGATCGGCGGATGCGCTGGAGGACAAGCATTCGGTGGTCGTAGAAGTCGTCGCTCGGCGTGCGCATTCGGCCAAGCTTGCGGTCGTAACCGGGTGGATCATCCCATTCCGGTGGACGCGGGGCCGCTGTCGCGCGGGCGCCTGGTTGATCGCACGACATGTTATTCGGCCTTCCCGAACAAATCCGGCTGGCGCCGTCGACCGGATTGCGTATTTCGACGGAGCACGCGGGCGATATGACCGGAATAAACGCCCACCGCGGCCCAGTAGGCCGCCATAGGCGGTTTGTGCGCGTCCCAGCTGGCCCTTGCCCGCAATCGGGCATCGCACTGAAGATCGAGCAACAGGTCGCGCAAGCACGCTTGTACGTCGGGATCGAGGGCCCGGAGCTGGTGCATCGCGGGGAGCAGAAGGATGGGGTTGGCGCGCTCGGCACGCGTCGGCGGGCGCGGGCGTTCCGGGTTCAGGGTGACCTGCGAGGCAGGCTCGCTCGGAGCGGTGGGGGTCATCGCGGTTTCCTTCGCAGCCGCATGATCGCAGCTCGCAGCCCCGTCTCCCCCTCACCTGTCAGCGGGCGCGAACGCGCCCTGTGATCAGGGGTCTTAGCGAATCCAGGGCGAGCGCGGACGGTGACCTTCCCGAAGCCGGTCGGCGCGAAGGGTTGCTGCCAGGTCGCCATCGACATCCGCAAAGTGCGTGATCGCATCGATGACAGTCTCCGGCTCTGCGATCTCACCGTAAGAGGTCCCGATCCAGAGAATCTCGCGATGCTCGTCGTCGACATTGTCGTTGTCTCTATGGACTGCGGCGAAATAGGTGTTGAGGGGGGCGTCCCAGCCAATGCCAATAGTCAGCGGCCCATGCGTGCGGACGGCATCTGCATGCGCTTTGGGTTCGTATCGGCTCATGTCAGGTTACTCCTATCGTTGGAAGGTGAAGTGCAATCGCGCTGCATGAGGGCGCGAAACTGGCGCGAGAGGTCGGCTTGCTGGGGGTATCGGGCTTCCCATTCGGCGCGAGGGATGAGGAATCCGATGTCGATGAGGCGTCGCCGCAGTTCATCGGTTACGACCTGCTTGGCCTGTTCGGGAATTGCGAGGGGAAATCCCTGGAACTGGCACAGCCACGAGCAGTCGTCGGGCTCCTGATGGCGGCAAAAATAATCGGCCTCAAACAAGAGGTCGGATCGGACGACTGAGTCCCCATTGACGGCAATGACGAACTGTCCGCCCGGCGGCGTTTTTATTTGTCGTTCTTCGAGCATGCGAGCGTGCCAGGTGCGCGCAGCGGCGAGCGCCACGCCATAGGCAGTCCCATAGACCCCGTGGAGGATCCAGCTGACGGGGTGGCCGGCTGCGCCGAAGTGAAAGGTAATCACCATGGTGGTGTCTCCTGCACCAGTGTTTCGGGACGGGATTCGGGGGCCGGTAGCCTGTCGTGCGGGGCGACGAGGCTGATGCGGCAAAGAGCCGGACGAGCGCTCTCAACGATGCACCTCCCCCTTAGCTCTTTTCCCGTCTCGCCGCCGGAGGCGACCGGAGGGTGCAATGTTCGATTGTATTCCGGGCGGCTTTGCCATAGTTTGAAACCGCTCGCGGAGACGCGGGTGAAGGCGTGGAAACCTTCCCAAAAGAAGCAAGCCGGCAGCTTCGGTTACCGGGCAGCGGACACGTATGTCCAAGGCCCAGGCCCAAAGGTGTTCGCGCCTGATTGCTTCTTTTCAGGTTTCCAATGTCCGGTTTCGGGCTGGCGACGTCCATAGTTGGACGGTCGCTACCGGCTGTTTGCGAGATGGTGCTGAGATAGAGGAAGTAGAACGCTGTGCATGTTTGGGCATCCCAAAGGATCCGGTGGTGACCATGAGACAGGATCGCGAGGCTGCGCGGGAGTTGGTGCGCGAAGCGCTAGGGATGCCCGACATCGCGAGCGATGCAGCTGCGACCTATCATTTGAGATCGGTGCTGGCGCTGCTGGATACGGAACCGTGCAAGGACGAAAAAAGGGCCGATAATGCGTTGCCGGGCGATGCCATTGCTCATGCGATTGGGGTGATGGCGGCGATCAGTGAACGTGCGGTCCGCGAGGAAAGCGCGCGCTGCGTCAAGGCGATTGCACTGGAAATGGAAACCCGTGGCCTGGATATCGCGCGCCATGACATGGGAGCGGCACTGCTGCTCGATCGCTGGGCTGCTATTATCCGGGACCGCGGGAGCGTGGCCGAGCCGGGGCCGCGACGCGACAATTGAGAAGCGGCCCCGGTGGTGTTCGAACCTCAGTCAGTGGTGTTGACAGGCGAGGCGGCGATAGCCGCCGCATCGGGCCATGTTTGGGCGAGCCGTTCGCGCCCTTCGCCTTTTTCGGCACCTGCGGCATCGAGGCCGGCGATGACGGCGGCAACAAGCTGCGTGAGGCTCTCGAAATGGCGTTCGACGGTGCTGGCGCGCGCGCCATAAGTGAATGGGGCGGGAAAACCGGCGTCCTCCCAGCGGGCGAGGCCCTGTTCAACGATGAGGGCATAATCGAGTGCGGTGTCGATCTCGGCGTCGTAGACGACGTAGACTTCGTAGTATGTCCCGAAGTCATGAGGTGACCCGATGATGCGCAGTTCAGCCCCTTCGGGTGGGCAGCCGTAGTGGGCGATAAGCGCGGCGCGATAGGCATGGCACTCGGCGCGGGCAACTTCGGCGAAGTCGGGGGTCGAGCCAAGCTGGGCGCAGGCTTCGTCGTAGGGCACGGGGCCGATGTTCATCTTCTGTGTGGCCATTGGTCAGTCTCCATGTGTCGGGGGCGCTTCTTCGCAGCCCGACACTCCCCTCCCCCTCCACTCCTGACCGGATCGGCGGGCGGAGAAATCGGGATTTGTCTTGTGCGCCCGCGCTTGTGAGGGTGGTGGGATCGGGAATGGCTGGCGCGGCTCAGCATCATATTGCCTTCGATCCTCCTGCTTTTCGGGATGGGGGTCGGGAGCGCGAACCTCATGGGCGATGAACCCGTTGATCCAGCTGCGCATGGTCGGGCGCCTTTCGAGGGGAAGTGCGGCGGCACGGCTGAGAAATGCGGCGAGGTCTGCGTTCGCCTCGCCGGCGATCCAGTCGATTTCATGAGCGGGGAGCAGCCCTTCGTCGCGAATGAACCGGGTCATTGATCCAGGCCGCGCCTCACGGCCGCGCAAGCCCTTGGTGGTCGAGCGCCATAGTCCTTCGCAGGATTTCAGCCGCGGCTTCGCGCGGGCTTCCATGAGGATGATGAGCCTCAGGCACCATGCGGGCAGAGCGCGAACCTCGTTGCACTGCATGCCCGTGCAAAAGAAGCACGAGCTTGCCGGCACCTCGAACCCGGCTTGTCGGATACGTTCGTTGCAGGCGTCGCGGCCCCAGCCCCATTCACGCAGCGGGTAGCGATAGGTGTAGAGACTGCTGGAATATCTTTCGGCGTGGGCATAGCGGCGGCTGTCACGCGGGCTGCTGTCGAAACCGATGAGCCGGATCACCTTCTGACCGGCAGCCCAGGCCTTCTGTGCCGGGGGCCAGGTTTTGGTCCAGGCATCCTGTGGGCCGACCTTCCAGCGGAGCGAACAGGTTCCCCGGCCGAAGGCGATCGATGGGAGAGCGCCGTTGACCAGACAGGCTTCGAGAAGGTCAAAATAGGCCGGGGATGTGCCGAAACGCCGCGGCCTGTTGACGACGATCTTATTTGGGATGTCGCGATCGTCCATCCAGCGACGGAACGCCGGAATGAAGGCCTGGGTCTCGGGTTTTTCTGGCATTTGCGCGATCAGCACCATGTCGATGCGTTCGCGCCGTGTTGCCATTTCGAGGATCATGGCAGTGGAGTCGACGCCGGCGCCCCAGGCGACGATGACCGGCGGACTGGCGGGGGCCGTCATTGCGATGCCGGCGATGATAGTTCGTCAAGGCGATCCTTGATCGGTTTCCAACGGCAGAGATCGTCGCTCTCGGCGTCACACGCATGGCAGGTGGTGGACTTGTAGGTCGCGCTCAGCACCCATTGTTGGGTATCGCTATCCCAGGCCACGAAGGCGTCGCGTGTCAGGTTGGTGCTTCCGCAATCGCGGCAGGCCGGCTCAACCGGCTCGTCTTTTCGGTCGGCACTCTGTTGCAGCTTCGCATAAGCCGCTTGAAAACGCGCAGCGTCGGTCGCTATGCCAACCGCTTTGAGCGCGACCGCAAAGCGGCCGCGCGCCGCATCGCTTTCGAAGACCGGCTCGGCGCCGGTGATGGTTTCGTGATAGGCAAGCGCAAGCGCTTCGGGATCGCCGAGGACGATATCGGCGAGCGCCTGGAGATGGCTGATACGCATGTTGCGTCTCCGGATATGATCGGGATGTTGGGGAACGTGCCGCGTCAGGCGGCGAGATCGGCGGGGCCATCGAGGCGCAATTCATGCCGTATGCGGGTTGCCAGGGTGTCAGGATCGAGGAGCTCGTCGATCGAAGCCCAATGATTGGGGCCGCCAGTATAGTCGTTTCGGCCCTCGACACGCCGGAACATCACATCGTGGCCACGGCCCATCAGTCCGATGGAGAGCTGGACATAGATTTGATCGGAGTGAAGGATAATTTCACCGGCGACGGCGATGCCGCCCTGGCAGAAACGCACTTGGTGGCTTCCACGGGCAAGGCCGAGGGCAGCAGCGAGGCGTTTGATGGCCTTGCGTCCCTCGGCATGGAAGGTGGCTTTGGCATCAGCGTCGTAGGAGACGCCTCGTTTGGCCAGTGCAATCAGCATCGGGGTTTTCCCGAGGGCGGAGATGGCTTCCATACAGGCCGTGCGCAGCACGGCTTGTTCGGGCCTGTCTTCAAGGGCAAGGCAACCGATGTGGCGGGCGAGCAGAAGCACGGCGGGATCTTGATCGATCTGGTGCCGGGACTTTTCGCAATCCGCAACTGCGGCGTTGAGCGTGGTGAGCGCTTCCGCGATCGTGGCAATAGAGCGGGCGGCTAGAGCCTTATGGTGACGGGCGGCGGGATCGAACATCGGGTGTCTCCTATGAATGGGAACACACCTGCTCCTCCCCCTCCTCTTGTTGTCGGCCGGGAGGCCGTCATACGCTTCGCCGTTTTTGTTGATGAAACGGAATAGGTGGCGTTCATTCGAGCATGTTCCGGCGCCGCTCGCTCGAATGGGCCCGTGCCAGGGCGTTTGCGTCGGCGCGCATCGGAGCATTGCCAACATAGGTATCGCAAAAACGGATGACGAAGCGGCGTTCGGCATATCCGCAGAATTCAAGCCGGATGCAGTAGCGGCGGTCTATCCGGCCGTCGGTATGGCGTGGCGGACCGTTGTCGGAGATTGGCATAAGGAACTCCAGGCATAGGGGGGCGTAACCCTCCCATTCCCCCTCTCCTCTGCCTCCAATTGTCTTGATCGCCGTATGTGCCGCGTAATGTGCAGCAGTTTGTGCCGCATTGGCGAGTGTTCGTAGACCCTCTCTGAGGGGCAAGTGGACTGTTCGCTGCATAGCGTGGGGCAGCCGTTCACCACTCATAGGAGTCGAGTCCGTCGACGGCCGGTCCGTCGCAGTCGAGCAGGAGATGATCGCAACCGCGAGTCAGGGTGAAACGCATAACCGCCAGGAGATCGGCCGGCAGGCCTCCAAGTGTATCGGGGTCGGCGCAGGAAACCGGGATGAACCAGCCGTAGGGTGTCTTGCCGATGGTCAGGGGGACGTCGAGCCTTCCGCGCGAACCCCAGTCGTCAAGCTTTTGCGCGGTTTCCTGGGTGATATGTCCGGTCGTGAGGACGAGACAGGTTTCGATATCGAGGGATTGGGGATCATCCTGGGCGGCGGCGGTGATCTTTACCAGCTCGACGCCGGGAATATCGTCGCGTGGATCGAAGCAAATGCGCAGACAAGCAGCGGGATCGGCATGGTCGCGTGGTCCACATAGCGCGGTGAACTTGTCGAGCAGTTCATCGGCGAGCCGAGTGGGCTCTGATGGGTCGAACACCTTGTATGGCAGATGGTCGCGAATGAAGAGCTTGAACGTCTGATCCCAGAGGGCCTGGGGGTCATTGACGACTGTTTTGAGCGTCACGCTGTTTGTGTGAGTGATTGGGGGCTCCTTCAGCGCGTCAATCTGCCCGCGCATAAGCCAGCTTGTGCTGCCGCCGATGATATCATCGTCGGTGATAATGTAGTAGCCGCCGCCGAATTCGCTGGGCCGCAGGCGGTCGCAATCCTGGGACCACTCGAAACCGAAGGGCAGAACGCTGGGTGCGCATTTCTGGATCAGGCTGGCGATCGCATGGGGATCTGCCTGAGTTCCGGCGATCAGATAGCCGTCAACCTCCGCACTGCCGAAATACTCGCAGTCGAAGGTTGGAAAATCCTGATCGCTGAACAGCTCGAGAAAGGATGCGAACGGATCGGGCGGGGGCTGGTCCGGCTCCTCCGATTGATCCGGCGGTGGCGGGAAGGCTGCCTTGAAGGCGTCCGACATCGCATCGTAGCGTGCTGCCAGGTCATCTTCGTCGATATCGGCAAGTTCTTCCGACAGCGCGTGGCATTCGTCGAGCAATGCTTCTTCCTCACCCGTCGGCGTCAAGACGAAGGAGAGTTTGAGATAGTTGTTGGCCATGGTGCAGCCCTCCAAAAAAATGGGAAAATCCGGTGGAATGACCGGCATTCCGATCCCGGCTCCCATTCCTCGCCCCCTTCCCTCTCCCCCGCGGTTGCTTGTGCAGCGGAGTATCAGGTCAAGCCGACCAATGCCGGTGAGGTCGCCTGAAGCATCCAACGCTGGCCCTTCAGCCGTCGCAGGAAATCGGGCGCGGCGGGCATGCGGCCAAGCATCGTACGGACATGCTGTTCGGCAACCACACGCGTTGGTGCTCCAGATGCACCGTTGTCGATCGCCGGCCCAAAGCGGTGTTCGGCCTCATATATTCCGAAGGCATGGTGACGAAATATGAGGTGGGCGGGCGTGTTCGCCCACGATGCTGTTTCGAGAAACCAGCGATGAAGCGGAAGATAGTCGGTTTCCTCGCCGCCGAAGCGCCGCGCACTGGTTCGGGAGAGGTGTTCTGCGTCGGGCATCGGGACGTGAAGCCAGTCTGGCGTGTCGAAATCGTCGAGCCAATCCGCAGCGGAGGGAAGATAGCTGCAGTCTTCCTCGATATGCTGGACGGCGATCGCACGAACCTCGATTTCTGCGCCATCCGCGTTGGTGATCGTGTCTCCGAAGACGGTAACCGCTTCGGCGATCCCTTCGTGGTGGTGGCGCAGCGCGCGGTGTGTAAAATGGCAGTGTGCGGCCTTGGTGGCGTCGAACCAGGCGTGGATCGGGTGGTAATCCTGCCAGCGGCCGCCATGGACTCGCGCGGAAGAGCGCGCGTGATCAAAAGGGTTCATAATAGAGTTCTCTTTGATCGGAGGTGCAGAGCGATCGAGCGAGCGCGCTGAGAATATCATCGAGCGCGGCGGTGAGTCCGGAATGCTCGCACCATTCGTCGTAGGTCTCCGGCGCGCCACGCGGGAGCAGAACGCGGTAGAGTGGCCAGGCGCGGCGGGCATGGTCGAGGGTGAGCCTGCTACGCCGATAATAGTAGTCATCGGCATCGGCTACGGCATCGCGATGCGCGGCAAGTTCCTTGATCGCCACCGGGTGAAGCCCGTCGCGCAGGTCGGCGAGGAAGTCGCGTAGCACTGCGAAGGCTTCGGGGTTGGGCCTGACATTTCCACGGGCCTTGAACTGGCCGACGTTGATATTGAGGGAATTGCCCGGCAAGTCGGTAATCAGCAGTTCGAGGGTCGCCACATGGTTGGAGCCGGACCGCAGCGACAGGATCTGGGTGTCGCCCCGCCGGCATTGGGAATAATATCCACCAACGCAGTGGTTGAGCGCATTGCCCTCATCGACAAGGGCTTGCGCGCTGGTGAGCGGTATGAAGCTATGCGGCCCGCAGGGGGACTGCCAGGTCGGGCAGAGCGCCGGCCAACCGGGCCGATCGGCATTGTTCTCATGGCGCAGCGCGGCGGCGCTGGCTGCGCGGCGGTGCCATTTCGCGATGGCCTTCTGGAACGAGCGCGGCCTGCGGGGTCCGATGATCCCACGATGCAAGCTTTGCAGGAGTTTGCGATGGGCAGCGGTGTCGCAGAGTTTCAGTGGAACGCCCAGGGTCGCCACGAAATTGTCGAGCGCGTGGATTCGCCGAGATAGGCCCAATGCTTCGAGACGTGCGCCCGCGAGTGGGTAGAGGAGATCCTCGCGCAGCGCCTGGAGCGTATCGCGGGTTTCGACCGAGCTATCGAGGTAGTCAGGCCGGAAAAGAGGATCGCAGTTACTTTGCTCCCAGACACGGCGGCCCCATTCACTGCTGTCCGGCCATTGTTCGAGGGGGATGTCGTGGCGGACCAGAGCGCGCACGGCGGGCATATGGTCATAGAGGGCGTTGTATGCAGCGTCTTTGGGCGTTGCACGGCGCAGGCGGCGCAATTGCGCTTCGCTGATGCCGACCGCGGCGGCTAGCACCGGCTTGAGGGGCTGCGCGGCATCGATCGCGGCCGTGACCTCCGGCTTGAGCAGGATGGTGGCGACGGCGCCGTAGAGGCTTAGCGCCTGGCCGCGGTTGCGTATCACGGTCTTGCGACCCGGGTCACCTTCGAGATCGGTTGCGAGCGCCCAGTGGATGATGCGACCGAGCGAAAGGATCTTGTTGCCGGAGCGATAACCAAGGTCACGAAACAAGATGGCGCGCAGATGGGCCTGCATAAGTTCGACCAAGCGCTCGCGCAGTTGCAGGATCGCGGTTCCGATCGTCTGCGTCATGTCCGTGATCCGGCGGTGGTCGGCGCCGGACAGAACGAGATCGGTGACGAGATCGAGATATCCGCTGTCGTTGACGGTCTGTTCGAGGCTGATGGAGAAGTGGGTATTGGGACTATGGATTGTCTGGAGGATGGCGGTGCTGAACTGGTCGATAAGCATCATCGCTTTGGGAGAGTGGGCTGGATCAGGATGGATTGTAATCATGGGTGCGAGCGCGCCTTCACGCCGCGTGAAGCGGATTTCGCAGCGGGATAGCGCGATCAGGGTCGCCGCAAGGTCGAGTGGGTCCGATCGCAGCCGTGTGGTTTGAGGGACGATGCGATGCAGGGTGGTTGCGGCGCGCGCGAGACAGCGTTCGAAGGATGGGTTGTTGTGCCTCATGCCTGTGCCTCCCCGATGATGATGGCGGGCGGGCCGGCAGGCGCGGTCTCGGGGTCGAGGACGAATGCCTCCAGGTCGTCATCAAGTTCGTCGTCGTCTTCCCAGTCCCCATCCTGGCGATAGGTCATGTCGCAGTCGCAGGGGCAGTCAGCGAAGGGCTGGATGGTGACGGTGCCATAGCCGCCCTCATTGTTGCACCAATCGCCTTCAGGAAGATCGGCCGCGAATTCGCTGAGGGCATAGCAGAGCATGGCAGGGCGTCCGACCGCGTCGATCCCGACCGGAACTTCCGGGATAGACATATTCTCGGTGCCGTCGTGGTAGCGCACGTGATCGAGGTCGGTTTCGCCCTGGTCGCCGCCGCCGTTAAGCGAGAAAGACACTTCGGTGATCTGAAGGGCGCGGAGCAATACCAGGAGCTTGCTGAATTGATTGTCGTCGGCATTCGGATCTGCCAGCTGATGAAGTCGGCGAGGCATATGGTCCTCCCAAATGCAAAAAAGCCCGCGAAAGCGCGGGCTGTGGTTGCGGTTGTCGGTGATGTGATCGTGCGGATCAGAGGGCGGAGTTGTGGGGTGCGCCGAAGATCTGCATGATCAAATCGCACCATCCCTCTTCGCTTTGTGCGCCGCAGGCGCGCGGGATTGAAAGCGATCGGTCAGGCGGCGTCCTGAATCCACTCGTAGAGCAGGTGATCATCGGGATCCTCGTCACGTCCGTTCGCGATGCGGATGAGCTTGCCGTCGCAGGCGAAAGCGGATGCACGGGGGAAGGAGAGATAGGACCGGTCTTCGAGAATGAGGTCGCCCGAGCGGACTGCTGTGACGGTCCGGATAGTCCCGAGGGCCCGGTGGCCGGCACGCGCGGCAATCAGTTTCAGTTTGTGGCCCGGCCTGAGCTGGCGCTTGAACCGCGCGAGTGGGATGCGAGCCTCGACAGGATTGGCATGGCCGCGTCTGGCGGATAGCGCTGACCAATAGGTTGTGCCGATGCTCACGCGCAGGAAGAATGAGCAGATCATATAGTCCTGCAGAAGATTGCCATTCGCGACATTGAAACGTTCCGCCTGGTCGCTGATGAGGGTTTCGAAGGCGCGGCGCGCGTCCTCGTCGGAAAGATCCCCGGGCGCATCGAGAAGCTCAACGCGGATGCTGCGCCCGCCGGAGAAGCGCTCGCCGGTAACGGAAAACCGTGCGCCCACGATAGTTCGTGTCAGATGGAGATCGATCCTGCGGCAGAGATCAGGAAGATGCTCGCCCGCGATATAGAGGTCCCCGCTATAGGCGAAATTGCCGCGGTCATCGCAGTGGGTCTGGCTCCATAAGCGGGGTTCGGTGCTGGAGAATGGCTGGGTCATCGGCGGTCCTTTCGGAAGACGGCTTGGGGCGAAAGGGCGCCGAAACCGGTGGACATCACACGATCAGCCGACGCTCCGCCCTTCTCCCTCCCCCTCCCCTTGCGCCGGCGACGCGCCGGGTTGAGCGAGGTCGCAAGGTTTGTGGTCGCATCCGTAGAAACGGGATTTCTCGAACTGCGGGTCGCCGGTCTCGTCGACCAGGTAGCCGCTGATTTCATCGGCGGGTTCGGCGTCGAGAACTTATGATCCGCCGGGGACGAGGCGCACGGGATAACTGGACTCCGTCATGATGCTGTCGGCGTGTTTCATCGCGTCGAAATGATCGGTCGCGGTCACGGCAAGCTTGATGCGAACGATGGCATAGACATGGACATGGTGTGTGATGGTCACGGTCAGTTTCCTCATCAAAAAAGGGGAACGGTCGTGCCGGCGTGCCCTCACACCCGATTGACCGGGTGTGAGGGGTGCGCTTCGTTCTGGCTGGCGATCTGCGTCAAATGCTGGTCGCGTAGGGTCGCCACATCGGTGCGCAGGGCGTCGATGTCTACGTCGAAGTCTTCCCAGTTCTGCTCTTCCGGGCAGTGGTCGAGAAGATAGGCGGAGAGGAGGTCGTGAATCCGCACGAGAAGCCACATGCGTGCTTCGTCGGAAGGTCTGTGACCCCCTGCCCTGTTCACGCTGCCTGGCCTAGGGTCTCAGCGCTGGCTTCATGCTCGCCTACGATTTCGAGCCGCGCGCCGGTATAGTGATGGCTGGAAAGCCAGTCCTCGGCGGTAGCCATGTCCGGAGCGAGATGGCGCAGCTCGTCTTCGCCCTGGAAGCTGGTGAGAATACGGACCGAACCCGGCGCAGGTTCTTCGACGATCTCGAAGGTGAGCGTGCTGGTGACGGAAAAGCTTTTGTGAACCACCAGGACGATAACGCCTTCGCTCCCGAAATTGCCTTCGTGGAGCGTGAAACCGGCCGGGTGGGTGTAGGTCGGGCGTACCGCTTCGTGTGTCTTGCGAACGACACGGCCCGACCCGTTGCTGCTCTTCCATGCGGCAAGCTTTTTGCGATGGCATTCGGGCGGCATCGGCTGGCCATTGCTGTATCGAACAAGCGCTCCGAGCGGGGCGTGGGTGTAGATCGACTGAGCGGACATAGCGTGTCTCCTTGTTTGGCTTGGGTCCACCCCGCCTTCTCTCCCTCCACTCTTCGAATTTGCGGGTCCGGGAACCGGATCAAGCGGCGTGGGACGGCAGCGGCCGATGCGAGTGGTCTCAGCGCTGCGGCGGCTTGCCCGCGCTCGGGAAGAGCGACAGCTGAATAGGGGTATGCAGACTGGCGGAACCGTCAGGCGGTGGAAGGAATGGTTGTCGGTTCTGGAGTGAGGCCGGTGCCTCACCATCCGATGGAGCATCTGCGGCATGGCACTTGGCGCGCGCGGCGAGCTTTGCATTCCAGCCGCCGAGAATATGGGCGGGCGTGTACCAGAGTTCGCGTGTTGTGCCGGCGAGTGAGTCGCCGATGATGACGATTGCCGGCACATGGAGCAGCGTGAACTGGATGTAGGCCATATGGACCGCGCGTGGATCGATATCGATCGCGGTCACATGGAGGTGCCGCTGATAGTTGATCCCGGCGTCGCGCAGCGTTTCGCAGGTCGCGATCACCATGGCGCCTGCCCCGCAGGCAGGCTCGCAAAGGGTCAGAAATCCCTCCTTTGCGATTCTGTCCTCAGGACACGAGTCCGCGGTCATGGTCGCCATCATCCGGCAGATGCTGTAGGGGGTGAAGAACTGGCCGCGGGCGGCATTGGCGAGACCGAGCTCGCCGAACACGCGGCCCAGCACGTCGCACGTCTCGGCCTCCATCGCGAAGGTGACTTCTGCGAAGATGCGCGGGAAAGTGTCGATGACGTCGCGGTCGTACCGCCCGATAATCTCCATGTAGCGCGTCTCGCGGGCTTGGCTCTGGGTGAGATCGACACTGTTGGACAGGCTGATCGCTGCGGCTTCGATGAAATCCGAAAACAGCGTGTAGCGATCGTGACGATACTGGCAGGCGTCGAACAGCTTGCAGATCGCCTTGATGTGGCGGTCGGCGGAGCCCATCGGGAAGCTCCTTTCTGTGAGTGATTGGGGGCAATGGTGGCGATTGCGGTCGTTCGACCGCTGAGGTCACTACTCTGCGGAGAACGGTGCTCCGGACCGCCGAGAATCAGTAATCCTCGGGCAGCATGATGGTGAGGACGCGGGTGGTTTTCGCCGCGTCGGCTGGATCTTCGGAGCCGAATTCCAGATTCTCGTCATAGTAATCGATCTTGAAAAGGATTTTGACCTCGCGGACGGTGATTGAACCCATGTCGCGTTCAGGGCTGTCGCGATCGAAGCTCGCACCGCGCACGGCCGCCATGATCGCCGCTTGCGCGAGCAGCTCGGCAACGAGGCCACCTTCACCAGCCAGGCGGGCAAGGCAGTTTCTGGTGATAACAGTGCGCGAACCGCGATCGAGGCCCTGCCGGCAGCGGTCGTTGAGGATGGCGATGCGCTCGGTGCGGGAACCGGCCTGCGGGTTTTTGTGCATATCTATCTCCGGGATGGGCGGGCAAACGGCGGGACTGCGTTGCGCGATCCGCCTTGCCGCCCCCCTTCCCCACCCCTCTCAGCTTTGGGCCATGAGGCTCGCGCGTGCGCGATATGGCCGCGATCTCGGAGAGCGTGGGCCGGGGTCTGGCGGTGATCTGGTGGAGATCCGATTGTCTACCCCTGTGATTTAGGAGAATCAGGCAGCGTGCTGTAGGCTCATGGGGTTCGGGATCCAGATGCGAAAGGTGAAGGCGAGATGTCGCAAGCCGAGATCATGAACTGGACGGCGCTGTATGCGGCGACCACGCTTGTCTGCATGCTCACGCTCTTTCTTTCGGGGACAATGGTCGCGGTTCAGCTGTGGCGCGAACGGTTTTGGCGCGGCCTTGGATCGGTGCGCGCGGTCCTGCTGTTCGTGCCGGGAACATGGTGGCGCTGGCAGAAGCTCTATCTGACCGGAACGCCGGTAATTCTGGCAATTGTCGCAGCCTTTGCGCTCACGCTCGAATGGTGACAGCCCGTGGGGCTGGTGTCATCCTTGTAAATCTTCCGGCACATGGAAGATTTACAAGGATGATCTCGGCGACGCATCTACCAACTCAGGTCATGTATTGCCCTAACGGTCTGCTCCATTCTCTGCGGTTCACTCACCCACGACCATGTCCAGCACCGGCTCCACGCAATCGAGAGCCTCGCCATCGCCCCGGTCAGCCCGTGCCTCATCGTCATTGTCGGAATCGAACTCACCCCTGGTCGCGGCCAGTTCGGCTTCGAGTTCTGCCAGTTCGCGCTGTTTTTCCTCCAGCAACGCGGTTTCGGGGAATTCCTGACCAAGGCGTGCCTGGAACGCGGGCAGGCGCCGCTCATTGGCTTCAAGACTTCCTCTCGCTTCGGCCAGGTCGGCATCGAGATTGGCGAGAGAGGATTCCAGTCGGCCAAGTGCTGTGCTCCACCGGGTCTTCTCGCTGATCTCGAACGCACGGTCCTGGCCGTGATGTACCGGTGCGATCATCACGCGCAGGTAGCGCCTGCCGTCGTCACTCAGGGCGGGGTGGCTGGTGACCTTGAGGTCGATGCCGCTCAGTGATCCGATGATAAGGGTGTCGGCGCCACTCTTGCGCAGGTCGAGGGCTTTCCGGATGATCCGCTCGCCGGCAGCCTTGCGGTCGGAGATGATTTGGCCTTCCAACGCCAATATGACCTCATCCTCCCTCGCTGGTATACGCTGGGCTATATCCTGTTCGAGCCTGACGATCCGCGCCCTGCCCTCATCGATCGCGTCGATCGTGCGCCTGATGGTTCTGCGGATATTGAACTGGTCGTCGACATGGGCATCGCGCAGCCGCTCCAGCCGGGCGACTTCGGCATCCAGCCCGGCTTTTCTCATCAAACGGTCATCGCCGGACGCAAGGGCTTTCGCGAGGGCGAACTGGCTGACGTTCGAACCGACATCTTCGATCCGGCGAATGGAGCGGTCGCCCGACATGGCCATGGCGATAAAGCGGGCCTTGCGCTCGAGCATCTGCCAGTTGGTCGCGTCCATCGAGCCGCTTGTGGCATAGCCATAGAGTTCGATTTCGTCGTTCTGGTTGCCCTGGCGCTCGATCCGGCCTTCGCGCTGCTCGATATCGGAGGGAATCCACGGCACATCGAGATGATGCAGGGCTTTCAGGCGCTGCTGTGCGTTGACGCCGGTTCCCATTGTCGCTGTCGAACCGAGGACGATCCGCTTGCGCCCCTGGTTGAGGTCATTGAACAGGCGCTGCTTGGCGCTGTTCTTCTTGTAATGCTGCATGAAGGCGATCTGATCGGCAGGGATGCCCATCGCGATCAGCCGGTCACGAATCCAGACATAGGCGGAGAAGCCGCGCGTCTCGATGGCGGCCTCGGTTCCGAGATCCGAAAAGATCATCTGTACGGCGCCGGGCAGCTGATAGGGCTTGCCGGTTTCCGGGTCGGTGTAGCGGTTCTCGCTGGTCTCCCGCCAGATGCGGTGGACGTTCTCGATCAGGAGATTGAGCTTGTTGCCCTCTTCGTTGCCGATCCCGGCATCGACGAAGCGCAGGTCGATCGCCGAGTGCCTGCCGTCGGTGATGACCGACAGGATGATGTCATCGCCCTTCTGCGGGCGACCGCTACGGCTTTCGATGGCTTTGATGCGCTTGGCGAGCACCCGCTGATAGGCTTTGAAGGGCGCGGCGGACTGGGCGACAACGATCTGCCGCTTGCCGCCCCGGATGGTGGGGAGCTGCACATATTGGCGCAGGTCGTCCTTCAGCACGACATCGGCGACGCTGCGGTACATCGCCATCAGGTCGGCGACGTTGACGAATTCGCAGAAGCGGGTGACCGGCTTGTAGCTACCGCTGGGCTGCAGTTCGAGTTCGGTGCGCGTGTCGCCGAAATTGGCGGCCCAGGCGTCGAACTCGTGCAAACCCTTCGAGTAAAGCTCGTCGTGCTGCATGAACCGCTGCAGCGTGTACATTTCGCCGAGCGTGTTGGTGATTGGCGTGCCGGATGAGAGGATCAGTTCGCGTCCGGGATTGATACCGGAAAGGTAGCGGGATTTGACATAGAGATCCCACGCGCGCTGTGAACCGACAGGATCGACGCCCTTGAGGTCGCCGAGGTTCGTCGCGAAAGTGAGCTTGCGGAACTGCTGGGCTTCATCGACGATGATCTGATCGATGCCGATCTCGCCGATATGGACGAGATCGTCCTTGCGGGAACGCAGGTTCTCGAGGCGACGCTGAAGCCCTTCCTTGAGGCGCTCGACGCGTTTGCGGGAGACGCGGTCATTACTGTCGATGTTGTCGACGAGGGCTTCGTAGCTCGCGAGTTGGTCTTCGATGAACTCCTTCTCGAACGTCGCCGGAGTCGGGATGAACTTGAAGGCATCATGGGTGATGATGATCGCATCCCAGTTGCCGGTGGCCGCGCGCGCGAGGAATCGCTGGCGTTTTTCCTTCACGAAGTTGGTGTCGTCGGCGACGAGGATCCGTGCGGTCGGGTAGAGCATCAGGAACTCGCGGGCGATCTGGGCGAGGCAGTGATTGGGCACTGCGACCATTGGCTTGTTGGCGAGACCGAGCCGGCGCTGCTCCATCACGGCGGCGCAGAGGCTGAACGTCTTGCCGGCGCCGACCGAGTGCGCGACGTAGGTGGAGCCGGCCGCGATGATCCGCCAGACGACACGCTTCTGGTGATCGCGCATCCGGATGGCGTCCGATGCGCCCGGCAGCTTCAGGTGCTTGCCGTTGAAGGCGCGGGGCACGAGATTGTTGTAGGCGTCGTTATAGATGCGAACGAGGCGGTCAGCGCGGTCGCTTTCCTGCCAGACCCATGTCTCGAAGGTCGATTTGATGGCCGTCAGCTTCTCCTTGGCAGCCTCGGTGTCGATCGTGTTGAGTTCGCGCCGCTCTGATCCGTCGGCCTCACGGATGACGTCGTAAATTTTGGGAATGTGGGAGTTGAGCGCGTCCTCGATGAGGTCGGCGGCGCTGCGGCGCGGGGTTCCCCAGGTCGAGGTCGAGCTAACATGTCCCTCGAAGGGAGACTTGTCGACGGTCCAGCTCGCGATGTTCACGGTGTGAAAGATGCGGGTCTCGATCTCCATCGTTTCGGCGATGAAGGTCTCGATGACATCGGTCGGTATCCAGGGAGCTCCCAGCCGCGCGGTGATCTCGCTCGGCTTGAGATCGACCGGCTGCACGTCCTCCAGCGCCGCGGCGGTGGCGAGGAAACGGGGATCGAGATCGGCCTTTTCTCGCGCTAGGGCGAGCTTGGTGCGGACCGGGCCGGAAAGCGCCTCGTCTGCGGGAACCCAGTTGTTGAAATGCGGCGTGCTGCGGATGGGGTCGAGATAGACGTCTTCAGCCAGGTCGCTCAGCGCCTGTGCCTCGCTGGTGCCGAGCAACTCGGCTATCAGGGTTATATCGACCCGTCCGCGTTCATGGAGGGAGAGCGCGAGGGCATCCTGCGCGGAGTGGATTTCATGAGTAACGGGGGGCTTGACGACGCGCTCGGTGAAGATCGGACCCGGCGTGCCGACGTCGTTCGCCTCGTCATAGGTTTCGATCGAGGCGACCAGCCAGACATCGGGGTCGTCGAGGAAGGGCTGAAGATTGGGGCGCCGCTGATATTCCTTCTCGGCTCCCGTGTCCGGGTCGGTACGGATCGTGGTGACGGTGCGGTTGATCGGGCCGTTCTTCTTGACGAAGGCCCGGTAGTGCGTGAGCAGCCGCTCCTGCAGGATGGTGTAGGGTTCGTCGTTTAGCTGGGCGCGCAGAATGGTCCGGACGGTGTCTCGGATCGGGATGAGCGCGCGGATGACGTTGGCATGTTTGGCGAAGAGACCCGGTTCGCCCCGGCCGGATTTGACCGCGACGGTCGTGGGTATGCCATCGACGATCTGGTGCAGTGCGCCGCCGGATACGAGATAGCTGCCTTCCTTGAAATCGGCCTCGTCGGCCGCAGTGCCGATCGAGAGGTCAAGCGAGACGTCCGTTCTGTCGCGGAGCGAAGTCGTCCGCTCGATTGGCCTGAAGGAACCGGCCTCGCGGGACGCGATTTCCGTCAGCGTAGCAGCCAGCAGGGCGGGAATGTCGGCGTCAGGTGCGGCGGCGCAGCCATATTCCATGCCATATTGGCCGCTGCGCCATTCATGAGTGCCGAGCACATGATCGGGATGATCGAGGAAGTAGCTGTTGATCCGCAGCGGACCACTACCCTCGTCGCTGCCTTCTATGTCGGCAAGGTCGAGCCAGTGGCGCCGGGGACGGGAGGCATCGGGCTGATGTTTCTGGAAGAGGAGGATGTCGACGACGACGTCGGTGCCCGCCTCGTCGCGCATGGCTTTCCCCGGCAGGCGCACCGCTCCGAGGAAATCGGCCATGGCATCAATATGTTGCCGCGCTTTAGGATCGCTCTTGTCGAGTGAATATCGCGACGTGACGAACATGGCGATGCCGCCGGGGCGAAGCTGCTCGATGGACCGGGCGATGAAGAAATCATGGAGCGAGAGTCCCAGGCGTCCGGGAGCCGAACGGTTCTGCACCGTTACGTTCGAGAAGGGCGGATTCCCGATCGCGAGATCGAAATCGCCGGGCAGCGATGCCTTGTCGAAATCGATGCAACGGATGAGCTGGCTGGGATAGAGGGCACCGGTAACGCGTGCGGTGACTGGGTCGTTCTCGATACCGACGAAGAGCGTGTCGCTGGAGAGGAAGTCCGGCCGCAGCCCCATGAACAACCCGCTGCCGCAACCGGGTTCGAGGATCTGGCCGCCGGTGAAGCCGAGGATGCGGGCGGCCTCCCACATGGCCCGGATGATGTATTCAGGCGTATAGTGCGCATATTGCGTGGCACGCTTGAGCGACTGAAGTTCGGTTTCGGTGGTTTCAGCGACAAGGCTTTGCCCGAGTTCTTCCCAGCCCTGCCGGTATTCATCGCCACGGCGGGCGAAGATGTTGTTGGCAAGCTCGGACGCGCCGAAGCCGATGAACTTCGCGATCGCTTCCTGTTCCGCACGCGTCGCAGTTCGATTTTCGCGATCGATCAGGTTCAGCAGGCGGATCGCCTCGATATTGTCATGGGCGCGGCCCTTCCACGACGGGGCGAGTGTCCTTCCGCCAGCGAACGAGAAATCGACCGGCAGCACGTGCGGCGGCTTTGCCTTCACCTCGAACAGGTCGGAGGCGATAGGGGATGTCTTCGGCGGTTCTGGCGAGGGCTTGATGGGCTGGTCGAAGTCCAGGCACAGCTGGAGCGCCAGCGCGGATGCACTGTTTCGCATGGAAGCTTCCTTTTCAGGCGATGTTGAGGGCTCGGCCTGCCCTGGGGGTGCGGGGCACGTCGGGGCGAGCAGTCCATGCGGGAACGGGAGTGACGCTAAGGGCGTCGCAGCGCGGGCATGGCAAAGATCGCGGTCAGGCCCACGGCCCGACCTGGAGCGTCACTAACGGGTCATCAGCAGGTCGAGGGCGTGCTCGAAGACCTCGTCTCCGGCGCCATTGACGACGACAGCCTTGGGATTGGTGGCGAGCACGGCGCTAGAGATGGTAGCGATCGGGCGCTTGCGCAGTGGATGTTGGAAGATCTGGTCCTTCTCGATGGTGACCAGATTGGTGCGCAGCAGACGTTTCAGCCGTCGGCCTTCGAGTGCGCGTGTCAGCAGATCGCTCACTTCGGCTTCGAGATCATGATCGAGGGTTATGTCGCCCAGAACGGTTGGCGCCCGGTTGGCCTTCAGCCACGTATCGACCTCAGCCAGATCCCAGCAACCGACCTTGTCGAAGAAATCGGCGGACCCGTGCCCCTGGTTATGGGCATGGAAGGCCAATTCGCCATCGATCCAGATTTCCGCGCGATAGGCAGTGGTTTCTTGGGATAGCGCGGCGCTGTGGGTGATACGTCGCAGTTCGATTTTCATAGGGGGACTCCTGTGATGCTCCAATGGCAAGCACCCGCCCCTCTCCCCCTTCCCTTTCCTGTCAGCGCGAAGCGGGGCGGTCGGATTGGAGCTGATCGCGCATCGGATCATCCCAGGCGCAGGGCCGCGGCATATTGGCGCAGCAGCTCGGTCATCGCGGATCGCAGATGGCTCTTGTTGCCGATAACGATTTCGGGATTGAGATCATGGCCGCGCGCAGTGCGGTAACCTGTTGCGGTCTCGCCATAGGCGTCTTCGACGATGATCCGGTGTCCCCGCGGATGCGCGGGGCCGGCGTAGCGGACAGTGAAATCGCCGAGACGTCCGGAGAGCCCTGCTGCCATTTTGCTCCAGCGAATATGGCCGGCTGCAAACTGCTCGCCTCGAGCCCGACCGCGGGCAAGCCAGAGACGAAACTGCGTCCGTTGTTGGAGCAGCGAGTTGCGCGTGCGCTCCATTGTTCGCGCAAGTGGCAAGATATGAGAGTCGGTATCGAGTCGTGCGAGTTCAGCTTCTTCCGCAACCGCGAGTATGTCGGCATAATCACGCTGACGAAGATGCGCCCGGAGTGCTTCGTCATCCCCGGGTGGCAGCCCGGTCGCGCCAGAAAGGGCGTAAAGGCCGGTCTGGGCGTCGATCAGACAAACTGTGGTTTCGTCATGGCCTATCCGCTCATGGAGCATGGCGAGGATGCCGATTGTCCCCGCGGCGTGTTCAGTCGCGCCGAGAAGCAGTAAACGCCGGTGCCATGAGACGGGTGTCGGCAGATCGGTGGGCGCGGGCCACTGGCTAGGCAGAGGCCGTGAGGAGGGCGGGCTGGTGGCTGTGGCAGGTTCGGGGGTGACTGCGGCAAGGGATCGGCGGGCGACGTCGAAAATGTCATCGGGCCGCCCTCCCCCATCGAGAAATCCCTGGTCGTAGGCGCCGCGGCGGCGATCGGGTTTGCCCTGGCGAGTAAGGGATGGTGGCCGGGCCTCCCATCCTGCCTTCGCTGCGTAATTGCCATCGGCCCAGGCTACCGCTTCGTCCCAGTCATAGCCATAGACGGCACGGGCATGGAGAATGCCCCTATCCCGGCTGTCGGTGCTGCCCCCGGCAACCTTCCGCTCGACATGGGCGAAGTTTGCCGCCTGGCGTTGTTGCTCGCCTTCTTGCACTATTCGTTCGTGGAGTGGCTTGAGCATCGCGGTGCGCTCGCGGGTGCGGGCCATGCGCGCTTCGAGCGGCGTATCGTTTGGCAGGTCAGGAAAGGCGCGCCAGGCATTGGCTATGGCATGAGCATGATGCGGGGCACGGCCATGCGCTATCCAGCACGCCGCATCGGCGGGATCGAAGGCGTCGGTCATGTCGACTGGTCCTCGCGCGAGGGCTCACGCTGCATGGTGGAGCAGCGGCAATGCGGTTACATCGCCCAGCGTCGCGCTTCGATCGAGTACCGGATAGGGCAGGCTCGGAACCTTGCGCGCCGCGATCCGTGCCGCTTTTGTGAGGGGGAAGAGATAGGTATGACATCCGGGATGGCGTCGTCGGCGCAGGAAGCCCGTGCGCTCAAGATCGGCGAGCCAGTCCGCGCGGTCTTCGCCGAAGCGGGGTGGGCGTGCCCCGGCACTGAGGAGCGCATCGATCGCATAGCGTTGTCCGCATTCGGCGTTGCGGATCTTGGACAGCGCGCGTGAAGAGATCGGCTGCCCGTCGGGCAGGATGAGGTCGGTGCGCGGGCTCGATCTGCCGGAATATTGGCTGTTTGCGGCGCGATAAATGAGGCCGCAATGTCCGGGGAGTATCACCCGCCCGTCGGGATCAACGCGGCGGACCGGATCGGCATAGGAGATGACGGAGAGGATTTCGGGTTTCTCGCGGCGCAGGAGCCGAAACGCGCGGGCGATCAGGAAGGTCTCGGCATTGCCACCCTGAGAATCGTCTATGACAAGACGACCGAGATCGCAGGCGGTGCGCGGATCGGCAAGGCCCGCGCTCTTGGGAACGCTGGCGTTGTTGACCGGGTGCGAGAAGACGCAAACGCCGACCAGTTCCGAGCGGCCGCCTCCCGCATTGGCGAAAAGGCCGGCCGACAGGCGCGCGACAGGCATCGAGGCGGTGTAGTGATGTGCCCGCACGAATGGGGCCGCCTGGTTCTTCGTGCTTATGACATCGACGGCAAGCTGTTTCGGATCGATTTCCGTCGCGTCTGGTATCCAGTGGCAGCGCCGGTCGCGCCAGCGCTGGCTGCGTGTGGTGAGCATGATGGTGATCTCCTTTGGATCACCATTGCCCCTCCCCCTTCCCTAACGCGGCCCGTAGGGCCTGAGAACCGTCTGGGTTTGCTGATTTGGAGGCATTGATCACCTCAAATGCTTATGCTTGAGCGTGAGTAATGTGAGGACTCAATCTCGATTGATTCCGGTCGCGTTGGCTTTGAGAGCGGAAATAACTGCATTGGTGAAGCCTGGAGGCATGCGACCGGCAACATAGGAAGGTTCCGGTGACACAGGTCGGATATCGTAACCAATCCAGGTGAAGTGATTATACTGGTCGACGACGACTGAGGTGCCGCGGGCGATCCCCGCAGCGTCCGCTACCTGATCGGGTATTGCCAGGGTTGAGGCTTGCCTGTCGGCCTTCGTCGTGATCGCGACTGTAAACACCCGCTGTCCCTGTGTGGCGATTACCATGACAGGGCGTGTTTTGACGCCCTCGTCGCGACCAGCTTGCTGTTCGTGGGTGAACAGGTAGACGTAGTGGAGTATGTCACCGACCTTAGGAAGCGGGGTCATCGTTCCAACGATCTGACGCGATTTCCTCTCTCGTCGGACGGGCCGCTTCGAAGAGGGCCGCATGCTCACTGGTCATGTCGGCGGCGTCGACGGCAACCAGATCCAGAACCGAGAGAATTTGACCGGCCGCAATTCGTTCAAGCCGCTCGAAGTAGGAAGCTTCGGCCAACGTGATGTCAGGTCTTCCATGCTTGGTGATGGTGACAGGTGTCCGGCGCCCGAGATCGAGATATTGTCCCGTGTGGTTGTGGAAGGTGGTCAGCGGAACCTTCTTTTTCGGGGGTGCGGCGATTGCGGGATCGGCCATGCGACTCTCTTTGGCTAAATGATCCTCCCAAAATAGCAAATATGGCAATTTTTGCAAGTTTCAGCAGATTCGTGGGAGCGGGATTGGCACGGTCTGACCCGAGCCAAGGTTGATGAACGCACCAGCGTGGCCGATGGAACCGCGGCCAAAGAGGTCGAACAGAAGCGCGAGTGCGTGGCTCGCGACGACGCGGTTGATGAACAGCGATTGCCGTTCCAGCGCCTCGGCGATCGAGCAGGAGGGCGCGTCGTTATCGGGCAGTGTTTCATGGCTGAGTTCGGGAAAGGCTTCGAGAACGGTGGGCAGGCGTGCTTCTTCCTCGCCTCGCTCAGGCGCTGGGCAGCCGATGATGAACTGCCCGTCATTTGCGCGGTTTCCAAGGTCCATCCAATAGTCGGGCTTGTTGCGTTCCTCTTCCATCGCCGCGCCGATCGCGCGACGCGCGGACGCGGTGTCGACACAGGTGATGAGGAGATCGGTGGCATCAAGCCTAGCGGCGTCAGGAGCGCGGCCATGGATGGCCTTCCAGTCGAGGCCGTGCGCGAGATTGATCCGTTCGGTTAGCGTGCGCGCCTTCGAGGTTCCGACATCGCATGGGTAGAAGGGTTGACGGCCAAGATTGGCCTGGGTGACGATGTCGTCATCGACCGTCGTCACATCGAGAGAGCGCGAGGAGATGGCGCGTAGGGCGGTATCGAGAGCCGTCAATCCCATGAGCATCTGCGAGCCTGAGCCGCCGCACCCGACAAGGAGGATCCGGATTGGTCGATGGCTGAAGGCGGCGGGGAGGAAATGGCGCTGTGGCATGTCATTGTGCATGACGTTCTCCTGCGAATGGGCTGCGTGGCAGGGGGAGGAACATGCCGCCGGCGCACAGGCGCGAGACCATTTCGGGGCCGGTGGGATCATCGATCCTGCCGAACACGAGCGCCAGTTTGGTCGTATCGGCATCGTCCGCATCATCGGTGGCGCTGAAGAAGGCGCGCGCTCGCCCATGGCTGTGAACATCCGCGACCATATAGCAGCCAGGCGGGAGGACGGGTGTACGGTAGACGAGGCGCGAGGGCGTCGCTTCGTCGATCGTCGGGTAACTGAGCGAGAATTGCCGGGTGACCTCGTTCCATAGCACGAATACCGCTGCCTCATTGGGGAGTGCGGCGCGAAAGTGATCGAGCATGGAGGTTCGAAATTCTTGCGGAATCAGGCCGCAAAGGAGGTCGGCACGGGGCACTCCTGCAGAGCCATAGGGAAGATAGCCGGCGATCGCGGAAGTGATTGGAACATCGAGCGCGAGCCAAGGCCGGCGCAGGATCAGCATGACAGCGTCGCATCCCACCGCGATGCCATGACCGGCAGGCGCGGATCGCAGAGCATCGATTGCGGGCGACTTGCCGGATGGCGGAATGGGGTAACAAGGCACGGCGGCGAGAATAGCCGCGGCCGTCGGATCGTCTGCGATCATGGTCATTTCCTTGCGATTGCGGCGATCAGGCGCTCGAGGGTGAACGGATCGCCTGGGTTGGCGCGCTGCTTTTGTCCGGTCCTTCGGCGGGCGCCGGCGATGAACGGCTTGAGGCGGCTCACCGGAAACCGGCGTGCCCGACGTGCGGCGAGATCGTCCCAAAGCGCGATCAGACCGCCCTTCCCCTTCACCGTAAACTCCTGACCGGGATTGGGATGGGTGGACCAGCTGTCGAACACGGCGCGCTCGAACTCGGGGATGGCGGCGGGAGAGAGTTGTTTGGGCCGCGCGATGTTACCCCAGCACAAATGTCCTTCGACAAAGACGTTGAGGATCGGCGAATGCAGCAGCCTGGTATCCGCCGTGGGCCTTTGGTTGGCCGGCAGGGCGAAGATTCCGAGGCCTGACCGGGTGGCGACGAAGAGGTGTGCCGGATAGGGAACGGGGACGATGGTCCGTGCGCCAAGTACCCGCAGGTCGTCCGGTGGGGAGGATAAGGCGAAATAGGCAGGACGTACCTGCTCGGCCACCCACCAGACGAGGACGTCAGGGTTCGAGACAAGCACATTCTCGGGGAGGATATGGGGGATGGCGGTGCGGCCGAGTGCCTCGGTCCACTGGCGCAGATGCGCGCGGGTCAGCGGTGTTCCCGCTTCGATAGTGGGGCGATCCTCGCTGTCGAGCGTGACCGGGTGCATGCTGGCGAAGGCGAAGCTGTCATCGCCAGAGGAACGGGACAATCCCCGTGTATCGCTGCGGTAGAGCAGGATCGCGTTGGCCAGGACGAGACGGCCGTCAACGGCTTCGAAATGGGTCGAATAATCGGACATGAAAGTCTCACCTTCTTGTCGGGTCGTATTTGAGCAGGGCCTGGGCGCAGTCGAGGAAGCGCGCGCCGGCGCGCAAAGTGGCGAACCAGTCGTCGATACGCTTGGCGTCCGGCAGAGGGCACAGGCCGCAAAAGTCCATGAAGCCCATTTCCATGCCATGGCGGCCGATATCGTCGAGTTCTCGCGCGAACTGGTCGAAGGGTACGAGGGTCAGCGGCGGCAGGGTTGCGCATTCCTCGATGCCGGGGACATATTCGCAGACCGTCTCGAAGTCGAAATGCCAGGCGCTGCGTTTCGGATCGCATTTGCCGAGCGCTGCATGGGCGTCGTGAAGTTCGGCGAGGAGCTGGCGCAAGCGTGCCGGGAGACGTGAGGGCCGCGCGGCATTGTCCGCGATCATCCATTCGGGGCGCCGCGCGTTCATCGTCGACGGCAATGTCATCTCGCTGTTTTCGATTTCGTCGGCGCCGTACATGTCGATCATGCTCTGGCGGGCGGCTTCATCGTCGGTCTCGCCTTCCCAATAGTACATCGAGACTTCTTCGAAGAGGTCGTCGTATCCGAAGATCGGAAGAGCGCGGCCCAGCGTCTGCCCAAGCGCCTTGTAGACAGTGGCGCGCCAACGGATCGGGGCATCACCGGTTTCGATCCAGCCAAGGTCAATCTGGCCCAGGCTATCGCAGACGACTGCGATTGCAGGCGGTCCGTGATCGTCACCGTGAAGAACAACCGTGCGTAGCTCGACCATGTCGACGGGGCCGAGGATTTCGTGAACCGCCTTGCTGAAGACCCGTTCGATATGGCGGCGCGCTTCCGGACGCGTGAAGCTTTGCGTCTCCGCAGTGCGCGCCGCGACCCATTGACCGATCAGCTTGTGGTGCGGCGCCAGCGGTCCATCGAACAGGACGGGGATATTGTTCGACACCGCGGGTGACCGCCCGACAAGATTAGCCGAGCGGCGGGAGTGCAAGTCCCGTGGGGGCGGGGATCGGTTCGGAGATACCATGCCCGGCCAGGGCTGGATTGGTGGCGACCCGCGCATGGAGGGTCTGGGCCTTGATGCTGCAGGCGGGGAGCTGGGTTCCAGGAGGATTGCCGTCATCGCATTCGATCCATTCGAGCAGGGATTTGCGGGGCGCGGGCGGTATGGGTGCGGGCTTGCGGCGCGCCATACTCAGCCCTTTGTCCCGACGGCGCGGCGATATTCGGTGACATGGACGCCTCCGACCACGCCGGCATCGACGATCTCTGCGTTGATAATCGCGGGATAGAGTGTCGCATGGTAGGTGCGCAGGGCGTTCGGCTCGGCCGCGAGGTGCGGAGGCACGGGGAGGTCAATGCCATCGTAGCGGTAGGCGCGTTCGAGATGATTGATCTGCATTAGGGTCTCCTGACTGCTGGTTGTCGAAACGGATGGTGAGGGATCAGAACAGGCTCGCAGGCTCGTCCGCTTTCGCGTCCGCGGGCGGAGAGGCCGGAGCCGGGGCTTTGGCCGCGGGGCTGGATGCCGGGATCTTGGGGGTCGAGGCTGATTTCGCCTTCGCTGCTTCGATCGCGGCCGTCTTGGCGGCTTCGGCGACCTCGCGCTGTCCTGCCAGCTGGTCAGCGAGCGTCTTGCGCGCGGCGATGAGCTGACCGAGTGCTCCTTCGGATCCCCTGGCGAGTTCGGCATCGATCTCGGTCGCGCTTGCCGTAATGGCGATCGGGCGTGTCTCGCTTTTGTCGAGAGTGTCGCTGGCGCCTTCAGCCTTGCGGGGGATGATGGTCAGGGTGACGGTGTCGTCAGGTCCTGCGACAAGATCGAAGCTGAGCGAATAGCGGGCGAGCAGCGGCAGCAGGCTTGTGACAAGCATGGTGTTCAGTCCTTTCGTGTGGGGATCGGGAGGGTAATCAGGCGACGAATTCGGCGACGCGCGCGGGGGCTTCCTCGGGAACGGGTGTTGGGGCCGGCGGCGGGCCATAGATGCTGTCGAGAGTCATTGCGCCGGGCAGTCGTCCGGCCCAGTCGAACCCACTGCGGTTGAGCATACCGGTGATGAGTTCGGTCTTCTTGGAGGCGAGAAGCTTGGCGAAAGCCTTCGCGCCGATGTGGGCAACGAGGCCGCATTCCTGGGCGATGAAGCTGAGTTCGTCCTTGGTGTACCGCTCGAGAAAGGATTGATCGGCCTGCCAGCTGTCGCGCAGATCGACCTGGAACACGCGTGCGAGATCGGCGACGTGGCTGAAGCTGAGGACGTCCTTGGCATAAGCGGCGCCAATGACGGACAAGACGTTCGCCGAGCGGGCATCGTTCAGCGCCTGGATCTGAGCGATCTTTTCCGCATAATCGAGATCCGGGAAAGTCTCGCCGACCAGGAAACCTGCGCGCGATGTCAGCGTTTCGGCCTTGATCTGTGCAAGGCTGCCCGACATCGCCGCAACAAGGATGGTCGTCCGGGCGTGATCGGTATTGCCGGCAAGCGCGCGCGCAAGGGCGGTTCGCCATGTCGCTTCTCGAAATTCCTTCGTGCGTGCGGCGATCGATTTGGCGGTCACACCGGGCTTCGGGGAGCTTTGCGTCGCTTTCACCGGAGTGGCCGGAGCAAGCGTCGGCGATGGATTGGCTTCGGACTGTGCCGAAGGTGGCTCGCCCTCCCCTTCCCCATGCTGCGAAGTCGCGGACGGCACGGTATCGGTATCCGTATCGGCGGGCGGCGCCCCGTCATCATTAGGCGATCTTGCGAGCGCAGCCCTTGCCGCGGCTTCAGCCTGCGCTTCTTTCTCAAACCGGATCACCTCGGCGGCTTCGGTCTTGAGCTGGAAGCATCCGGCATTGGTGCAATAGCCGTCGTCGACATGGGTCTCGAAGAGCGCGCGCTGGGTTGCGGAATTATAGGGGCACCTGGTGCATTCACTTTTGTCAAAACAGGCGGACGCAAGGTCCTGTGTCACACGCTTGAGAAGCTCCTGTGTCTTGGCGACGTCGAGCTGGGCCGTAAGGATGGTTTCGAGAGCCTTGTCCTGCTTGTCCTTCGGCACCGCGGCGAGCAGTTCGGCATGGCCGACCTTGATCCGGCGTTCATCCAGCGCGGTTTTGACCGGTTCGGATAGTTCCGCGAGGGCAAGCCGGCGATCGAACATGGTGCGTGACCATCCCAGACGCTTTGCGGCTTCCGCGCGGTCACCATGACATGCGGCAAGGACGCGCACGGCGGCATCGGCCTGTTCGGTCTCCGATGCGTTGTCGCGATCGTGGTTCTCTGCGATTGCCGCTTCGAGGGCTTCCTGATCGGTCATGTCGCGAATGACGACCGGGATTTCGCCTTCCGGGCCGTAAACCTCGAGTGAGGCCCGATAACGCCGCTCGCCGGCAACGATAGCGAAGAACCCTTCCTTTGGTCGGAGCAGGATGGGCTGCAAGACGCCGCGCCGACGGATCGACGCCACGAGTTCCTCATGCTTGGCTCGGTCGAAATAGCGGCGCGGATTATCTCCTTTGACGATTTTGGAAAGCGGCAGGGTGATTTCGGGACTGGGTTCTAGTGCGTCCAAGACACGTCTCCTTGCGGAATGTCGCGGACCCGTCCTTCACGGCCGTGCGCCTTCATTCCGGCGAGTCCATTCCGCTCCCCTCCCCCTTGCCTTTCGTGGCCCATCGGGCCTCAGGCCAGGTTGGTCGTTTTCGTGTGTTTGGAAAAAATGATGGCGAGCCAGGCCGCGGCTTCAGCCGCTGGTGATCAAATCCAGCAGACGTGCGTGCAGTAAGCCGTTGCGAAGTTCAGCGTCATTGATATCGATGACTGGGCCGATCTTTTCCATGCGCGGATGCGTGATCGCCTTGGCGTCGCGGTAGGCGTCTGTGTCGAAGCCCATCGCCTCGACTATGGCGATACGGTTCTCGCCGGTTTCACGAGAGTATGTTTCGATGATGAAGTCGGGCCGGCAGTTCCCAACGGGTGTCTGGATATCGAACAAGGGCTTGGTGATCGCGCTGTCGTAATAATGTTCGTCGAGCCGGTGCTGGATCCGCAGGAGATCGCGCAAGACGGTGCGTTCGAAATCGGAATCGACCGGTATGAAGCGCTGGCCGGAATAGATGGGCTGGGCGTAAGCGCGCAGCGGCGCGTAGCCTTTCACCTGCGGCAGCTCGCCGATGACGATCAGTGCCAGATAGGGGCCGGCGACGGGTGTGCCATGGATCGATGGGTGCTGGATGCGGGTCGCGATCTCGATCGGATCGCAGCCGGCGGCATGGATGATATTGCCCTCGATGCTGTTGGCAAACAGCAGGAGGAAACCTTGCGGCGCGTGTCCGCGTGGCCAACGGGGAGCAAGCGCGCGAATACCGGCATAGACGCGCCGGTGCCGGAAGGCCGAACCGTGCGTCCATAGCACCCTCGCCAACTCGACGCCTGGGGCAACTTCGATATGAGCGGCGACCTGCTGGATTGCGGCAAATTCGCTGGCGATGCCCCGTTCGTCACTGGGCGACAGCATGGCCTGGTTGCGACCTGCAAGATCGAGTAGTCGCCACATCAACCGGGCAAGCCGCGGGATATGTGGTTGGCGAATACGTCCGCTCGCGCTGTCGTCGGGTGCGCGCGCGAGACGAACCGGAGCCCTCTTCAGCACCGAGAAATAGCCATCGAGACGGTCGACTGGCCGAACCGGATCGGCAGCCGCCATGTGTCCGGGAGCGGCCTGGGCATGGAAGAATGGACAATCGAGGCGATGTTCGGGTCTTCCCGGACCCGTCAGACGTCTGAGGTAGAAAGTTTCCGCTTCGCTGAGATAGGCCGGGGTCATCAGCGGCGGAGCGACTTGCGCGCCCAGGCAGTCGCAAGCGATCCACATGTCGCCGAGCCTAGCCTGTTCGACGAGCACCACGCCGGCTTCTTCGTCGTCGTGATTGCCCTTTCCGACGTACCATCGCACGAGCGCGTTGCGCACGATCGGATCGATCGGGATACGTTGGTGCCCCCTGCCCCCGCGATCAACCAGCCACATGGAACGATCCAGGGCGACATCGGGGGCATGCCGCTGATCCTGTCAGCATGCACATTCTCCTGTCCACTGGCGTTCGGTGAGGAGCATAGCACATGGCGTATCGCCTGATAACGGTCTGGAGGAAGTTGCTCTGGTCGATTGGCCCTGTTCGTGATATGTTCCTATTTTTGCTTGTCTAGGAGATGTCACATGAGCAGCCCGAAGAAACTGCCTGGCCGGATCGATATCGACATCACGCTTGTCGATGCGTCGCTGGATCATGTGCAGCGTCCGGAGCGCCGGGCGATTGCGGCGCTGTCGATCGGTGTCGAAGCGAACGACGCGTATTACTCTGTGGTGGAGCTGCTCGAGGCTGTGCATCTTGTCGGTACCCGCCATCCAGATGGTCGGCGAAAGCTGGGCCGGATTCTGGGAGAGCGAGGCGATGATTACCAGCGTTCGATCTATTATGCGCTCGCCGGACGCGGTGCGTCCCATATGCTCGACGATCTCGACTGGCTTGCCGGGATACTCAAGACACGGGGCAGTGTAGCCCGTCACCATCCCGTGAGCGATCCGATCTCACCCTATGTATCGCCGGAACCGGATGGCCCGGTCGGCCTGTTCACACCGTCTTTTCCACTTGGTCGATCGTGGCGGACATTTCGGGCGCCAGCTGGTTGAGAGAATAGAGGGTTTCCGGGCGGGGTATTTTGTCACGGCATGACCTGTGCAGCAATCTCGGCGTTTTTGTCTGGGGTTGCGGTGACCAGGAATGGCTGTTCGACAAGACCGGTTCGTACGATGGTCTGGGGATAGCCGGCCCGCTCGCTCCGACGGCAGGCATATTCCCAGGCGCGCTGGAAGCTGTTGAGTTTGCGCTCGGCGGAGGTTTCCGACGTGGTCGGCATAGCAGGGGCCTTTCATCAGAGTAAGGGGTGAGGGATTGTCGCAAACCCTGCGTTGGGCAGTGAATCGCCCTCCCCCCTCCCCTACTTGGACCTTGACGTCGCTCGAAGCGCGTTATGAGAGGAATACCGTGGCGGACAGCGCCAGCTGATAGCCCTGATAGCCGCGTTACGTCGCAAACGGAGGTGGAGGCAATGTACGCTGCGATGGTCGACAGTTTGCTGCCTCTAGCATAATCAAAGTGCCAGGGCCGTTGTTTGATGCGCTGTGGGTTACGGTGTCCGATTGGGCAGGCCGGTGGTGTCTGGAACGAACCTCGCGGTTGCATCCCTCTTAAAGAATCATCTTATAAAAACGCCCAAGCGGAGCGCGGGAGCTTCTATAGATTCAGGATTCTAAGATTCAGGGCCATTTAGTCGTTGAAACTCAATGCGTTGATATGCCTCTATATGAGCCGGTGGGGGCTTTAGCGTGAGCGCGAGGGGGCTTTAATGCGAGCGGAAGGGGGCAACTAAATGAGCGTCCGGGGGTTAATGTGAGCGATTGGGGGTGGCCGGGATTCGATATGAAGTGGCCTTTGGAAGGGCTTGATTCAGCCCAATGAATCGTTTTGTTGGCCGACTGTGCTGGATTTGGGGTCGATTTTGAGGGCGATGGTGGCGGTCGGGATTGGCTGACGCCGGTCGTGCGGTTCTTTATATGAGTGATCGGGGGCGTCTGGGCTTGCAGTGGTAAGCGGTCAGTCCTTTGGATCGGCGTTTATATGAGTGGACGGGGGAGCCCCGGAAAACCGATTCGGATCAGCAGCTTGGCGCCGCGTTATTGTGAGTCGCTGGGGGCGCACATTGTTTGGTCTTTCGGCAGCTGAATGATCTAGGCCAACCGATCGTGTTTATGTGAGGAATCGGGGGCGCTCCTAAACCCGTGTATTTCTGCGGGTTTCGCGGCGCGTTCATGTGAGGACTAGGGGGCTGGTGACAGAGCGCCCTGCCCTCTTTCATGAGGCGGCGGGGGTTCGTCTATGTGAGTAAACGGGGGCGGGTTCTCTTTATGACACGTTGATGGTATGCAACTCATATGAAGCTCGATTCGGACATATCGGAAATCGAGGTAACATCAGGGCTGGAGAGTCTGAGCCGGACGCTGCGCGTTGCGGATGTGATTCGCCGCCGTGATCTCGATTTTGTAAGCAAACCCGGCGAATTGGTCGAGTCCGAGTTCGAGACCGGCTCGCTTGGCGCTGCTGCGCGCAAAGCTTTTGCGTTGATGCTGCGCAAGGCTGGTCCGGAAGCCTATGAAGACAAGACGTTCGTTATTACGAAGAAGGAGCTTCGAGGCTCCCACAAGGGTAATGAGCGTATTCAGACCGTGATGGATGAATTGCTTCGGGTCATTGTTCGTATTCGGACGACGACGTCGAAGGGTAAACCTGCGGTGATGTCCCAGGCGTTGCTGGCGAGCTGTGTCGAGGAAATTTCCGAAGACGGGATGAGCGTCGTCGAATTTCAGTTCTCGGATAATTTCAAGCGGGTGTTGCAGCGTTCGGACTATTATGCGCGCGTCAATCTCGGTGTGATGCTTGCGCTGCAGTCTCGCTATGCTCTCTCCCTTTACGATCTGGGGTGTCTGATCATCAATCGGCAGAACCGGGTGTACAAAATGAAGGTCGATGAACTGCGGCGGAAGCTTGGAGTTCCTGACGGCAGCTTTAAGAACTTTGCCGAGTTCCGGCGCGATGTGCTGGCGAAGTCGAAGGCGGAGATCGATCAACTGGCGGATTTCACGGTTGAATGGGAGGAAATCCGGGGATCGGGCCGCGGTCGGCCGGTCGAGGCCGTGAAACTGATGTTTCACCCCAAGGATCTTGAGGATCAGAAGGAAACCGCGCGCGAATTGGATCGTCCTAGGGTTGGTCGGCGCGCGCGGCGTGAGGGCACGGTGGAGACGATCGCGATCGCGGATCGGCCGAAGATTATCGAGCGTAAGCCGTTTCCCCGCGATTCCCTGCACTTCTGCCCCGACACGCGTTTGTTGACGATCGTTGCGGATTATGGCGGTGGTTGGGACAAGGATCTCATTGCGAGCGGGTATCGCAAGACGATGGGGTCTCGATTGGATAACCTGGTTGGGGATGCACTTTACAAGTCGTGGGAGGGGTTTTGTAAATCCTTCGTGCAGCAACGTGGGCGTGCATAGGCCCCTGCCCCCAATTACTCACATAAACGCATCCTGGGCGTCAGACCGGCCCCTCCCCTTCGGCGAGATCGAGCAAGGCGATGATGCCGTCGGGTAGGCTGAGGTTTCTGGCCTCGCACCAGAGGACTAGTCGGTCACGCTCGGGCTGCGACAGGCGCATAGTGATATGTTTGGTCCGCGCTGGCCCGCGCATTGGTTTGCGCTTGGGAATTGCGGCGGTTTCGGCTTGGACCTGCGGAAAATAATTCGCCGGGGGCGTTGGCCGGAGCGGTTCCCGGGTTGGGGATGGGTCGACCGCGGCACCCGCCGGCGGTGTAGACGCGATCAGGCTTTTGAGGCGAGCGGTTGGATCGTCATTCGTTTCGAGGCGCTGCCGGGTTTTGCCGATGATGTCACCCATGGCCGGAGTTGCGGGTTTGGGTTCAGCCATTGGATGCTTCCTTGTTCTGAATTTCGCCGAGGACGTCGGCGAGGATGCTCTGGGCTATGCGCCGGGCTTTCTCCGTTTTGGCGAGACCAGCTTGCTCCACTTCCGCGAGGGTCATGCGGAAATTCGACATGGCGCGGAATGCATCGAGTGTGTGCATTTGCTCCTTGAATATCGGCAATGCACTGCTGATTTGGGCATCGATTTCCCACTCGGCGCGCGAGCGCGCGACCTGTCCGGTTTGGGTAATGAGGACTCGGTATGGCACCCCGCCACCCATCTTCTGCAGCATTTCGCTGGTTTCCACGGTTCTTTCGAGGTCGAGGCGCGAGGAGCGGGTTGGTATCACGACAAAGTCAGAGTCCATCGCGGCATATGCGGTCTTGAAGTTGGACGTCCCTTCAGAATCCACGATCACCAGTTGTGCACTTTCCCTCGCCCTTTTGATAGCTGCGCCGATCTCGGCGTCGCGGATCTGGGAGGCATCCTCCACAGTGATGAGGGAGTCACCTCCCCTTCCCTCTTCGCGGCGATCGCGGTGCCAGTTTAGCAGGCTGTTCTGGCGGTCAGCATCGAGCATGAATACGGAGCCGCCTAGTGCCTCGAATTCAGACGCGAGCGCGAGAGCGAGTGTGGTTTTACCCGCGCCTCCTTTGCTCTGCGCGATGGTGATGACCGGCATTCGTTAGCTCCTCTAATATAAGGCCGCGCGTTCACCTGCGCGGCACAGGCCGACCGTGCGTAAGGATGCGCAGCACCAACCGTATGCGGATGTGATAACGCGGGTATAGGCGCTGTGCAAGTATGCCGCGCGTCCGCACTCGAACGTGCTGGGCCACGCGATGCTGCATGCACATCACCATCACACTGTAGCGGCGCGTTAGAGCGCGCGCGTAGCCGCGCAGTCGCACGCACATGCGAATACGCCCGCGCAGCACACAGCGCGTTATACATTGCGCTACAAGACGCCGCACGATATGCGGCACATAACGCTGCACAAATATAAGTGGCTGATAAAACGCATATTTCCTGGAAGGGAGAAGCGCGCTTTGGAATTAATTGAGCTCGCATTTCCTAGCGAGGAGATTGTCTAATGCAGCCATTTCGGTGTCGAACGCATCGAATACCGCAGCCAGATCGCGATCGACGGGAAGGGGAGGGGGCTCTTTAGCAGGCCGTCCCCGCTTTGGCCGCACATAGCCAAAATCTGCGGCCAGGTCCGGCGTCAGAAATTGGCGCCAGCTTCGCCGCTGCGTAATTTCCACGAGCAGACCGGCCGTCGCGGCGCGCTCGAACAGCTTGCTCGCTCCGGCGATACTCATGCAAAGTAACTCTGCAGCCGATTGCGGGGAGAGCAAAGGGCGATATTGGATCAGCGCCAGCAGCGCAGGGAGGGCGCCAGGGCGGTATTCGGCGGCGATCGCGCGCTGAGCGTCGCGATAGTGCCGCTCGAGGCTGTGCAGCCGCTGCAGCGCGATCGTCGCCGCGCTTTCGAGGGCGCGCAGCACGGCCAGCCAATCATCGTCATTGGGCCGGGGCTTCAGCCGGAACGCCTTGGCGCCGCCGGCAAGGCAGGGGAGGGGGCTAGCCACAAGGCCGCGGTCGCGCAACGCGAATGGCAAGGACAGCCAGGCCATGATGCTGTGGTCGATCCGCGCGAGCTGGCGGACGGTATCGAGCGCGCGGACAAGGGGGGCGTGCTCGGTCGCCGTTGCTGGATCTCCGATCGCGGTCGGCAGGCGGTCGCGCCAGCGAAGCCGATCGTCATCCTGCAACGCTGCTCGCCATTCCGCGAAGCGGTCGAACAGGTCGAGATGGCTGGGGAGGGGAGGACGACCAGGGATTTTGAGGTCGCAGCCCCACGAAAATACGTCAATTTCCTCAACCTCGGCCGACTGCAATTGCAAGGCCCGCGCATAGCCGCTCCACGCGGCGCGCGTGGACCATGCTTTGGCCACCGGACTGACGATAATCCGGGCATCGAGACGGGCAATCGCGGCTGTCGCGGCCGCTATCGCCGTGACCATTTTTGGGGTATAGTCGGGACCGTATCGGATGGGCGAGGGCCGGTTTTCCATAGCCAATAGTGAACTGAAACGACCTCTCGGTAAAGCATGCCCGGACGCATAGTGTTGATAATGGATCGTTATCAACACCCTATACATTGGAAAGTGGGCGCGCTATCCCTCGGCGCATGAGCGCGCTCCCGCCTGAAACTCTTCCTTCCGGGCCGCCAGCGGCCTTGCCGCCCCCCTCGGCCGATGTCGGGGAGGTTGTCGACGATGTGCGCGCGCTCGCCGGAACCGTGCGGGAGATCAAGGCTGAGCTGATCGAGGCGGCCGTGCGGGCCTGGTCGCACAACACGCGTCGCGCCTTCCGCTCGGATCTGAAAATTTGGGGAGCGTGGTGCCGTCGCCGGCGTCTCGATCCGCCGAAGGCGGAGGTCAGCGCCGTGGCGGCCTATATCCGCCAGATCGCCGGGATTGACGCCTCGGCCGAAAAGGTCCGCGCGATGGCGACGATCGAACGCTACATCGTCAACATTGGCTGGGCCTATCGTATGGCGGGCCTGCCCGATCCCACCGCCGGGGAGCTGGTCACGCTCGAAATGAAAGCGGCGCGCAAGACAGTGGGCGTGCGCCAGAAGCAGGCCCGCGCGATCCGCTTCAAGGGCGACATTGCCGATTTTGATTCACCGCCCTCCGGCGTGTGCCTCGCCCATCTTCTCAAGGCTGTCCGGCGCGATCTGCTGGGCTATCGCGACGCGGCGCTGCTGCGCGTGGCCTATGACAGCGCTGGGCGCCGCTCGGAGTTGGTGGCGATCGCCGTCGACCATATCCACGGGCCGGATGCGGACGGGGCAGGGGCCTTGTTCATTCCGACAAGCAAGACAGATCGCGAAGGGGAGGGGGCCTGGGCCTATCTTGCGCCCCCGACGATGCAGGCGATCGCGCGCTGGCGCGCGGCCGCGCATATCGACAAGGGGCCGTTGTTCCGGCGCGTCGAGACGCATTTTGACGGGACGGTCGCGGCGATCGGGCGCAGGGCGCTGCATCCCAACAGCATCACGCTCATTTACAGGCGGTTGATCCGCGCGGCCCATGCGAAGAAGCTGCTCGGCGAGATGTCGAACGCCGAGCTTGAGCGCTGGGTGACGGCGGTGTCGTCGCATTCGATCCGGGTCGGGGTGGCACAGGACAACTTTGCTGCCGCTGAAAGTCTGCCGGCGATCATGCAGGCCTATCGCTGGCGTGATCCCAAGACCGTCATGCGATATGGCGCGAAGCTTGCCGCAAAAGGTGGAGCAGGCGCCCGCATGGCGAAGCGCTTTGCGACTGCATAGAAATCCGCCATGCTCAGGGTGTTGGTTGGGTTTGGACACATCTAGCTGGACTATCCGAATGACGGTTCGGTTCATTCTGGCGATCGGAGATATTTGATACCAGAGCGCCGCTGGATAGCGAGCTATGGAAGGTGTTCGTTTCACGTCGATTACTGGTTTGCATCGATATCAGAAATGATTTTCCCGGCTTCTGCAAAGGCAGTATTGGCGGCGGGCACGCTGGCTTAGATAGCGATTTGCATGGGCACTTACGTCAACTCGTCGCGCGTGAAGCCGCCACCGGTCAAGCCGGCGCGGACATGGAGTGCAGACTCTTCCCAACGGCCGAGGCTGGCGGCAAACGCCAGCACAAGTAGGCGCCGGATATGGTCATCGAGCCCGGTGCGGCCTGGATTTCATTCCAGGCGATACGTGTAATCATCGCCTAGAAATCGCTATTGCACGATGTGCAATTGGCGAGCGAGCGGTCCACCCATTCGTCGCCCAAAACACGACGACGATTGAGCAGGCCAGCCTCGAGTGGTAGCCTTTTCATCGGGCTCCGGCAGTACGAAGCTTCTGAGCGCGGACGGCAGCGCTGCGGGCGCCTCGAGTGACGGCAGATGCGCTGAGTCCCGTTTGAGATGGCGTTTCCCTGCGATAGAAGAGAGCGGTGACTGCATCCCGAATTCTGGACCGTTTTGAGCTGGAAAATTCCAATTATGATCGGGTGTAGTTTATGAAGGAGCCGGACGCTGCCTCGGACTGGTAACAATCAGGGAAGCACGTCATGCCGGATAAACCGAAGACGCCCACATAATAGTCATTCTGTCGAACAACTCGCCCCTTAGCGCCGACGTGCGGTTATCGTAAATCTTAGTGCTTATATCGTCTCCAAAGGTAGGCCGACATAATTTTCGGCCAACGATCGCTGCGCTGTTATCGAGCCGCGGATGTAATCCAGCTCCGCCATCTGGATGCGACGATCGAACCCATCCATGTTGGGAAAGCGGTGCGTGATAGACGTAAACCACCACGAAAAGCGCTCCGCCTTCCAGACCCTCGACAGTGCGCGTTCAGAGTAGCTGTCGATGCCTGCGGAAGAATGGTCGCGATAAAATTCGCGCAGGGCTTGACTAAGCATGATCACATCCGACGCTGCCAGATTTAAGCCCTTGGCGCCGGTGGGAGGCACGATATGCGCTGCATCGCCCGCCAGAAACAAACGGCCCCAACGCATCGGCTCGGATACAAAGGAGCGCAGCGGCGCGATGCTTTTTTCGAATGATGGACCTCGCGTCACTTTGGTGGCAACATCTCGTCCGAGCCGTAGGCACGCTTCATCCCAGAACCGCTCATCGGGCCAATCCTCTACCCGGTCGTTCAGCGAACATTGGATATAATAACGGCTACGTGTGGCCGAGCGCATGGAGGCGAGTGCAAAACCACGCTCATGGTTGGCATAAATCAGCTCATGTCCGGCAGGCGGTACGTCCGCCAGAATTCCCAGCCACCCAAAGGGATAAACGCGCTCAAAGGTCTTAAGCACGTTGTTGGGAATTGCCATCCGACTAGGGCCGTGAAAACCATCGCACCCCGCCACAAAATCGCAATCGAGCCTATGCTCAGTTCCATTCTTTTTCCAAGTCAGGAAGGGCCGTTCGCTATCGACATCATGCAACATGGTCTCATCCGCATCCCAGATCACATGCACTCCGCGTGGCTCGGCCGCGTCGAACAGATCCCGCATTACCTCCTGTTGTCCGTAGACGGTTACGGTGGAGCCACCGGTCAAATTCGCCAAATCGATATGAATGATTTGACCGTCCAATGACAGATTGGTCCCGCTATGAACTAAGCCGTCCTGGTCCAGTCGAGACGACAATTTGAGGCGACGCATCAAGTCCACGGTCACCTGCTCCAGCACGCCGGCGCGAACGCGCCCTTCCACATAATGGCGATCACGCCGCTCGAGGACTATCGCTTCAATGTTTTCAGCGGCAAGCAGATGTGCAAGGAGCATGCCGGCCGGACCGGCGCCAATGATTGCGACTTGGGTTCGCATCTAATCCTCTTATTGGTACGGCGGGCTCGCATGGCCACCCCACGCCCCAAATTAGCTGGCAATACGCTACGCACCATGTCACGGCCGATAAAAAGATTGGACGATTCAACGGCAAAAATTATAGTCGGACCATGACCGCACGGCAGCAGATCCCAACCTTTTACCTCTATGGGGAGCCACATAGACTCGTCGAAGATTGCTTTACACATGTCGAGTCGTTAGACGATCGATCCCGGCCAAGTGAGTGGACGATCAAGCCACATGCTCACGCCGAGCTTTGCCATATTTTCCTGATCTGGGCCGGTGGAGGGAGTATGCGTGCCGATGGCCAGGTGCTGCGTTTTATAGCGCCATCCCTTCTGGTCGTACCGGCGACGGTGGTGCATGGCTTTTCCTGGGATGAGGATTCATCGGGAACGGTCGTCACGATGGCGACGCGATACATTAGCGACCTCGCGCGCCATGATCACGCGCTTGCACGGATATTTGACGCCGCAAGAGCGCTAACGTTGTCGCATTTCGAAAAGGAGACAGCTGAGCGTCTTGTGCAGGAACTTATGCGCGAACTGGCATGGTCGGCACCGGGCCACCGGGCAGCCGTCGATGCAACTCTTCTCTCGCTTCTCGTCGTTGTTCTGCGCAACGCTACGCTAGACGACAGGCCGATTAGAAGACCAGGCTATTATGCCGGAATCGTCGCGCGTCTTAGGGAGAGGATCGAGCACAGGTTCCGGGAACGAGAGCCCGTCTCTGTCTACGCCGAAACGCTGGGGGTGAGCGAAACGACCCTACGCCTGGCCTGCTCGAAAGTTGCCGGCATGTCCCCGACCCAAGTGCTTAATCAGCGCGCTCTGCTCGAAGCACGGCGCTCGCTACTTTATACAAATCTAACGGTCGCTGAAGTCGGCTACTCGCTCGGGTTTCCGGACCCGGCCTATTTTTCCCGGTTCTTTAGCCGCCATGTGGGGCTGTCTCCAACGGACTTCCGTAGCTCTCGTTCGTCATAGCGCGTCATCACGGCTTCGTCAGTTTTATTCCCCTCAAAAATGCATATGACTTGTATGTCATTAAATTCCTATGACTTATCCAGAGTTGGATGACAGATGATCAAGTCGAAAATTGCACGCCTAATTATCCAAATCACGAATAGCGGAACTCACCATATATAATCTACATAACTTTCTAGGCGTACTTCGTAATCGGGGTCTAATCGGCGCCGATAACCATAGTTCCATGCCGCACTCGTGGCATAACATTTGGCAAAGAAAGGCATTTTTCAATCACAAATGATCTGCATAGAGTATCGTACTTTTTATCGTGCAAAATGTGTTGAAGGCGGCGGGTGGTCGAAAGCATCGCAAATCCGTGCAGGAGAGACCAGCAAGAAATTGCAAGAGCCTCTAAATAATGCTCATCATGTTTCGGCACCAAAAGAGATATATAATTAGAAAATATATTAAACTTATTCTGTACGTCTCGCATATAATCGTCGCTCGCCGGGAGATCTATAAATATATCTGCTGCAAAACATAGTTGATATAATTGCGGATGCTCCTCGGAAAACCGAAGGTATCTATCAAATACGGAACGTACCTTTTCGATAGGCGCTTCATAAGGCTCGGCTGCTTGGGCCAAGCCGTCATTAATCATCCTTAATCCATGAGAGATCAGGGCTTCCAGGAAACGGCGTCTGTTAGCAAAATGTCGATAAGGCGCTCCCCGAGACACCCCGGTTGCGGCGGCCATTTCCCGAAGGGAAAGGTTACCGTAGCCAACCCGTTCGATTTCAACAACGGCAAGGTCAAGGAGCGCACTCTGAAGCTCTCCATGGTGGTAGGGACGATCTTTGCTCATGCGAGGAGTTTGGCAGAAACCTCGGGTATTCTCAATGATTACGGACAAGCGGTCGATAAATCCGCAGCAGCCAAATACCCGATCGAATGTGTATGGGTCAGATTGGAGGTGCGCAGGCATATTCATAAATTTCAAAGGTCGTATCTCCGCCTGGGCTGCGGATTTCACAGCGCAGATGTGGGTACAGACGAGCTTGATGGCGACGAGATTGTTCTTGGGGTACCTGTCGTAGTAGGTGGCTATGCTGCGGAACCGTTCGATCCGAAATTATGCCGGATTGGACCTGTCGATGGAAACGTCGCACGTCTGCGTCGTCGATGCCGATGGGCGCAAGGTTGGAATGCAATGCGTAGACAGCACGTCAGAGGCGATCGCCGCGGTGCTGGAGCGCTATGGTCCCATTGAGCGCGCTGTGATCGAAACGGGCCGGATGAGTCCGTCGGTTGCGCTCGGGCTGCGCGAACTTGGTGTCGCGATCATCTGCATCGACGCGCGTCAGGCCCACCAGAGCCTGAAGGCGATGAAGGCGAACAAGACCGATCCGCATGATGCGGCCAGCCTTGCCCAACTGGCGTACACCGGCTTCTCGACAACACGATCCGCGGCCTGTGCGCCACATTCGGCTATCGTCCCTATCCGTTAAAAAGACTCGGCCTTGAAGTAGCGCCGGTGTCCTGATTCAGTCTGCGCGAGTGGCGGAGACGGGTCGATGATGGGCGAGCTGACAGTGGCGCAGGAGGCGCTGTTCTACACCTTCAGCCTGGAGCGGCATGTGCCGGCGGATCATCTGCTGCGCTCGATTGACCGGTTTTGTCGATCTGTCGGACATTCGCGAGCATCTGCGCCCCTGCCTCCCGATTGCGGTGAGAAAGCTTGTCGACTTCGGTGTCCCGCGAGGGAACGCAGGGTCGGATGATCTGCGAAGGTCGAGGGATGGGCCGCCGAGCTCGCTTCAAGTCAATGCAACGTCCGGCCTTGTGAGACCCGATACAGCACCACCGGCCTCAGGGTCGGCGAGTGCGGGCAGATCCTTGAGACCCTCAAGGGACAACCGCCAAGCGATCGCAAATTACAGATCACGACTTAGTTGGCCGCTGAACTGCGCGAAACTTTATTTCAGGCCCTTCCCCAATCTGGAAGCCGAAGGTGGCGCGTTCGATTGAGGTCTCACGAACTACGGCTACCCGCCTCGCTTCTCCACTTGACATCGTAAATCTCGCCTGCAATGTATGCGCCGACAACATCGCTCATAGCTTGCATGATCCCGATGAAGGGACGCAGCGGTTTGGGAAGTTAGGAGAGGATGTATGGTGATAGGAGCGCCGCGATGCGAACGCGGCAACGCTACGCGTACGCGTCGTGAAATGGCGGACTCGTGCCGATCTCGTCTGAAGGTGCCTCATAGTGGGAGCGACGGGCGGCCATCGAATATAGGCGAGTCCTCAATCCCAACCGATACACGATTATTCGCGCCGCTAGTCAAACTTCATAATGTTTTATTCGCTGAATATGTTCCTGCAGCAAAGCGCAGGCGCGTAACACTTAAAAAGGCATGCGTTCATGACTAAGCTATTTCCTGACGGTCTCTCTTTCAGTGGATACAACACTCCAAGTAGAATTGAATGCGATATATATGATCTTGAGGTGGAGGGTGATGTTCCCCCGGATCTTAATGGTAGATGGTATCGCTCCGGCCCGGATCCCCAATATCCGCCATATCTGGGAGACGACATTTACGTGAATGGGGACGGGATGATCTCGATGTTTAACTTCGAGAACGGCCATGTCGATTTCAAGATGCGCTATATTCAGACCGAAAGATGGAAAGCTGAGCGGGCTGCCCGACGTTCTCTCTATGGGAAATATCGCAATCCGTGGACTGATAAACCTGAAGTCGCCGGGAAAAGCCGAGGGACCGCAAATACCGCGCCAATTTGGCACGCTGGCCGTCTCCTGGTGCTCAAGGAGGACCATGTGCCGATGGCTGTCGATCCGGACACTCTAGCCACCTTGGGCGATTTCACTTGGAATGGGCAGCTTAAAAGTAAAACAGTTACAGCCCACCCGAAGATAGACCCCGTTACGGGTGAGCTTCTTCTGTTTAGCTATGAATGTGAAGGTGATGGTTCGTCGCCAATGTGCTTCCTGATCGAGGACAAAAGTGGGAATCTTGTTAAAGAAGAGTGGTTCGATCCCCCATATGTCGGGATGGTCCATGACTTCGCGATCACGACTGATTACGTGATCTTTCCAATCTTTCCGACGACAATGGATCCCGAGCGCTTGAAGGCAGGTGGGGATCATTGGAAGTGGGACGGGAGTTTGCCTAGTTGGGTTGGCATTATGCCGCGAGCCGGCAGTACGACCGATATCCGATGGTTCAAAGTGCCTACGTCGTGTGGCTTTCACGTCATCAACGGCTTTAACGAAGGCACAATAGTCCATCTCGATATGATGATCTCCAAGCGGAATGGCTTCCCCTACATCGGCGACATCGCAGGATCGGCCGCGGATCCTCAGGATGGCGTCCCCTATCCCACGCGTTGGTCTTTCGACATGACGTCGAACGCCGTCGATGGAGGATTCTCATCGAAGAGTTTGGCCCCATATGGCGGTGAGCTGCCGCTCATCGATCCGCGATGCGTCGGTCGGGATTATCGCTACGCCTATATCTCAATGGTGGATCCGGAGAGGCGGATATTGATGGCCGGCCCTACCTACATGGGCGCTAACATGATCGGCAAAATCGATCTGACGACCGGCGAAGTCCAAACCTATCACGGGACTGACGAGACTAGCTTCCAGGAGGGCGCGTTCATCCCGCGCGGGCCTGGCGAAGATGAAGGTTGGTATATCAATATCGCCGATCGACATGACCAAAACCGTTCCGATCTGCTGATCTTCGACGCGCGCGCCATCTCCGAGGGGCCGCTTGCAACGGCCCGATTGCCGATTCGTCTCAGGAGCGCCTTTCACACGACTTGGGTTCCGGGAGTATGACCATGATATTGCCTAACGGCGTGACTGAGGCGTCAATGCGCGCAGCACTCACGGAATTTTCCGCGATCGTCGGGAACGAATGGTTCTTTGGTCCCGAAAACGAACGACTGACAGCCTATAACGACGCCTACCCGCTGGACGATCTCGCTCAGCAAGGATATATGATGTCGAATGCGAGTTTGACATGGCGCGGCCCTGAAAACCGCTACTCTGTTGCTGTGTATATCGATAATATCGAGAACGAGACGTTAAAGGCGACCTCGTTTGTACAACCAATCGTCGGTCTTCCTGTAGTTACACTTGAAGCTCCTCGGACTTACGGAATTCGAGCTAGATTTAATTTCTGATTCGTAGGGACGGCCTGCTTTCTCCATTGATCTTCTATTTACCACTAAAGAGGTGGAAACATGCGGTTTGAACGAATCAATCCACTCACTGGCGAAGTAGCATCCTCGGCTGAGGCTATGCAGGCCGCTGACATTCCGAACTTAGGCAATAGGGCTGCCGAAGGTCAAAAGGTCTGGGCAGCGCTGGGTCCCAACACTCGTCGCATGGTTCTGCTGCGGGCGGCATCGGCCTTGGAGGCCCGCAAGGACCAGTTTGTTGCTTCGATGATGCAAGAGACTGGGTCCACACGTGGTTGGGCATTGTTCAATCTGGAACTTGCTGCCGGTATAGTCCGAGAAGCGGCAGCGCTGACTACTCAAATATGCGGTGAAGTAATTCCTTCGGACAAGCCCGGCTGTCTGGCCCTTGTGATGAAGGAACCTGTCGGGGTCGTGCTTGGGATAGCACCTTGGAACGCACCGATTATTCTCGGCGTTCGTGCTATCGCGGTGCCGCTTGCCTGTGGGAACTCGGTGATCCTCAAAGCTAGTGAATTATGTCCAAATACCCACGCGCTTATCGTCGAGGCCTTCGCTGACGCGGGGTTTCCCGAGTCGGTAGTAAATATCGTGACTAATGCGCCAGAAGATGCTGCAGAAGTAGTCGGCGCGCTGATCGACGCGCCAGAGATCAAGCGTATCAACTTTACTGGCAGCACCCATGTCGGTCGGATTATCGCTCGTCGGGCGGCGGAAAATCTTAAACCTTGCCTGCTCGAGCTTGGCGGTAAGGCGCCGCTCCTGATTCTGGAAGATGCCGATCTCGACGAAGCCGTCAAGGCGGCAGCTTTTGGTGCGTTTATGAACCAAGGCCAAATTTGCATGAGCACCGAGCGAATTATCGTGGTTGACGCAGTCGCAGAGGCTTTTGCGGAAAAGTTTGCATCAAAGACGGCGACCCTTGTCGCGAGCGACCCGCGTGAAGGGAAGGCGCCGCTGGGTTCGGTGGTCGACATGAGCACTGTGAACCGCGTCAACGAGTTGGTTGACGATGCGATCGAGAAAGGTGCCAAGATCTTGACGGGCGGAAAAGGGGACAATGTGGTGATGTCTGCCATCGTGCTTGATGGCGTAACTCCCGCAATGGATCTCTATCGCGACGAGAGCTTCGGCCCGGTCGTGGCCTTAATCCGTGCTCGCGATGCCGACCAAGCGGTGGAGATTGCCAATGACAGCCAATACGGGCTTTCTGCGGCTATCTTCACACGCGATATCGCAAAGGGGTTGATGCTCGCGAAGAGGATCAAATCAGGCATCTGTCATATCAATGGGCCCACGGTTCATGACGAGCCGCAGATGCCTTTCGGGGGTACCGGAGCGTCTGGCTATGGCCGGTTCGGAGGCAAACAGGGGATCGATAGTTTTACTGAAACTCGCTGGATTACAGTTGAAACCCTGCCAGGACAGTTTCCGATTTAAACCAAGTCTAATCAAACTTACCAGTTGGGAATTAAAACAATGGATTTCACCACATATATAGATGCATTCAATTCCGGGGATTACGTTAATCTCGTGGATCAATGGTTTACGGAGGATGTGGTCTGGGAGGATGGCGGTCAAACGGTGACGGGCCGCGATGAATGGTTGAATTTGTTCCATTTCCTTCGAAATGGTATCCGTGAGATATTTCGGCCTATCACAGGCTTTGATGGCCCGTCGGGTCATTTTCGTGAGATCGACATGGATTTTCATGCACTAAAGTCGCGGCCAGACTTTCCGTTTGGACCGTTGGCGCCAGGCGACATGATGACGGTGAAGTTCTTTATCATATATGAGTGTGAAGGTAATCGGATTCGTCGCCTGAAAGCAGCGACTTGGCCTGTCAACTATGGAACGAGTAAATTACCGCGCTTGGGCGCTCACGTTACTCAGCGAGCCGCGTTTCAGGCTTTCCAAGCAGCGCTGGCCCATGAGCATGGCGCAAATGCAAGGCAGTATCTTGCCGCTCAATTGCAAATGGGCAGCACCGGTGGGACGCGTTCCAGTTCGCATGAAGACGCGATTGGCTCGCTTAGAGAGGCTGGCGTGGCCACGGCGACGTTGAAGGACGCGAGGGACGATGAACTGTTGCTAGATGCAGGCGGGCGTCTGATGAGACTAGGCCTGCAAAACGGTCTAATATCTCAATTCGAACTGGTTTAATTCGGCGCCGACACGTCCGGCGTCCGGCATAGCGTGAGACATGCCCTCATGTTTGTAAATAAAATCTCCGTTGAGATAAGTTGGGGTGATTGCGATCCCGCCGGGATAGTTTATTATCCCCAGTATTTCCGAATGTTTGACAGCTGCACCGCCGCGATTTTTCGCATGGTGACCGGTATTGACAAGCGCGCTATGATTGAGAGGTACGGGATTGTTGGTTTTCCGATGGTGGATACCGGAGCCCGTTTTTATATTCCCAGTCGGTTTGGTGAAGAAATTCAGGTGCATACCTCCGTTCCCAAGATTGGCCGTAGTAGTTTTGAGGTGTCACATCGCGTCTTCAGAGGTGAGGATCTGGCGATCGAGGCATTCGAAAAGCGCGTTTGGTCTGCCATCGACCAGGAGAGCGGAAGATTGCGAGGCATTCCATTGCCCCCTGAAATCGTGTCCGCGCTTTCCACTCCCTCCATCCATGAAGGTGTTTCGTCGTGAGCAAGCTGATTATCACCGTTGCTCCTACGGGCGGCATGGCATCCAAGAAGCAGAGTTCGCTTCTTCCCACGCAACCCGATGAAATTGCAGCTTCCGTATACGCATCTTACAAGGAAGGGGCAGCAGTTGCTGCGCTTCACGCTCGTAGGCCGGATGATGGCGCAACTTGTAACGCGGATATTTACCGTGATATTAACGGACGTATTCGCGATTGCTGCGACATCATTATAAACAATTCCACCGGGGGCGGATCAAGCGGTGACATGCTTGTCGAGAGGCCGGACGGATTGTTCGAATCAAGCTTCGAGGAACGACTAAAGGGCTGCGAAGCCGGTGCGGAGATGGCGACCTTCGATGGCATGACCTTCGTCGACGTCCATGGCGGACGGGAAATATGCGTAATCACGCCGCCCAGCCGCTGCGAAACGCTGGTGCAGCGTATGACGGACAGGGGCATCAAGCCTGAATGGGAGGTATTTTCACCAACCCATATATTGCAGGATGTAACACGACTCATTCAGAAAGGCTATGACAAGCCTCCCTACTACATCAATATGGTCCTGGGCGCAGACAAGGGCTTTCAAGGCGCCATGCCCTATAGTCACGATATCCTAGCGGCAATGATCGCGGCTTTGCCGCCGCAGTCGATTTTCTGTGTGTCGGCGATTGGGGCGGCGCAGCTGCCCGCGACCACACAGGCTATGCTGTTGGGCGGACACGTGCGCGTCGGCCTAGAGGACAATCTTTACTATAGCCGCGGGCAGTTAGCGACCAATGAACAGCTCGTGGCTCGAACCCGCCGCATCGCGACGGAACTGGGGATTGACATCGCATCTTCCGCAGAGGCGCGTGAGATCCTCGGCCTGAGTACCCCGAATTCTTGAATGATGGAGCCGGTCTATCAGCGTGCGCAAATCAGCGGGCTATAATGGAGAAGAGGATGGTTGGAAAGAAGCCACTTGTTCTGATGATCGTCACCCACGACACGAAAGAATTCGAGGGACGTTTTCTCAGAACCTGCCTTGAAGAAGCTGGATGCGAAATAGTCCATCTCGATCCAAGCGTGCGGCGTACGGTCGGAAGCCCCGAGATTCCACCCGAAGAGGTTGCTGAAGCGGCGGGGTGGAGCATTGAGAGAGTGCGTGCGCTTGGTCATGAGGGCAAATGCCAGGCTGTGATGATCGAGGGTGCTATCCGAGTTGCCCTTCATCATCATGAGGCGCAACCCTTCTCCGGCATTATCTCTATCGGCGGG
>Ga0207880_1000028_pt1 | contig 74590 bp, 61 predicted proteins | sample MalvirmetagMSP91_FD_184226 | JGI IMG/M metagenome (GOLD analysis project Ga0207880, IMG submission 184226) | Marine viral communities from the Deep Pacific Ocean - MSP-91 (SPAdes) | ecosystem: Environmental > Aquatic > Marine > Oceanic | place: Pacific Ocean | collected 2011-04-27
GGACGCAAGGCCCTTGCAGCCCCCCAAAGCCCGGTCTACGCATTCACCATGACAGTGATTGATGACACCCGCGCCAAGCGCAACGTCGCCGTGCTGGTGACCGCGCAGGCCTTTCTTGGCAGCCAGATGCCGATGTATTTTGTAGTCGGCGGATTGGCGGGGCAACAGCTATCGCCCAACGTCTGCCTCGCGACGCTGCCGATCTCTATGATCGTGTTCGGGTCGATGACCACGGCCCCGTGGCTGTCGACGGTGATGCAACGCTTTGGCCGTCGCGCGGGCTTTGTGGCGGGCGCATTTGGCGGGATGACGGGGGCCGCGCTTTGCGCCTATGCCCTGACGATCCAGAGTTTCATGACCTTCCTGCTGGGCAGCTATCTGATCGGCATCTACATGTGCTCGCAAGGGTTTTTCCGCTTTGCAGCGACGGACACCGCATCTGACGCGTTCCGGCCCAAGGCGATTTCCTATGTCATGGCGGGCGGGCTGATCTCGGCCATCATCGGGCCACAGCTGGTAGGTTTTCTGACCGGTGCCAACGGCGATGCGACGATGATGCGGTTTTTCCCGGTCTACCTCGCCGCGATTGCGCTGAACGCAGTGGGCATGGTGCTTTTCGCCTTCCTCAACATCCCCAAGCCGCCCGTGCCGGCCGTGGATGCCCCCAAGGGCCGCAGCCGGATGGAGCTTTTGAAGACCCCGCGCATCGCCGTCGCTGTGATCTGCGGCATGGTATCCTATGCGCTGATGAACCTTGTCATGACCTCGACGCCGCTGGCGGTAGTGGGCTGCGGCTATGACATCGTGGATGCGTCCCATGTGGTCACAGGCCACGTTCTGGCGATGTATGCGCCATCGTTTTTCACCGGCCACCTGATCGCGAAATTCGGGGTCGAAAAGATCCTCGGCCTTGGCATCGCGATCCTTGCGGGGGCCGGTGTGGTCGCGCTGCAGGGGGTGGAGCTGAACAACTTCTACATCGCATTGATCCTGCTGGGGATCGGCTGGAACTTCGGCTTTATCGGCGCGACATCCATGCTGGCCGGTGCCCATGAACCGCATGAGCGTGGCCGCATGCAAGGTCTGAACGATCTGTTGGTCTTTGGCGGGGTGACCTTTGCGTCCCTGTCAAGCGGCGGGCTGATGAACTGCTCGGGCGGCAACCCTGTCGAAGGCTGGGCCGCCGTCAATATCGCGATGATCCCGTTTCTGGTGCTGGCAGGCGGGTCGCTGATCTGGCTGATGCTGCGGCAACGTAGCGCGCGGGTCTAGCGCTACCAACGCCCCGACAAAGCCCGCCACGACAGGGCGAAATCATTCATCGGCGGCAGTTCTCCCGCGCTGACACGCCCGGGGGCGGCGATGGCCGCGCTAAGCACCTTGTCTGCTGCGCCGACGCTATACATCGCCGGTCGCGCCGCTTTCGAGATCTTGCCACGGTTGGCCCGCGCCTGTCGTAACCGCGCCCGTGCCTTTTGGGCCAGCGCCACAACGCCAGCGTCGGTGCCGTCCAACAACGGGACGCGCCCCTGCTCTACCAGCTGCGGGATCGCGTGCAGCCAAGCCGCCACCCCCGCCCCATAGGCCGCATCGCGCACCGTGGTCTCCTCCGCCGGTCCCAAAGCCCGCGCGGCCACCCACATCAGATGGCCCGCGGTCTGGTCGATATAGGCGTCGAAATGGGCGGCATCTTCAAAGGCGTCGCGGTAGATATCCCACCGCCGCGCGGCGGCCAGCGTGTCGAGCAACACCGCGTCTTCGGGCGAGATAGCCAGTGCAAGGGGCGTCGCAACCTCGTGCCGCCGCACAACGCCACGGTGCGCGATCTCGTCACAGACATCGCGCCACCACTGCAAACGCATCTCGGCGATCATGGTTTCCTGCGTCACCCAGGGCGCGCGCGCCACCTCGATATTAAAGGCATACAGCGGGAACAACACACGGCGTGCGGCCACAGGGGCGGCCATGCTGGCGCGAAAGCGCAGCGGATCGGCACGCTCGATAATGGCCGCGCAGGCGCTTAGATCGGCATCAAATTCCATGGGTCCTATCCCTTGCGGTCGCGGATCAGCTTCCAGCGGATCGCGTCCAACAGTGCTTCGAAAGACGCATCGACGATGTTGGCCGACACACCCACAGTAGACCAGCGCCGCCCCTGCCCGTCTTCGCTGTCGATGATCACCCGCGTCACCGCCTCTGTGCCACCTTGCGTGATCCGCACCTTGAAATCCACCAGATGCATATCCTCCAGCAGCGCCGAGTACTGCCCCAGATCCTTGACCAGCGCCTTGCTGAGCGCGTTCACCGGCCCGCGGTCGCAGCCTTCGGCATCCATGCTCTCGCTTACCGACAGACGTTTCTCGCCATCAACTTTCACGACGACAACCGCTTCTGACAGGCTGACCATCTGGTCGTATTTGTTTTTGCGCCGCTCGACGGTCACACGATAGCGTTTTACCTCGAAGAGGTCCGGCATCTGCCCCAGAGCTTTACGCGCCAGCAGCTCAAAACTGGCCTGAGCGGTGTCGTAGCTATAGCCTTCGGCCTCGCGCGCCTTCACCTCGTCAAGGATCTGCCCCAAGGCCGGATCCCCCTTGGCGATGGTCAAGCCCGCACTTTCCAGGCGCCGGCGCAGGTTCGACTGGCCCGCCTGGTTCGACATGGGGATGATACGCGTGTTGCCGACCAGCGCGGGGTCGATGTGTTCATAGGTGGACGGGTCTTTCAGGATCGCGCTGGCATGCAGCCCCGCCTTATGCGCAAAGGCCGACGACCCGACAAAGGCCGCCTGTTTGGTCGGCACGCGGTTCAAGATCTCGTCCAGCGCACGGCTGATCTGGGTGAGGTTTGCCAGACCGTCTATCGGGATTCCCGTGTCGAACCGGCTGGCATAGGGCTCTTTCAGCAGCAGGATCGGGATCAGCGTGGTCAGGTTCGCATTGCCGCAGCGTTCGCCCAAGCCGTTCAACGTGCCCTGTATCTGCCGCGCGCCCGCATCAATGGCGGCCAGCGAACAGGCGACCGCGTTCTCGGTGTCGTTATGGGTATGGATACCCAGATGATCGCCGGGGATGCCTGCGGCGATGACCTCGGCTGTGATGCGCCCGACCTCGGCGGGCATGGTGCCGCCATTGGTATCGCAAAGCACGATCCACCGCGCGCCCGCCTCATAGGCCGCCTTGATCGCGGTCAGCGCATAATCGGGATTGGCGCGGTAGCCATCAAAGAAATGCTCTGCATCGAACAGCGCCTCGCGGCCCTGCGCCACCAGATGCGCGATGGATTTCGCGATATTGTCCGTGTTCTCGTCCAGCGTAATGCCGAGCGCTGCCGAGACGTGAAAATCATGGGTCTTTCCCACCAAGCAGACCGTCCGCGTGCCCGCATTCATCACCGCCGCCAGCACATCATCGTTCTGCGCCGACATGCCGTTGCGCTTGGTCATGCCAAAGGCCGTCATCTTCGCCCGCGTGGTCGGCGCTGCGTCGAAAAAGGCACTATCCGTCGGGTTCGCGCCGGGCCAGCCGCCCTCGATGTAATCCACCCCCAGCGTATCGAGCGCGCTGGCAATCGTGATCTTTTCGGCGGTCGAGAATTGCACCCCTTGGGTCTGCTGCCCGTCGCGCAAAGTCGTGTCATACAGATAAAGGCGTTCGCGGGTCATAGGCTGCGCCCTTTCAGTTGCTCACTCTTGAGGTCGTGCACTTCGCACGACCAGCCCCCGTCCGCCCCCACGGGCGGGGGCTTCGCCCCAACCCTCGGCCGGGGGCTGGTCTGCGTTGTGATATGGGTCATTTGATGGCCTTAAGTTTCGAGCGGTCAAAATCTACTTGCGGTTCGATTGTTACCTCATTCGCGGACATTCGAACCGAAAAACCAGCCAAATCCAATTGCGTCTTCAGATGATCGAGCTCTGTAAAATCTTTGGTCTCTTTTGCAACGGTCCGGACTTCCTCCAGTTTCGAAGCAAGCTTGTTCAAATCCCTTTTAATATCCGAACGTTCGGCAACCTTGGTCTCAAGTACGCTCCATGAGTAAAAACCAAGAAACACTAGATCTCGCGCCAGTTGGCTCGCGTTATTTCTATCCCTGAGGGTCTTCAACACGCCGAGCGCGCCGTAGGTATCCAAGTCACGCGCCAGAGCTGAAATTATTTCGGGGCTTGGATCGAGTTCACGAGCTTTCTCAAGACTGACTGGAAACTCTTCGTAGCCTTCGAGTGTACTAATGTAGCCAAACAGGGTTGCTTCTGCTTCCACTTGTTTCTCAACCGTCCAGTCCATCGGCTTGCGGTAATGCGTGCTGAGCATGACGAAACGGATCACCTCTCCCGGCACGCCTTGGTCCAGCAGGTCGCGTACGGTGAAGAAGTTACCAAGCGATTTGGACATTTTCTTGCCCTCGACCTGCAGCATCTCGTTATGCAGCCAGTAGCGCGCCATCTCGTCGGTGCCATTGGCGCAGCAGCTTTGGGCGATCTCGTCCTCGTGGTGGGGGAATTGCAGATCCAGACCGCCGCCGTGGATGTCAAAGACGTGAGGTGCGCTCTTCGCCTTGTCCGACAGACGGTCCTGACGCAGGGGCTCTTTCCACAGCAGCTCGTCCGCCATGGCGGAGCATTCGATGTGCCAGCCGGGGCGGCCACGGCCCCAGGGGCTGTCCCACCCCGGCGTCGCATCGTCCGACGGCTTCCACAGCACGAAATCCATCGGGTTACGCTTGTATGGCGCAACCTCGACCCGCGCACCGGCGATCATATCGTCGATCGACCGGCCCGACAGCGCGCCATAGGCTTTGTAGCTTTCGACAGAGAACAGCACATGTCCCTCGGCGGCATAGGCGTGTCCCTTGGCGATCAGATCTTCGATCATCGCGACCATCTGCGGAATATAGGCGGTGGCGCGTGGCATGTGGTCGGGCTCAAGCGCGCCGACGGCGGCCATATCGTCCAGAAACCACTGGGTTGTCTCGGCGGTAATCTCTCCGATAGACCGCCCACTTTCCGCCGCGCGCGCGTTGATCTTGTCATCCACATCCGTGAAGTTGCGCACATAGGTCACATGGGCGTCGCCATAGACATGACGCAGCAACCGGTTGAGCACGTCAAACACGATCACGGGGCGCGCATTGCCCAGATGGGCGCGGTCGTACACCGTGGGCCCACAGACATACATCCGCACGTTTTTATCATCAATCGGGGTGAAATCCTCGCGTTTGCGGGTTTTCGTGTTGTGCAGCTTGATCGTGGTCATGGCGCGTCCTTACGCAAGGATTGCGCGGGCATGGCACAGAAATCTCGGGAAGAAAACGATGTGAGCAAGCCCGCCGGAAGGTCTTAGCAGGTAATACAGCAAATAATGAGTGGCATCATCTTCATGCCGTCTGCGTAGCCCGACCCGCCACTGGCGGTCAAGCCTGATTGACAAATCAACCATGCTCTGCGCCCCTGCGTCTTCAAGTTACGAGGGAGAGACGGCATGCAACTATCATCGCGCATCACAGGGCTGCTTGGCGGCGGATCAGACGGCTGGGGCGTTTTCCTGCGCGCCCGCCAGATGATTGAACAGGGTACGCAGGTGACAGAGCTGACGATTGGCGAACATGACATCCGCACCGCCGCACCGATCCTGCAAGATATGCACCGCGCCGCTTTGGCCGGACACACCGGATATGCAGCCATCCCCGGCACCACGGGTCTGCGCGATGCCGTGGCCACGCGATTGCAAGAACGTACCGGCGTGCCGACAACGCGCGACAATGTGCTGATCACGCCGGGTGGTCAAAGCGCGCTGTTTGCAGCGCATATGGCGACCTGCAACCCCGGCGATACAGCGCTTTATATCGATCCCTATTACGCCACCTACCCCGGTACGATCCGCGGTGTCAGCGCCCTGCCCCATGCGATCGCCGCCCGTGCGGAGGATGCGTTCCAGCCCCGTGCGGACGTGATTGCCGCCGCTGCGAAACAGACCAACGCGGCGTCGCTACTGGTGAATTCGCCCAACAACCCCACCGGCGTTGTCTATTCCCGCAAGACGCTTGAAGGCATCGCGCAGGTCTGCCGCGATCACGACATGTGGCTGATCTCGGACGAGGTTTACGACACACAAGTCTGGGAGGGCGCGCATCTCTCGCCACGCGCATTGGACGGGATGGCGGAGCATACTCTGGTCGTCGGGTCGATGTCGAAAAGCCACGCGATGACCGGGTCGCGCTGCGGCTGGATCGTCGGGCCCGTGGATGCGATCGAGCATCTGACCAATCTGGCGACCCACACGACCTATGGCGTGCCCGGGTACATTCAGGACGCGGCGCTGTTCGCGCTGAACCAAGGCACCGGTTTCGAGACAGAGATCGCCGCCCCCTTCCAGCGCCGCCGTCTGCTGGCGCAAGACATTCTAGCGCGACAGAACGCCGTCAGCCTCGTGCCCGCCCAAGGCGCGATGTATCTGATGCTGGATGTGCGCAGCACCGGCATGAGCGGCGAGGATTTCGCCTATGCGCTGCTGGAAAAACACCACATCGCGGTGATGCCCGGCGAAAGCTTCGGGACGGCAGCGGCAGGGCATATCCGCGTCGCGATGACTATTGAGGACACGCGCTTTGCCCAAGCGCTGGCGACAGTATGCGACTTCGCGGAAAGCCTCGCCGCCTGACGAAAGCGTCGCGCGACCGCAGCTACCAACATACGAAAAAGGCCGGAGGATCATCCTCCGGCCTTTTTGACTGGCACATTATTATTTTCTGCCGAGAGCACCGTTATGCGACGCCCTCGGCAGATACACCGCCAGTTGTCAGCGTGTCAGCTTAGAAGCGGTAGGAACCACGGATGTTGAATGTGGTTACGTCCGCGTCGTCACCGGAAACACCGTTTACGTCGTCAAACTTGTGCTCAAGCAGTTCTGCGCCAACGCTGTATTGCTCGGTGATTTTATAGTCCATACCGATACCATAGAAGGCACCGTCTTCGTCACCCAAGGATGTGTCGGCACGAGCGTAACCGCCGGTTGCGTAGATCAGAGTGTTGCCCAGATCGTAGCCACCTTTGATTTTCGCACGAGCAACGGAGTCGATGGAACCCGCGTCTGCGCCCAGACCGTCTTCCAGGTCGATGTCGGTTTTGTCGTAGTCAAGCTCACCGCCCAATACAAAGCGACCGAAGTCGTAGTTGTAACCTGCGTGGAAACCGTAGGAACCGTTGTCGCCGTCGATATCACCATCGATTTCAGCGTCGGAATAGCCCAGTTGCAGACCGGTGTAGAAGCCGGTCCAGTCACCACCCAGATCGGGTGCAGGAACGGGTGCGGTCATCACGGGCTCAACCACTGGCTCTGCCAGGCTACCGGCGTATGTTGCGCCAGCGAATGCTGTGGATGCCAGAACGGCTGCGGATGCAAGTTTCATAGTGCGTTTCATAATCGTAACTCCTCGATCAGTTTGTACCGGAGCGGGCGCTTCCCGCTTCATCGACACAACACGGCAGCTAAGATCTGGTTTCGGGATTTCCCAATCACGGGTTGGTGATCGGAAAATTGTTGCTCAAATGCACGGCGTCTCGGCGGCCCGTCGCCGCTATTAACCCTTTTTACCAAGGCCAAAACGCGGTTCCGCGGAGATGCGCCAAAATCACCCGAAATTAAATTTTCAAGAAGATGGAACAATCTGCCCGCATGCTGCAGCAGGAATCCCGCGAAAATGCTGCAAAAAGTGGCGTTTACCCCCCTATGTGCTAGGTAGCGATGCGGCGCGGATGACAGCATGTCCGGCATAATCGAGGCGAAACGACCATGATCGAATTCTTCATTACCCATATTGAGGTCGTTGGCGTCATCCTCTTGACCCTCGGCGTGGCCTTCATCCTGCTTCAGCAGCGCCGCAGCCCACAATCAACTGCCGCCTGGATCCTGTTTCTGGTGGTGATGCCCTATGTCGCCGCGCCCTTGTTCCTGGCGCTTGGCTTTCGCAAACAGGGCAAACGTTACGAGCCGATCATATTTACCCAGAAAGAAGACCCGCAAACGCCCGTGCATGCGCTGGACGAGATGTTCCAGAGCTTCAACCTGCCCCCCGCGCTGGAAGCACAGCGACTGAACCTGCATGACACACCCCAAACCGCCTATGCCGCCGCGATGGAGGTGATCGAGAGCGCGACACAGACGATTGATGTGCTGTTCTATATCGTCTCGGACGATGACACCGGCAATCACGTGGTTGACGCCCTGACAGAAAAAGCCCGCAACGGCGTCAAGGTGCGCCTGCTGATGGACCGGCTTGGCACCCTGCGCGGCCCCTCCAAGGCGGTCAAGGCGCTGCGCAAGGCCGGCGGCGAGGTGCTGTTCTTTTCGCCGATCCTGCAACTGCCCAGCAGTGGCCACCTGAACCTGCGCAACCATCGCAAGATGATCATCGCCGATCATGCCCGTGTCTTTTCAGGCGGGATGAACATTGGCGAACACTATATGTCAGACCACCCGCACAGCGATCATTGGGTTGATCTGGCCTTCACCCTTGAAGGGCAATCGGTACAGACCTTCTGCGATGTCTTCCGCTCGGACTGGGAAGTCGCCTGTGGTGAAGACGTGGACCATATCACAACGCCCGCCCCTACCACCGCGGGTAATGCCACGGTGCAGCTGATCCCCTCGGGCCCTGATATTGTCGAAGACCCGCTGCACGACGGGATCATTCGCGCGCTGCATCTGGCGAAAACCCGTATCTGGATCGCCACCCCCTATTTCGTCCCGACCGAGCCGCTGGCCAATGCGTTGCGCATCGCGGCGCTGCGCGGGGTGGATGTGCGTATTCTGGTGCCGCAGAAGTCGAACCAGCATATCGCGGACTTCGCCCGTGGCGGCTATCTGCGCGATGCGCATACCGCGGGGGCCAAGGTCAAATACTTTGAACCTGCGATGATCCACGCGAAAGCCGCGCTGATTGATGATGTGGGGCTTGTGGGCACGGCAAATTTCGACGTGCGCAGTATGCTTTTGAACTTTGAGGCGATGTTGTTCGTTTATGATGCACGCAGCGTGTCAACCCTGTCGGACTGGTTCACGGCCCGCGAGGCCGACTGCCACGAGGATATGCCAAGCCCGCATTTGCCCCGCCGTCTGGCCGAGGGCGTCTTTCGCATAGGAGCACCGATCTTGTGACCCAAGCCCCCCTTCGCATCGCCAGCTATAACATGCGCAAGGCCATGGGCACCGACCGCAAACGCGATCCCGCCCGCATCCTGCGCGTGATCCAGACGCTCGCGGCGGATATCGTCGTGTTGCAAGAGGCCGACATGCGCCTCGGGCCCCGCCCCTCGGCGCTGCCCATGGATCAGGTGACGGCGCAGACCGGTTTGATCGCGGTGCCCGTCCCCAGTGAGGTCAGCATCGGCTGGCATGGCAACGCCGTCTTGCTGCGCCCCGAGGCAGAGCTGATCGAGGTCAAACACCTGAACCTGCCGGGGATGGAGCCGCGCGGCGCGATGGTGGTGGACTTCGACCTGCGCGATGTCCCGCTGCGCATCATTGCCACCCATCTGGGGCTGATGCGCCGGTCGCGGCGCGCTCAGCTTTCCGCGCTCATTGCCCATCTGGATGCGCAGTCCAAACGTCCGACGTTGATCGCAGGCGATATGAATGAATGGTCGCTGAACGTCGGGCTCGGGCGTCTGGCGCATCACTTTGACATTTATGCACCGGGCAAAAGCTATCACGCGCGCCTGCCTTTGGCCGCACTGGATCGCATCGCGGTGGATGACGCGCTGCATGTGATTGACGGTGGAGTCTGCGAGACTGAGGACGCGCGCCGCGCCTCGGACCACCTGCCCATCTGGCTGGATTTCGCGCGTTCTACCGATCAGTAGAGCGCGCGAAATCAGCTAAATTATCAGGTGAGGTTTTTAGCCGAAACTACTGATATTCAAGATACAAACGCCACACTTAAACCAATTTATGAAGTGCCGTCAGAGCAACTTCCGCAGCCGCGCCTCCTCTGCGCGCGCCTGTTCGATCGCGGCGTGTTTCACCGGCCCATAGCCCCGAATATCCATTGGCAGTGCCAGCAGATTCTGCACCGTTTCGACCGTTGTCTCACAGGTCTTGGCGGGCAGCTCTGCCAGCAAGGCTTCATACCAGCGGATCAGCGCCACTTCTTCGCGACGTTCCCGGGTGTAGGAAAACACATCCAGCGCCGTGCCCCGTAGGGGTCGCAGCTTTGACAGCGTGGCCAGCACCGGCGTGAACCATGCACCGAACGCGCGCTTGACGGGCCGCCCCCGCGCGTCCTTGCGCAAAGACACGATCGGCGGAGCCATATGGTAGTTGATCTTGAACCCCGGCTCGAACTCCTGCGCCAACATCTCGGCAAAGGCAGGATCGCGGTGCAGCCGCGCGACCTCATATTCATCCTTGAACGCCATCAGTTTGAACAGGGCCTTGGCCGCGACCTCCGTCAGCGCATCGGCATGGGCGGCGGGCAAGGCGGCGCTGAACTGCGCAAGCCTGTCGCGGTAGCGCTGCGCGTAGCTGTCGTTTTGATAGGCCCGCAACCGGTCGGCCCGATCCGCGATCAACGCGGCGCTGTCCAAGTCTGGCTGTTTGCTCGACGGCAGGGCCAGCGCGTCAGGCGTTTCCGCCATCACGCGGCCCAGATCAAAGGCGCGATGATTTTTGTCGATAGCCACGCCATTCAAAACGACCGCCTGCCGCAGCGCGCCGTGGGACACGGGCACCAGCCCTTTCTGCCACGCGAAGCCTAGCATGATCATATTGGCAAAAACCGTATCGCCCAGAAACCGTTCTGCCATCGCATTGGCATCGAAACCGGCAAGGTTTTCATCCCCCACGGTATCGCGGATCACGCTCTCGCGCTGGTCGGTGTGCAACTGAGCGTCACGGTGCAACACCAGATCGCCCGTGGGCATTTCGGCGAGGTTCAACACCACCTTGGTCGCGGGCCCGTAGTAGACCGACGCCTGCGCGGCAGAGGAAACGACGATATCGCAGCCAATCACCGCATCCGCCGCCCCGTGATCAATGCGCACCTGATGGATCGCATCAGGGCGCGCGCCGATCCGGATAAAGCTAAGCACCGTGCCGAACTTCTGCGCGAAGCCGGTGAAATCCAGCACGCTGGCCCCCTTGCCCTCCAGATGCGCGGCCATGGTGATCAGCGCGCCGACCGTGATCACGCCGGTGCCGCCCACACCTGTGACCAACAGATCAAAGGGCGCATCAAGGCCGGGCAGTTCGGGACGCGAGATACCCGCCAGCAGCGCGTCCACATCGACCTCTGCCCCGGTTTTCTTGCGCCGCACCGCCCCTTCAAGGGTGACGAAGCTGGGGCAGAACCCGTTCAGACACGAGAAATCCTTATTGCAGCTCGACAGGTTGATCTTGCGCTTGCGGCCCAGATCCGTCTCTAGCGGTTCGATGCTCAGACAGTTGCTTTCAAGCGAGCAATCGCCGCAGCCCTCGCATACAGCGGGGTTGATGAAGGCAAAGCGTTTGGGGTCCTCCATCTGCCCGCGCTTGCGGCGGCGGCGTTTCTCGGTGGCGCAGGTCTGTTCGTAGATCAGCACCGACACGCCTTTGACCTCGCGCAGTTCGCGCTGCACGGTGTCCATCTCTTCACGCGGGTGAAAGCTGGTGCCTTGGGGAAAATCGCCGCGGTCGAATTTGTCGATCACATCCGACACCAAGGCGATGCGCTGGACCCCTTCGGCACGACAGGCCTGCGCGATTCCGGTCACGCTGATCGGCCCGTCCACCGGCTGTCCCCCGGTCATCGCCACCGCGTCGTTATAGAGGATCTTATAGGTGATATTTGTCCCCGCCGCGACAGCCTGCCGAATGGCGAGCGACCCTGAATGGTACCACGTGCCCTCGCCCAAGTTCTGGAACAGGTGTTTGCCGCCGTTGAACTTGGAGGCCACCACATGCGGCACACCCTCGCCGCCCATCTGCGCATAGCCACCGGTTTCGCGGTCCATCCACCCCGCCATGACATGGCAACCGATGCCCGACGCGGCCTGCGACCCCTCGGGTAGCTTGGTCGAGGTGTTATGCGGACAGCCCGAACAGAAATATGGCGTGCGTTTTGCCCCCGGCACATTCAGCAGGACAGGAGGCTTTTCCGTCAGCGCGCGCGCCTTTTGCGGCAGGTTTTCATCAGGGAAGAACGCGTCCAACCGCTCGGCCACCACGGGCACCAGCGCCAGCGGGCTTAACTCGCCGGTCCAGGGCAGCAGCGGATCACCTGCCGCGCGGTGTTTGCCGACCATGCGACCGGGCTTGTGCCCCGGCCAGTCGTAGAAATATTCCTTGAGCTGGCTTTCGATGATGCCGCGCTTTTCCTCGATCACCAGCACTTCTTCCGTGTCGGCAACAAAGGCCAGCGCATCACGCCGCGCCAAGGGCCAGACCATGCCGACTTTGTAGATATCGATGCCAAGACGGCGGCAGGTGGCTTCGTCCAGACCCAGCAGACGCAGCGCCTCCATCAGATCCAGATGGCCCTTGCCGGTGGTGACGATGCCAAAGGTGGCATTGTCCAGGTTATAGATACGCCTGTCGATCGGGTTGGCCTCGACAAAGGCTTCGACGGCGCTGAGCTTATGCTGCAACCGGGTCTCGATCTCGGGGCTTGGCATGTCAGAGCGGCGCACATGCAGCCCGCCGGGCGGTGGCGTGATCTGGGGCAGCGTAAATGCGCGGTCAGGCTGCAACGCCACCGATTGCCCGCTTTCCACCGTCTCGGAAATCGCTTTGAACCCGACCCATGTGCCGGAAAAACGGCTTAGCGCGAGCCCATAGGCCCCGAATTCAAGAAACTCTCCTACATTCGCGGGATTCAGCGTCGGCATCATCCAGGTCATAAAGGCGACATCCGATTGATGCGGCATGGACGACGACACACAGCCGTGGTCATCCCCCGCCACAACCAGCACGCCCCCCTCGGGCGAAGAGCCATAGGCGTTGCCGTGGCGTAGCGCGTCCCCCGACCGGTCCACCCCCGGCCCCTTGCCGTACCACATGGAGAATACGCCCTCGACCTCGCAATGGGGATCGAGCACAGCCTGCTGCGCCCCCAGAACCGCTGTGGCCCCAAGGTCTTCGTTCACCGCGGGCATAAAGGTGATGTTGTTATCCTTGGTCACATCCCGTGCGCGCCACAGCTCAAGATCGACCGCGCCCAAGGGCGACCCGCGATACCCCGAGATAAACCCAGCGGTGTTCAGCCCCTGCTGCTTATCACGCCGCGCCTGATCCAACATGATCCGCACCAGCGCTTGGGTGCCGGTCAAAAACACCGTTCCTTCTGTGCGCGTATAACGATCGGATAAGGCATAGGGATAAAAATCGTGGGTTTCTTTGGTCATGATGGCAATCCTTGGCTGTCTTGACCATCAAACCACGTTTCCGTGAAATATCTGCCCCCTCTTGCGCCTGCACGCGGAATAAACGAATGTTTTATTCAGCAGATAGGGGATTGATGAAATGTCTGACCAAATGCGCTTTGACGACCGCGACCGCAAGATACTGGAGCTGTTACAGCGCGACTGCCGCATCTCCAACGCCGATCTGGCAGAGCGGGCCGGCATGTCCGCCTCCGCCTGCTGGCGGCGGGTGAAAGCCTTCGAGGACGCTGGCGTGATCGAACGCTACCGTGCGGATGTGTCCCCGACCAAAGCGGGCAACAGCTTTCAGGCGCTGGTGCAGGTGCAGCTTGCGCGTCACAATCAGGAAAAGCTGGCAGAGTTCATCAAAGCCATCGCACACCGCGCAGAGGTGCTGGAATGCTATGCCACCACCGGACAAGCCGACTACCAAATGCGCGTCCTCTGCCGCGACATCGCCGCCTATAACCGCTTTCTCGAAGATTTCCTGTTCCGCCTCCCCGCCGTCGAAAGCGCCCAAACCAACGTGGTCCTGCGCGAGATCAAACGGAATACGAGCATTCCGATGTAGCCCCCCAAACGAAGAAAGGGTGCCCGATGTGGCACCCTGAGTTTCGCCTGACCTTGCTCATCGTTCACCGCTCGTTTGTTTTATGCCTGCGGCAAGGCCAGCGTCAGGGGCAAGCGCACCTGCCCCATGTAGAAAGCCCCGACCGCAAGGCCGGGGCGTTTGTCTTAGCTGCAGCCCGACGTGCCGCCGCAGGTGTTGCACTTCATGCAGGTGCCGTTGCGGACCAGCGTGTAGTTGCCGCATTCTCCGCAGGCTTCGCCCTCGTAGCCCTGCATCTTTGCCTTGGTACGGGCGTCCATGCTGACCGCGCCGCTGGACACCGCTGTGGTCGACCCCATGCTGGCCGCGACCGAGGCTTGGCCTGCCTGCGGCATCACACGGTCAAGCGTCTGCGTGTCGCCCTGCCCCTGCCCGCCTTGCAGCAGCACCAGATCCTGCGGCAAACGGTTGCGCAGATACCCGGTCGAGCTGATCTGCTTGAGCACCTCGAGCGAGCGGTTGGCGGCGGTTTCGGAGATCTCCGCCACATTGGCAACGCTTTCCTGATCGCCGCGGCCGAGGCTGTCAAAGCTGGCCCCTTCGGGTTGCACATGCGCCAGATCGGTACGGTCCAGATAGGACACGGCGAGCTCGCGGAACACATAGTCAAGGATCGAGGTCGCGTTCTTGATGCTGTCGTTGCCCTGCACCATGCCAGCGGGTTCGAACTTGGTGAAGGTGAAGGCGTCGACGAATTCCTCAAGCGGGACGCCGTATTGCAGACCCACGGACACGGCGATGGCAAAGTTGTTCATCATCGCACGGAAGCCCGCGCCTTCCTTGTGCATGTCGATAAAGATCTCGCCCAAGGAGCCGTCTTCGTATTCACCGGTGCGCAAATAGACCTTGTGCCCGCCTACATTGGCCTTTTGGGTATAGCCCTTGCGGCGCTGAGGCATCTTTTCGCGGTGCGATTTGATGATCTCTTTGACGATGACCTTCTCGACGATCTTTTCGGCCAGCACGGTGGCCTTCTCATGGGTGGTGCCGCTTTCCAGCGTTTCGGCGGCCTCGTCATCATCCTCGACCAGCGCAGAAGCCAGAGGCTGCGACAGTTTTGACCCGTCGCGGTACAGCGCGTTGGCTTTGACGCCAAGCGACCACGACAGCTCGTATGCGTTCTGGCAATCCTCGATGGTGGCGTCATTCGGCATGTTGATCGTCTTCGAGATCGCGCCAGAGATGAAGCTTTGCGCCGCCGCCATCATGTAGATGTGGCTGTTGACGGACAGGTAACGTTTGCCCTTCTTGCCGCAGGGGTTGGCGCAGTCGAAGATGCCGTAGTGTTCGGGCTTGAGGTGCGGCGCGCCTTCCAGCGTCATCGTGCCGCAAACATGGTCGTTGGCCGCTTCGATATCTTTCTTGGAAAAGCCTAGGGATTTCAGCAGGTCAAACGTCGGGTCGTTCAGCTTTTCGGCAGGGATGCCAAGGACTTGAGTGCAGAACTCCTCGCCCAATGTCCATTGATTGAAGACAAAGCGGATGTCGAAGGCCTGTGCCAGCGCCCCGTCGATCTTGGCCAGCTCATTAGGGCCAAAACCGTGGCCGACCAGCGTGGTGTGGTTGATCGCAGGCGCGTTGCCGATGGTGCCGTGACCGACGGCATAGCCGACGATTTCTTCGATCTGGGCCGAGCCGTAGCCAAGCTTTTCAAGCGCTGCGGGTACCGACTGGTTGATGATCTTGAAATAGCCACCGCCCGCGAGCTTCTTGAATTTCACCAGCGCAAAGTCAGGCTCGATCCCCGTGGTGTCGCAATCCATCACCAGACCGATGGTGCCCGTCGGCGCAATCACAGAGGTTTGCGCGTTGCGGTACCCGTGCTTTTCGCCAAGACGCAGGGCTTCGTCCCAGGTCGCGGTGGCGATGTCGATCAGGTTGGCTTGCGGGCAGTTTGCGTGATCCAGTGGCACGGGTTTGACCGACAGGGCCTCGTAGCCATCGGTGTTGCCGTGGGCCGCGTTGCGGTGATTGCGGATGACGCGCAGCATATGATCGGCGTTCTTGGCGTGGCCGGGGAAGGCCCCCAGCTCGCCCGCCATCTCGGCGGAGGTGGCATAGGAAACGCCTGTCATGATCGCGGTCAGCGCCCCGCAAAGCGCACGGCCTTCGTCACTGTCGTAGCTAAAGCCCATGTTCATCAGCAGACCGCCGATGTTGGCATAGCCCAGACCCAGCGTGCGGAAATCATAGGACCGCTGCGCGATTTCCTTGGACGGGAACTGCGCCATCATCACCGAGATTTCGAGCGTAACGGTCCACAGACGCGAGGCGTGCATATAGTCTTCGACCATGAACTCCCCGTCTTGCAGGAAGGTCAGCAGGTTCATCGACGCAAGGTTACAGGCCGTGTCGTCGAGGAACATGTATTCGGAACACGGGTTAGACCCGCGGATCGCGCCGTCTTCGGGGCATGTGTGCCAGTCGTTTACCGTGTCGTGATACTGGATACCGGGATCGGCGCAGGCCCATGCGGCGTGGCCGACTTGCTCCCACAGGTCACAGGCGCGGATGGTTTTCGACACGCGCCCGGTGGTGCGGTCCAGCAGCTCCCAATCGGCGTCTTTTTCGACGGCGTGCAGGAAGGCGTTGGTCACCCGGATCGAGTTGTTGGAGTTCTGGCCCGAGACCGAGGAATAGGCTTCGGAATCCCAGTCGGTGTCATAGGTCGGGAATTCGATCGAGGTATGACCCTGCTTGGCATAATCCAGCACGCGCTTGACGTATGTCTCTGGGATCGCGCATTTTTTCGCGCTGCGGATCGCGGCCTTCAGCTGGTCGTTCTTGGCGGGGTCATAGGCGTCGGCCTCTGCGCCGTCCCATGCTTTGATCGCGGCAAACAGCTTGTTCAGCTCGCGTTCATGCATCTTCGAGCCAGCGACGATGCTTGCCACCTTTTGCTCTTCGATGACCTTCCAGTTGATGAAATCCTCGATATCGGGGTGGTCCGCATCAACGATAACCATCTTGGCCGCGCGCCGTGTGGTGCCACCCGATTTGATCGCGCCTGCCGCACGGTCACCGATTTTCAGAAAACCCATCAAGCCAGAGGATTTCCCCCCGCCCGACAGTTTCTCGCCCGCCGCCCGCAGGCTCGAGAAGTTGGTGCCGGTGCCGGAACCGTATTTGAACAGACGCGCCTCGCGGACCCACAGGTCCATAATGCCGCCGTCCCCTACCAGATCGTCAGCGACAGACTGGATGAAACAAGCGTGGGGCTGAGGATGCTCGTAAGACGATGTCGACCGCGTCAGCTTGCCGGATTTATAATCGACATAGTAATGCCCCTGCGCGGGACCATCGATGCCGTAAGCCCAATGCAGACCAGTGTTGAACCATTGCGGGCTGTTGGGTGCGCCGCGCTGGCTGGCTAGGATGTGGCGCATCTCGTCATAATAGGCTTGGGCGTCTTCTTCGGTGGTGAAATAGCCACCTTTCCAACCCCAATAGGCCCAAGCGCCGGCCAAACGGTCGAACACTTGCTTCGACGACGTCTCGCCGCCCATGGTCGCGTCATCGGTCGGCACCGAGCGCCAGAGAAATTCTGGCACGCCCTTTTCCTTGACCTTCTTGGTCTCGGAGGGGACGCCTGCCTTGCGGAAATATTTCTGGGCGATCACATCAGAGGCGACCTGGCTCCAGCTGGAGGGCACTTCGACGTTATCGAGGCGAAAGACCACCGACCCGTCAGGATTGCGGATTTCGGAGGCTGTGCTCACAAAGTCCAGTTCTGCGTAGGCATCCTGACCGGATCGCGTGAATTTTCTCTCGATTTTCATAAGTGCTGCCCCAAATTTTCAAACTCTCAACCAGCGGCATGATCGGGCCGCCAAACCTATCGCCGGTGTGCATCGTCCCCCGCACCCGCATCAGGTTGGTCTTGGATCAAGCCGTTTAACCGGCGCAAATGTGCGAAACCCAATTTCACCCGATCAGCACGCCACCCCGATCAATCACCAGATGTAGTGGCCCGCCCGTCGATTTACACAAACTGGCGTATGCAGCCCTATTGGGTCAACGGCTTTATTATCGAAATAAGGGAAGTTGCATCTTGACCGGATCGGCATTTTTTGAAGCTTCGGTCGGCGCGGTGATTCAGCGAAATGATATGCACAGACAGCGGATCACGAGGGGGCTTTTTCACACCGCGGATAAAGTTAATAAACGCTAAGGTTTAGCGCGGCTGGCTCATGTATCGCTTGAGTTATCCACAAAATCCCAAACAGCGGGCTGGGGATAAACATGGCGGAACTGTGGATGATAAAAATTTATGCAGCCACCAGATATAGGTTCGCAATCCCGGCTATCTCACCAGATTTAGAGCGTGCTTCTGTGACAAAAAAGAACGACTGCACACAAATACAGCGTTCTGATCTGCATAAAGCAGATCAGGAACACTATATGTGGTGGTTCTTAAAGTGGTCGGGGCGAGAAGATTCGAACTTCCGACCCCCTGTACCCAAAACAGGTGCGCTACCAGGCTGCGCCACGCCCCGACTGCGGTCTACTTAGCCCCAAGCAATCGGATTGAAAAGCCCTAAGTTCACAGAAAATGATAGTTTCTGACGAACTAACAGGGCCATGCCGGATTGCGCCCTGCAAACGCGGGATGGCGCAGCTCTGTCCCCGGTGTGATGCCCATCCGCGCGCTTAACCCGCCGTTGATTTCCAACACCGCCAGCAGCGCATCACTGCCCCCCTCAAGCGGAGATTCGTCGAGCGGAATCGCATTATGGTGGATGTGCTGCACCACACCGCGGGAATCGATAAACAATAGGTCGAGGGGAATCAATGTGTTACGCATCCAAAAGCTAAGCGGCTGCGGTTCTTCATAGATAAAGAGCATACCCGCGCTGCCCGCCAGTGAGGTGCGATGCATCAGTCCTTGGGCACGTTCACCGGCATCATCGGCAATCTCGACGCTAAAGCGCGCCTGCCCCCAGTCGCCGCGCAACGTCACGCTGGTGTCGCTGCATTTGGCAGCGGCCGCCCCCGCCATCGCCAGAGTGGCAAAGGCCAAAAGACCCGCGCGGATCAGCTTTGCGCGGTGCCAGATGAATCGAGTCGTACCGTTTCCCATGCATGTACCTCTGCCGCCATCTGGCCGCGTTCCCCGTTAATGACCCGCAGCGCCAATGCCTCGCCCGGTTGCAAATCCGACAGGCCCGACTGGCGCAACACTTCTATATGTAGAAAGATGTCATCGCTTTTGCCAAACACATTCGCGAAACCAAAGCCTTTGGATTTATCGAACCATTTTACACGCGCGGGTTCCAGCGGTGCGGCGGCCACCAGCGCGGGATCAATGCCCACAATATCCGACAACGCCATCGCCTGAGCAGCAGCGGGCGGGTGTACCGCATGGACCTGCGTGGCCTGCACCCCGCGTTCGGTCTTTTGCACCGTCAGATCAATACGCGCACCGTCCGCGACAGAGCTTTGTCCGTAATTACGTAACACATTGACGTGCAACAGGATATCAGGCCCGCCAGCGTCTGAGACAACGAAACCGAACCCCTTCGCGGGGTCGAACCATTTCACCACGCCGGAAATGGCAGAGCTATTGCTGGATACTTCTGACACAAATGTCCTTTGGTCTTCTCTAGGTCAGGCAACAGCGTGCCCGCGTACAAAATATCAGCGGCAAAAGCCGCCTTATGGGTTCAATCTCGTTACGCTCCAATCACCGGTTTGTTCGGCACGTCGCCAGACAAAACGGTCATGCAATCTATACTCTCCGTCGGCCCAGAACTCGATTTCGACCGGGGTGATCCGGTAGCCCCCCCAAAAAGGTGGACGGTCTGGGTTTGGCCCCTTTTTGGCGGTGACTTTTGCCACTTCGGCGACCAATGACGCACGGCTGGCTAAAGGGGACGATTGGTCAGAGGCCCAGGCCCCCAACCGGCTTTTGAGCGAACGCGACTTGTAATATGCGTCCGCCTGCGGGCCTTCTTCTTTGGAAACCACGCCGCGCACCCGTATCTGGCGGCGCAGGGATTTCCAATGCATCACGAAAGCAGCCTTGCCCGCGTGATCCAGTTCTTGCGCCTTCGCGCTGGTGTAGTTTGTGTAAAAGACGAATGCCGCGTCTTCGATTTCTTTTAGCAACACCATGCGCGCATTGGGCAAACCGTCGGCATCCACGGTCGATAGCGCGATAGCATTTGGGTCGTTAACCTCTGTCTGCGTTGCCTCATCCAGCCAGCGGCGCGCAATCACAAAGGGATCGTCACCGGCAAAAATGCCTTTGCGCACTTCCATGATCATGATCCCCTTCCTTGCGCATCGACGCAATCTTGCGACAATGCCTTACATCAAATGACATACTAGAACAACTAAACACACTGTCGCGCCTAAAAACCGCCAGGGCGGTCTATCACGGCGTCCTCTCAAGTGCCGCGATCACCGTGCAGCCTTGATGCCAAACTATCAATAGCATAAACCGGATAAAAGTTCAGTGACATAGTCGAAGGAAGTACAATGGCAAATGACCTGATGGCAGGCAAACGTGGGCTTATCATGGGCCTCGCCAATGACAAGTCGATTGCCTGGGGCATCGCACGCACCCTCGCGGATGCCGGTGCAGAGCTGGCATTCTCGTATCAAGGCGACGCGCTGAAAAAGCGGGTCGATCCGCTGGCGGCGCAACTGGGCAGCGATCTGGTCCTGCCCTGCGATGTCGGGTCGGAAGAGTCGATTGACGCGCTGTTTACCGCTTTGGGCGAACGTTGGGACGGGATCGACTTTATCGTCCACGCGATCGGGTTCTCTGACAAGAACGAATTGCGCGGGCGCTATGTCGACACCAGCCGCGCCAATTTCGCGATGTCGATGGATATCTCTGTCTACTCCTTCACCGCTGTGATGCAGCGCGCGGAAAAGATGATGAAGTCCGGCGGCAGCGCGGTCACGCTCACCTATTACGGCGCCGAAAAAGTGATGCCGCATTATAATGTGATGGGTGTCGCCAAGGCCGCTCTGGAAGCATCGGTCAAATATCTGGCCGAGGATCTGGGCAAGGACGGCATCCGCGTTAACGCCATCAGCGCCGGCCCGATCAAGACATTGGCCGCATCCGGCATCGGCGACTTCCGCTATATCATGAAGTGGAACGAGTATAACTCGCCCCTGCGTCGCAACGTGACCATCGACGATGTGGGTAAATCCGCGCTGTTCCTGCTGAGCGATCTTGGCTCGGGCACGACGGGCGAGAACCTGCATGTGGACGCGGGCTATCACGTGGTGGGCATGAAAGCCGTCGACGCCCCAGACATGGCAAAGGAATAACGACATGAGCAAGGATGCCTCGCGCCTGCCCCATGAAAAAGGGTTTCACATCAGCTGGGACCAGATCCACCGTGACAGCCGTGCGCTGGCGTGGCGTCTGGACGGCATGGGCCCCGATGACGGCGGCTGGCGTGCTGTGGTTGCGATCACCCGTGGCGGGATGGCCCCCGCGATGATCGCCGCCCGCGAGCTGGATATCCGCACCGTCGACACGATTTCGATCAAGTCCTATGACCATCAGGATCAATCGGACGCGGTCGTGCTCAAGGCCCCCGATGCAGAGCTTATGGGCGACGGCACCGGTATCCTGATCATCGACGATCTGGTAGATTCCGGTAAAACCCTTGAAGTCGTGCGCCAGCTTTACCCCAATGCGCATCTGGCCACCGTCTATGCCAAGCCCAAGGGCCGCCCGCAGGTGGATACCTTCATTACCGAAGTCAGCCAGGATACGTGGATTTTCTTCCCCTGGGATATGGCGCTGCAATATGTAGAGCCCTACCGCGGCAAAGACTAAACGGCACCCCCGCAGATACCTGCCTTCGGCGAGGATTTAGGACCATTTGGAAGCAGCGGCCCCGCGCCGTGTCAGACTTTGCGCTGGTCCGCTTGCCGAAGCGCCCCCTCCCTCGCCCAGTCAGGAGCATTGACCATGACCCCGCGTACCGCCGCGACTTTCTCTCCTCCGGTGATGGAGGCGCGCCGCTGGTTGACGGGCGTCCATTTTGACGCCGACCGCCCCCTGATCAACGTGAGCCAAGCCGCCCCTGTCGATCCACCACCGCAGGCCATGCGGCAGGCCATGGCCGATGTCGCGCTGAACAACGATGATGCGCATCTTTATGGTCCGGTGCTGGGTCTGCCCGAATTGCGCGACGAACTGGCCGCGCAGGTCAGCGCTCATTACGCCGGCGCGGTAGAGCCCGCGCAAGCGGCGATTACATCGGGCTGCAATCAGGCCTTTGCCGCTGCGATTGCCACGCTCTGTGCCGAGGGGGACGAGGTGATCCTGCCGGTGCCGTGGTACTTTAACCACAAGATGTGGCTGGATATGTCGGGCGTCGCCGCCGTGCCGCTGCCGGTGGGCGATACGCTCTTGCCCGACCCGGATCAGGCTGCCGCCCTGATCACCGACCGCACCCGTGCCATCACCTTGGTCACGCCCAACAACCCCGGCGGCGTTGAATACCCCGAAGAGCTGGTGCAGGCGTTTTTCGATCTGGCCCGTGCGCGCGGTATCGCCCTGATCCTGGACGAGACCTATCGCGACTTTGACAGTCGGTCCGGCCCGCCGCACCGTCTGTTTCAGGACCCCGACTGGCACGATACGTTGATCCATTTGTATTCTTTTTCAAAGGCCTACCGTCTGACCGGTCACCGAGTGGGCGCGATTGTCGCCTCTCAGACGCGTCTCGCCGAGGTTGAGAAGTTCCTGGATACCGTCGCCATTTGTCCCGGCCAGATCGGCCAGCATGCCGCCCTTTGGGGGATGCAGAACCTTGACACATGGCTAGCCGGCGAACGGCGCGAGATCCTGGCGCGGCGACAGGCGATTGCCGACAGTATGCACCGTTTGGACGCGAAAGGCTGGAAGCTTTTGGGGCTTGGCGGCTATTTCGCCTATCTCTCGCATCCCTTTGACGAAAGCTCTGCCACATTGGCCCCGCGGCTGGTGCGCGAGGCGGCCGTGCTGACCCTGCCCGGCACCATGTTCCATCCGGCAGAGGATATCACCGGCGGGCGGCATCTGCGCCTCGCTTTTGCCAATCTGGATGTCGCAGGCATCGAGGTGCTGTTTGACCGTCTGACACAGGTCTAACGCGGCTCTTGCCCCCCTGCCGCGCACCGCATAGACAGGGCAAAACGTGCGTTTAAGGGATGACACCATGAAAGCCAAAGGCAACAGCTTTACGAAAACCGCAGTATGGGGGCTGATGGGTCTTTTGATCCTGGGTCTGGGCGGTTTTGGCGCGGTCAATCTGAACGGCAGCGCACGCACCGTCGGCGAAGTGGGCGACAAGTCTATCTCGGTTGACGATTACGCCCGCGAGCTGCAGCAGCAGATCCGCGCCATCGAAAGCCAGTCCGGCGAACAGCTTAGCTTTCAAGAAGCCCAAGCCATCGGGCTGGACCGTGCCGTGCTGCAACGTCTGGTCCGTTTGCGCGCGCTCGACAATGAGGCCGACGAGATGGGCCTGTCCATCGGCGACGCGAACCTGCGTGAACGCGTTGTGGAAATCCCGTCGTTTCAAGGCGTTGACGGGAATTTTGACCGCGAGGGCTATCGCTTTGCCCTACAGCAGGCCGGTCTGAACGAGAATGAATTCGAACAATCGCTGCGCGAGGAAGCGGGCCGCACCCTGTTGCAGGAAGCGATCACCGGCGGTGTTGCGATGCCCGGTGCCTATGCCGACACGCTTGTCTCCTATGTGGGCGAGCAGCGCAGCTTTACTTGGGCCAAACTGACGCAAGATGATCTGGATGCGCCCCTGCCCGACGCCACCGATGCGCAGTTGCAGGCCTATTACGACGAGAACGCCGATCAGTTCATTCTGCCCGCCAGCAAGACCATCAGCTATATCACGATGGGCCCGCAGGATCTGCTGGACGAAGTAGAGTTGACCGACGAAGAGCTGCAGGCCGCCTATGACGACCGCGCGGATGAATACATCCAGCCCGAACGCCGCTTGGTCGAACGTCTGGTCTTCCGCGATCAGGAGGCCGCCGATCAGGCCGCCGCTGCGCTCGAGGTGGATGGCAACACATTTGAGGGGCTGGTCGCGGACCGAGGGCTTTCCCTTACGGATGTGGATCTTGGCGATCTGAGCCAGCAACAGCTTGGTGCCGCAGGGGACGCCGTGTTTGCTGCCGAAGTGGGTGATATTGTCGGCCCGCTGCCCAGCAACCTCGGGCCTGCATTGTTCCGTGTGAACGGTGTGCTGCCGTCGCTGAACACCACCTTCGAAGAAGCCCGCCCGACGCTCGTGCAAGACCTTGCCGCGGACCGCGCGGCCCGTCTGGTTGAGGTCCGCGCCCAGGATCTGGACGACCAATTGGCCGGTGGTGCCACGCTGGAACAGATCGCCGAGGAAAGCAAAATGACCCTCAGCACCATCGAATGGACGCAGGACAGCAGCGAAAGCATCGCCGCCTATGCCGGTTTCCGCGAGGCCGCGACACGTCTGACCGAAGGCGACTTCCCCCAGATCCAGCAGCTGGATGACGGTAGCGTTTTTGCCATGCGTCTTGATGGCACCAAAGAGGAACGTCCCAACCCGTTTGACGCCGCCCGTGCAGACGTGGCCGAGGCGTGGCAGAACGAACAATTGATCACCGCCCTGCGTGCCAAGGCCGAGACCCTGCAGGCCGAGCTTGCCGATGGCGCTGATTTTGCCGAGCTGGGGCTGGAGCCCAAAACCGGGACCGACCAGACCCGCGACGCCGTGGTCAGCGCCGCACCGCAGGGGTTCATCGCCGCTGTGTTTGACGCAGCCCCCGGCGAGGTCGAACTGCTGGAAGGTGCCGATGAGGTCGCGCTTGTCCGTCTTGATAGCATCAAGGACGCGGGCGAGAATGACCGGATGACGCAGGTCAAAACCCAGATCGCGACCCAGCTGGACGACCAGCTGTCGCAAGCGCTTTTCGCCGCTTTCTCTGACGACGTGATCCGCCGCACGGCACCGCGTGTCGATCAGCAGGCGATCAACGCCGTCCACGTGAACTTCCCCTAAGTTAGGTCTCCCATGTCGTTGACACCCGATTATGACAGCTTTGCCGCAGGCTATGCGGCAGGCAAGAACCAGATCGTTTACACCCGTCTGGCTGCCGATCTGGACACGCCTGTTTCGCTGATGCTCAAGCTCACCGGTGCGGCACAGAACGCCTTTGTGCTGGAATCTGTGACCGGCGGCGAGGTCCGCGGGCGCTATTCGATTGTCGGGATGAAGCCCGATCTGATCTGGCGCTGTCAGGGCACCACATCGGCCATCAACCGTTCGGCACGCTATGACGTGGATGCCTTCGACGATGTTGCGGGGGATCCGCTGGATACTTTGCGAGCGGTGATCGCGGAGTCGAAGATCGACCTACCTGATGACCTGCCGCAAGCCGCCGCCGGGCTGTTCGGATATCTGGGGTATGATATGATCCGGCTGGTGGAGCATCTGCCGAATGTGAACCCCGATCCCATGGGGCTGCCCGATGCGATGATGGTGCGCCCCTCGGTGATTGCCGTGCTCGACGGGGTCAAGGGCGAGGTCACGATCGTGTCGCCAGCTTGGGTGTCTGACGGGCAATCGGCCAAGGCCGCTTATGCCCAAGCCGCCGAACGCGTGATGGATGCGGTGCGTGATCTGGAACGGTCGATGCCCGGCACCAGCCGTGATCTGGGCGACGCCCACGAAGAATCCGCCCCCGTCAGCAATTTCACCCGCGAAGGCTATAAATCCGCCGTTGAAAAAGCGCGCGAATATATCGTGGCGGGCGACATCTTTCAGGTGGTGCCGTCGCAACGGTGGGCGCAGGGCTTCTCGCAGCCGCCCTTTGCGCTGTATCGCAGTTTGCGCCGGACCAACCCGTCGCCCTTCATGTTCTATTTCAACTTCGGTGATTTCCACGTCGTCGGGGCCTCGCCCGAGATCCTTGTGCGCGTCTTCGGCAACGAGATCACGATCCGCCCCGTTGCAGGTACCCGTCGTCGCGGGGCTACGCCGGAAGAAGACCGCGCGCTGGAGGCTGATCTGCTGGCCGACCAGAAAGAGCTGGCTGAACATCTCATGCTGCTTGATCTGGGCCGCAATGACGTGGGCCGGGTCGCCAAGATCGGCACCGTGCGCCCGACCGAAGAATTCATCGTCGAACGCTACAGCCACGTGATGCATATCGTGTCCAATGTCGTGGGCGAGCTGCGCGAAGACCGCGATGCGCTGGATGCCTTCTTTGCCGGGATGCCTGCGGGCACCGTGTCAGGTGCACCCAAGGTCCGCGCGATGGAGATTATCGACGAGTTGGAGCCCGAGAAACGCGGGCTATACGGCGGCGGTGTTGGCTACTTTAGCGCGGGCGGCGACATGGACATGTGCATCGCCCTGCGCACTGCCGTCATCAAGGATAAAACCCTGTATATTCAGGCCGGTGGCGGTGTCGTCTATGACAGCGACGCAGAGGCAGAGTATATGGAGACGGTGCATAAATCCGACGCGATCCGCCGTGCGGCGGCCGATGCAGCACGCTTCGCAGGTCAAGGGAACAGCTGAGGATGCCGACCCAAGCCCCGTTCGAGATTGCGGGTCACAAAGTGGCACCCGGCTCTCGGGCACAGATCGACTTGCCGATCTCGATCCTGCCGGACCACACGCCTGTCGGGCTCTCGCTTGAAGTGATCCACGGCAAGCGCCCTGGCCCCACTATGTTTGTCAGCGCCGCTGTTCACGGGGACGAGCTGATCGGGGTCGAGATCGTGCGCCGTCTGCTTCGCGCACCGCAGTTGAAATCCCTGCGGGGGACGCTGCTGGTGATCCCGGTGGTGAACTCTTTCGGTTTCCTGAACCGGTCCCGTTACCTGCCGGATCGGCGCGATCTGAACCGTTGTTTTCCGGGGCACCCGTCTGGGTCTTTGGGGTCACGGCTGGCGCATATCTTTCTGAACGACGTGGTGCTGCGCTGTGATTTCGGAATCGATCTGCATTCGGCCGCGATCCACCGGACCAACCTGCCGCAGGTGCGTATCTCTCCTTCAGATGCGGTGACGCGGCGCATGGCCGCCAGCTTTGCCGCACCGGTGGTGCTGACCTCGCCCCTGCGCGACGGATCGCTGCGCGCGGTCGCCGCCGCCAAGGGCACGCCGGTGCTGCTGTATGAGGCGGGCGAAGGGCTGCGCTTTGACGAAATGGCCGTGCGCGCGGGCGTTGCGGGTATCTTGCGGGTCATGCATGCAGAAGACATGCTGCCGGCCAAGGGCATCGCCCCCTCGCGCAGGCAATCCCATGTCTGCTCAAGCTCGACCTGGTTGCGCGCGCCCGTGGGTGGGCTGCTGCGCACCTTCAGGGCCGAGGGGGAGACCGTGAAACAGGGCGACGCACTGGCGACAGTCTCTGACCCGTTCGGCAAGACCGAAGAGGATATTATCGCCCCCCATGACGGTATCCTGATCGGCCGCGCGATCCTACCCGTGGTGAACGAGGGCGACGCTGTCTTCCACTTGGCAAAGCTGCTGCCCAAGGCGGTGGCAGACACGGTCGAGGATATGATCACGCAGCTCGAAAGCGACCCGCTGTTCGACGAAGACGAGATTATCTAGGCAGATCACATCCAGGCACGTCGAAGCCCGCGCAGCGCGCAGGTTTTGACGGCTTTACCGGTAGATCATTCAGGCGTGGCGTTTTTCAGCACGGCTGAGACAGGGGCAAGTGCGACTTGGCTGGCACGGTCCTGCAACCCCCAGACCAACAGCGCCGAGATCGTCTCGGGCCGCATCCGCCCCATCATGATCACCGACCCTTCGATCCCCGCCTTGAACGCGGCCTGATCAAGGAACCGCCGGATCACGGTGGGCGTCTGCCCCTTGCTGTCAAAGTCGCGGAACACGGGCGCAGCGGGCACGCCCTCTTTTACCGCAAGCTTTGGCATCGTGTTCAGCCCCTTGTCCTGGGTCACAAGGCCATAGCCCCCCTGCCCAAGGATCGCAGTCACCTGATCTGCTGTCGCGCGGTCGGGTTGCAGCCCGGCACCCTGCCCTTCCAGCACGCCGATCACCTCGGGCATACGCGAGAAGGCGACCGCCAGCGTGGTCTCTGCATCGCTTGGCTGCGCACCTTGGGGCAGGTCGACCATCGCCAGCACCTCGAACCCTTCGTTGCGGTAGGTCTGCATGCGCTCTGCCGCGTCGGGCAGGCTGACGTCGACCGCAAAGCTCAGCGGATAGGGAAAGCTGCGCAGCGCGGCGATACCGACCTCGCCCCCTTGCAGATCACTGCCCACGTCCATCAACAGGACGCTCATCAAAGGTTTGTCATCAGGATTCGCGAAAGGCTGGCCATAACGGGTGATGGCGGGGCTTTGTGCGGTGGCTTGCGCCTCGGGGGCGGTCTGTTCGCCCGATTGGGCGTTCGGCAGGCGGTTGATCGTCACGCCCGTATCCCGTTCAGAGGTGATCGCCGCAGGGGTGCCGATTGTGGGCCGCCCGTCTGTGCGTTGCTCGGGCGCGCCAAAGACAACATCGGCAGGGGCTTCTTCGGGTTGCGCGTCGGGCGCGCTTGGCGCGGTGGCAACATCGGTATCCGGCGTGGGCGACACGGGAGTGGTGTCCGGTATGGGCGACACGGGAGTGTCGACGCTTTCGTCGGCGGTGACGGGCGGTGCTGTCCGGGTCTCGATGCCAAGCGCATCCGGCTCGGTCGGTTCCATCGGAGCGAGCGCCATCGGATTGGGCAAGACAGGATCATCGAGCGTGATCTTCGGTGCAGCCGCATCGGGCACGGTCACGGGAGCTGTCGCGTCGATATCCTGCGCGATCTGCGGCGCGGGTTGCGGCGTTGGGGCGACCTCTGGCTCGGGCTGTGGTTCAGGCTCTACCGTCTCAGGTGCTGCCGCGACATCCGGCGCGTCCTCTGAAGGTGCATCTTGCACAGCCTCTTGCGTGACCGGTGCTTCTACTTCTGGTGCGACCTCGGCTCGCGGCACAGTCTCGGGCTCTGGTTCAACGGTGGGCTCCTCGACGACAGGCTCGTCGACAACTGGCTCCGGCTCTGGCGTGATCACATCCTCGTTAGTGTCCTCAGCCGCCGTCAGGGGCGTTTCATCAGCCGCTACCACCGGGGGTTCCGCCATTTCGGGCGCGTTGGTCGCGCGCTCGTCGTCAGGCGCGTCACTTGGCACAGGCGTGTCTTGCAAGGGCGCGGGCCCCATAGGCACCATGAAGGACGCGACACCGGCGACGCCGACACTGAATACCGCACCAATGAGGATGCCGCCAATAAACCCGCGTGACATAGATGATCGCTCCTGTTTTTGTTCCGGTTCGCGCGGCTCTCCGGCCTGCTGCCCTTGACGATAGGTCTTAACCCTGAACATGTATCAGCGGACATTATACCGTGGTTTTGCGCGGTTCCTCTAGCCCTAAACCCTGCCCCAATACAAAGAATTGCCGCATGCTGCTCTTGATAGATAACTACGATAGCTTCACCTACAACCTCGTACACTATCTGGGTGACCTCGGGGCCGAAGTCGAAATCCGCCGCAACGACCAGATCGACGTGCAGGCCGCGATGGCGATGAACCCCGCGGGGATCATCCTGTCGCCCGGCCCCTGCGACCCGGATCAAGCGGGCATCTGCCTTGCGCTGACGGCAGCCGCCGCCGAAACAAGCACGCCGCTTTTGGGTGTGTGCCTTGGCCATCAGACGCTGGGTCAGGCGTTCGGCGGCAAGGTCGTGCGCGCGGGCGAAATTGTGCACGGCAAGATGGGCATGATGCACCACAAGGGTCAGGGCGTCTTTGCGGGGCTGCCATCGCCCTTTGCCGCGACACGCTATCATTCGCTGATCGTTGACCGCGCCACCCTGCCCGACTGTCTTGAGATCACGGCAGAGCTTGAGGACGGCACGATCATGGGCCTGCAGCACCGCGACCTGCCGCTGCATGGCGTGCAGTTCCACCCGGAATCGATCCGCTCGGACCACGGTCACCAGATGCTGCAGAACTTCCTGAACAACGTAAAGGTGCCCGCATGAGCGATGCTCTGAAACCTCTAATCGATGCGGCCGCCAATGGCCCGCTGACCCGGGATCAGGCCGAGACCGCGTTCCAGATCCTGTTCGAGGGCGAAGCGACTCCCAGCCAGATCGGTGGTTTCCTGATGGCCCTACGCACCCGTGGCGAGACGGTGGATGAATATGCCGCCGCCGCCCATGTCATGCGCGCCAAATGCAATCCTGTCACAGCCCCCGAGGGCGCGATGGACATCGTGGGCACCGGCGGCGATGGCAAGGGCACGCTGAATATCTCGACCGCGACGGCCTTTGTCGTGGCCGGCGTGGGCGTCGTGGTGGCGAAACATGGCAACCGCAACCTGTCGTCCAAATCCGGTGCGGCGGATGCGCTGACGCAGATGGGGCTCAAGGTGATGGTCGGACCAAAGGTGGTCGAGGCCGCCCTGCGCGATGCGGGCATCGGCTTTATGATGGCCCCGATGCACCATCCCGCGATTGCCCATGTCATGCCCACACGGTCCGAACTGGGCACGCGCACGATCTTCAACATCCTCGGCCCGCTGACCAACCCTGCGGGCGTCAAACGGCAGCTGACCGGGGCCTACCGCCGCGATCTGATCCGCCCGATGGCCGAAACACTTGGCGCGCTTGGCTCTGAAAAAGCCTGGCTTGTGCATGGCTCCGACGGGACGGACGAGCTGACGATCACCGGCACCAGCTGGATCGCCGCGCTGAACCCTGATGGCACCATTTCCGAATTCGAGATCACGCCCGAAGACGCCGGCCTGCCAGTCCATCCGTTCGAGGATATCGTCGGCGGCACACCCGAAGAAAACGCACGTGATTTCAATGCACTGCTGGACGGAACCCCATCGGCCTACCGCGATGCGGTCTTGCTCAATTCGGCGGCGGCGCTGGTCGTGGCCGATGCCGCGCCCGATCTGAAAGCGGGGGTAGAGATGGCGCGCCACAGCATCGACAGCGGTGCGGCCCGTGACAAGATCACCCAAGTCGCGCGGATCACCCAGACCGCATGAGCCGTTTTGACCTGTCGCGCCTCGGGGCCTGGCGCGACCTTGCGTTCTTTGACGACACCCTGCCCGGCATCGCCGCCGCGCTGGCCGCGGACCCGCGCGAGACGCTGCCGCCCCGACCGCAGGTTTTCGCCGCGCTGGAACATACCCAGCCCGACGCGGTGCGCGTGGTGATCCTGGGGCAGGATCCCTATCCCACCCCCGGCCACGCCCACGGCTTTGCCTTTTCCGCGCGCGCCGATACCAAACCGCTGCCCCGTTCGCTGTCCAATATCTATAAGGAAATGGTGGATGACATCGGCGCGTGCCCACCGGATGCCGATCTGCGGTTCTGGGCGGATCAGGGCGTGCTGCTGTTGAATACCACATTGACCGTGCCTGCGCGGGACGCAGGCGGCCATGGAAAACTGGGCTGGCAGCAGCTGACCACGCAAATTCTTGGCCGCTTGGCCGACCGTCCCCGCGCCTATTTGCTGTGGGGCGCGCATGCCCAGAAAGTCGCGCGGGATGTGGACGGGGGATCGAACTTCAAACTTGAAACCCCGCACCCGTCGCCACTGTCCGCGCGGCGTGGGTTTTTCGGGTCACGCCCCTTCTCGCGCTGCAATGACTGGTTGCACGCCCAAGGCCAAGCGGCCATAAACTGGGCAACACCGGAGACATCATGACCGATACCAACACTGGCACCATCCTAGACAAGATCAAAGCCTACAAGCTGGAAGAGATCGCCGCCGACAAGGCCGCCAAACCGCTTGACGCCGTAGAGGCAGAGGCGCGCGCCGCCTCGCCCGTGCGCCCTTTTGCCGACGCGTTGTTCGACGCCTCGCGCGAGGGGTACGGGCTGATCGCCGAGGTCAAGAAGGCAAGCCCGTCAAAAGGGTTGATCCGCGCCGATTTCGACCCCGCTACACTGGCCGCTGCCTATGCCGCGGGTGGCGCGACCTGTCTGTCGGTGCTGACGGACACGCCCAGCTTTCAGGGGGCCAAGGAATATCTTGTCGCCGCCCGCGAGGCCTGCACCCTGCCAGTGCTGCGCAAGGATTTCATGTACGACCCCTATCAGGTCGCCGAAGCCCGCGCGCTTGGGGCCGATTGTATCCTGATCATCATGGCCTCTGTCAGCGATGCCCAAGCGATCGAGCTTGAAGACGCCGCCGCCCAATGGGGCATGGACGCGCTGATCGAGGTGCATGACAAGGAAGAGCTGGACCGCGCCGCCGTGCTGAAAAGCCGCATGATGGGGATCAACAACCGCAACCTCAAAACCTTCGAGACGACGCTTGATACCACGCGCCGCCTGTCGAAACATGTGGATGTGGAAAAGATGATCGTATCGGAAAGCGGGCTGAACACGCCCGAAGATCTGGCCGATATGGCGAAATACGGATCGCGGGTGTTCCTGATCGGGGAAAGCCTGATGCGTCAGGACGATGTAGAGGTCGCAACCCGCAACCTGCTGGCCACACCGCTGCGGCCGGGGGGCATGTAATGGCGCTCACGCATTTTGACGGTAAGGGTGACGCGCATATGGTCGACGTGTCGGACAAACCCGTGACGTCGCGGGTGGCCGTTGCTGAAACCCACATCAAGATGTTGCGCGAAACCTTTGATATCATTACCGAGGGCCGCGCCAAAAAGGGTGATGTCATGGGTGTGGCCCGTCTGGCGGGGATCATGGCGGCAAAACGCACCGCCGATCTGATTCCGCTGTGCCACCCTTTGCCGATCACCAAAGTGTCGGTTGAACTGACACCCGATGCCGACCTGCCCGGCCTGCGCATCGCCGCGACCGTCAAGACCACCGGACAGACCGGCGTCGAGATGGAGGCGCTGACCGCCGCCTCTGTCACCGCGCTGACCGTCTATGATATGGCCAAGGCCGTGGACAAAGGCATGGAGATCGGCGGCCTGCGGGTCGTGCTGAAAGACGGCGGCAAATCGGGCCGATACGAGGCAGAATGATCTCTGTCAGCGACGCCCTGTCGCATCTCTTTGATCTCGTCACCGCCACCGAAGTGGAAGCGGTCCCGCTGCGTCAAGCCGCGGGCCGTGTGCTGGCGCGCGATGTTGTTGCCACCCGCACCCAGCCGCCTTTCGCGGCCTCCTCTATGGATGGCTATGCCCTGCGCCAGACAGAGGTCGAGCCCGACGCGATGTTCAAGGTCATTGGCGAAGCGGCGGCGGGCCATCGGTTTGACGGTGTGGTAAAAGCCGGTCAGGCCGTGCGCATCTTTACCGGTGCCCCTGTCCCCGAAGGTGCAGATTTCGTTGTGATCCAAGAGGATACGACCCGTCGTGGCGATCTGATCATGCTGGGCCATGACATCGGCCCCAAGACCAATATCCGCCCCGCCGGTGGGGATTTCCATACAGGCGACACGATGGATGCGCCGCGCCTGCTGCGCCCTGCCGATATCGCGCTGCTGGCGTCGATGAATGTGGCGACGGTGCCGGTCTATACCAAACCACGCGTCGCGATCATCGCCACGGGGGACGAGCTGGTGCAACCAGGCGAGGTGCCGAACCCCGACCAGATCATCGCCTCCAATACCTATGGTCTGGCCGCCCTGCTCGAACAGCATGGCGCGCAGTGCCGCATGATCCCGATTGCCCGCGACACGGTGCCCTCGCTGACCCAAGCCTTCACCATGGCGCAGGATGCCGATCTGATCATCACCATCGGCGGTGCCTCTGTCGGAGACCATGATCTGGTCGCCCCCGTCGCCGCCCAAATGGGGATGGAGCAGGCTTTCTATAAAGTCGCCATGCGCCCCGGGAAACCTCTTATGGCGGGGCGGCTGCGTGATGTCCCGATGATCGGCCTGCCCGGCAATCCGGTGTCGGCCATGGTCTGCGGGACAGTCTTTGTCGTGCCGGTGCTGCGCAAGATGCTGGGCCTGCCCGCCGCGCCCGCCGCACGGGTCGATCTGCCGCTTGGCGTCGATCTGCCCGCCAATGGTCCACGCGAACATTATATGCGTGCGATGGTCCGTGACGGTGCCGTCCTGCCCGAAGACAATCAGGACAGTTCACTGCTGGGTATCCTGTCGCGCGCCGATGTCCTGATGGTCCGCCCGCCCCACGATGGGGCCCGCACAGCCGGAGAGATCATAGGCTGTATTCCCCTCTGACGGTTGACACAAAACAGGAACATCCCTAGAACAAACCCCAAATAGAAACGGGGAATGTCCGGATGCTGACCAAAAAACAACTCGATCTGCTGGCCTTTATTCACAAACGTGTGCAGCGCGACGGCGTGCCGCCCAGCTTTGACGAGATGAAAGAAGCGCTTGATCTGCGGTCCAAATCCGGCATCCACCGTCTAATCACAGCGCTGGAGGAACGCGGTTTCATCCGCCGCCTGGCGCATCGCGCCCGCGCGATAGAGGTGGTGAAACTGCCCGATAGCTTGGGCAGCCTGTCCGGTGCGGGCTTTACCCCGCGCGTGATTGACGGCGACCGCCCCGATGGGCCGCCCCCCTCTGCCGCGCAGCCGGTCAGCGCGTCGTCCTTTGATGTGCCGATGATGGGCCGGATCGCCGCCGGTGTCCCGATCGAGGCGATCAGCACCATGACCCAATCTGTCGCCGTCCCCGGCGGGATGATCAGCGGCAGCGGCGAACATTATGCGCTGGAGGTGCAGGGTGATTCCATGATCGACGCAGGGATCAACGATGGCGACGTGGTGATCATCCGCGAAACCTCTGTCGCGGATGATGGGGATATCGTGGTTGCGCTGGTCGAAGACCACGAGGCGACGCTCAAGAAATTCCGCCGTCACGGCAGCTCTGTCGCACTCGAAGCCGCTAACCCCGCCTATGAAACGCGGGTTCTGCCATCGGATAAGGTCAAGGTACAGGGACGTCTGGTCGGGTTGATCCGCACCTACTGACGCTTGCTACCGCGGCGGCCTGTCCTTTGGCCATGCTGTCCACAGCCGCGTGCCCGCCTTTTGGCGGGCCGTTTGCATGGTGACCTGCCCCTTGTCGATGGTGAGTGCGACTGCCCCCGTGGAGCGTAACCGGTCGGGGTCAAACACATCGCAGCCGCCCGTCAGCGGCGGATCGGGCACAACAGACAGCACGATGATCTGATCCGCACGGCACGCCCCGAACGCCGCGCGCGCGCGTTTGCCGGACAGGTGGATCACCTCTCGTCCCCCGATCTTTGGCCTTGTGGGCCAACGCGCTGCGGCCTGGGCCTGATCGGCGCCGTCGCCGTCATTCTCCAGCCAGTTGAGCGCGACAAAGCCTGCGCCTTTTGCCTTGCTCAGCGCACGGCCCGTGGGGGTCATCACCCCGACCAGACTGCCGGTGTCCGAGATCAGTACCGTCGGACGCTCTGCCCCGTACCACAATACCCCCGCCGCAATCACGGCCCCCAGACCGGCAAACCGCAACCAACCCTGCCACAGCAACAGCCACAAAAACCCGAGCGCCAGCAGCGGCAGCACCCAAGGGCCGGGGGCGGCCACATGCCCCTGCGCCCCGTCGATCTCTGCCACGCCTTGCGCGACCAGCAAGATCCAGCGCAACCCTGCGCCCATGACCTGCAGGGGGATCCACTCTAGCCCCAGCGGAGCCATGACCAGGGCAGCCACGGCGGCCGGCATCACCAAGACCCCCATCAGCGGGACCGACAGCAGGTTCGCGACCAAGCCATATTGCGCGATCGTATTGAAATGGGCCGCCCCGATGGGCGCGGTAAAGCCCCCCGCCACAGCCGAGGAAATCACCGTCGCCACAGCCGGTGTCAGCCACTTCGGCCCAAGCGAGACCTCGGCGTTGCGCAACCAGCCAAAGATCGCAACCAACCCCGTGGTGGCGGCAAAGGACATCTGGAACCCCGGCCCCGTCAATGCCTCCGGCCGCAAGACCAATACGATCGTCGCCGCAATCGCCACGGCCCGCAGGGTCAGCGCCCGTCGCCCGATGATCAACGCGCCAAGGGCCACGGCGACCATGATGAACGCGCGTTCGGTTGCGACATTACCGCCCGACAACAGCAGATAGCCGCTGGCCGCCACCAGCGCCCCTGCCGCTGCGATACTGCGCGTGGGCCAGCGCAGCGCGATCCACGGCACCAACGTCAGCGCGATCCGCAACGCGCCGAAGACCACCGCGCTTAGCAACCCCATGTGCAAACCCGAGATCGCCAATAGATGCGCAAGGTTGCTGGCACGCAGATCCTGCAGCGCGTCCTGGCTGATGGCGCTGCGGTCGCCGGTGGTGATCGCCGTGGCAAACCCGCCGATATCACCGGGCAAGATCCGCTGAATCTGGGCCGAGGCCGCCATGCGCGCCCGAAAGACCGTCAGCCCGCCATGCCCCGCCTCAGCCGGTGTCGCCGCCAGTAAGGGGGTGCGACTGTACCCCACAGCACCCAAGCCCGCGAACCATGCATGCCGTTGGAAATCAAAGCCCTCAGGCTCTACCGGGCCGCTTGGCGGCGACAGATGCCCCGTAGTCATCACCCCCAACCCCGGCGTGATATCCGCGTCAAAGCGTCTGTCGCCATGCAAGGACACGCGCACATGCAACGGCGTGCGCGCCGCAGACACCCGTTCCAGCACAACCCGATCCAGCGTCAGCCGCAAGGCGTCGGACTGGCTGCGATCGACCGCCACGACGCGCCCCGCGATCGGGCCGTAATAGCGCCACCCCAGCACCGGCCCGCCGACAGCATGAGCCCGCCACGCCGCCAGATCAAAACCGACCAACACCAAGGCCGCGCCCAACAAAACAGGCCCTGCGACCTCGCCCGCCAGAAAGGCCGCAACCCCCAGCAGCGCCGCCCCGCCCGCGACCCAAAGCAGGACGGTCAGCGAGGGCTCGGCCCGCAGCGCAAAATAGCTGCCGATCCCCACGGCCAGACACACCGGCACCCAGCCGATCAGATGCCCCCGCTGTGCGCGCATGCTCTGCGCCATATAGGACAACAGCCCCATACTTGCCCCCGTTCTCTGCACTGGGTAGATAGTCGGGGACGCTATCTCCAAAGGAGTTAGCAAATGATAAACGGCACCCCGAACGGGCGTTTTCCGTGAACTTCTGCTGCAAAGGATCCTCCGCCCATGACAACGCCTGTCGTTACCCGTTTCGCCCCGTCTCCTACCGGTTATCTGCACATCGGCGGCGCGCGGACGGCGCTGTTTAGTTGGCTTTATGCGCGCGGTCGGGGCGGTAAATTCCTGCTGCGTATCGAAGACACCGACCGCCAGCGCCACACCCCCGAGGCGACCGAAGCGATTCTGCAGGGCATGGCGTGGCTGGGACTGGATCACGACGGTGACGTGGTCAGCCAGTTCGAAAACGCCCCCCGCCACGCCGAGGTGGCGCTGCAACTTCTTGCCGAAGGAAAGGCCTATAAGTGCTTTGCCTCGCAAGAAGAAATCGCCGCGTTCCGGGATCAGGCCAAGGCCGAGGGGCGCAGCACCCTGTACCAATCACCCTGGCGTGACGCCGCGCCCGAAACGCACCCCGACGCCCCCTATGTCGTACGGATCAAGGCGCCGTTGACGGGCGAAACCGTCATCCGCGACGCGGTGCAGGGCGACGTGGTGATCGGGAACGACCAGCTTGATGACATGGTGCTGTTACGTTCCGATGGTACGCCCGTCTATATGCTGGCCGTTGTTGTTGATGACCATGACATGGGCGTGACCCATGTGATCCGCGGGGATGATCACCTCAACAATGCCGCGCGCCAGATGATGATTTACAACGCCATGGGCTGGGACGTACCGGTCTGGGCGCATATCCCGCTGATCCACGGCGCGGATGGCAAGAAACTGTCGAAACGTCACGGCGCTTTGGGCGCGCAGGAATATCAGGCCATGGGCTTTCCCGCGGCCGGTATGCGCAACTACCTCGCCCGTCTGGGGTGGAGCCATGGGGACGACGAATTCTTCACCGACGCCCAAGCGCAAGAATGGTTCGATCTGGACGGTATCCGCAAAAGCCCCGCGCAATTCGACCTCAAGAAGCTGGAAAACATCTGCGGGCAGCACATCGCCGCCGCGGATGATGCTGCATTGCGGCACGAGATCGAGGCCTATTTGACCGCTGCCGGTCTGCCCGCGCTCACAAATGCGCAAGCTGACGGGTTGGAGCGGGCGATGTATTGCTTAAAGGATCGCGCGAAGAAATTCCCTGATCTTCTTGAAAAAGCTGAATTTATCCTCGCCGAACGCCCCATCCAACCGGATGAGAAGGCAGACAAGCACTTGGACAATGTATCCCGTGGTATGCTGACTGAATTGACGCCGCAGTTGCAGAATGTTACTTGGGACAGAGAAACGCTGGAGGAGGCGCTGAACGGCTTTGCCGCCGCTCGGGACACCAAATTCGGCAAACTGGCGGGGCCGCTGCGCGCAGCACTCGCCGGGCGGGCAGCAACCCCATCAGTTTTCGATATGATGCTGGTACTTGGTCGTGACGAAAGCCTTGCCCGTTTAAACGATGCGGCTATCTAAGATATGCAAAAGCATATTCCTGATATGCTCAACAATAACTGAGGGGCGAACCGTTTCGGTATCTCCCCAGTCGACGGCATAACGCACGTCGATAAAACGATAGGAAGGGACTTCATGGCCGAAAGTACAAAATCCGCAACGTTGACCATCGACGGGAACAGCTTTGAACTGCCGATCTATTCCCCGTCGGCGGGCCCGGATGTCATGGACATCCGCAAGCTGTTCTCTCAGGCGAATGTGTTCACATATGACCCTGGCTTCACCTCGACAGCGGCCTGTGACAGCACGATCACCTTCATTGACGGTGACGAAGGCGTGTTGCTGCACCGTGGGTATCCGATCGACCAACTGGCCAGCGAATCCCACTACCTCGAAGTGTGCTACCTGCTGCTATATGGCGAACTGCCCTCTGCCGCGCAGCTGGAAGAATTCGAAAATCTGGTGACCAACCACACCATGATCCACGAGCAGATGATCAACTTCTTCCGTGGTTTCCGCCGTGATGCACACCCGATGGCGATCATGGTCGGCGTTGTGGGCGCGATGTCTGCCTTCTACCACGACAGCACCGACATCAACGACGCGCACCAGCGCGAAGTGGCAACGATCCGTCTGATCGCCAAGATGCCGACGATTGCCGCGATGGCCTATAAGTACACCATCGGTCAGCCGTTCATCTATCCGCGCAACGACGTAGACTATGCCGGTAACTTCCTGCGCATGTGTTTCGCCGTCCCTGCCGAGGATTATGTCGTCGACCCCATCCTTGCCCGTGCGATGGACCGCATCTTTACGCTGCACGCGGACCACGAACAGAACGCATCGACATCGACCGTGCGTCTGGCGTCCTCTTCCGGGGCGAACCCCTTTGCCTGTATCGCTGCTGGCATCGCCTGCCTTTGGGGGCCGGCGCATGGTGGGGCGAACCAGGCATGTCTGGAAATGCTGAAAGAGATCGGCACACCGGACCGCATCCCTGAGTTCATCGCCCGCGCCAAGGACAAGAACGACCCGTTCCGCCTGATGGGCTTTGGTCACCGCGTCTACAAGAACCACGACCCACGCGCGACCGTGATGAAAGAAAGCGCGGACGAAGTGCTTGAGCTGCTGGGTGTCGAAAACAACCCGATCCTGCAGGTCGCGAAAGAGCTTGAAAAACAGGCGCTGGAAGATCCGTATTTTGCAGAGAAGAAGCTGTTCCCGAACGTCGATTTCTACTCGGGCATCATCCTCGAAGCGATGGGTTTCCCCACGTCGATGTTCACGCCGATCTTTGCGCTGGCACGGACCGTTGGCTGGATCTCGCAGTGGAAAGAGCAGATCAGCGATCCTCAGCTGAAAATCGGGCGTCCCCGTCAGCTGTATCTTGGCGAAACACCACGCGACTATGTGGACATCGAAAAGCGCTGATTGTCAGTACATTAGTCAAAACGCCCCGCCCTCACGGCGGGGCGTTTTGCGTTTCAGGGTGGGCTGCTGCTGCTTGGAACGCAGGACAAAGAGAATCACCTGAAAGCCCGCCCAAAAGCGCCCCGTGATCAAAGCGCCTCTTTCCAGCCCACTGTTTCAACTCACTTTTCCCCATTTCGAAACCATAGGGTCCGAAATATGGCAGTTTTGTGTTGTTGTTTCCAAGCTGCGCATAATGGTCAAAATTGATTGACCAACCGCCCCGATCATCCCAGATTCATCGTCAATTCAGCGCAGTTTATCCTGTGCGATGCACAGCAGACCCCAATACGCCCGCTGCCCCCTGCGGAAAGGATGACCGGATGAACGACCCTCGGCCTCGCCTGCAATGGGATAACGCGACCAGTCTAAGCTGCAAGACCGCACGGCATCACCCCGCGCCGCAGGGATCGTTCGTACATGATATCGAACAGAAATGTGACCAGATCGCGGTGGTCTATGACAAGGGCCAGACGCCGCCGCGGATCACGGTCAAGCAGGTGTCAGGCAGCGTGCACACGGTGCTCGCCGACGGGATAGCGGTGGCCGTGGTTGCCAGCGCCTCGCGTCCGACCCTCAACCCCGATGATGTGTTGCTGGTCGAACGCTCGGTCTAGCGGGATTAGCGGCCCTCGAAGCTCGCGGGGCGTTTCTGCATAAAGGCCATTACGCCCTCTTTGAAATCACGTGATTGCCCGCATTTGCCTTGTTCTTGCGCCTCTAGCGACAGCTGATCCTCAAGCGTATTGTCCCAGCTGGCGCGAATGGCGTTCTTGGCAGCAGCATAGGCTGCGGTCGGACCTTGCGCCAGATGCGCCGCCTTGGCGCGCCAATGGGCGTCAAACGCGGCATCAGCCACCGCTTCCCAGATCATCCCCCAGTCATCCGCCTGACGGGCAGAGATTTTATCCGCGAACAACGCCGCGCCCATAGCCTTGGCCGTGCCCATCTGGCGGGGCAACGTATAGGTGCCGCCCGCATCGGGCATCAGACCAATCCGCGTAAATGCTTGCAGAAAATAGGAAGATTCCGTCGCAAAAACCACATCCGTCGCCAGCGCAAGGTTCGCCCCTGCCCCCGCCGCAGGACCATTGACCGCGGCGATCGTTGGCACAGGGCAGTTGGTGATCGCCCGCAGCATGGGGCCGTATTCCTCGCGCAGGGTGCGTTCCAGATCCAGCGAGCCCTTGCTGCTGCTGTCGCTAAGATCCTGACCGGTGCAAAACGCACGACCGGCACCGGTGATGACCACACAACGCGCGTCTTTGCCCGCTTGGGTAAACGCGTGCTCGATCTCTGCCCGCATTTGCGTGGTCAGCGCGTTCATCTTGTCGGGGCGGTTCATGGTGACCACGGCCAGCCCGTCGGTCAATTCATAGGTCAGGGTTTGATAGTCCATGGCACGGGTTCCTCATCTAGATTTCCCCCGCACCTTACCCATACGACAGGCCACCGCCAGTGAAACCCCGCGTTATCGCTTCAGAATGTCGTCCAGCCGCGCCTGTTCTTGCGCGCTAAGCGGGGCCTGTTCCGCGGACGGTGCTTTCGCACGACCGCGCAGGTAGCCAAACCCGACCCCCGCCGCGATCAATAGCATGAGGGGCCCCGCCGCCCATAACACCCAAGTCGATCCCCGCGCAGGCGGGTTCAGCAGGACATATTCACCATAGCGGTCGACGATATAAGCGACCGCCTCTTCGTCGCTATCGCCAGCCACCAGACGTTCGCGCAGCAGGATACGCAGGTCGCGCGCAAGGCTGGCATTGCTTTCGTCGATGCTTTCGTTGCGGCACACAAGGCAACGCAACCCTTTCGACAAGCTCCGCGCGCGTTGCTCAAGCGCAGGATCCGAGAGCACCTCGTCCGGCTGCACGGCCCAGGTCGGCGCAACCGATAGCACAGGTGCTACAAGCAACATCAGGGCGAGTATCAGCGCCCTCATTCTGCAGGTACCGGTTTTGTTTTCGCCGCCCCTGCCGCAACGCGGTAGCGCCGGTCTGAAAGGCTTAGCACGCCACCAAGGGCCATCAGCGCGCAGCCGATCCAAATCCAGTTGGTCAGCGGTTTGACATAAGTGCGCACCACCCAGCCGCCATTTGCCTGTTCATCCCCGATCACGACATAGACATCGCGCAGCAGATTATAGTCGATCGCCGCTTCGGTCGTGGGCATCTGCGCCACGGGATAGAAGCGTTTCTCCGGTCGCAACTGCGCAATCTCTTCCCCGTCGTGGAACAATGTCACGCTGCCGGTCGTCGCCGTATAGTTCGGACCCTGGCCCTGAGTGACATCGTCCAGCTGCACGGTGTAGCGCCCCACATCGTAGGAGTCCCCCAGCGGAACGGCGCGGATGTCATCAATCGACCACGCCGTCAGGCCAGCCACCCCCGCCATCGTCACCCCAAGGCCGGCGTGGGCCACCATCTTGCCCCAATCCGCACGCGGCAACCGCCCAAGCCGGCGCAGCCGGTTACTACCGCGCCCCGTGCGCCCCCACAGGTCAACAACGGTGCCCATCACGATCCACGCCCCCAAGAACAACCCGAGCGGCCCCAGCAAGCTGCGCCCCGACTGCATCGCGTAGGCCAGCCCCCCAATCGCAATCGCCAATACGAAGGCGTAGCGTAGCGGTTTTAGCGCCCGCGAAATCACCGCACGCTTCCAAGGCATCGCCGACCCGATCGGTAGGATCAGCCCCAGCATAATCATGAAAGGTGTAAAGGCGGCGTTAAAAAACGGGGGGCCAACGCTCAATTTTCTGTCGAAGAACATTTCGGCCAGCAGCGGCCACATCGTGCCAATGAACACGACGAAACAGGCAACGGCGAGCAATACGTTGTTTACCAACAAAGCCGACTCTCGGCTGACCATGCTGAACACGCCTTTCGCCTCTAACGCGCTGGCACGCGCCGCGAACAGAACCAGCGCACCGCCCATGAAAAACGCCATGATCATCAGAATAAACACGCCGCGTTCGGGGTCATTCGCAAAGGCGTGGACCGAGGTTAGCAACCCGGACCTGACGATAAACGTCCCGATCAGCGAGAAGCCAAAAGCCAGGATCGCAAGCAGGATCGTCCAGCTTTTCAGGCTTTCTCGTTTCTCCACAACGATGGCGGAGTGAAGCAGCGCCGCCGCCAGAAGCCAGGGCATAAAGCTAGCGTTTTCAACGGGATCCCAGAACCAGAACCCGCCCCAGCCAAGTTCGTAATAGGCCCACCAGGACCCGAGCGCGATGCCGATCGTCAAAAACACCCACGCCGCCAAGGTCCAAGGGCGCACCCACCGGCCCCAAGCGGCATCAATCCGCCCTTCGATCAAAGCGGCAACGGCAAAGCTGAAGGTCATCGAAAGGCCGACATACCCCAAATACAAAAACGGCGGGTGGAAGGCGAGCCCGGGGTCCTGCAAAAGCGGGTTCAGATCCTGCCCGTCAAAAGGGGGTGTCGCCAGCCGCAAGAACGGGTTGGATGTGAACAGGATGAAGGCAAAAAACGCCACACCGATCGCGGCTTGCACTGAAAGAACCCGCGCCCGCAAAGTCGGCGGCAGATTGCCCCCGAACCACGCGGCCATCGCCCCGAATAGCGAGACAATCAGCACCCACAGCAGCATTGAGCCTTCGTGATTTCCCCAAGTACCGCTGATTTTATACAAAAGCGGCTTCATCGAGTGGCTGTTCAACACCACCAATCGCAGCGAGAAATCAGAGGTGACAAAGGCCCACATCAACGCCCCAAACGCCAGCAATGTCAGGGCGAATTGCGCCCCGGCGGCGGGCTCTGCCACGGCCATCCAACCGGGCCAGCGTTTATGGGCACCAATCAGGGGCACGACCATCTGAACGATGGCAACGCCGAAGGCGAGGATAAGGGCGAAATGTCCGAGCTCTGTAATCATACCCCGATCATAGAGCGGTGCTCCGCCCCATACCATGCCGATTCACCGCGAAATCACACGACTGTGCGCAGCAAAGCGTCGCAGGCCCCCCTTACCCTGCAACCCTGCGCCAGTTACCCTGCAGCCCTGCGCCAGTCTGTAAGCGCCGCGTTGTCCGATCTGTCGCGCACTGCGCTAGATACGCCTTCCAGATCCCGCACGGCCCCTTCTTCAACACCATCAACACGTAGCGTTTCCAGCTCTCTGATATGTCGCATCACCGTTGGCGTCTGCGCGACGGTGCGCGCGATAGAGTGTTGAAACTCTTGTGTTTTTACCTGATGCCGCGCGCCAAAATAGAAGGACACGACAACCCCCAGAAGCCACCATAACGGCTCTGGCACCAGCGACACGCCCTGCATCCGGCTGGCAAACCAGACCGGATCAACCATCGCCGTGATGAACAAGCCCAAGGTACCAAGCGCCAGCGCTGGACGCGGAAGCCGGTTCAGCCCGTCCATGAAACGGTCAAACCGTCCCTTGCGGGGCACAGCGAATTCCGCCCCAAATTGCACCATAGCCTGTTCCCGCGCGGTCGCATCACGGCCGGCCGTCTTTTCCGCATTGGCGCGAAATACCTCGACCGTGTCGCGCACCACATTGCGGCCGTCACCAAAGACCAACGCAAGCGCGGTATCAATCATCCCCATGCCGCGACCCTTTCGTTAAAGTCACGGATGCTCAGATGGTACCGCGGTGACATGAATTCCTCTGCCCGTTTGATCCATCCTCCTTTCTTTCCGGCCCTCGTGCGGGCGTATTTGCGACTTGCGGGGCGCTGATCCGCCAGCCCAAAGTAATAGTTGCGCCGCGCCACGGCGTAGGCGTCCACCATCTGCGCAGGTGCAGCGGCATAGGCGCGCCCCGTAGCGCCAAGCGTTTGCGGTCCAAGCACCCCGTCCACGGCCACATCAAACCCCATATCTCTTAACAATCGCTGAAGAATCTTCACCGCATTCGCCCCCGCATTCACGTACATGTCGAAAACGGAGGGCTGGAGCAGACTGGGCAGCTGCGCGATCTTGGGTTTGTGGAAGTAATGGGTGATGAATATCTCGGTCGCTTGATCTTGAGTAAGCTCTTGAACATCGGCGAGATTTACGGCGCCGTCACGGTTCACATCCAGCCCCAGCCGACGAAGTGTGTGGATGGTGACGCCGTGGTTCGTTGCCCCGCCGGGATCATCGGGGTCATTCACAAAGCCCCCCTCACGCGCGACGATGGACTTTGCAATTTCCTCAACAGTTTGCATCAAATTGGCCCTTCTTGCAGGTTGCACTGCTGCAAGAATGACGTCTCAGATGTTAACGAAACCCGGCAGGCCCGTACGTATCACCCCTCGGGGGCAACATAAACGCCTTGCTCTTTCAGGGCGTCGACGACCTCTTTCGGCATGTAGGTCTCGTCATGTTTGGCAAGGATTTCAGTCGCTTCGAAGGTGCCGTTGATGTAACGCCCTGTCCCTACCATGCCTTGATTTTCCTCGAACAGATCGGGCAATACCCCGCTGTAGGTCACAGGCACAGCCGCGCCGCCATCGGTCACGGAAAAGCGGATCGTCAGACCATTCCCGCGCACAAGGCTGCCCTCTTCAACTAGGCCACCGATGCGGAACACCTCTGTCGGGCCGGGGGGTTCGGCGATCACCTGACTGGGCGCGCGGAAAAAGTTTATCCCGTCGCGCATGGCATATCCAATCAGCGCCGTGGACAGCACAAGCGCCACGACCGCGACGCCGATAATCTGGATACGCCGTTGCTTTTTAAGACTTTTCATGCGCCCTCAGGGAAAAAGCGGAGCCATCATCAGCCCCTCGACCTCGTCAATACCTAACATCAGGTTGGCGTTTTGCAACGCCTGCCCGCTGGAGCCTTTGGTCAAATTATCGAGCGCGGCAACCACAATGGCACGGCCGTCAATCCGGTCTGCCACCACGCCGATATGACAGAAGTTCGACCCGCGAATATGGCGCGTGCTCGGGGCCTCCCCCATGGGCAGCACCTCGATAAAGGGCTCGGCATCATAGGCCGCGGCAAGGGTTTTGTGGATCACCTCGGCGTCGCCTTTGACATAGACGGTCGCCAAAATCCCGCGGTTGGCGGGCACCAGATGAGGGGTGAACTGCACCTTAACCGGACGGCCGGCAATGGCGGAAAACTCCTGATCAAACTCACCCAGATGGCGGTGCGTCCCACCAAGGGAATAGGCGTGATACCCCTCGGACAGTTCTGCATGCAGCAGGTTTTCCTTCAACGACCGCCCCGCACCGGACACGGCGCATTTGAGGTCAAGGATGATGTCGTCCAGATCAATCACGCCTTTTTCGATCAAGGGGCGCAGGGCGAACTGGCCGGTGGCGGCGTTACAGCCCGTACCGGCCACAAGACGCGCGGATTTGATCTCTTCGCGGTAGAATTCGGTGAGGCCATAGACCGCCTCTTTCTGCTGCTCCAGCGCGGCATGGGGGTTGCCGTACCACTTGGCGTAAGCCTCGGGGTCGCGCAGCCGGAAATCTGCCGAAAGATCGACGATTTTCAGGTCTTTAGGCAGGTTCGCAATGACCTCTTGGCTGGTTTTATGGGGCAAGGCGCAAAAGCACAGATCAATCTCCGAGAAATCGATCTCTTCAATGGTGACCAATGTGGGCAGGTCGAGATGGCGCAGATGTGGAAACACCTCTGCGATGGTTTGCCCCGCCTTGGAGTTTGCCCCCAAAGCTTTGATCTGCATAGAAGAATGGCCAGCGATCAGCCGGATCAGCTCGGCTCCGGTATAGCCGGAGGCACCAAGGATGGCGATATTATGGGTCATGTCGGGTTCCGTTCGGAAAGTGTTAGCAAATACGTGTTAGGCCGCTTGAAAGGTCAACGGTCGTCGCAAGAATTGCGTGGCACGGCTGCTGACCTTTTTGGGGTCGCCCGTGGTCAGGAAAGCCGCCTCGCCCGTGCCCAGCATATTGGGGTGACGCTTTAGATAGTCGCTCAGACTATGGGCGACCAGATTGGCTTGGCTGAACACTTTGACATCGGGGCCAAGCGCGTCCTGAAAGGTTTCCTGCATCAGCGGGTAATGTGTGCAGCCCAGAATGGCAGCTTCGGGCGCGGGCATCTTGCGTTTCAGCGCGTCCACATGGCTGCGCACCAGCGCTTCTGCGAGGATGAAGTCACCGTCCTCGATCGCATCCACGACACCCCCACAGGCCTGCGCTTCGACATCGACGCCGATCGCCCGAAAGGCCAGCTCACGCTGGAACGCACGGCTTGCCACTGTTGCGGGCGTCGCAAACAGCGCCACGTGCTTGAGATCCACCTCGCGCGGGGGGGAATTGTCGCCCCATTGGCGTTCTGTCATCGCCTCGATCAGCGGCACAAAGACGCCCAACACGCGCTTGTCCGACGGGATCCACCCTTCCTGCATCCGGCGTAGCGCCGCGGCAGAGGCCGTGTTGCATGCCAGGATCACCAGATCGCAGCCCGCATCGAACAGACGCTGGGTTGCAGCAGTGGTCAGGTTATAAATGTCATCCGCGTTACGCACACCGTAGGGCGCATGGGCGCTATCGGCCAAATACACGAAATCCACATCCGGAAGCTGCGCCTGCACGGCATCCCAAACGGTCAGCCCGCCTAGCCCAGAATCGAAAATACCAACTGCCATAACACCTTGCCGTCACCTGTCGGCACGATGCCGATCTTCAAATTCAAACCCCAGATCAAAGGATTTTGCCGGGTCTGGTGACAACTCATACGTCGCTTTGCGCAGGAAATCCATCATAGCTTTTGCGTCTTTTGCCATGGGGTCCAGCACGTTTCTGCCGATGGGGTCGCCGATGACCACGCGCACGGGCGTGTCGACCCGTTTGCGGAATTCCTTGATCAGCAGTCCCATGCGCAGGGTGTGATGCAGATGGCTGGCAATCTGGAAGAGGCGGCTGGTGTGGCCGTCAAAGTAGATCGGCACGACGGTGGCATCCGATTTCGCGATCATGCGGGCGGTAAAGCTGCGCCAGCCCGGGTCCATGGGGCGCGAAAACGGCCGTGCGCTGGTGCTGACGGTGCCCCCCGGAAAGATACCAACCGCGCCCCCCTGCCCCAGATACTCCAGCGCGGTCTTGCGCGTGCGCAGGTTCAGCGCCAGCGCGGCCTTGTCCTCGTCAAAACTGATCGGCAGCAAATGGCGGTTCAGGTCGGGCGCGCGGTTAAAGACCGAATGGGCCATGATCTTGAACCCGTCGCGGCGGCGCGCCAACATATGCCCCAGCATCAACCCGTCCAGAATACCGTAAGGATGGTTCGCCAGCGCGATGACAGGCCCCGTTTCAGGGATATTCGCCAGACTGCCGCCCACGACGTCAAGCGTCAGCCCATAGCGCTGCACCATCACGTCAAAGAACCCCATCCCGCGCGCCATGTCGTCTTCATAGCCGGTCGCGCGTTTCATCAGCCCCAACCGCCCTGTGCTATTCTCCATCAGGCGGATGAAGGCACGCGCGGGCCGCGATTTGGCGGAATAGGCATAGCTGATGTCACGCGCTGTCAGAGGCCGAAGATCGGGCTGCAAGAGGGTCAAGGTCGGTTCCTTTTCATGGGCTTTGCCTTGCCCTCTAGCAGTGGATCATGACAGTCGCGTGACAGACAGCCTATTCTGCCTACTCTGCCTACTCTGCCGCGCGCGAGGTTTGCGTGCCCCCTGACCGGATAACGGCCAGCAGTTCTTCGCGCCGCTTTGCGGCCTTGGCTTCATTCGACTGTTTCACCGGACCAAAACCGCGGATCTGCAAGGGAAGCTCTGCCAAGGCGACAATCGCGTCATGGGTTGCGTCGGTCAGCTTGGGCAGAACATCCTTCATGTCGGCCTCGTATTGCGAGATCAAGGACCGCTCCATCCGGCGTTCTTCGGTGCGACCAAAGGGATCGAACGGCGTGCCGCGCAGGAACTTCATCCGCGCCAGCATGTTGAACGGCCCCTCCATCCACGCGCCAAAGGTCCGTTTCATCGGACGGCCATCCGCGCCGGTTTTCGACAGGATCGGTGGCGCAAGGTTGAAAGTCAGCTTGGGATCCCCCTCAAAGGCCTCTGCCACTTTGGCGCGGGTGGATTTCAACAGGCGCGCGACCTCGTATTCATCCTTATAGGACAAGAGCTTGTGGTAGCCCAAGGCCACGGCCTCTTTCAGGCGCGCGTCGGTAATGCTGTCCACCATGGTGCCATAGCGCTTCGCCAGCCGCTTGCCCTGATAGGCGATCAGGTGGTCCTTGCGGAAGGCGATCCGTTCATCCAGCGTTTTCGGCAGGGCGACGACATTGGGCGTCATCACGCGCTTGGCATCTTCGGGGTGCAGCACGGCCCAACGGCCCAGTTCAAACGCACGCAAGTTCCGCTCGACCGCGGCACCGTTCAAGGTGATCGCCTGTTGCAAGCTGTCCAGCGACAGCGGGATCAACCCCTGCTGCCACGCTGCGCCGAAGATCATCATGTTCGAATAGATCGAATCCCCCAGCGTCGCCTTCGCCAGATCAGAGGCATCAAACAGCGCGACGTCATCCTTTAGCCGCGCCTCAAGCGCGAGGGTGAGCCGGTCGTAGGGCATCTGGAACTCGGTATCACGGGTAAACTCGCCCGTGATGATCTGGTGCGAGTTCACAACCGCCCCCGTCCGCCCAGCGCGCGTCAGGCCAAGCGTCTTGGTCCCGGCAGAGACAACAAGATCGCCCCCGATCAACGCATCCGCTTCACCCGTTGCCACGCGAATGGCGCTGATGTCTTCGGGACGGTTCGCAATACGGCAATGGATATGTACGGCACCGCCCTTTTGGGCAAGGCCCGCCATCTCCATCATCCCAGCGCCCTTGCCGTCAATCTGCGCGGCTTGCGCCAGCACGGCACCGATGGTCACAACGCCGGTCCCACCGACACCGGTGATCACCACGTTATGTGTGCCATTGATCGCAGGCAGGGTCGGCATGGGCAGGTCGGGAATCTTGACCTCTGTCGTGGGGTCCTTGCGGATCTTGGCCCCTTCCAGCGTCACGAAGGACGGGCAGAACCCTTTAACGCACGAGAAATCCTTGTTGCACGAGGATTGATCAATCGCCCGTTTGCGCCCCAGTTCTGTTTCTTCGGGCACGATCGAGACGCAGTTGGACTGCACACCACAATCCCCGCAGCCTTCGCAGACATCGGTATTGATGAACACGCGCTTGTCGGGATCGGGGAACAGCCCCCGTTTGCGACGGCGACGTTTTTCGGCAGCACAGGTCTGGATATAGACGATAACGCTGACGCCTTTGTGTTTGGCGAAATTCTCTTGCACGGTCTGTAGGTCCGCACGCTCGTACATCGGCACGCCGCCAAAGGCTTTTTCGTCTACGTCTTCTTTCTCGTCATAGACCACGGCGATATTCTTGACGCCCATGGCCTTCACCTCTGCCACGATACGCGGCGCGTCCAGATCGCCTTCGTTGTGCTGGCCACCGGTCATGGCAACGGCATCGTTATAAAGGATCTTGTAGGTGATGTTCGTCTTGGCCGCGATGGCCGCACGGATCGCCAGATTACCCGAATGGTTGTATGTCCCGTCCCCGAGGTTCTGGAACACATGGTCGCGTGTCGAGAATTTGGATTCACCGATCCAGTTCGCGCCTTCCCCTCCCATATGGGTAAAGCCGGTTGTCTCGCGGTCCATCCATTGCACCATATAGTGGCAACCGATCCCGGCGTAGGCGCGGCTCCCCTCTGGTAGCTTGGTTGATGAGTTATGCGGACAGCCCGAACAGAAATAGGGCACACGCGCGGCGATGTCTTCGGCGTTATCGGCACGTCGCGCGGTATCCAGCGCTTCCATACCCGCCTTGATGCCATCGGTGGTCCGGCCTTCCTCGATAAAGATACCGCCCAGCTTTTCGGCAATCCAGATCGGGTCCAACGCGCCACGGGTGGGGAACAGCTCTTCGCCATGCTCCATCCCGGCACCACCGCCTTTGTGCCAGCCATAGACGCGGCGATGCGTATCCGAGAACAGCGCCTCTTTGATCTGCACCTCGATCAGCTTGCGCTTCTCTTCCACGACGATCACCAGATCGAGCCCTTCGGCCCACTCATGGAACCCCTTCATGTCCAGCGGGAAGGTCTGCCCGATCTTATAGAGCGTGATCCCCAGACGTTCGGCTTCGTTCTCGTCGATGTTAAGCAAACTCATGGCGTGGATCACATCCAGCCAGTTCTTGCCGGCTGCCGCGATGCCGATCTTGGCCCCGCGCTTGCCCCACATGCGTTTGTCCATCTTGTTGGCGTGGCTAAACGCCTCTGCGGCAAAGCGTTTATAGTCGATCATCCGCGCTTCTTGCAGATGCGGCGTGTCTTGCAGACGAATGTTCAGCCCGCCCTCCGGCATATCGAACTGCGGGGTGACCAGCTTCATTCGGTTCGGGTCACCATTCACGACCGATGTTGCCTCTACGGTGTCCTTCATCGTCTTGAGCCCGACCCACAGCCCGCTGAAACGGCTTAGCGCCCATCCATAGATACCATAATCAAGGATCTCCTGCACACCGGCGGGGCTGACGACGGGCATATAGGCATCCACCATCGCCCATTCGGACTGGTGCAACACGGTAGAGGATTCACCCGTGTGGTCATCCCCCATGGCCATCAGAACACCACCGTTCACGGACGAGCCCGCCATATTCGCGTGACGCATCACATCGCCAGAGCGATCCACACCCGGGCCCTTACCGTACCACAGGCCAAACACGCCGTCGTACTTCCCCTCACCGCGCAATTCTGCCTGCTGGCTGCCCCATAGGGCCGTAGCGGCAAGATCTTCGTTCAGGCCCGGTTCAAACACGACGTTATGCGCGGCCAGCGTCTTGGCGGCGCGGTCCATCTGAAGGTCAACGGCCCCCAGTGGCGATCCACGATATCCGGTCACGTATCCGGCGGTATTCAACCCTGCCGCCTTGTCCCGTGCCGCCTGCATCATCGTCAGGCGCACCAACGCCTGTGTGCCGTTCAGCAACACGGGCGATTTCTCGAGGTCATACCGGTCAGTTAGTGAAATTTTTTGCGTACCCATAGCGCGTCCTCCCCTACGTGCAATCAATAGCTATGGCATCACACTAGGTCACAAAAGCTGACCTGTCTAGCGTTGTGTCTGACCCTAGGTCATAAAGCGCCAAGGCGCGGGGCTTGATCTTTTGCACCTCCGCCCGATCTATCCGTGATAAGATAACCGCACATATACCGATGCGCCGCGTCGGAGGGTTGTTTTTAAACTGTAAAACGCGCAAAGATGACCGTTCTTGCGAACACTGCGCTCATTATAAAGGTAGTCCTCATGGATTGGGACAAGCTCAGAATATTTCACGCCGTGGCGGACGCGGGCAGCTTGACCCATGCGGGCGACAAGCTGAATTTGTCGCAATCTGCCGTCAGCCGCCAGATCCGCGGACTGGAAGAGCAGCTGAACACCAACCTGTTCCACCGCCATGCACGCGGCCTGATCCTGACCGAACAAGGCGAGCTGCTGTTCGACGCCACCGTCGCCATGTCCAAACGGCTGGATACCGCCGCTGCGCGCATCCGCGACAGCGAGGAAGAAGTCTTTGGCGAATTGCGTGTCACCACAACCACGGGCTTTGGCACCCTATGGCTGGCCCCGCGTCTGCCGAAGCTCTACGAGAAATACCCCGACCTCAAGGTCGACCTGATGCTCGAAGAACGCGTCCTTGACCTGCCCATGCGCGAAGCCGATGTCGCCATCCGCATGAAAGAGCCGTCGCAAGCCGATCTGGTGCGCAAGAAGCTGATGATGATCAAGATGTGCATGTACGCCTCGCCCGCCTATCTTGCGGCGAACGGCACGCCCCAGCGGCTTGAGGATATGTCGGACCACCGTCTGATCTGCCAGAACACCGACAGCAACCAGGTGCATGCGGGTCTGAACCTGATCCAGCAACTTATGATGCATGACGTGCGGTCGATGCTGACGGTGAACAACTACTTTGGCGTATTGCAAGCGGTGATCAACAACCTCGGGATCGGCGTACTGCCCGACTACCTCATCCAAGACTTCCCCGATCTGGTGCAAGTTCTGCCAGAGACCGAGTCGGCGGATGTGCCCGTATTCCTTGCCTACCCCGAGGAATTGCGCGCCTCCAAGCGCGTCGCGGCCTTTAAAGACTTCGTGCAGGACGAGATCATTACCCACCGCAAACTGCTGCGCGAGAAAGAGTCCCACTAGCTATGCGAAAACCGCATAACGGGCATGTCATAGATTAACGATTCCATCCTTGAACCGTGCACGAACGCCACTTAATTGGGCGGTATGAAGACGGGCGGCTCCGCGCCGCTACTTCATACCTCCCTGTTGGACTCGGCCGAGCTTCGTGCTCGGCCTTTTTTTTGGCTATGGCCCTTCACGAGCCTTAGGTCTTTTCCCCGCGCTGCGCTTGATCTAAGAGGTGTGGCATATTGCTAGGGGAAAACGCGCACCATGACCGAACCAGCCATCACCCAAGACCTGATTTCCAGCCACGGCATCAACGCCGAAGAATATCAGCGTATTCTGGATATCATCGGGCGCGAACCCACCTTTACCGAACTGGGCATCTTTTCGGCCATGTGGAACGAGCACTGTTCCTACAAATCGTCGAAGAAATGGCTGCGTACCCTACCGACCGAAGGCCCACAGGTGATCTGCGGACCGGGCGAGAATGCGGGCATCGTTGATATCGGCGACGGCCAAGCGCTGGTCTTCAAGATGGAAAGCCACAACCACCCGTCCTACATCGAACCCTATCAGGGTGCGGCGACTGGCGTGGGCGGCATCCTGCGGGACGTCTTCACGATGGGCGCGCGTCCGATCGCGGCGATGAACTCTCTTAGCTTCGGGTCGCCCGACCACCGCAAGACACGCCAGCTGGTGCATGGCGTGGTCGCGGGTGTGGGTGGCTACGGTAACTGCTTTGGCGTGCCCACGGTGGGCGGCGAAGTGCGTTTTGACACCGCCTATGATGGCAACTGCCTTGTGAACGCCTTTGCCGCCGGTCTGGCCGACACCGACAAGATCTTCTATTCCGCCGCTTCCGGCGTCGGCATGCCAGTCGTTTACCTTGGCGCGAAAACCGGCCGCGACGGCGTGGGCGGCGCAACGATGGCATCGGCCGAGTTCGACGACACCATCGAAGACAAACGTCCCACCGTTCAGGTCGGCGACCCCTTCACCGAAAAACGCCTGATGGAAGCCACGCTCGAACTGATGGCGACCGGTGCCGTGATTTCGATCCAGGATATGGGCGCTGCAGGTCTGACCTGTTCGGCCGTGGAAATGGGCGACAAGGGCAACCTTGGTGTGCGCCTTGACCTCGAAAAGGTCCCGACCCGCGAACACGCCATGACCGCCTACGAGATGATGCTGTCGGAATCCCAGGAACGGATGCTGATGGTCCTGCGCCCCGAGCTTGAGGCAGAGGCGAAAGCCGTCTTCGACAAATGGGACCTCGATTTCGCCATCGTAGGCGAAACAATCGCCGAGGACCGTTTCTTGATCGTGCACAATGGCGAGGTCAAAGCCGACCTGCCGCTTAAAGCGCTCTCGGGCAACGCGCCCGAATACGACCGCCCCTATGTCGAGACACCCGCAGCCGAACCGCTGTCGGATGTCCCCGGCATCGACCCCATCGACGGGCTGAGCGCGCTGATCTCCAGCCCGAACTACGCGTCCAAAGCGTGGGTGTTTGAACAATACGACACAATGGTCATGGGCGACAGCGCCCGCACCCCCGGTCTGGGATCGGGCATCGTGCGCGTGCATGGCACCGACAAAGCGATCGCCTTTACCTCGGATGTGACGCCCCGCTACGTCAAGGCGAACCCTGTCGAAGGCGGCAAACAGGCCGTGGCCGAAGCCTACCGCAACCTCTGTGCCGTAGGGGCACTGCCGCTGGCGACCACGGACAACCTCAACTTCGGCAACCCCGAAAAGCCCGAGATCATGGGCCAGTTCGTTGGCGCGCTGAAAGGCATCGGCGAAGCGGTTGCCGCGCTGGACATGCCCATCGTGTCCGGCAACGTGTCGCTGTATAACGAAACCGACGGCAAAGGCATTCTGCCCACCCCCACCATTGGCGCGGTCGGCCTGCTGAAGCACACGGACGAGATCATCGGCAAAGAGGTCCGCGAGGGCCATGTCGCTTTGGTTCTGGGGGCCACCGAAGGGCACATCGGACAATCCGCCCTGCTGCTTGAAGTGTTCAACCGCCGCGATGGCGACGCCCCCCATGTCGATCTGGCGCTGGAGAAGGCCCACGGTGAATTCATCCGCGCCAACCGCGCGTTGATCAAAGCCTGCACCGACCTGTCGGATGGCGGTCTGGCACTGGCAGCCTTTGAACTGGCGGACGAGGCCGGCGTCGGCGTGACACTGGATTCTGCCGATACGCAGGTTCTGTTTGGCGAGGATCAAGCCCGCTATCTGATCGCCTGTAACTTCGATCAGGCCGAAGCCCTGATGATCGCCGCGCAAAACGCCGGTCTGCATCTGGAAAGCGTCGGCAAGTTCGGCGGGGATCAAGTGAACTTCGGCGGCGTCAAAGCGCCTTTGGCTGACCTGTCGGCGACCTATCGCGGGGCTTTTGCCGAAACTTTCGCCTAAGGGGCCGCCGCCATCATCTGCATCAATCGCGTTTTCTCGCCCCGGTCATCGGGGCGGGAGATCACCTCTGCCAGTTCTTGCAACGACGCAATCGAGTGACCGGCCCGAAAACTGTCGGTGAAGGGCAGCATCGCACGGATACCTGCCGCTTTGGGCGCGAACCCGTCCCACCGCAGCAGCGGATTTAGCCAGATCAGCCGACGTGCGGACAGATGCAACCGCTGCATCTGTCGCGCCAGATCATCGGGCGCATCGCGGTCCAGCCCGTCAGTGATCAACAGCACAACCGCACCCTGCCCCATGACCCGCCGCGACCAATCGCGGTTGAACGCCTCGATACAGGCCCCGATGCGCGTGCCGCCCTCCCAATCCTGCGCCTCTGCCCCCGCCGCCTTGAGCGCTGCATCCACGTCGCGTGTCGCCAGATGGCGGGTGATATTGGTCAGCCGCGTGCCAAAGGTAAACGCATGCACCTGCGCCCACCCCGCGCCCTTGGCATTGCTCACCGCATGCAGGAAATGCAGCACCATGCGGGAATATTGGCTCATGGAACCGGAGATATCGCAAAGCACCACCAGATTGGGATAGCGTGGGCGCGGGGTTTTCAGCACCAGCTTGTCCATCTCTCCACCCCGGCGCAGCGCGGCCCGCAGGCTGCGCCCCGCGTCGATCCGCCCCCTCGGCGACGTCATGGCACGGCGTGACGGCATGGGTTTGACCGGCAGGCGCAACCGCGCCAGCATCTTCTTGGCCTCCGCCACCTCCGCGAGGCTCATCAGTTCGAAATCAAGACTGCGCAGCCGTTCTTGCGAGGACATGGTCAGGCTGGCATCGACCTCGATCTCTGTCTCGCCTTCGTCTTGCGGGTCTTCGCGGTCGCGTTCGGGCGCTTCGGCACCGTCCAGCAACGCCTCTGCCGCGCGTTTCTCGGCGGCTTGGGCGGGGCGGTCTTCCTGCACGCCACGGATCGCGGGCAGCATCGCGGCCATCATATGTTCCAGATACCGCGGGTCGCGCCAATAAAGCCGGAAGAGCTGCGCAAAGATGGTCCGGTGTTCAGGACGGTTCACAAAGCAGGCGTGCAGGGTCCAGTAGAAATCGGTTTTGTCGGTGAACCCCGCCACCTCTACCGCGCGGATTGCGTCGATCACACGACCGGGACCAATGGGCAGACCGGCGCGGCGCAGGGCACGGGCGAAATGGGTGATATTGCCGGCAAGTTTGGGGTTATCGGGCAAATCCAGGGGCAGATGTTCCATCAGGTCGCCAGCCGCCGGGGGCTGTCGGCCCCCGGACCCCCGAGGATTTTAGACCATTTGGAAGCGGCAGTATCCATCAAGGGGTCGCGTCCAGCGTGGCTTTGGCTTGATCGAGGATGCGTTTCGCCTCTGATCCTTGCAGTTTGGCAATGTCATCCTGGTATTTCAGGATCGCCCCAAGCGTATCCGCAATGGTTTCGGGGCTGAGGTTGATCACATCCAACGCCAGCAGACATTTTGCCCAATCAATGGTTTCGGCCACGCCGGGCTTCTTGAACAAGTCCTCGGTCCGGAGGTGCTGGACAAAGGCCACGACCTCGCGGCTGAGCGCGGCTGAGGCTTCGGGGGCGCGGGCGGCCAGAATCTCCATCTCGCGGGGGAAATCGGGATAGTCGACCCAGTGATAAAGACAGCGGCGTTTGAGCGCGTCATGCACCTCGCGCGTGCGGTTCGAGGTCAGGATCACAATGGGGGGCTCAGGAGCCTTGATCGTGCCGAGTTCGGGGATCGTGACCTGAAAATCGCTCAGCGCCTCAAGCAGGAAGGCTTCGAACGGGGCGTCCGTGCGGTCAAGCTCGTCGATCAACAGGATGGGGGCGCCGCGTCCGTCAGGGCGCATCGCTTCGAGCAAGGGGCGTTCGATCAGAAAGTCGTCGCTAAAGAGTTCGGTTGTGAGCTGCTGTCGCGAGCGATCGCCCGTGACCTCAGCCGTGCGGATTGCCACCATCTGGGCAGGGAAGTTCCATTCGTAGACCGCCGTGGCGGCATCCAGCCCTTCATAGCATTGCAACCGGATCAACTTGCGGTCCAAGGCCAGCGCCAATGCTTTGGCGATCTCTGTCTTGCCGACGCCTGCCTCTCCCTCGAGGAACAGCGGCCGGCCCAAGGTCAGGCTCAGGAACACCACCGTGGCCAAAGGCCGCCCGCAGACATATCCCTGCCCCGCAAGCAGCTCTTGCACGGCGTCGATCGAAGGGGGCAGTTGCATGGCATTCTCCGGTTGTGATTGGGACGAGTGGTGCATTCTGATCCCGCGCGGTCAAGGGGTCTGCACGGGGTTCAGCAGACTCTATGCCTTGGAGCGACCACAGAATGTGCTATAAATGTGCTTCAAATCTCCGCATTTTCGCCTTAATGCGCCGATACCTCAGACCAAAAGCCAGGGGGTTTCCTGTGCCCAGATACGATTGAGGAAGTTTACCATGATCGATACCGCCGTAACGCTCGACACGTCTTTTGAGGACTATTCCAAAAGCGAGTGGATGGATGCTGTGAAGCAGGTCGCGCAGAATGGCGGGTTCTATGAAGCGCTCGGGTCACGACACCACGCGATGTTTCTGGAAAAATCCTCTACCCTGCTGGTCAGCTTTGAAACCATCAACGGGATGCGCGCCTTGTCATCGATGGCGCATCCATTGGGCTGGGAAATGGTGCGCAGCGAAGGCTGGTCGCATCTTTGTCTGGCGTCAGAAGGGGATACATGGTTCCGCGACGCGCCAGTTTACGCGTTTTTCGACCGGCTGATCGACGATGGCTTTTTCGACGGCTTTGACCGCGTGGTCTTTTATGGCGCGGGTCCGGGCGGCTATGCGGCTGCGGCATTCTCTGTCGCGGCACCGGGTGCAAAGGTCGTTGCCATCCAGCCGCAAGCGACGCTGGACCCCAGCGTGACCGAATGGGACGATCGCTTTGTCGAGATGCGGCGCACGGATTTCACCTCCCGGTTCGGATACGCCCCCGATATGCTGGACGCGGCCGAGGCCGCCTTTGTGATCTATGACCCGACTGTGCCGCTGGACGCGATGCATGCCAGCCTCTTTACCCGCCCCAATGTGACCAAACTTCGGATGCGGCGCATGGGCACGGCGTTGCAATCGAAACTGCTGGAGCTTGACCAGTTCGAAGCGATTCTGACCCTAGCAGCCGAGGACGCGTTAGACATTGCCAGCTTTGCCCGCTGCGCCCGCGCCCGCCGCGATCACCGCCCCTATCTGCGCGGCCTGCTGAATGCGTTGGAACAAGACCAACGCGAGTCGCTGATCCTCACGCTTTGCCGCTTTGTGAACGATCGCACCTCTGCACCGCGTTTTGCCCGACGCCAAAAGCAGCTCGAGGCAGAAATCGCACTTAGAAACGCAGCCGAAAAAGGCGATGACACGGATCAGGGCGCGGCAAACGCTGACGCTGCCGAAGGCGCTGGCTGAAGCCTAAATCACGACCGCAACCTCGTGCCGAGACTAGCGCGCCCGCACGCCCTGTGCTAGCGGGGAGCCCATGACACAGACCCTCACGCTTCGACGCCCCGATGATTGGCACCTGCACCTGCGCGACGGCGCGATGCTGGACGCCGTGTTGCCCCATACCGCCGCGCATTTTGCCCGCGCCATCATCATGCCCAATCTGGTGCCCCCGGTGGTGCGCGGCGCCGATGCGGCCGCCTACCGCGATCGTATCCTGGCGGCACTGCCCGAGGGCGCGGATTTCAAGCCGCTGATGACCCTGTATCTGACCGAGGATACCGATCCCGACGATGTGGCGGCCGCCCATGCCAGCGGGTTGATCACCGCGGTCAAGCTCTACCCCGCCGGTGCGACGACAAATTCAGCCAGCGGCGTGTCGAACTTTGACAATGTTGCGCCCGTGCTGGAACGCATGGCCGAGATCGGCCTGCCCCTGTGCACCCACGGCGAGGTCACCGACCCCGAGATCGACATTTTCGACCGCGAGGCCGTGTTCATCGACCGCGTGCTTGACCCGATCCGCACCCGTCATGCGGGGCTGAAAGTCGTCATGGAGCATATTACCACCGCCGACGCCGCCCAATATGTCACGGAAAGCGCCGGTAATCTGGGCGCGACCATCACCACGCACCATCTGGTGATCAACCGCAACCATATCCTCGCCGGTGGGATCAAACCGCATTACTACTGCCTGCCCGTCGCCAAACGCGAAAGCCACCGTCTGGCCCTGCGCGCTGCCGCGACTTCGGGCGACGCGCGCTTCTTTCTGGGCACGGATTCCGCGCCTCACACGGACGCGAACAAGCTGCTGCCCTGCGGCTGTGCCGGCTGCTTTACCGCGCCCAATACGATGTCGATTCTGGCCGAGGTCTTTGAACAGGAAGACGCGCTGGACCAATTGGAACGGTTTACCTCGCTGAACGGGCCGGATTTCTACGGGTTGGCCCCGAACGAGGCGACGATAACGCTGACCCGCACACCGGCGACCTACCCCGATCACATCGACACGCCCGACGGGCCGGTCACCGTGTTCGATCCGATGATGCCGCTGAACTGGTCCGTCACCGACTGACGCCCCCCCGTACCAAAGACAGTTTGCCGGTCGCAGCAGGATGAGACCGGCCACCACCGCCCTCAACGCCAAGGCCCCAAAAGGAACGCATGACATGATCCCCACCAGCTACCCCGACTCTACCGAAATGGCGCGTCTGACCGCGCGGATGTTGCTGGAGATCAAGGCCGTTCATTTCAACGCGGCAGAGCCCTTTACCCTCGCCTCCGGCCTGCCGAGCCCGACCTATATCGATTGCCGCAAGCTGATCAGCTATCCGCGCATCCGCGCCACCCTGATGGACTTCCTGACCGTCACCCTGATGCGCGAAGCGGGGTTCGAGGCGTTTGACAATATCGCGGGCGGTGAAACCGCGGGCATTCCCTTTGCCGCGATGGTGGCCGAGCGCATGGCGCTGCCCATGACCTATGTGCGCAAGAAGCCCAAAGGCTATGGCCGCAACGCCCGCATTGAAGGTGAAATGACCGAAGGCCAACGGGTTTTGCTGGTCGAGGATCTAACCACCGATGGCGGCTCGAAGATCAGCTTTGTCGACGCGATTCGCGATACTGGTGCAACCTGCGCGCATACGGCGGTGATCTTTTACTACGGTATTTTCCCACAGACCGAAAAGACCTTGGGCGATCACGGGGTTACGTTGCACAGCCTGTGCACCTGGTGGGATGTGCTGGCCGAGGCCAAAGCGCAGAACGCGTTTGACACAGAAACCCTGACCGAAGTCGAAGCCTTCCTGAACGCGCCAGAAGCGTGGCAGGATGCGCGGAAAAAAACCTAAGCAATCCACATGATATTGTGTCGCGTGGTGTAAAATCACGCGACATATGCTACGCTAGCGCAGAGATCAGGTTATCCACAGCTTATAAAGATTGCGGGATGACGGGCGGCTCGGGTAGATAAGCCTCGGGTCATTAATCAGTGGGGCAACACGTAGCATGAACGAGATTTCAAGCATCGACGGTAACCAGCTAACGGTTCAAGCGGCCGAGACAATGCCGCATTCCATCGAAGCGGAACAGCAGTTGTTGGGCGCGATCCTGACCAACAACGATATCTACGACCGCGTGGCGTCTGTCATCGGTCCCAAGCATTTTTACGACCCCGTTCACGCCCGTATTTTCGAGATCGCCGCCGCGCGGATCGCCAAGAACAACCTTGCCTCCCCCGTGACGCTCAAGGCGTTTATGGAGGATGACGAAGGGCTGAAAGAGCTGGGTGGCCCCGCCTATCTGGTGCGCCTTGCCGGTGCCGCGATCAGCGCCTTTGCCGTGCGCGACTATGCGCAGATGATCTATGATCTGGCGGTGCGCCGCGACCTGATCCAGCTGGGCCGTGACATCGCGGCCAAAGCCGCACAGGTCGATGTCGCGTCAGAGCCGCGCGAACAGATCGTCGAGGCCGAACAGAAACTCTATAAGCTCGCCGAGCAGGGTCAGACCGAAAGCGGTTTCCAGAGCTTTCTCAAAGCCGTGACCGATGCGGTCAACGTGGCCAATGCGGCCTACCAACGCGACGGTGGCCTATCCGGTGTCTCTACCGGTCTGATTGATATGGATAAAAAGCTGGGCGGCTTGCACCCCTCTGACCTTTTGATCCTTGCCGGTCGTCCGTCGATGGGGAAAACCTCGCTTGCGACGAACATCGCCTTCAACGTCGCCAAAGCCTACCGTCGGGGCACCTTGCATGACGGCACCGAAGGCGCTGTAGATGGTGGCGTTGTCGGGTTCTACAGCCTCGAGATGAGCGCGGAACAGTTGGCCGCGCGTATCCTGTCCGAAGCGGCCGAGATCCCGTCCCACCAGATCCGGTCGGGTGATATGACAGAGACCGAATTCCGCCGTTTCGTCGATGCCGCCAAAGCGCTGGAAGCCTGCCCGCTGTATATCGACGACACGCCCGCCCTGCCGATCAGCCAGTTGGCCGCCCGTGCGCGGCGGCTCAAGCGGACCCACGGGTTGGACGTGCTGATTATCGACTATCTCCAGCTGGTGCGCGGGACGGGCAAAGGCGAAAACCGGGTGAATGAAATCTCGGAAATCACCATGGGCCTCAAGGCCATTGCGAAAGAGCTCAACATCCCCGTGATCGCCCTGTCGCAGCTTTCGCGTCAGGTGGAAAACCGCGAAGATAAGCGCCCGCAGTTGTCGGACTTGCGTGAATCCGGGTCGATCGAACAGGATGCCGACGTCGTGATGTTCGTGTTCCGCGAGGAGTACTATAAGGAACGCGAAAAACCCGGCGATCACGAGCTGGATAAAATGGCGATCTGGCAAGAAGAGATGGAGCGTTTGCACGGTCGCGCCGAAGTGGTCATCGGCAAGCAGCGTCACGGCCCGATTGGTACTGTCGATCTCAGCTTTGAAGGGCGCTACACCCGCTTTGGTAACCTTGTGAAACCGTGGCAGAGTGAAAATGGCGGCGGCGATCAGGAGTTCTGATCGCCACACCCCGTTAATTTGATGAATACACGCCCTGCGCGGCGGTCAGACAACCGCCGCGCGGGCGATCTCTGCCTCTGACAGATTGTATTTCACGGCAAAGCGTTCCCGCGCCGCAATCAGCCTTGGGTCATTGGGTCGCATCCCCAAAGTACGAATGAATTCAATTCGTTGCTGGTGCTTTAGCGCCTCGCGGTCAATCGCCGTCCCCATCGCGCGGTCAATCACGGCCCCGCCGGGGCTGACGTGGAACCACTTGCTGAAATCGCGGAAGTGATGCTGGTTGTGCAGCGTGGTCACATAACGTTCTACCCGCGTTTTTGGCACGTTCACATGGGCGGTCATGTGGAACCATTCATAGACCAGAAAGGTCAGCACCCCGCCCACTGGCACGATGGCCACGGCAATCCAGCCCGCCTGCGGCACAGCAAACAGGGCAAGAACACCCCACAGCAACCCTCCGTTCACCAGAAGCATCGGCAAAGCGACCCAGATCGGCACGAAAAACAGTTTGGTGTTGGTCGGGAAATCATGATGACCGTAGTGCGCCATATACAGCAAGTCAAAGGCCCATTGCGCCCGCGGGGGCGACAGGTGGAACACATAGCGGTGCAGGTTGTATTCATTCAGCATCTGCGCGGCGACCCCGAAGGGGATCAGCACCCAGACCCATAGCGGCGCGAACAGCGCCAAGCCAACCAGCCCCGCCCCACAGGCGACCGCCATCACCACGACGGCCGCATGCGAGAACATGATACGCAAGCGCATCATCAGCGGTGCTCCTTACTCGGGCGACAGGGTTTCATAGCGCAACCCTTTGGCGGTGTCCTTGTCGAACCCCTTCCAATAGCTGTGATCTTCCTTCGGGGTGCCATCCTCGTTCATCGACCAGACCCCGTCGTTGGAGTTTTCGACCAGATCAAGATAGGCCCCCATCTCGGCATCGCCCTTGAGGTGCTGTGCCATCCAGACGGTGGCGAAATGCTGCGCGATGTTGTTCATGCGCACCGTGTCCCAGACCGGATCGGTATAGTGGCCCGACACGTTGAACCCCAGATCAGCGTCATCGCGAAAGGATTCCGCAGGCGCAGGCATCGGGGCCGCCGCATTATGGCCGCCGTTTTCAAACGTCAGCAAGGCGCGGTCGACGCTGCTGGCGTTTTCCCAAATGGCGCGCACGCCTTTTTCGTAAAGCGATACCATATCCTCGGACCCGGCCATGAAGAGCATGGGGATCTGCACGCCCTTCAGACCTTCGGCATCCCAGAAACCTGTGTTCATGCCCCAGGGGCCGATCGCGATGGCGGTTTTGATCCTTGGGTCGGGCAGGTTGTTATGCGTCTCGGACCCCGCCTGATGGATGCCCAAGGTGCCATGCGGCCCGCCCCAGCCATAGCCGACCGACGCTTCGGTCACGCCACCACCTGCGGTGATCACCGCGCCGTAGCCGCCCATGGAATAGCCGATCAAACCGGTGTTATCCGCATCCACCAAGCCATTGAGAAAAGAGCTTTCGTCTTGCGACAGACGCGCCATTTCATCCAGCACGAAAAGCTGGTCCAGCGACCGGTTCACCAGCGTAGAGCCAAAGGCCGCCTGCGTGCGATAGGTCGAATCCAGGTGATCGATGGACGCAACGACATAGCCCTTCGACGCGATATTCTCGGCCAGATGGGACATCAGGAAGCGGTTGCCGGGATACCCGTGGGAAACGATGACGAGCGGATAGGCCGCGTCGGGCTGTGCTGGTTCCGCGTCGCGCATGGCTTTGCCTTGCAAGGTGACCTCGGTCTTGCCATCGCGGATGAACGCCTTGATCGCGGTGTCGCCGGTGGCCCCGTCCGCGGCGGGGTACCAGACCTCGACCGTCAGCGGGCGATCATAGCGCGGCAGGGTTTCAGGCTTGTCCGCTGCGGGATCGATGGACAGGATATCGATCTGGTCCTTATGCACCAGGTCAAGCTGGCGCACGCCGATCGCTTCGTCGCCATAGGCCGCCATATCAGGGGCTGTGGGCATCTGGGTATCGATCCGGTTCTCGGCCAGCGCCATGGGCGCGGCCATCGCCGTGACCACCGCCAGCACGGGCCCCGTTGTCATTGTTGAAACTCGCATTAAACTCTCTCCCGTTTTATATCCGGCTACTGCGCGCAGCCTGTCTTTTGTCAGGAACCAAGCTATCGCGTTCGCGCCACCATGCAAGCATCATGCGAAGGTTTCGTTACGTTAGGGAAATGGGCCAAACATTCCGCCCGCCTCCCCGCAAGGCGAGGGATTATTGGCCGGTGACCTTGGTCGTGGCTTGACCTTGGCGGGCATACGGTCAAAACAAATCCCATGACAACAGCCACCCTCTCTATCGACCTCAATGCGATTGCCGCCAATTGGCAGGCGCTGAACAAAATGACCGGCTGCGACACCGGTGCCGTGATCAAGGCAAACGCCTATGGTCTGGGCGTTGACCGCGTGGCCCCGGTTCTCGCCGCCCAAGGCGCGCGCAAGTTCTTTGTCGCTGTCGCGGAAGAGGGCGTGGCCCTGCGTCGCGTGTTGGGGCCCGGCCCTGCGATCAACGTCTTTGCGGGGCATATGCCCGGGGACGCCGATATGATCCGGAGCGCGGCCCTGACGCCGATGATCAATTCGGTCGATCAGATGATCGCCCATGTCGAAGCCCTGCCCGGCCATCGTTTCGGGGTGCAGTTGAACAGCGGCATGAACCGCCTTGGCATGGACCCCGCGGAATGGGCCGCGCTGCGCGACATCGCCCTGGCGCAGAACCCGACCTTGATCATGTCGCATCTGGCCTGCGCGGATGAACCGAACCATCCGATGAATGCCCGCCAGCTCAAGACCTTCCGCGAGATGACGGATGGGTTGAACGTGCCACGATCCTTGGCCGCGACGGGGGGGATCATGCTTGGCCGTGACTACCACTTTGACCTGACCCGCCCGGGCATCGGGGTCTACGGCGGATTGCCCTTCGCCGATGCGATGCCGGTGGTGACGTTGGATGTGCCTGTCATTCAGGTGCGCGAAGTCGCCACGGGCCAGACCGTCGGCTATGGCTGCGCCTGGACGGCCCCCCGCCCGACATTGGTCGCTACGGTTGCTGCGGGTTATGCCGACGGGTTGATCCGCGCCTTGGGCAACGGGGCCACTTTCACCCACGAGGGGCGCAAACTGCCCGTTGTTGGCCGTGTCTCTATGGATCTGATCACCGTCGATGTGACCAGCCTGACAGAGGTGCCAGAGCATTTGCAGCTGATCGGGAACTATCAGTCTGTTGATACGGTCGCCGGGTTTGCGGGCACCATCGGCTACGAGGTGCTGACCGCGCTTGGCACGCGCTATGACCGGGTCTATGTGGAGTGATGGGGCACCACGCCCCCGCGCAGACCGCTTTGATATGCTGCTGCGCGTCGCAAACCTGTCTTTGCTGATCCTCTACCCCGTTGCATGGGCCGCGCCTTTATTGCGGGCGGGCGTGCTGCCACTGTTCGGGCTCACCGAAATCTCTGTCCTGAGCGGGCTGAAATCCTTATGGGACACCGACCTGTTTCTGGCGCTGATCGTCGCGATTTTTGCCCTTGTCGCGCCTTATGTAAAGACCGTCGGTCTGACGCTGGTACAGTTCCACCTGATCGACCCACGCGCCCTGCCCGTCTTGCAGGCAATCGGCAAATTGGCGATGGCGGATGTGTTTCTGATCGCACTTTACGTGACCCTGTCAAAGGGAATCGGCATCGGGCGGATCGAGACGGCTTGGGGGCTATACCTGTTCACAGGCTGCATCCTCGCATCCCTGTTTATCGGGCACCGCGCGCAGAAAATCGCCTAAGCAAGCTGGTGTTTTAACGCGACCAATCCACCCGCCTGGGTAGAATTGCTCGGAATTCCCCAAGTAAAATCGATTCATTTACGGAAATTTCAAGATTTTCTTCGCCTTTTGCCAACATCGGCATATTCTTGCTTACAACAGCAACTCAAGCACAAGGTGAGACAGATGAACGCGTTGACGGCACTTATTCAGTATCTTTTTCAAAGACTCGCATTCGCGGTTTTCGCTGTTGCCGCCGTGGCGATCACCGTCTGTACCGTTATGGCCGCGCTTGGCCAATGGGCCTGGATTGAACTGCCACTCAACTATGCCGGGCAACCCGTTGAGAATGCAGGGATGTATGCGCAGATCGGCCTGACCATTCTGGCCGTGGGCATCTGCTTTTTCATCCCCACCAACCGCCGCATCATGCAGCTTGAAACATCGCACCGCAAATTTGCGCTCAACATGGACGACATCACCCGCGCCTACGGGGCGGCGCATGCGGCGGATCGGGGTGACGTTTTTCACATGTCTTCCGAATTCGACTCGGTCCGCGAACGGCTGGCCTATCTGCGCGATCACCCTGATCTCAGCACGCTTGAACCCGCCCTTCTGGAAGTCGCCGCGCAGATGAGCCACATCTCGAAAGAGCTGGCGACCGTCTATGCCGACGAGAAAATCGAACGCGCGCGCAATTTCCTCAAGCAGCGTCAGGAAGAAGTGAACCTGTTCAACAGCCGTCTGGATCAGGCCAAAGGCATCACGTCCGAGATGAAGCACTGGCTGCACGAGGTCGAGCTGGAAGAAAGCGTGGCCGCAGCACAGCTGGACCGCCTGCGCGCCGAAATGCGCGAAATCATGCCCGAACTGGGAATCGAACGTACGGTATCGGCGGATGAAATGGCCCGCGATTCACGCGTGGTAGAGCTGCCCCCCAAAGCAGCGGAGTAACCCCGCGCAGGCACCAAGGTTTTGCTTTGACGTTTCCCCTTTGTTCGGCCAGAAAGACGCATGGCTAAATCTCCCGTTACATTTTCGTGCACGGCTTGCGGTGCGACCTATAACAAATGGTCCGGGCGCTGTGATGCCTGCGGCGAATGGAACACGATCCAGCAGGACAAGGGCATTTCATCCGGCCCGCCCAGCAAATCGCTTGGCACCCGTCGCGGTGCGGCGATGGTGTTGACCGACCTCACCACCAAGGACACGCCCCCGCCCCGCAGCCAATCCGGCATTGCCGAGCTGGACCGCGTTTTGGGCGGCGGGCTGGTGCCGTCCTCTGCCATTCTGGTGGGCGGCGATCCGGGCATCGGGAAATCCACTCTTCTGCTGCAAGCAGCGGCCCATTTCGCCCGCAGCGGTTTGAAAACAATCTACGTCAGCGGAGAGGAAGCCTCGGCGCAGGTCCGTATGCGTGCGCAGCGTTTGGGGCTGTCCGACGCCTCGGTGCAGTTGGCCGCCGAAACCAATCTGCGCGATATCCTGACCACGCTTGAAGAGGTGAAGCCCGATCTGGTCATCATCGATTCGATACAGACCATGTGGGCCGATAACGTCGATTCCGCCCCCGGGTCCGTCAGTCAGGTCCGCGCCGCCGCGCACGAGCTGACAAGCTTTGCCAAACGGCGCGGCGTTTCCGTGATTCTTGTGGGGCATGTCACCAAGGACGGGCAGATCGCGGGGCCGCGCGTGGTCGAGCATATGGTCGACACCGTGCTGTATTTCGAGGGCGAGCGCGGCCACCAGTTCCGCATCCTGCGCGCGGTCAAGAACCGCTTTGGCCCCGCAGACGAGATCGGCGTGTTCGAGATGACCGGCGAAGGGCTGGCAGAGGTCACCAACCCCTCTGCCCTGTTTCTGTCCGAACGCGGCACACCCGCCGCGGGGTCAGTGGTTTTCGCGGGTATCGAAGGCACCCGCCCTGTTTTATGCGAGCTTCAGGCGCTTGTGGCCCCGTCGCCTCATTCGCAGGCGCGGCGTACGGTTGTGGGCTGGGACGGGGGACGGCTTGCGATGATCCTCGCCGTGCTAGAGGCCCGTTGCGGCATCCCCTTTGCGGGGCTTGATGTTTACCTCAACGTGGCGGGCGGCATGAAAATCTCGGAGCCGGCGGCGGATTTGGCGGTCGCGGCCGCGTTGCTCAGCGCGCGCGAAGACGTGGCTTTGCCCGCGGAAACCGTTGTTTTCGGCGAAATCAGCCTGTCCGGTGCGCTACGCCCCGCCAGTCAAACCGAAAATAGGTTGAAAGAAGCGCAAAAACTTGGTTTTACCAGCGCCATCGCGCCCGCGGGCGGAAAACCGGTGGGCAAGAACGGCATAACGCTTAACACCATGAGCGATCTCACCGGATTTGTAGGCGAAATATTCGGGGCTGGCTAACCGCCCCTTCAAGGAAGGCAAGACGACCATGGAAGGTTTTACCATCATTGACGGGGTTGTGGCGCTTGTCATCGTTCTGTCGGCTTTGCTGGCTTATGGCCGCGGGCTTGTACGCGAATTTATGGCGATCGTGGGCTGGATTGCCGCCGCCATCCTTGCGTTTCTCTTCGCGCCGCAGGTTGAACCGCTGGTGTCAGAGATCCCTGTTGTAGGCGAATTCCTTGCCGACAGCTGCGAGCTTTCGATTATCGGGGCCTTTGCCATCGTCTTTGCCATTGCGCTGATTGTGGTCTCGCTGTTCACCCCGCTGTTTTCGTCGCTGGTGCAGCGCTCTGTTCTGGGTGGTCTGGATCAGGGGCTCGGGTTTCTATTCGGCGTGGCGCGCGGCATTCTTTTGGTCGCCATCGCCTTCTTTGTCTATGACACCGTGATCACCGGCCAGACCTTCACCATGGTGGACGAAAGCCGGTCGGCACAGGTCTTCGGGCGCTTTACCGGCCAGATCGAAGAGCAGAACCCAGAAGCCGCATTGGGCTGGATCACCACCCGCTACGAGGCTTTGGTTGGGGCCTGCGGTGCCTAATCGCCGCTGACACTGCCAAAAGTTAAACACGCGCCCCCGTTTTCGGGGGCGTTTGCGTTTCTGCCATATGTTGCATCGCAGCATATGCGGGGGCAAAATGTAACGGCGGGGTGACAAGGCCCGCCCAAAGTCCTACATAGCCCCTATCCCTTCATCGGATTCGGAGTTGCCCCGTTGTCCAAGATCATGCCCCCCGCACACCCGTTTGATTCCTCCTATCTGCGTGATGCAGATGACGGGGATAAACTCAAAGAAGAATGCGGGGTGTTCGGCGTGATCGGCGTTGCAGACGCCTCGAACTTTGTGGCCCTCGGCCTGCACGCGTTGCAGCACCGTGGTCAGGAAGCCGGCGGGATCGTCAGCTATGACCCCGCTGCCGGTTTCCAGTCCGCCCGCCGCTTCGGCTATGTGCGAGACAACTTCACCTCGCAAAAGGTGATGGAGACGCTGCCCGGCGAACTGTCTATCGGGCATGTGCGTTATTCGACCTCTGGTCACAAAGGCCCAACAGCGATCCGCGATGTGCAGCCCTTCTTTGGCGAATTCGCCATGGGCGGTGCCGCGATTGCCCATAATGGCAATATCACCAACGCCAACGCCCTGCGCCGCGAGCTGATTGAACGCGGGTCGATCTTCCAGTCCTCGTCGGACAGCGAATGTATCATCCACCTGATGGCGCGGTCCCTGCAACGCAACATTCCCGAACGCATGGAAGACGCGCTGCGCCGTGTCGAAGGCGCGTTTTCGGTCGTGGCGATGACCCGCACCAAGCTGATCGGCGTGCGCGATCCTTTGGGCGTGCGCCCGCTGGTTCTGGGCAAGCTTGGCGACGGTTGGGCTCTCAGCTCCGAGACCTGCGCGCTGGACATCATCGGTGCCGAATTCGTCCGAGAGATCGAGCCCGGCGAGATGGTCGTGATCACCCCTTCGGGCGTCGAAAGCCATTTTCCCTTCCGCCGTGTCGCATCGCGTTTCTGTATCTTTGAACACGTCTATTTCAGCCGCCCCGACAGCATCCTTGGCGGTCGTTCGGTCTATGAAACCCGCGAAGCCATCGGGCGCGAGCTGGCAAAGGAATCGCCGGTAGAGGCGGATCTTGTCTGCCCCGTCCCCGACAGCGGCACGCCTGCGGCCATCGGTTTCAGCCTCGAATCGGGTATTCCCTATGCGATGGGGATTATCCGCAACCAATACATGGGCCGGACCTTCATCGAACCGACCGAGCAGATCCGCAACATGGGCGTGAGGCTAAAGCTCAACGTGAACCGCGCGCTGATCAAGGGCAAGCGGGTCATTCTGGTAGACGATTCGGTTGTGCGTGGCACCACCAGCCGCAAGATCAAAGAGATGATCCTTGATGCCGGCGCGAAAGAGGTCCACTTCCGCATTGCTTCGCCCCCCACAGCGTGGCCCTGTTTCTACGGTGTGGACACGCCGCAACGTGAAAAGCTGCTGGCGGCCACCATGTCCGAAGAGGAAATGCGCGAGCATTTGCAAGTGGATAGCCTCAAGTTCATTTCGCTCGACGGGCTTTACCGCGCCGTGGGCGAGGCAGAGGGTCGCAACAACAAGTGCCCGCAATATTGCGATGCCTGCTTCTCGGGCGATTACCCCGTCACCCCTGCCGACCAGATCAATCAAGGGTTCGAGATGAAGCCAGCCGCCGAATAAAGCCGCCGCTTCGCGACAAGTTCCGCAAGGGCGGGCGCAGGGTTCAACCCCTCGCCCGCCCTTTTGCTGTTTCGCGCCCCCGTGCCGCTGGCAAAGCTTTGCCGACGTGCAAGCCAGTCTTTGCCAGCTTCCCCCGCGCCCTCTTTCGGCTGACAGGCAGCTTTGTTAGCCCCTCGGTCTAACCATTCTTTGCCCCCCTAAGCGCAGCAAGAGGCACCCATGTCGACTGACGAAAAAGGCACTCCGACCCCGCAGAAAACACTTAATCTGGCAACGCAGCAGGCGTCCCTGCCCAAGCTCGCCCTGATTGGTACCTTTGGCAGCCTGACCGACCCGGGCGCGTTGATCCGCGATGGCCGCGGACGCATCCACCGCGTGACATTGAACGACAAGATCAGCGACGGCATCGTCGCTGCCATTGGCGACGACAGCGTGGTTCTGGCGCAGCGCGGGCGCACGGTGACGCTCAAACTTCCCAAAGGGTGAAACGCCCCGCGACATGACCCCGGGTGCCGCGCCCCTCTTGACGGGGCGCGGTGGCTCAGGCAAAGCCACCCCATGACAAAAACAGCTCTTATCACTGGCGCGTCCCGCGGTCTTGGTGCCGCCCTGGCCGAAGCACTTTGCGACACGCATCACATCATTGCAGTCGCCAAAACCACCGGTGCCCTGGAAGAGCTGGACGACCGCATCCAGTCCCGCGGCGGCAGCGCGACATTGGCCCCGATGGACATCACCAATGCCGATGCGATGGCGACCCTGTGCCGTGGCATCTATGACCGCTGGGGCAGCCTTGATCTTTGGCTGCACACCGCTGTCCATGCCGCCCCCTTGGCCCCGACCGATCACATCGACGCCAAAGACATGGCCAAATCTGTCGCCTGTAACGTCACCGCCACTTCAACCCTGATCACCTATGTGGCACCGCTGCTGGGGCAATCGGGTCAGGCCGTGTTCTTTGACGATCCGGTTGTGGCGACCAAATTCTTTGGCAGCTACGGGGCCACCAAGGCCGCACAGATCGCGCTGGCCAAAAGCTGGCAGTCCGAAGCCGTGGCAATCGGCCCGCGCGTCCACATCATGACCCCCGCCCCCATGCCCACCGCGACACGCGCGCGTTTCCACCCCGGTGAAGACCGCGAGGCGCTGAACACGCCACAGTCGCAAGCTGCTGAAATTCTGGCGCAACTGGCTGTTTCCCAGCCTTAAAACATGATGCGGTGAAGGCTCCTGCCTTGCCGCGCCGCGCCCCGTCGCCTATCAAGGCGCAAAGGGGATTTTATGCGCATTCTGATCACCAACGACGACGGTATTCACGCTCCGGGTCTGAAGACCCTGCAGGGCATTGCCACCGACCTGGCCGGACCCGATGGCGAGGTCTGGACCGTGGCCCCCGCCTATGAACAATCCGGCGTCGGGCATTGCATCAGCTACACCAAGCCGATGATGGTCGAAAAGGTCAGCGACCGGCGCTTTTCGGTCGAGGGCAGCCCGGCCGATTGTGTGATGGCCGCACTTCATGACTGTATGCTGGATGCCCGCCCTGATCTGGTGCTGTCCGGTGTGAACCGCGGCAACAACGCGGCTGAAAACACGCTCTATTCCGGCACGATCGGTGGCGCGATGGAGGCGGCGCTGCAAGGCATCCCCGCCGTGGCGCTGTCGCAATATTACGGCCCCGCGAACCGTGATCTGGATGATCCGTTCGAGGCAGCCGCCGGCCACGGGGCCGATGTGATCCGCCGTATTCTGGATGCGACACCGGCGCATGGGGATGGCTACCGTCTGTTTTATAACGTGAATTTCCCGCCCGTCGCAGCGGCAGAGGTTCAGGGCATCCGTTTGGCTCCCCAAGGGATGCGCCGCGATACCAGCTTTTCCACGATCCCGCAGTTGTCGCCGTCAGGGCGGCGGTTCTTGTGGATCAAGGGCGCGGACCAGCAGATCCCGACGGACGACGGCACCGACGCCGCGCTGAACCTTGACGGCTATATCTCGGTCACGCCCATGCGCGCCGACCTCACCGCTCATGATACATTTGACGCGCTAAAAGCCATCAATACATGAACGACGAAGAAGACATCACAGACGCGACACGCAAGATGCAATTTCTTTACGCACTCCGTTCCAAGGGCGTCACCGATGCCCGTGTCCTTAACGCGATGGAGCAGATCGACCGTGGTCCCTTCATCCGCGGCCTTTTCGCGTCCCGCGCCTACGAGGACATGCCCCTGCCGATCGCCTGCGGTCAGACCATCAGCCAGCCTTCGGTTGTGGCGCTGATGACGCAGGCGCTGGATGTGTCGTCGCGTGACAAGGTGCTCGAGGTGGGGACCGGATCAGGCTATCAGGCCGCGATCCTCAGCAAACTGGCACGGCGCGTCTATACGATCGACCGCCACCGCAGGCTGGTGGTAGAGGCCCGCCAGATCTTCGAGGATCTGGCCCTGTCCAACATCACCGCGATCACTGGCGACGGCAGCTTTGGCCTGCCCGAACAGGCCCCCTTTGACCGGATCATCGTGACCGCCGCCGCCGAAGACCCCCCCGGCCCGCTTCTGGCCCAGCTCAAGGTGGGCGGCATCATGGTCGTGCCCGTGGGCCAGTCGGACACGGTTCAACACCTCATACGTGTACGCAAAACCGAGACCGGGCTGGAATATGACGAGCTGCGCAAGGTCCGCTTTGTTCCCTTGCTTGAAGGGCTGGGAAAAGACGGCTAAATGCAGTATAGCAAGGGGAACTCCGCCCGAACGGGGACCCCAAGGCGCTGACGGCACCGAAGACGAGGACGAGCAGATGACCCAACCAAACGTGACCCGTACCCTCAGGCTGACGGTACTGGCGGGCAGCTCTGCGCTTTTGCTCGCCGCTTGTGAACAGCCCCTTGATATGGATTTGCGCGGCGGCTTTGGCGACGGTTTCACCACCGCCCACGCAGCCACCGGCCCGCTGGATGAACGCCCCGCACCGGACAACCGCGGTGTGATTTCCTACCCTAACTATCAGGTCGCCGTGGCGCGGCGTGGCGATACGCTGTCTGACGTGGCCACCCGCGTGGGTGCCGATGTGGGCAGCCTGTCGCGCTACAATGGCATCGACCCCACTGTCCCCCTCCGCAAGGGAGAGATCATCGCCCTACCGACCCGCGTCGCCGAACCCTCGCCCGCGACTGGCGCGTCGGGCACCGGTCCGATCACCACTGCAGCGGTCGATATCCAGACCATCGCAGGCGGCGCGATCAACCGGGCGCCCGCCACCCCCGGCGTGCAGACCACCACCCTGCCCTCGGCGCAGACCACCACCCGCGAGAACCCCGCGAAACAGACCGGGATCGAGCCTGTGCGCCACAAGGTGGAACGTGGGGAAACCGCCTATACCATCGCGCGTCTCTATGCCGTGCCGGTTGAAACGCTGGCGGAATGGAACGGGCTTGGCGCTGATTTCTCTGTCCGCGAAGGGCAGTTCCTGCTGATCCCCGTGGCGCAGCAGGCCGCCCCGAAACGCAGCGCTGCAGTGCCAGCCGCCGCGACGGCCACTGCGCCGACAACGACCAGCTTGCCCGGCACCGGATCGCCAACGCCGAC